>Ga0209426_1000140_pt1 | contig 111983 bp, 118 predicted proteins | sample Deesub1362B_J571_FD_187697 | JGI IMG/M metagenome (GOLD analysis project Ga0209426, IMG submission 187697) | Deep oceanic, basalt-hosted subsurface ecosystem from Juan de Fuca Ridge flank, Pacific Ocean, CORK Borehole 1362B_J2.571 (SPAdes)... ... | reverse complement strand
TCAGAATTCCGATTGGCTTTGCAGGAGGGTTGTATGATTCTGATACAAGGCTTGTAAGGTTTGGGGTGAGGGATTACGATCCTTACATTGGTCGTTGGACGGCAAAGGATCCAATTGATTTTGCAGGTGGAAGTGTTAATCTTTATGAGTATGTTCAAAGTGACCCTGTAAACCTCATTGACCCTCTTGGATTGTTCCAGACACAAGAACATCCCTTTGTAGGCTGGTATAAATACGGCCCTACTTGGTCAGAGTTTCAGAGGGAAAGAGATGTAAACTTACAACCGCTAATAATTACAACCGGCCCTTATATTGTAGGGATTTCTACCCTTGCAGTTACAGAAAATCCATCTCTTGCAATAAAAGCCACTATAACAACAGATATAATTCTGCGATATTTGTTCGACAAACCTATAGGAGATCCAATATTTGGAATTGAATGGTATAATCCACCTGAACTCAATAAGAGAGAGTTCTGTAAGCAATGAAAGATAATTTAATATTGTTCTTAATTATTATACTATATGCAATGGCTGCAGCTTATTGTTTTGATTTATTTTATGGAAGATTAAAGCAAAGATTGGGAGTATTAAAATTTATAATTCTACTATTTATAATTGTAACATGTTTAATTATAATTTTATTCTTCATTGGAAAATAGTATAATGAGATTCAACTATGCAGACGACAGGGTGCCGTATTCAATGGAATACATGGGTCAGACTTATTATCTGGTGTATGACCAGATAGGTTCATTGAGAGCAGTGGTTGATTCGAGTGGTCTAATTATCAAACGCATTGACTATGATTCCTTTGGAAATGTAATACTTGACACTGATCCGTCATTCAGGATTCCAATAGGATTTGCAGGAGGGTTGTATGATGCAGACACAGGATTAATTCGTTTTGGTGTAAGAGACTATGATCCTTCAATAGGCCGTTGGACAGCAAAGGATCCGAATTGATTTTGGGGGAGGGGATGTGAATTTTTACAGGTATGTTCTTAATAATCCTGTGAATCTCTTTGATCCTTTGGGGTTGTTTGACGCCTATCCATCTTTTGAAGACACATGGAGCAATTATGGTAAGTATGGTGCTAATTTGGAATAAATTTAGGGATACAACCAGTACAAAATCTCAACATTCACTTTTTCCATTAATAAAAGATTTAAACTATCAATTACAAGACACTGCGGCTCAAGTACTTGCAGAAGAGTTGGCCGAGGAATATATTGGAAAGAGTTTTGCTCTGTGGCTTAAAAGAATAAACGCATTTTTACTATATTTGATCCTTTTCCTGAAATAGTAGAAGCTCCAACTTTACCAGAAAATGTTTGTAAAGAGAGAAAGCATAATGAAGCAAGAAAGTAAAAAATCTAGAAATAAATTTATCTTCTTGTTGAAACTAATGTGGCGAGAGTTATTATTTAGCCTTATTATAGGCGTGATTATTTTTTTTTCTTAACAAAGATATTTGGACCTCTATAATTATTGGTCTTGCTGTTTTTATCGCAACTTTACGAATAGTTATTCCAGAATATTTAAAGTTTCTGCGAGATCAAAAAATGGTAGTGACCAGAGAAGAATCTGATTACTAAATATTATATAAATATTTGATTTTTCTGGAAACTATAAGACTTATTGAGATAAAGCAAGAAGTCGAGTTGGCTCTTATACCACCTACACCTACGATGCAGTGGGAAGGCTCACATACATCTATGATTCAGTTTCAGGGCCGATAGAGTATGTTTATTCTGATACAGGCTTGTAGTGTAGGGATGGGAGATGGCACACAACGAGTTAAAGATTTGCACTGATCATCAATCACATATCATATTGATAAAATCGTATTCTAATTATTAGAATAGAATACGATATGAATGTTTTGATGGATTCAGATTGTCTTATAAAGATTGTAAAATCCGGATTAAAGGAACTGGTTTGCAAGAACTTCAAGGTAACAATCAGTTCTGTGGTTGTAGAGGAGACGGTTACACATGGTAAAGGTTATCCTGATGCTGAACTTATAGAGCAGAATATCAGAAAGGGGGCAATAGAAGTTAAATCCACTGTAGGCAACACTAAAGGTGAAGAATCGGTTTATCTTTTATATCAGAAGGGGCGGTATTCTGCGATATGCAGTGATGATAAGAAGTTTCTTAGAAAGTTGAAATTACTTGAAGTTCCATATATAACGCCGGCAGTTTTTATTGCGATACTTTTGAAAAAAGACAAGATAAGCAAGAAGGTGGCAGCAGAAAGACTTGAGAAATTAAAGCCTTACATAAGCGATGAAGAGTATAGTATTGTGAAAATGTATATAGATGCATGGAGGAAACAATGAAGACCAAAACAATAAGATTGCCTGATGATTTGTTAAAAGGTATTGAGGTAGTTGAAAAGGAAGAGAAGATTGAGGAGGCGGCCGCAATACGCAAGATGCTAAGAATAGGATTTGAGACATATGTTTCAGAGTTATACAGAGATGGAAAACTCAGTCTTCGTGAAGCTGCAGGACTTCTCCAGAGAAGTCTTCCTGAGACAATTGATTTATTTCTGCAAAAAGGGATAAAGGGCAACCTTGAGGCTGACGATGTTGTTAATTCTTTAAAAAGATTTGCTGGGTAGAGTATTGAAGAGAAAAGGGATGAGGACTGCTCAAACAAACTGACAGAGGCAATCAGAGACACCGAGGCCCTCACTTTTACCACTGCTTACCTCAGAGACCTACTCAGGCACACCGAACCAGACGGTGAAAACGAATATATTCAAGGGTGTGGTAGACATGTCTTACACTTACTCCGTAGAGGATCATCTGATAACAGCAGGGATAGATACTTATCAGTTTGACCCTGATGGGTTTTTGACAAGCAAAACTACCTCTGAAGGCACAACTACTTACAGATACTCCTCAAGGGGAGAGTTGCTTGAGGTTGTGTTGCCTGATGGAACAGTTGTCAGTTACGATTATGATCCAATGGGCAGAAGGATAGCCAAACGGATTAATGGGACAATTGTGGAAAAATACTTGTGGAGTGGCAGGATAAGGCTTCTTGCAGTGTATGACAGAAATGACAATCTTCTTATGAGATTCAACTATGCAGACGACAGAGTGCCGTATTCAATGGAATACATGGGTCAGACTTATTATCTGGTGTATGACCAGATAGGTTCATTGAGAGCAGTGGTTGATTCAAGTAGTATGCCAAAGGGAGAAGTCTCTTACAGATGAGCAAAACTCTAAAATAATTAAAGAAGTTTTAATTCTCAGATTCACTAATCCTGTTCAACCTCTCAATTCTGTATTCCATAAGTATTTCTATAAATTTCTCGTTCATGATAGGATTCTTCTTCATCCAGTAAAGATGGCTTTCGCATCTACAGTCTGAGGTGCCGAATCCCTTTATTGAGTCATCTGCGGTCTCTCTGATAGCCTCTGAGATGAGACACTCAAGAGGCTCTAACATCCTTATAGGAAGGGCTTTAATATAATCAGCCTCTTTAACAAGATAATCAATATGCCAGCGGAGAGGCTTTTTCTTTCTAAGGTGTCTGTTTATTCTTGTAGAAAGGGAACCCATGGCAGAACCTACATATAAATAATATCCTCTTCTGAAGTGTATAGACCCTATGGACCCTACACGAATTCTTTTTGAATTGTCTACTCTTATAAGTAGGATATAACTGCCCCTGTCCTCTGCCTCTTTTTCATATATATACCACGGAATCCTGAGAGGCTTTACCTTAGTATATGAAAGGCTTTCACTCCATCTCAATGCAACAGCAGATATAAAGAGCTTGTGTCTGTTCTCATAGAGTGATTTTGAAAACTCTGGATCTGTATGAAACTCCGGTAGAAAGAAATCCACCTCTGGTGAGTGGACAACAAATAGCACTCCACCACCTATGTTTGCAAGTGTTTCTATATGGCTTCTGCCCCTTTTGGTTACTGCATCAGGAAACATAGCAATACGACTTCCAAAGAGGGTACATGATTTTACCTCAAGGAAAACTCTTTTGCTCTTTCGGTTTTCAAGAAGAAAGTCAAACCTATGGTTGGCATATCTGGACTCTTTCTCTCTTATACTGAATTCCTCAAGACCAGGTATAAGCCGATTCAAGATGAGTTCTTCTGCCACAGTATTTGTATAATGGGTATGTAGCAGTACAGGATGGCCATTCTTCTCTACAGCCCAGACAGTGTAGGGAAGTAACCTGCTCTTTCCTGAACTCCTCTTTATAAACACCCTTCTGCCAGGAAGCAGAAGCTCCCAGAGTCTGCCAGGATTGGGAAGGTATGCCTTTATATAACGGTTGTCCTTTTTGCAGACTATGGTAAACCGGTTTGGTCTATCAATAAAGAGTGCCTTCTCCATTATTAGGTGATTCTTTTAAACTCACCGCTTTTACCACCTTTTTTTTCCATTAACATCACATCCACAATTGTCATTTCCTTGTCAACAGCCTTACACATATCGTAAACTGTCAGGGCAGCTATGGTAACGGCTGTAAGAGCCTCCATCTCTACTCCTGTCTGTGCTAAGGTCTTCACACGGGACCTAATCTCTATGATGCTTTCTTCGTCTTTTAATTCAAAATCAAGTGCTACAGAGGTGACAGGAAGGGGATGACAGAGAGGAATGAGCTCTGAGGTCTTCTTTGCTCCCATTATTCCTGCCACTCTTGCTACTTGAAGGACATCGCCCTTTTCAATCCCTGCCTCTTTTATCAATTTCATTGTCTGGGGCTTCATTTTTATTCTTGCAATGGCAGCTGCCTCACGCTTGGTATGGGGCTTATGAGTCACATCCACCATTTTTGCCCTACCCTTTCTATCTATATGCGTCAGCTCACCCATTCAGCACCTCCTTTTTTCAAGGTTATACAAGAGGATTCCACTCACATTATAACATACAATTGAAAGAAGTCTAATCCATGTAGTATTCTAAGTTACAGGATGAGAGAGTATTTTAATCATAAAGAATTTCGTAGATGGTTTCAACAGGCTGAACATAATTTTCATTCCGCATGTAGAGATGCAGAAGAAGGAGACTTTGACTGGGCATGTTTTAAGGCACAACAAGCTGCAGAGCTTGCAATAAAATCCATTATTATAGCCTTTGGCAAGATATCGCGAACTCATTCAGTATATAACTATAGAATCCTTAGGATTTAATATTGAACAGTCTCTTTATAGATGTGCAAGAAAATTAGACAAATTCTACATACCTACCAGATACCCTGATGCCATTGGTCTCGGAAGCCCTTTTGAGAGTTTTGATGAGGATGACTTTAAGATAGCAAGAGATTGTACTGCAAGGATAATTGATTTTGTCAGTTCGGCACTTAGAGATGTTAAAGATAATTGAACAGAAACAGCAGCAACAGATAAGACGCTTTCAGGTTGCAAGAGAGTATGCATTAAAGTTGAGGTCTCTGTTTGGTAAAGTCGCGGTTGTTGTGTATGGTTCAACAGCAAGAGGAGACTTCAACGAGTGGAGCGATATAGATCTTGTGGTCATTTGTGAGGAACTTCCTGTTAAACCTCTTGAGAGGCTTGACCTACTTTATGAATATTCAGAAGGTATGATTGAACCAAAAGGCTATACTCTTAAGGAGTTTGAAATGATAAAAGAAACACCTTTTGGTAAATTACTCCAGGCAGAGGGTGTTGTTATAGTAGATGACTTCAGGATTTTTGAATAATTGCTCATTTTTTTCTTGACTTTCCAATCTACAAAAGGTTATAACAAAAGCACCTGGACTTTTCAGGTGTAGCAACAGAAAGGAGGCATTTGTAGCATGTCGTATCAAGGCAAAGTGAAATGGTTCAATGAGACGAAGGGTTATGGTTTCATCCAGAGGGATGATGGACAAGATTTCTTCGTGCACTACACAGCAATTCAGGGTAATGGATTCAGAACCCTAAGCGAGGGCCAGAGAGTTTCTTTTGATGTGGTTGAGAGTGAGAAGGGACCAAAGGCAACAAATGTGGTAAAACTTGACTAAGCACTCTGTAGGGGCCTGCTTCCGCAGGCCCTTTTTATAAAACCACTCCAAACGCATTCCTTTCCTGAATAATGTTAATTAAGCCAAAACTTAAGATTAATTCCCTCGGCACAGATACCTTTGGATTGTGTTGTAAGCAAAATTACTCGTGTAGATTTTATATCTTTCTGCGGGTTTCTTCAATTACAGTAGAGAGTTTCTCAATAAATTCCCTTGCCATATCAAGTGCTTCTTCTGCATCATTCTTTGAATAGTCGATGAAATCTTCATAATCAGCATCTTCTCTCAAGGCTTTTAAGATAGAGTATTTTTTAGCAAAATCCTCCTAGAATTGCTCTTGCTTCCCTTATTAATTTTTTTGAAAGCATGGTCTTAACTCCTTCGTGAGTTGAGGTCCTGATGTCATAGAGAATGAGCACAGCTCTTGCCATTGCATGGACTGCAAAATGAAGTACAAACATCTATTTGAAGAGACGACTATGTTATAATCCTTTTAAGATGTTTTCATATATTAAAAATAGGCTTCAGAAAATAAGCCAGCAGTTGAAAGAAAGATATCCTGATAGGATAGTGTTTATTTATGCCTTCGGTTCAAGGGCAAGGGGAGATTTCAGCGAATGGTCAGACATTGATATACTCATTGTAGTCAAAGATAAAGACCCCCAGATAGAAAGAGAGATTATTGGCTTAATTGTTGAGGAAGAAATAACTGTGGGACTTTCTTTTTCTCCAGTTATAAAGGATTTAAAGGTATTTGAGAAAGAAAGAGATTTTAAAACGCCCTTTTATGAGAACATCAAAAGGGAAGGAATTCTGTTATGAGTCTTTCCAAGGAAGATAAAAAAACACTCAGCGAGTTAAGAATCAAAAAGGCATATGAATTTCTTGACGATGCAAGAGCAAACCTTAAAGAGGATAGATACAAAACTGCTGTAAACAGGGCCTATTATGCAGTCTTAAATGCTGCGAGGGCACTACTTATTCTTGAGGGTTCTAATCCTGAAACCCATGAGGGTGTAATAACGATGCTGAGTCTCCGATTTATAAAACCAGGACTTTTACCCGTAGAGATCATTAAACATTACAAGAGTCTTCTTTCAAGAAGGACAGATGTAGATTATGGTGATTTTGATACAATAACACCAGAAGATGCAGAAGACACTCTTACATTGGCAGAAGAGACAATCAAAAAAATGGACAACTTACGAAGATATTTAATAGAGGAACTTTAATCTTAATCCAGGATTCTCTGTAGCCTGCCACAGGGATGCAGAGTTATTGAGCTGAAGAATTCCTTCCGGAAGATATATAATATACCTCATAATGAAAAACAAGAGATTACCTGAGTGGATTAGGCAGTCCCATATAACAGGCAGACACAACACAAAAAGGATTCTGCGTAGTTACAGGCTCTCTACTGTCTGTGAAGAGGCAAGGTGTCCAAACAAGGGATACTGCTTCTCAAAGCCTACTGCCACTTTTATGATACTCGGTGATATATGTACCAGAAACTGCCGTTTCTGTTCTGTGAGTTCTGGACAACCCTTGAGAGTTGACCCTGAGGAGCCTGAAAGGGTAGCACTTGCTGCAAAAAAGATGAAGCTCAGGTTTGTGGTAATAACCTCAGTAACAAGGGATGACCTTCCTGATGGTGGTGCAGAGCAGTTTGCCAGAACCATCAGAAAGGTGAGAGAATACCTGCCCAAGGCCAAGGTCGAGGTACTTACACCCGATTTTAAGGGCTCCTTTGATGCCCTGAAGAAAGTTCTTGATGCCGGCCCTGATGTATTTAACCATAACATAGAAACCATCCCAAGGCTTTACAAAAAAGTAAGACCCCAAGCAGACTACAGGAGGTCTCTACAGGTCTTAAGGATGGCCTCAGAGTACAATCCAATAATACCCACCAAATCAGGACTGATGGTAGGTCTCGGAGAGAGCTTTGATGAGGTCGTTTCTGTGATGGAAGACCTGAGAGAAGCAGGATGTACCATCCTCACCATTGGACAGTATCTACAGCCAGGGAGAGAGAATCTACCTGTTGTGGAATATGTAAGGCCTGAGGTCTTTGAGAGATACAGAGATATAGCATTTCAGCTCGGTTTCAGATATGTTGCCTCAGGTCCCCTTGTAAGAAGCTCAATGAATGCAGAAGAAATGTATGCCTAAGAAGAGATGAATTTCTTTACCATCTCCTTTATCTCTCTCCCGCTCAGATCAACAGGTGGAAGAGGTTCATTACCTACCAAGGCAATGATATGCACAAAGGCAGGACCCTTTCCGAGTCTCTTAAGAGTCTTTTTTAAATCTTCCTCAGTAGAGAGTGTCCTTACATTTTTAATACCAAATCCCTTTGCCACAACCGAGAGATTGCTCACTACAGAGGTATGTGTTGACTGACATCCTGTAGAACCATATACACCATTGTCAATTGCAAGAATTGTCAGATTCGGAGGTCTCATAAAGGCAACAGTGGCCAGTGTGCCAGGATTCATAAGTAAACTACCATCCCCATCAATCACTACCACCTCTTTATCAGAGCAGAGGGCTATTCCGAGTCCCAGAGGAGTAGCCATCCCCATGCTACCAAGCATGTAGAAGTTTGAGGGTTGATGAAATAGATGATAGAGCTCTTTTGAGGGAAACCCCAGATTACATACCACCACCTTGTCCTTCAGATACCACCTGAGTGTCTTCAGTATCTCATACCGTCTCATACTCGGTCTCGGAAGCATCAGCATTCCTCTGTCAATATCACCTGTTTTTGGTCTTTTGCTGACGGTGGATTCTGTGACCTCAAAAGAGTTCTTCCATATTGCAGGATTCAACAGGAAGAAATAGGGCCTCTCTTCTCTGTACACCATCTTGAGCTTCTCCGGAATCTTTATAAAGTCTCTTCTTGAGTTGACAATGGTGTACCCAAGTTGTGATGCCCTCAGTACAGAGGTGAGTTTCTTTCCCAAAGGTATCTGGGCCTTTATCTTTTCACCCCTCAGGCCCCTTCTGCTTACGAATACAGCCAGAGGCAGCCTGTAATACACAGTGAGTGAAAGTAGTGCATTCAGCATATTCCCCACACCTGAGCTCTGGATAAACATCGCAGGTCTTCTACCAGCAAGTGCAGCTCCAGCAGATATACCTACTCCTTCTTCTTCTCTCGTAACAGGTACATGGATATCAAACTCTCTCAGAAGACATATAAGTCCCTTAATCTTCTCACAGGGAAGAGAAGACACAAAATCCACACCTGCATCTTTAAGAATCTCTATGAGTTCTGTCTCTGGATACTGCATAGCAGTTCTTCCACCTCCTCTGGTGATGCAGTTTTTGATACACAGATGGGAGTAACCTCGGATACCTTGTGTTCTGAAGAGAGTCTCTTTTCTCCTCCGCCTGTTATATTCAGAAGCACAGTCTCTGTCTTTTTGATATGACCCTCCTTTGTAGCCTCCATCAATGAGGCTACTGCCACTGCAGAGGCAGGTACAATATCCACCCCTTCTAAGGATTCAAAGAGCTCCATTGCCCTGTAGACTTGCTGATTTTCAATACCATACATCCTCCCTCCAGTGGCTTTCAAGGCATCATATACTCCACCTATTACAGAGTAGGCAGGATAACGGTTAGAAAGCACTCTTGTGGTTATCCTCGGAATGAGTGATGGGTCAAGGTCTTCCTTGGAGAGTTCTCTCTCTCTTCTCTGCCATGCCTTTGTCATTGGTGCAAAGGGTAGATTCTGGGAGAGGTGTAAGACAGGAAGCTTTTTCCCGAAACGGCCATCTTTCAGAAGCCTTTCTGCCATCTCCCACACCCCTATTGCGCCTGTACCACTGCCCACGGCCTGAAAATAATGGTCAGGCATCCTGCCGATTCTCTCCACTGCCTCAAGCAGTACCACCCCAAGGCCATCCCTCTTTGCAATATTTTTTACTCCACCTTCAAAGGGATACCCAAGATGTACAGCTAGCTTTCTTGCAAACTCAATGCTGTCAGAATAATCGCCATCAGTAAGGGCAACTGTTGGTACTGCTGTAGAGGGTTCCAGATACCACATATCCATGAGACACATGGTAGGAACAACTATGATGACAGAAAAGGATGAAACCAGAGAGAGATGAGCCATCGCTCTTGCAGTGTTACCTGCAGAGGCAACTACAAGACCCTCTACCCCATTCTCCCTCGCATTCTGTATTACTACTGCAGCCTCAAGCTCTTTGAAGGTGCAGGTCTTAAGAAGGGCTCCTCTGTCCTTCCAGTATCCGCTGAAGGCGATATAGAGCTCTTTCAGACCGAGGAAATCTGCCAGTATGCTGGACTTATAAACCACTGGTGAGGGTTGTGAAAAGGAGGCTTTGTGTACAGGAAGCCAATTAAACCTCCATATCTCTGTGCCACTGCCAGGAGAAAGTATTGGTTCTTCATACTCAGACACAAGAAGGGCTCCACTGCAGTGCTCACAGAAGGCACAGTATGTATTCTCAAGGACCTTGCCACATCTTCTGCATTTTATTCTAAAATGGCTCATCTGCTCCTCCCCTGGAAGATGTTGTTACCATCTCTGCAGCTGCTCCTGAGAGTGCTTCTGCCAGCAACTCCATTATGTCTACGATCTTTATCTTCCTCTCATATCCTTCCATCGCCTCATTCAACTTGGCATAACAGGCTGGACAGCTTAAAACAAGTCTGTCTGCCCCTTTTCTTACTGCCTCATCTATGGTGAGTCTCCCGATGGCTATTGCATTCTCGTGAAATACTTTCCTTGCAGCCCCACCTGCTCCACAACATCGGGAGTTTTTTTCATGCCTGTCCAGTTCTATGAGTTCTACTCCCTCAATACTTCTGAGAACCTCTCTGGGAGCCCTTACAATCCCCATACCCCTGCTCAGATAACAGGGGTCATGGTATATAATCCTTCCAGAGAGTCTCCTTAGCCTTGTTCTGGCCTTTCTCAGTATCGGAAGTATAAACTCTGTTATATGAAGTACTTTAAAAGGAAGCGGGCCTCCATAGAATACTGGCCAGTCTTTTGCCATCATATTAAGACAGCAGGGGCAGGAACAGACAAGGTACTGTACGCCTCTTCTCTGGTAGGAATCCACTAATCTCTTCACGATATCCTGGAGCATATCATGTTGCCCTGTAATAAAGAGGGGGAAACCACAACAGACCTCTTCCTCATTATTCAGCATCGTGAACTCCACCCCAAGAGATGCCAGTACCACCACATCTCCTCTTACCATCGGCTCTGCCTCATAGGCACCTGTACAGCCAGCATAATAGGCAACAGGGGCGGTGTCCTTCAGGTTGACCCATTCTGGAAACCACCCCTTGAATCTCTCAGACATGGGTTTACCATAGGGATTCCCTGTGTTCTCTATGTTATAAGGAATCTCCCTCTGAGAACCCAAGGGACCAAGCCCCCTCTTGACCATCTCTCTTCTTAGTGTAGGCCATAGCCTCTGGGTATTGATACCTGAGGGGCAGAACTGTCCACATGCCCCACAGGTAGTACACTCATATATCGCCTTCGTGAATTCCTCAAGTAATCTCCTATCTATCTCTTTTCTGCCAAAGAGTCTCGCCTTAAGACTGTCTGTAGCCTTTATAAATTCTCTGTACACCCTGAGCTTCTCTGGGGGCGAGATATCTGGATTCTTTGTCACCTCCTGGACAGGACAGTACCTCAAACACTCACCACACTGGGTGCATGCATCAATCTCTGCCACCTGCTCTGGAGAGAGTTCTTTTACAAAGGATTCTTTTGGCAATTCAATCTCCTTCTTCAGGGCCTCTATCCCTTGCCGAGGCAAAGGTTATCAGCACAGGTGCAGTAAACAGATGTGCGGGCAGAAGAAGCAGAAATAGGAGAAACCCACCATAATGGACCGAAAACAGTATATCAAGAGGAAACTCTTCTGGTCTGAAAGTCACAAGGCCCATGGTAAATACCTTCACCTGAATGATATCGATCCTGTGAATATATCTCATTGCAAGACCACTTACTCCAAGAAGACCGATCAGACTGATGAGGAGAAGATTGTATCGGGACACATACTCCACCTTTTTAAACAAGACCTTTATCACCATGATATAAACCAGTGAAGTAACCATCACAATACCTGTAAAGGAGCTGAAAGGGTAAAGACAGAACACTGCAGATGGAACAGGATAGGTAAAAAACCTGAGATGGATAAAGAGTACTATAAGCAGAGATACATGGAAGACCCACTCGCCAAACCATATTAAAGGGCTTGACCTGAAGAGTCTGCCTAAGAAGACAACATCCAGCAACCCCTTGGGCAATGATATCAGAAGAGGCCGGTTCTTTTCATACAATGCCTTCCTTCCAGTGGCAGTCATAATAAGATAGGCCTTCCAGCATACCCTCGCAAGGGTTACTGTAAATACCAAGTATGAAACCAGATATATTAAAAGCTTCATTTTATTTTTCAAATTCGATCTTTACATCTCTTGGTACATTGAACCCTGCCTCAACCTCCAGTGCCTTAAGAATTGCTATGGGCAGTGGACAACTAATGTGCCTCAAACACTGAAATCCCTCTTTAAAGACCTGAGAGCGTTTGTTAGAGAGGTCCTCTGTACTGAGAACCCTCAGTCTTTCTGCAAGCCTCTGTACCATCTCACATTCAGACTCCAGCAGAAGCTCAAAAGAGCCATTGTTGCCTTTTCTTACCTCAACAGTACTCATAAAGCCACAGGCACCTGCATCCACTTTCAGCTTTGCCATATTAACCCCTGATACTTATATGAAGATTCTTTTTTTCAAAAAGCGATTTTAGATGGGGAAAGGAGTCCTTCATATGAGGTATATGCATTGCCTGCATAAATTCCCTTTCAAAGTCGGGCTCAACCGCAATCTCCATGAATTCCACCCATCTTGCCCTCTCAGATGCCTCTCTTCTTTTCTCCCTGTTCAGAAGGGCCATTCTCGCTCCATCACCTGCTGCATTGCCCACTGCATAGACCCTCTTAATATCACAATCAGGAAACATTCCCAATGTAAGTGCAGATTCTCTGTCAATATAACTGCCAAAGGCACCTGCAAGTATGACTCTATCCAACTTCTGTATCCCCATCTTCTTCATCATCAGTTTTGCACCTGCATAAAGAGCTGCTTTTGCCAACTGCAGCGCCCTCACATCTGCCTGTGTTATTGTAATATCAGTTCCGATTGATGTCTCCTCGGCCCAGGCCAGCACATACTCTGGTTTGCCATCAGAGTCGAGTCTGATCCTGGGGGTATCCAGTCCCTTAACAAACTTGCCTGTTTTATCAATTATTCCTGCCTTAAACATCTCTGCAACCGCATCAATGATGCCTGAACCACAGATACCCTTTGCATTCACCTCCTGTAAATAAGTATGCCAGTCTGCCTTACCTATCACCTTGTAATAACATTCCTTAGTTTCAGGGTCAATCCTCACCTTCTCTATGGCACCTGGTGCTGCCCGCATACCAAACTTAATCTGGGCTCCTTCAAAGGCCGGGCCTGTGGCACAGGAGGTGGAGCATATCCTCTGCCTGTTGCCAAGCAGGAGCTCCCCATTTGTCCCTATATCAATAATCAGTACGATTTCATCTTGATTATAAGGCTCCTCAGCTATAAGTACTCCCACATTGTCTGCACCAACAAATCCTGCCTCAAGGGGAAGTACATGTAGATAAGCACCAGGGCTTATGTTTATCCCTATGTCCCTTGCCTTGAGATCAATACTGTGTTGAAGGGCAGGTATAAATGGTGAACGTCCGATGTACTCAGGATTAAGCCCCAGAAATATGTGGTGCATTGCGGTGTTGAAAACCACTGTCATATCCACTATGGCAGTCCCTCCGTCTTTCCCATCAGTCCTCAGGTCTGCAGTCACATTCCTGATAATCTCATTCAGGCCTTCAATTATTGCAGACTGCATCTTCTGTAGCCCTTCAGGATTGGTCATTGCATAGGTTATGCGGGACATAACATCCTCTCCATAAGGTACCTGTGGATTCATCATTGATTCGGTATTAATAACCTTACCAGTGTTGAGGTCACAGAGATAACCTACCACTGTGGTGGTTCCTATATCCACGGCAATTCCATAGGAGTTTTCAACAAAACCAGGTTCTACCTTTATCACCTCTCTGTCCATCCAGACTGATACAGTTGCCCTCCACTGTCCTTTCCTCAGGACATCTTGGAGTTCCTTCAGTGCATAATAGTCAAAGGAGAGCCCTTTAAGACCGTATTTTTCCTCAAGGAAATCCAGTACCCTCTCCATGTCACCAGTAGTCATCTCCTCTAAGGAGGGAGGTTTCAGTTCAATGTTGTATTTTTTTACTGCAGGGTCAAGGGTTATGGAGAGTTCCTTTGCCGCCTTTCTGACCACCTGTTTGCCTGCCCTTGATCTTTCAGGAACGAATATCTTTAAGTCTCCATGTATCTCTGCTGCACAGGCAAGCCTTATATTAGGTCCATCCTCTGGTTTGATATGTTTGAGTTCCTCCCCTGTAATGGGTGACAGGTGATGCATACCAGATTCAATATTATCCTTCTCAAAGAACCCTACCTCTACTCTCACCTTACACTTTCCACATACCTTCTTGCCTCCACAGAGCCCTTCAATATCCACACCGAGTACCTGGGCAGCCTCAAGAAGGGTCTTCCCTTCCTGTATCTCGCCTCTTCTTCCAGCAGGCTGGAAAATCACCCTGTGTCTCTTCATCCAGAAACCTCCCTATATGTTATGAAAAAGCGGTGGGTCCCCTTTAGGAGGGGCGGAGGGGGCGCGGGACCCACCTGTCCGTGGTAAGACCACGGACTAAAGCTTCTGTCTTCCATAAGGACAGATATTGATACAGACCCCACAGTTAGGCTTCTTCTCAAACCTCCTCCTAGTCTTCTTAAATTCATCACACTTTTTGTAGTCCACAAGCAGAGGAAAGGGTTCACTCCGTGACCATTCCACCCCACTTATTGCTCCGGAAGGACAGTACTTCACACAGAGATCACAGTCCTTACAGCCCGATACAACCACTGGTTCATCTGGTTCAAAGGGTGCATCTGTGAGCACTGTTGCCCAGGATAGTCTCGGGCCATACTCCCTGTTGATTAAGAGCCCGTTCTTACCTATCCATCCAAGTCCTGCACAGGTGGCAGCGGTTTTATGACAGAAGAGTCCATACAGTCTGCTTATAAACTTTCCATTCCTCCTGTCTGAATCAGGAGGGATGGAAAGAAACCTGTATCCCTTCTGTCTCAGATAACTCTCTGCCTTCTTCTGTAGCATGATCAACTGCTTCACTGTAACTGCATTCAGATTTCTCTTCACCCCGATTGATACAGCCCTCTTAAGATGCATAATATCCCCTTTCAGCGCAGGTGATATATCCCCTACACCCACCACTGTAGCACCAGACTCAATCAGGATGCTTTTCAGTTCATCTGCCTTCAATCCTGTTTGCCTCTGCCTCCTGTCTCATCTTTCTGAGAGAGCTGATCATATTTATCGCCTCTTTAAGGGCATTATTTGCGTCAGGAGCATAACCATCAGCACCCCATTTGTCTGCCAGTTCTTTTGAAACAGGTGCCCCACCAATCATGATCTTCACATCCGGATTCTTTTGTTTCAGTTTCTCTATCACCTTTTGCATTCCCACCATTGTGGTAGTCATCATTGCAGACAGACACACAAGATCAGAGTCTGTCCTAAGCTGCTCCTCTACAAATTTATCAAGGGGCACGTCTCTTCCCAGGTCATAGACAGTAAAGCCTGCAACATCAAACATCATCTTCACTATATTTTTGCCGATATCATGAACATCCCCCTCAACCGTTCCAATAACCACAGAACCCTTCACCCCAAGGTCCATCTTCTTCACATGGGGCTTCAGGATATCCAGACCTGCATAAAGTGCGTCTGCACACATCAGAAGCTCAGGAACAAAGTATTCCTGTTCTTCAAAAAGCCTACCCACCTCTTCCATTCCTGAGACAAGGCCCTCAAATATTGCTTCATTCGCATCCATTCCAAACTCAACCGCCTCCTGTGCAGCCTCCCTCACAGCATCCTCGTCATACTGAATAACCCCGTTCTTCAGTCTGTCAAGGATCTCCCTCTTCTTTTCTTCTGTCAACATAATCTAACCTCCATAGTTTGTTATTTCATCCATCATCGCCTTCATGTTTTCGGGTGGTACAGTGGGCCAGATATCACAGCCCGGCCATACCGCAGAAACCCCTTCTTCAATACACCTTCCTATGGTGCTTCTGACCAGTTCAGTGTCTCCTCTGACCAGCACATTGTAGGGGTCATAGTTGCCGAATATAAGGGCATCCCTGCCAAGTTTCTTCCTTGTTTCTGAGATATCATTCTTCTGGTCAACACTTATCGCCTTTGTACCAGACTCCATCATAAAGCCCACTATATCATTGGTCTTACCACAGATATGGAGCACAGTGTTCCCCTTCAGTTCTCTAAAGACCTTCTGTAAATAGGGCAATATAAGGGACTTAAACACTCTGGGGCTGAGGACATCTGAGGTCGCCCCCATCTCCCTGACAGTGATATAATCAACACCAGCACTCTCATACTCCTTCGCAACCATGACTATCACATCCGCAAGCAGGTCAAGGAGCCTCCCCACCTTGTCAGGTTTTTTGAATGAGAGTTTCAGAAGTTCATTCAGTTCCATGATCTGTCCTGCCAGGGTAAAAGGCCCCAGGACATAGGTACCCACTGCGTATTCTCCTCCTATCTCCTCCTGTAGGAGTTTGATTGCCTCCTTCACAAGCTGAATCCTTCCCTTCTGCAAAAGGTCCTTGGAGATCTCTATCTCCATCTCCTCTTCATTATGGATTATCTTCTCCTTTATAGTAGGGTAGAGGATATCCTCTGAGTGTGCATAGACATTTATCTCACACCCCAGTGCCTCTGCTTCCACTGTGAGGTCAAAGGGTACAACAGCAGATTCAAAACCGAAGAATTTGGGAGTAGTGGCGGCGGATTCTGCCATCTTTTTTGCATCCAGATGCACAGTTGCAAATCTGTAACCGAGCTGGTTCAGACCCTCTGTGGTAATATTCCCCATCCCACTGAAACAGGGTACCCTGTCTATCTCTTCCCCTCTGAATAGTCGTAGAATCCGTTCCTTTGAACTAATTGTTGAGACTGCCATATCACCTCTCCTTTCCTTATTGTTTTTTGGCCTTCTTTCTGATTCCACCCTCTATAAGTTTTTCTATAAAATCTGAGAAGTATTTTCTGATTGGAAGTGAATTGTTCTCTGGTATCTCCTTTGTCTCCTCATATACCAGGGTTGAAAGGAGTATATGTGCTGTTGCCACTGCTGGGAAGATCCTTGAGGCTGTTACAATGGGACCATAAAAGTTAAAGTCACTCCATAGGGCTGTGGACATAGCCTGTGCCACTGCATCCATTGCCCTGAATCCCTCAAGACCCCAGACCTCCTTAGCCTCCTTCCACATATGGGTTCCATTGGAGTATGCACCACCACAGGGAAGTCCCAGCTTCTCTTTTATCATCCTGTTTGCTATCAATGAAAAAGAGGTTGCAGGCAGGTTCATTACAGAGGTATCCACTATTATGGTCTCAAAACCGTCAGCACCCTGTTCAAGCAGCCTCTCAAGGGACTTAACCCTTCCGAAAGGAGTCTGATCCTGGTCATCAAAGACCTGTACAACCACATGTTTTATACCAAGGTCTTTCAGCCTCTGTACCTGTCCCTTTATGTCCTTGTCCCAGGGGGTTATACTGTTGTAGAGGAATCTCTCCTGCAAGCCCAGCTTTGCCACATACTCTGCAACCTTTGTCCTTTTGTCTGCCACCCACATATCAATCCCGAAAGGCATATCAGTTGTTTCAAGATAAAAATCTATATATACCTGAGCCTCCTCAGGCGTATTTGCCACCATTGCTACCATGGCAGGAATGCCTGTAGATTTACTCAGCTCTTCCTGCCGTTTGATCAATTCAGATGCCCTTTTACGATCAAATTCTGCCTTTTTTCTGTCAAAAAGAATCCTGTCCTTGTTATGAAACATTGAGGCGATCAGCAGTGGAGGATTCTCTCCAGGCTGTCCACCCACTTTCAGGTCACCTATTCTGAAGACCTTTTGCTCTGTCTGAAATCTGAACATATCCAATCCCCTTTTAATTAGTATTAGTTACTCTCAGATATTTTCTGCATAGCAGGGGTATGAAAAGCTTAAACCCCTGCTATGCTTCTGAGAGCTTTCTATCTAATAGATTCCACGGTCAAACTTCGGTGGTGGCAGATACTCCCACTCCTCACCTTTCATTATCTTCTGGGCCAGTTCAACACACTTCACAGCATACTCAAAGGCATAGGGAATTCCAGGACCATTGGGAACAAAGCCAGCAAGAATACAACCGACTGCTGCTGCCTCAAATACCTCCTCCACAGTTGCCCCTGCCTTTACAGCAGGAAGGACATGGATTATACATCTGGGTGACATATAGGCGACTCCACCTGCCATAAATATAAGTTCCTTTACCTTCCTTGAAAGCGCCCCGTCCTTCCACAGGGAATTATAAAAGTCTGCAAAGGTCTTTCCTGCCTCAGGATTCAACTGGTTGATCACCTTGAACATCCTTGGTGTAAACAACATCTTCTCTTCCATGTACTTATTTGCTTCTTCAGGTGTTAATTTCTGCTCTTCTGACATGGTTTCCTCCCTTTCTGTGCTCTCCGGCCTCATGGCCAGAAATTTTTTGAAACTCTCCAATATCCCCATAATTTACCTCCCCTTTAAAGTCCTCCAAAACCTTCTCTATCACCTCCCTGTCTTTGATAGAGACTCTCTGCTTAAAGCCTCCATTGCCGCGCCACCTGAATGAACATCTGGATATTCTCATAGGGAACATTCGGGGGTATGTCACATCCTGGCATCAGGACAAATGCTCCATTAGTACCTGCCTTCTCTATAATCCCCTTACAGGTCTCTTCCACTTTTGTGGTATCACCCTGGAGCATAACTGCTACAGGGTCAACATTACCTCCAAAACAGATCTTCCCATAGAGTACTTCCTTTGCCTTTGCTATGTCTGTCTTATGGTCAAGGCTTATGCAGCTTGCTCCTGTGTCAGGAAACATCTCAAGCCTATCAGTGGTATTACCACATATATGAAGCAGTACATGGACATCCTTTGATCTTGCCCAGTCTGTGAATCTTCTGAGAGCAGGCAGAGCAAACTTCTGAAACTGCTTTTTTGAGATGAGGTCTCCTGATGCTGTGGGGTCTGCGAGACTTATCACCTCTAAGGTTCCGTCATCCACAAGGGGCTTATATAAATGGATCAGTAGTTCTGTGGCAAAATCAATCGCCTTTTCCACAAAATCGGGTTTTTTAAAAGTGGCCTTCATCATCTGCTCCTCACCCACTATTCGTGCAGCAAGAGTGAAAGGACCCCAGGCTGTCATGGTCACCACATAGGTGTTCCCAATTTTTTCTTTCGTTTTTCTCAATGCCTCTTTTATGGTGTTTATTGTCTCATCCTTATCAATATCCTCAATCTTGAGCTTTGCAAGATCCTCTTCTGAGTCTACAAGGGGAGCCTCAAGATCTGGAGCACCCACTTCCCTGAATTTTATCTTGCCTCCAAGGGCAGCAGCATGAAAGTTGTTGTACCCAGAGCCTGCATAGACAATATCACACTGCAGTTTATCACTCATCTCTATAAGCATCTGGGTCATCTTGTCAGGGTTTCTGGATAGCTCTTCAAAGGTGCTACCCCAGTTTGATATGCTCCACATTCCACCACCAAAAAGGGTGACAGGTACCCTTTCAGGCTTGCCCCCTTCAAAGGCTTTCAGAATAGTCTCTCTTGGTGTCATAAAGACCTCCTTTAATAATTGAAATAAGACATTTACACAAATAACCTCAGATTGTCGTTTGAGTTGGACACAAAAAACATTGGAAGGCAGACCATCCTGCCTATAAACCACAATTTGGGGAAACAAGACATTTCTTGATATCTGTTCATTTTCTTAACGAAAAGCAACTTTGGTGCCAGAGGGCAAAGGAGAAACTGATCGCCCTGTAACCCCTTATAAACTAAGAGAATTGAGAGATTTAAAATAGTCCTGATAGTTGTTCTTCAGGATAACAAGAGGAAAATCTCCACACCTTTTTGGGGAATTTTTCCTCAAGTTTAAAAATAGAGAAAGTTAGTCTCCTCTCTTAATAAGGGAGGTATTATGATTATACTATAGGCTCAACAGGCTCTCTTATATTTTTGGTGAAGATGTGATGTCTTTAATTTTAGCTCTAAAATGCTATAATTATGTTATGTTTAACCATGAGAGAAAGGCTCTTGAGAGGGTGGTTATGGAACTTAAGGAAGAGTTTGGAGACAGGCTGATGAAGATAGTGGCCTTTGGCTCAAGAGTAAGGGGTGACTTCCACGGAGATAGTGACCTTGATGTGCTTGTAGTAATTGACAGAGTTACTGTAGATGATGAGGGAAGGGTTGTTAGTGCCTTCGTCAGAGAAGAGTTGGTCAGTGGGGTGCTTTTTGAACCAGTTGTAAAGTCCTTAGAGTCATTTGAAAAGGAACGGAAACACAATACCACTTTTTATAGGAATATTAAAAGAGAAGGGGAAGTATTTTATGACGCTGAGCAGAGAGGAAAAAAAGATACTCTCAGAGTATAGGATGGAAAAGGCCCACAAGGCTCTGGAAGATGGTAAGTTTAACCTTAAACACGGAAAGTTTTCTGTAGCGGTAAACAGATTCTATTATGTAGCTCTGAATGCTGCAAGGGCACTTCTCATTCTTAAAGGGGTAGACCCAACAACACATTCAGGCATAAAGACCATGCTATCAATACACTTTGTAAGAGAGGGGTTGTTTGAGAAGGATACTGTAGAAGATTCTTAAGACCCTGCTTCTCAGAAGGACTGATGTGGATTATGGAGACTTTGAAGAAGTGGATAAAGAGAAAGCCGAGGACTCTCTTCTGAGGGCAGAAAGATTTTTAAAAAAGGCGGTATCCTTACAGAAGAGTCTTATAGACCAACTCTGAAACCCTCTATTTTTTACAATCTTTTTATCTTGTTTCATCATTCTTAGGGCTATTGATAGTGTTCAGCTGTAAAATTGACTATTAAAATTTTTTAGGATTAAGATATAATGAATAATAAGGTTTTTGAGGAGGGAAAGAAGCTGAGAAATTTTTTGTTCAAAATACCTTATTGGGAAATATTCTGCTCTGGATAGTATTTTTATTTTTTACAGGATGTAATGATAAGGAGGGATTCTCTGTTGACTATTCTGCTGCCTTTCATAAAGCAGTTATTGTCTATTTTGAGGATCCAACGCAGTTTCACGACCCCATGGTTTAATGACACTGGGTCTGCTCAGGGAAGAAATTGTGGCCGAATGAGGCTTTGTCTCTGGAGTTAGATTAAACCTACTTAATTAAGCATGGGTAAAAATTTAAGAGAAGGAGGGAAAAATGAAGCGTCTTTTAGTTTCATTAATCTTTTTAATCATCTTTATCTTAACCAGTTGTGGAGATGATGGAGGCAGAACCACAATAGACCTTTCTGGGAACTGGGAGGGAGTATCAACAGAGACACCAACAACACAACAGATAGCAGAAATATCAAATGTTGGAAGCACCTTCTTCATGGATATAACCCAGACAGGAAATGAGTTTTTTTGGTGTAATTGCAAGGTATGAGTCCGATGGTAAATACTCTGACGATATTACAGGAAGTATTTCAGACAGTAATATTACCTTTACTGCCACATTTTCGGATAAAGAGTTTTTCTTCTCCTACAACTGGTCATCTGAGGAAGATGGTTTATCTTGTGACTGGAGCACTTCAGTACAGGAATATGGTATGAATGATAATGCTACAACATGGGACAGAATTTTGAGCAGGCTTCAGCAAACAGACTTTTACTCCAGACACGAAGTATGGGTCTATCAATATAACTGGATGCGACACATTAGAGACAATGGACAGGACCTTCTGAACAGAGTAAATACAAAAGGAATCAGAAATCCCATCCTGATAAGCTACTCAATGGGTGGGCTGGTTGCACGTGCTTATGTTGCACTTGGTGGAGAATTCAGCAAACTGGTCACTTTGGGCACTCCTAATACTGGTACTCCACTGGCAAACCTTGCTAATGTCACAGGTATTAGTTGGTTTGATGTTACAGGTGTTCAAGACCTAAGACCCGGCTCTGACTTTATGCATTGGATCAATTCAGCAGACAGTAGTATTAGATATAAATATGTCACTTTTGCTGGTAGAATGGATGGATATTGGGATATATGTGGTGGCATTATACCGTATGTATGCTGGAAATGGTACGAAGACTATCCTGATTGGCTTAAACCGGTGTGGTGGTTGTTAAAGGCCTCTTCTGGAAATAATGATGGATTAGTCCCGGAAAGTTCTGCCCTTCTTGATGGAACTGATAAAAAAGATGTACAGAAATACAGGGACCACATGGATTTAGTAAATCCTAACAAGGCAATAAATGTTTTCAACTACATTGCAGGACTCTGAAATAAACACCAGGGTTTAACACGGGACAGAATATCTTATAATAATATATATATCTTTAAGCTATCTGTCCCTTAGCCAAAAATTTTAAATTATATGTGAGGAGGTGTTTCATGAAAAAGGTATATCTTTTAAGTGTATTTCTCTGGGTGGGAGGATTTTTATTTCCATCCACTCTGATTGCGAAAAGTGTTGAAATTGACCCATGCATTAAGTGTCATGACACTGTGACACCTGGTATTGTGAAGCAATGGCATGATAGCAAACATAGTAGTGCTGGAGTTGGGTGTTATGAATGTCATAAAGCAAAAGAGGGTGATCCTTCAGGATATGAACACAATGGTTTCAAGATTACAGTTATCCCCTCTCCAAAATATTGTGGAGGCTGTCATCCCAAGGAAGTAGAAGAGAATATTAGGAGCAAACATGCATGGACTGCCTTTTTTGGACCACTAAAACCCTACTATAAGAAGGCAAAAGAGTTAGGTCTTGACCCTTTGAGTCAAGAGACAGCAAAAAAACTGAATCCCGAAGAGATTGCAAAACGGGCTTTGACACCACTTTATCCTGACAGTGGAGTACTGAAAAGAATAGGGCTTCTTGACGACAAAAGTTATTCACATAATAATATTGTTCTTGGCTGTATTCAATGCCACGGCAGTTTTATTATCGCTGAACCAGGGGGCAGATTGAAAGGATGGCCTAATGTTGGGATTGGAAGAGTCAATCCTGATGGCAGTCTCGGCTCATGTACATCCTGTCATACAAGACATAGATTCAGTATAGCAGAGGCAAGAAAACCAGAAACCTGTGGTCAGTGTCATCTCGGTCCTGATCATCCACAGATTGAGATATACGAAGAGTCAAAACATGGCAATATCTATGCTTCCTCTGGTGAAGAATGGAATTGGGATGTCCCAGCAGGCAAATGGGGACCAAAAGATATTGTAGCACCAACATGTGCTACATGTCACATGAGTGGTTTTGGTGGTGTGGTGGAGACTACACATAACGTTGGTTCAAGACTTTACTGGGAGCTCCAACCTAAAAAGTCTGTCCCTCAATGGAAAGGCCCAGATGAGGTTGATTTTGTTATAAAGAGGATACCAGACAAAAAGAAGGCAGAAGCTGGTAGAGCCAGAATGAAGAAGGTCTGTAATCAATGTCATTCCAGAAACTGGACAGATAACTACTTTATTGAGTTTGACAAGGTTGTTGAAGATTACAATCGGATATGGGAATATACAGACAACCTACTGAAAAAAGCCTATAAGGAAGGGCTTATCAATAAGGATAATCCTCTTGATGAGACACCTGAGATAATGCACTATCTGATATGGCATCATGATGGAAGAAGATGGAGAATGGGAGCAAGCATGATGGGACCTGACTGGACACATTGGAATGGGGCAGTTGATACTATCATGAATAAGCTCGGTACTATGCTCAATGATCTCGAGATGAGAAAGAAACTCAAGGCGATAGGGGTTGACTGGAAGGAAATAGAGGTTAAATAAAATTTAAAGAGAAAGAGGGATAGGTCCCCTCTTTCTCTTTTTTATTTATAATTCTATTTAAGGGCGCGGTGGGCGATATCTCTTCTGTAGTGTATCCCTTCAAAGTATATCTTTTCTATAGCCTCATAAGCACGGTCTCTTGCCTCTTTTATATCTCTTCCAAGAGCGGTTACTCCAAGCACTCTACCACCTGCAGTGATGAGTCTACCATTGTCATAGCTGGTGCCGGCATGAAAGACCACAACATCCTCCATCTTCTTAACTTCATCAAGTCCTTCAATTGGTTTCCCCTTCTCATACTTTCCAGGATATCCTCCAGAGGCAGCAACTACACATACTGAAGCATCAGGTCTCCATTGAAGAGAGGTCTTTGATAGAGACTCTTCTGTTATGGCTAAAAAAACCTCCAACAGATCTGACTTCATTCTCATCATAATTGGCTGTGTTTCAGGATCACCAAAACGGCAGTTAAATTCTAATACATAAGGCTCATTGTCTCTGATCATGAGCCCTGCATAAAGGATTCCCTTGTATTTCAATCCCTCCTTTCTCATACCTTTTATTGCAGGCTTCATTATCTTCTCCATTATTTTTCTCTCCACCTCGGGGGTAACGACAGGTGCAGGACTGTAGGCTCCCATACCCCCAGTGTTAGGACCTTCATCATTGTCGAACACACGCTTATGGTCTTGGGAACTTACCATAGGAAGTATATATTCTCCATCTGTAAACACAAGATAGGATGCCTCTTCACCTTCCAGTGCCTCCTCAACCACCACTCTCTCTCCAGCCTTCCCAAAGACCTTTTCTTTCATTATCCTCCTCAATGCCTCAATAGCCTCATCCACTGTCTTTGCAACAACGACTCCCTTGCCTGCTGCGAGCCCGTCTGCCTTTATCACTATAGGGGCTCCTTTCATTCTTATATATTCTTCTGCATGTAGATATGAAGTGAAGACCCTGTACTCAGCAGTAGGTATTCCATACCTTTTCATAAAATCTTTAGCAAATACCTTGCTTGCTTCAATCTGTGCTGCATCTTTTGTGGGTCCCACTATTCTTAGACCTTCCCTTTCAAAGGCATCTACTATTCCATGGGCAAGGGGTTCTTCTGGTCCTACAACTGTGAGGTCTATCCACTCATATTTAACAAAGTTTACAAGCCCATTATGGTCCTTCGGAGATATATCAATGCATTCTGCAATCTCAGATATTCCTGCATTACCTGGGCAGCAGTATATCTTGTCTACTCGGGTACTCTGAGCAAGTTTCCAAACCAATGCATGTTCTCTTCCTCCTGAACCTATAACAAGAACCTTCATTAAGACCTCCTATCTTCTCTGTTCTGTCTTTACTACAAGCCAATAAACTATTCCAAGCACAAAAATTGCAGCAACCAGGTAATAAGATACCATTATCTTCTCATGTTTGAGAGTCATGATCATAAGGTCTCTTATAAAGGCCACAAGGGCAACACCTATAAATACACTAATATTAAACCTGCCTCCTTTTAGATGCTCTATCTCTGTATTCATAAGCTCTATCAGTATCCAGAGAATAAGTAATGAACCCAAGGCAGAGATAATTCCATAACTGATATTGTTCTTGGCAAATATATTAATAACATCATAGAAGAACAGACCAGCCACTCCAAGGGTAATAAGGATAAGTGCTAATACAAGTACAAGGTTCATTGTACTTGAAAAGCTTTCAGCGAATCTAATAAGAAAGCTCTTTATTCTTAATGCAGTGGAGTACTGGATAAGTTCTTCTTCTATGTATGAACTTGTAATTATATCAAGATTAATATCCAGCATTTTATTCAGTGATTCCTTGAGCTGGGTTCTCTGGATCTTATCTTCGATCTCTTCTGAAAGAATATCCATCAAGATACTCCTTATAGTATTCATGGAGACACTTACAAAATGGGGTTCTATCTTTAAAGAAGCGTGTTTTTTACCTACTTTTATAAGATACCAATAAAAGTCTTTATTGTAAGGTCCTGTGAAAAGCTTAATTAGCCATTCCTTATGGTGTTCTGAAAGGTCTGGATAGGCATCCAACTTCTCGATAATATGCTGTTCTCGTGTATTTCTTATTCTTTCTTCAAGTGTCTGTACAATCCTGTTTAAACTGTCTTTAACTATAGGGTAGAGGCTTCTTACTTTTTCTTCATCCTGTGTGGTGAGATTATAATTCTTTTTAATTTTTCTGAAAGAAACCATCCTATTCCTCTATTGTCTTCTTCAGATACTCTGCAATCATTGCATCATATTTAGAGGTTGTTGTAAATACCTTCTGGGCAAGCATTGCTCTGGTTTTATAACTTATCTGACCTCCCAGCCCCACCATCTCTTCCCTTATCCTCTCATAATCAGCAGGGTCTATCACCACAGCTACAGAGACAAAATTCTTTGCAGCGGCTCTGAGCATGGTGGGACCTCCAATATCAATATTCTCAATCGCCTCCTGAAAGGTAACACCCTCCTTAGAGATTGTCTTCTCAAAGGGATATAGATTCACAACCACCATATCTATGGGTTCGATTCCATGCTCCTTGAGGGTCTGCATATGTTCTTCATTATCTCTCAGCGCCAGCAGTCCTGCATGTATTTTGGGGTGAAGGGTTTTGACTCTCCCATCAAGTATCTCTGGAAAACCTGTATACTCTGATACCTCAATAACAGGAATCCCTGCCTCTTTTAGTGTTTTTGCTGTACCACCAGTGGAGAGAATCTCCACCTCCATATCATGGAGCGCCTTTGCAAAGTCTACAATTCCTGTCTTGTCAGAAACACTTATAATTGCTCTTTTTACCCTTGACATAACTGCCTCCAATCTGCCTCATTTTATTGACTCAGTGATTTTATCATCTTGCCTTCAAAGAGGTAAAGGCTTTAAGATTATACTATGCCGGTTTTTGTTTATGAAGCTGTTGATAAAAGAGGCAAAAAGGTCTCGGCAAAAAGAGAAGCACCAGACAGGAATGCACTAAAGGAGGCATTAAAAAAAGAAGGCTGGATACCTCTGCATATCTCACTTTATAGACCTTCTAAGCTTGATGCCCTTATCCATAGGATAACCACAAAGGATATTCTTATCTTCACACAGGAGCTGGCAGACCTGCTTGAGGCAGGACTACCCCTTGATAAGGCTATATTTATTCTTTCTCAGCATAGTGAAAAAGAACAATTCAGAGAGATACTTTCAGAGATTTACAGAGATATCCAGAGAGGACAGTCCCTTTCACAGGCTCTCAGTACTCATAAATGTTTTCCAAAACTATATGTAAATATGGTTAAGGCAGCAGAGACAGGAGGGATACTCGAGCCAGTTCTAAGAAGACTGGCTTTATTTATGGAAACCACCACCCAGTTCAAGGAAGACGTTATCTCTGCAATGGTATACCCACTACTGTTGACCTTTGTGGGCTCTCTTGCAGTTGGAGTACTGATGATATATGTGATACCAAGATTTGCTAATATATTTAAAGAGATGGGAGAAGCTCTTCCTCTTCCCACCCTTCTACTTTTATATATAAGCTCGTTTATTTCAAAGGCCTGGTGGATAGTACTTATTCTTCTGGTTATTGGTGTCTACTTTTTAAAAAAATATTCTCAGACGCCAGAGGGAAAGAAACTCTTAGATTCAGCCCGTCTTAAACTGCCTATTCTGAGCAGGCTTCAACTCAAGATATATATATCCCGTTTTTCAAGAACCATGGGGACTCTTCTTAAAAGTGGCGTCCCTGTGCTTTCTGCTATAAGGATAGCAAGAGAGGTAACAGGGAATGAGATAGTATCTGAAAAACTAAAGATTCTTGAAGAAGGGGTTAGGAAGGGGCAGGGAATAACGGTTCCATTGAGGGAATCAAAGGTTTTCCCTGAGGTGGTTCTTCAGATGGTAGCAGTAGGAGAGGAAGCAGGCAGGTTGGAGGAGACCTTTCTTCATATAGCTGAAAGATACGAGGCTGAAACACGCTCTATGATAAAAAGACTCGTCAGCTTTATAGAGCCTGCTATTATTCTTGTAATGGGTATTTTTGTAGGGTTTATTGTAATTTCAATGTTGCTTGCTATATTCAGTATAAATGAGATACCTCTTTAAACAGAATGTGTTTGAAGGTATTCACAATATCCTATCAAGGAAATGTGTGGTATATCTACCTGAAAGAAACTCTTCAGAAGAGAGTATCCTTTTATGAAGTGGGATAGTAGTCTTAATCCCCTCAATTAAAAATTCATCCAGTGCCCTTTTCATCCTTTCAATAGCCTCCTGGCGGGTTCTACCTCTTACAATAACCTTCGCAATCAGTGAATCATAATTACTGGGTACCTTCCACCCACAATAGGCTGCAGTATCTACCCGCACACCTGGACCACCTGGTATGAAAAAGAATGTTATCTTACCCGGAGATGGCATAAATGTTTCTGGGTCCTCAGCATTAATTCTGCATTCAATCGCATGTCCTGCAAATCTGACCCTGTTATAGGCCTTTCGATCAAGCTCCTTTCCTGCTGCAAGCAGTATCTGCTCCTTCACAATATCCACCCCTGTAACAGCCTCTGTAACAGGATGTTCCACCTGAATCCGGGTATTTATCTCCATGAAATATATATTCTCTTCAGGGTCTATTATGAACTCAATTGTACCTACATTTCTGTATCTTAATGCCTTTGCAGCCTTAACTGCATACTCACCCAGTCTCTTTCTCACTTTCTCACTCAACTCAGGCGCAGGAGCCTCTTCAATCAGCTTCTGATGTCTTCTCTGTACAGAGCAATCTCTCTCTCCGAGATGCACTACATTTCCTTTTGTATCAGCGAGGATCTGGACCTCTACATGTTTCATCTCTGGAATATACTTCTCAATATAAACAGCACCTTTACCAAAGGCTGCAAGTGCCTCTCGCTGGGCAGTGGTAAAGGCCATCTCAAGCTCCTCTTCGTACCTCACAATCCTCATCCCTCTTCCACCACCACCTGCAGATGCCTTCAGAATTAAAGGATAACCTACCTTTTTGGAGACCTCTTTTGCTTGATCAATGTCCTTAACAATTCCATCACTTCCAGGTACAACGGGAATCCCCTTCCTTTTTAATATCTGTCTTGCCTTTGCCTTGTCTCCCGCAATCCTTATATTCTCAGGCCTTGGGCCTATAAAAACAATCCCGGACTTCACACATGCCTCAGCAAACTGAGGATTTTCTGAAAGAAAACCATAACCAGGATGAATCGCCTCTGAGTCAGTAATCTCTGCAGCACTGAGAATGGCTGGTGTATGGAGATAGCTCTGCTGGGGATCTGCAGGCCCAATACATATCGCCTCATCTGCAAGTCTTACGTGGATTGAGTCTCTGTCAGCCTCAGAGTAGACTGCTACTGTCCTGATGCCCAGTTCTCTGCAGGCACGGATTATTCTTACAGCAATCTCTCCCCGATTTGCTATAAGGACTTTTCTAAATAGATTCATTCTGCAGGCTCTATCAAAAAGAGGGGCTCCCCATATTCAACAGGTTGACCATTGTCAACAAAGATCTTTACAACAACACCGTCAACTTCACTCTCGATCTCATTCATGAGTTTCATAGCCTCTATTATACAGAGAACCTGTCCTTTCTTAACTTCTGAACCCACTTCCACAAAAGGCTCTGCATCAGGAGAAGGAGCCCTATAAAAAGTACCTACTATAGGAGACTTAACCACTACAAATCTGTCTTCCTCTGTTTTAACCTCATCTCTCTCTACAGTATCAGAAAAGGTGGCTTCAACCCTATTTGTAGAAGACTTCAGAGAGGTATCTCTCTTCAGTCTTATCCTTATACCTTCTTTGTCTATTTCGACTTCAGAAATATCCGTTCCTTTTAGTAGTTCAATAAGGGATTTGATCTCCCTTTTAATCTCTTCGAAATTCATCCTTTTACCCTCTCAATATATTCACCTGTACGGGTATCTATCTTTATTATATCCCCTTTGTTGATATGTAGTGGCACTTTAACTGTTGCCCCAGTTTCGACCTTTGCAGGTTTACTGCCTCCAGAGGCTGTGTCACCTTTCACACCTGGCTCTGTATCTACTACTTCAAGTTCAACAAAATTCGGTAACTCTACAGCAATAGGCTCACCTTTATAATATAGTATCGAGACATTCATATTTTCTTTAAGATAGTATTTTTTGTCACCTAGCTGTTGCTCACTTAAAGGAGTCTGTTCATAGGTCTCATTATCCATGAAATAGTATAGATCGTCCTGGCTGTAGAGATACTGCATCTGTCTCTCTTCAAGGTCTGCCTTTGGAACCTTATCACCCGCATTAAAGGTCTCGTCAATAATCTTACCTGTAACCAGACTCTTCAGTTTGGTTCTCACAAAGGCTCCACCTCTGCCCATTTTTACATGCTGAAAATCTAAGACCTCATAAGGTTCACCTCTGTACTCTATCTTTACACCCCTTCTAAAATCATTTGTAGAAATCATTCTTACCTCCTCAACCCTGTATCTATAAAATCTCCAGTCTCCTTCCCAGACGTGTAATTACTCTTGGTTTTCCTTTCTCTAAATATACCATATCCTCAATCCTTACTCCTCCTGTACCTGGAAGATAAATACCAGGTTCAATAGTGAAAACCATACCATCTTCCAGGATATCTTTACCCAGAAATGATAAACGAGGAGACTCATGTATATCAAGTCCAACTCCGTGTCCTGTACCATGACCAAAAAAGTCTCCATATCCTGAGTCTTTTATAAACTCTCTTGCTATAGAGTCAATATCCTTTGCCCTGAGACCAGGTTTTACAGCCTTGATAGCCATCCTGTTAGCCTCTAAAACGATTCTATAAATTTCTCTCTTCTTCTCTGTATTTTTGCCTCTCAACAGGAATGTCCTTGTTATGTCTGAAAAATAGCCATCAGCCTCAGCTCCCCAATCAATGATCAAAAGGTCTCCTGGCCTGAGTTTCCTGTCAGTGGGTCGAGCATGGGGAAGTGCTGAATTCTCACCTGAGGCAACAATAACATCAAAGGGTATCTGATAGGCACCCTCTCTTTTTATTGCCTCTTCAAGCCTAAGGGCTATTGTTCTCTCAGTTACCCCTACTCTTATGTGCTTTTTTACCTTAACAAAGGCATTCTCGGCCCTCTGTACAGCCTTTATTATTGATTTGATCTCTTCTTTATCTTTTTTCTGGCGGAGTTTTTCTACCACTGCATCAAGAGGCTTTAGTGTAAAATCCTTCCTTAGGGTATCATATATTCTGAAAGAGGCATCCTTTTCAAAGGCCAGTGTTTTAAATCTCATCTTCTTCAATAACATCTTTGTTGCAGTAAGCAGAGACCCCTTAGGTATAATGATACTACAGCCCTTAACCTCCCTCATACACTGTTCTTTGTACCTAAAGTCTGTAATAAAAAACAGCTCCCTATCTGTTACCAGAAGCAGTGCTGTAGAGCCTCGGAATCCAGTAAGATACCGGATATTCTTTATCTCTGTAACAAGGAATGCCTTAATCCTTCTCCGAGAGAGTTCTAATCTCAGAAGGGACTGTCTCTGTTGGTAAAATTTATTTGGATCTTTACCTTTGTGCATATACCTCTCCTAAGTCAATCCCAAATTCTTCAAAAAGTCCTCCTTCTGCTCTCTTTAACTCTACGAATGCTGCTATATAGTCAAAAACTGCCTTTTTCTCCTGAAGAAGAGCCTCTACGTACTCTTCTTGATATCTTAGCACATCATTCAAAGTGGCAAGTCCCTCTCTAAATCTCCCCTCCTCAGCTTCATATCTCTTCTGATAGGCGATCCTTATCTTTCTCCGAGATTCTATCTCCTTCTCTGCAAGTCTAAGTGCTCTCAACCTTTTTCTTATCTCAAATACCACTTTCTTTTTTAACTCCCTGAGTCTGTCTTCTGCCTGGAGTCTTTCGTATCTTGCCCTATGGAATGCTGCCTTTGAAGTCCTGTTAAAAAGAGGTATCTGGAAGGTTATCCCTACTGTCCAGTTCTTGTCACCTCCTTCTGAGAGTCTATCAAAGGCATCAGAGTTACTGGAGGAGAGTCCACTCAATCCATAAGAGGCAAAGACCTCCAAATCTGGCAATATCTGGTTTTTGTAATACCTTTCAAGCACTTCTGCCTTTTGCAGTTGAAGTTCTGCTTCTTTAATATCTCCTCTTCTTGTAAGGGCTTTATCAATAAGTTCATCCAGCATAAAATCCCTTCTTTTGTACTCCTCAGGCAGTACCTTTATCTCTTGATACCAGGGGATATTAAGCAGCACCCTGAGATGGTCTTCCGCATCCTTTAAACGGTTTTTTGCCTCCAACAGGACTGTCTCTCTTTTTGCCACCTCTGCCTCTGCCTTGTAGATCTCAACTGAAGGTAGCAGTCCTGTCTCTATTTTTGCTTTTACCTCCTTAAGAATATTCTCTCCGAGCCTTAGTGACAGTTCTGCTGCTCTGTACGTCTCCTCTGCAAGACTGAGTGCAAGATATGCCTTTACCACCTTAACAATAAGCTCCTCTGTATATCTCCTAAGCCTCTCTTCTGATATGTCTCTGTCTTTTTCAGAGATGTAAATCATGCTCTTCTGTATCTCCTTTCCAGCTCCCTTAAGTAGAGGCTGTGATACCGAAAGTGTTAATTCAGTGAGATGGTAAGGATTAATAGTTAAAAAAGCAGAGTCACCCCTGAACTTCTGATAGTTCCACCTTAGACTATATTGAGTCCCTGTGAAGAGCTTGCCTTCAAGAGAAAGAACTGCCTCAAGAGAGCTTTGTTCAGAACTGGCAACGATTGTGGGAGACTGAGACCTATCATAGGCCCTACTTAAGAAAAGGTTTACAGTGGGATCAAAGGCTCCCTTGTTTTTTAATATCTCCTGTTCTGCTTTCATAGGTTCATATCTACTTATCTTGAGTCCGAGATTCTTCTCAATAGCCATCCTGACAACTTCCTTTAGCGAGAGTCTAATAACCTCCCCTGCTGTGAGGGTTGTAAATGTTAAAAAAAGCATAATACAGATCCAGAGCAGCCTCTTCATTTTCTATTTTCAGTTAGGGTGATATATCCTGAAAGGAGCACAAGTAGTCCACCTATGTATGACCTGAGGCCTGGTATCTCCGCAAGAAAGAGCATACTGAAAATTATAGCACCAACAGGTTCGAGATATCCAAGTATTGCTGCCCTTTGTGCTTGGACTCTGCTAAGCCCAAAATAATAGAGATAAGGAGCCAGAGTGGAGTGGAATATACCCATTATGAGGAGAATCAATATCTTTTCCATCGTTACTAAGGAGACAAAGGGTAGGAGAAAAAGAACAACAAACATATTCTGAAAAAAGACCAATACATAGGGGTTAAACTTCTGAGCAAAGACCCTTATCAGAATTATAAGCACCGCATAAAAGAGTCCTGAAGCAAGTCCTGAGGTTATCCCAATAAGGTCATCAGTGATACTGAATCCTTCTACAAATACTCCCCTTATACATTCTCCAATGGTTGCACCACCAAGCATGATCCATAACCCTACAGTAGCAATCACTATTGCAGCCACAACCCTGAAGGTCACTTTCTCTCCAAGAAACATAGCCCCAAGAAAGGCAACTAAAACAGGCGCTATATAATGGGTAAGTACTGCATTGGCTATGGTCGTCTTTTTATAGGCAAAGAGAAATGTGAATGTGTTGAGTAGGAGACAGATACTCAGAAGTACTATAAATAAAAAGTCTCTGAGGGGTGGAACCTTATATTTAAGTTCTGAAGAAAGAATAATAACCCCCTGAATAGGTAAGGAGAAAAGAGTCGAATAAAAGAGTATATACTGGACCTCAAGGTCTAAGACTCTCACAAATACCCCAAGAGAACTCCAGATGAGGATCGCAATAACTATTAATAGGGAGGGCATCAGTCTAAGGGTAAACCCTCTGTCTCTTTCAGAGCCCTCTTTCTTATCTCTGAAGGTGATTCTTTCTCAATCAGGAGTTTGCCGTCTTCAAGTACAGGTATAAGAAGGTCTTCAACTTCATTATCACAACTGCATTTATAATCTTTTTGAACATAGGGGATAATGCTTCTCTGCCCACATGTCTTGCATTTGACAACCCTTTTGCTGCCTGACCACTTACTTCTTTTAGCAATAGCCTTACCCTCCACCTCTACAATATCCATTGCGTAATCAATAACAGGAGCATTGCTTATGGATGTCCCGATCCCATAGGCATCTACAAGTGGATTAAGCACTGGTATATCTTCCTCCTTTATCCCTCCGCTCACAAAGATTTTAACATGTCTGTATCCCCTCAGGTCTAACTCCCATCTGACCTCTTCAATAATCCTGTAGAAGTTTCCACGTCTTGTAGAGGGGGTATCAAGCCTTACTGCAAATAGTTTATCACCAAGGGCCTCTGCCACATTTATTGCCTCAAACTTCTCATCAAGAAAGGTATCAATAAGGGCAACCCTTTTCACCTCAGGTGGTAATACTCTGTCATAAGCCTTAAGGGCTTCTACTGTAGAGCCCATACATATTATAAGTGCATGAGGCATTGTCCCCATCGGATCTTCACCGATGATCTCTCCACTTTTAACCACTGCTACACCGTCACATCCACCTATGAAGGCATTCCTCTCAATCATTGGAGCAAGAATAGGATGCATTCTCCTTGCTCCAAAACTCACCACCAATCTACCCTCAGCAAGCTTTTTAAACCGTGCAGCCTTGGTAGCAATCCCTGATGCCTGACATATAAGACCAAGTATTGCTGTCTCATATATACAGAAATCCTGATAGCGTCCTTCAATCTCCATAACAGGTTCATAAGGATAAAAGACAGAACCCTCCCTCATTGCTCTCACCTTCACCGGCAGTCTGCTTAGTAGATGGAGAACCTCTTCAAGTCCTGCAAAGACTGCCCATTTCCATCCTTGAGGAAGACTCTTTGCAATAAATTCTGCCTTGACAAGGGGATTTATACCTGTTGCCTTCAGGATTTTTAAGGTTCTGGAAAAATAAACATCTGTTATCTTACCCTCCAATATCTCTTCAGCAGTTGCAGTATGAAACATTTGAGACCTCCTCTTAAAAATCAGTCTTATTTATTATAAATTATCCAGATCTGTCCCATATGTCCGTCCTGGCGAACCTTCACCAATCTGAGACGAATCAACTCAAGCAGTGCCAAAAATGTCACAATCAACTCCGTCCGGGAGACACCTCTATCAAAAATATCCTCAAACCTTAGTATCTCGTCCTTCTCACATCTCTGTAGTATATGATTCATCTTCTCTCTTACTGTAAGTGTCTCTCTCGTTAATGAGACCACCTCTGGAGGGGCATTCTCAAGCACCTTCTTAAAAGCAGCCAACAGGTCAAATACATTGATGTCGAATAGATAAAGCTCCTCTGTCTCTGTCTCTTCAGAAGTGGCATCTTCTCTCCAGAAATAATTTGACCACCTCTGGCGTCTGTCTTCAAGATCCATTGATGCAGACTTTATGGCTTGATACTCCAGCAGTCTTTCCACAAGCTCCATTCTGGGATCTTCCCTCTCTTCTGGTGGAATCTCCTCATCAATAGGAAGGAGCATTCTCGTTTTTATCTGGATCAGGGTTGCAGCCATAACGAGAAACTCTCCAGCTATTTCCAGATTCAACTCCTTCATGAGCTCAAGATACTCTAAATACTGGCGGGTAATCTCTGCTATGGGTATATCGTAGATATCAATCTTATTCTGTTTTATCAGATGCAGCAGCAGTTCCAGAGGTCCCTCAAACAGGGGCAAGGTTATTTTGTACTCATCAGCAACCATGGGGATAATTATATCATCAAAAGGTTAAAATGGTGAATAGAGGGTTTTGTACTGAAAATAATTAAATATAACCTTTTTTGTGTAGTTTCTTGTCTCTGTAAAGGGTATATCCTCTATAAACTCATCCATTGCTCTGTATTCGTATGAACTGAGCCATGTCTTCACTCTATGTTCACCAGCATTGTATGCTGCCAGTGCCACCGGAAGGGACTGAAATTCTTCAAGAAGTCTCTTCAAATAAGTAGCTCCTATCCGTATATTTATCTCAGGATGAAAGAGTTCTCTATGGTTGTTCAACTGGATACCCTCTTTTTTAGCAACTATTTTTGCTGTAGTAGGCATAAGCTGCATCAATCCCATGGCACCAGCGATAGAGACTGCATCTTTCTGGAACATGCTTTCCTGTCTTATCAGGGCAAGAAGCAGAAAAGGATCAAGCCCTGTATCTTTAGCAACATCTTTTATAATATCTCCATAGGCAAGGGGATAAATAAGGGGCAAAACTCTATTTTCCTCTGCACACCTTATAGCCCTTACCCAAGCCCCAAGTTCTTTAAGAATCATACACTGTTGTGGTCCTTCATAATCCATAGCCTCTCTGAGAGCATACTCCCTTAATCCTGCCTTCTTGAGTATCTGGATCCTTCTTGGAAGTCTATGTATTTCATCCTGTAATTGATAGTTTATGGAAGATACCTTAAGGGAAATTCTATCACCTTTGTTATAATGAAGAAGGATATTGTAGAAGGAATCTCTACTTAATTTACCAACAAGGGGGTTTGGGTCTTTACCTAAATGTTCCAGCGCCCTTATAAGCCAGTACAGATACCGGTCGTTCTTGTGTCTCCTGTAAAGGGTTCTAAAATTATAAGAGGCACTTAAAAAATTGCCCTGAAGATACTCTGTCCAGGCTATAAACCAGAGGGAGGCCTCACGGCAGGGATATCCTCCTCTGTAAAGCTTTCTAAAAATCCTCAATGCACCATCAAAATCCCCGCTTCTTCTCAGCGTCTGTCCTTTCAATATAAGCAATCTACAAGTCTTCTCATCCTTTACATTTCTTAGCTTTTTCAGAATCTTGTCAAATTCCTTCTGCCGGCCTGCCTTGTAGAATGCCCTTGCAGCCTCATATTCCATCACAGCCCTATAATAATAAAAGGCCGCCTTTCTATAATTCCTTCTCTTATAATTCAAATCTGCAAGGAACCTATAAAGAGGAATAATATCTCTGCTCTTTTTTGAGACAATAAAAGACACCACAATCTCTTCTGCATGTTGGTATTGTCTCTGTTTTATGAGTCTGTTAACCAGAAGGAGTATCTCATCCTGAGAAAATTCTTCTGGACTAAAGACTTTCTTTAACCGGCTGAAGTATCTCTGACCTTTTAAATATATCCTTTTAAGAATATCAGTATTTTTTTTGTCTTCACCTTTCTTTTTTAGAACCTCTGCATAGAGAAAAAGGATTTCTTCATCATCAGGAAACAGTAATAGATAGTTCTCTACCTCTCCCAGAAAGGCTTCTCTAATTAAGAAATTCTTTTCAATTATAGCCTTAAGAAAGGTTTCTATTCTTACTCTCAAGAGGTCATCTTTTAAATATGAGTCTGGATAGGCTGTAAAGAAGTTATCTGTCTTTTTAATACACTCCTGAACCCTCAGTTGTCTACATACCTTTATGGAAGTGAAGAAGTCTATATAATCCTGCACCAAGGCATTGTCTTGTTCTGATAAGAGAATTTTAAGTATCCTCTCTGAGTCTTTGAAAGAATAACTGGCTATGGCTGTTAAGGGACCAGAAACAATAAAGACAATCAGAAGTACTATCTTCAGTGATAGTTCCCTGTATCTATTTCTTCGTCTTCCAGTCGTATCTTCTTCTCTTTCGTCCATGTACATATTTGTCAGCAGAAAGGGCAGCGATGCAGCCTTTTGCTGCAGCTACCACCACCTGTCTTACCTCAACACAGGTCACATCACCCGCTGCAAACACTCCCGGTATATTTGTCTCCATCATATTGTTTGTTATAATGCACTCTTCATCGCTCAGATCCACCTCATAGTTGAGAAAGTCAACAATTGGTTTACTTCCATGGAGATACACAAACACCCCGTCCATTGGTATCTCCAAGGTTTCATTACTATCCAGTCTCTTCAGAATCACCTTTTCAACCACCTCATCTCCTTCAATAGACTGAACAACAACGCCCTTAAGTATCCTGAAGCTGTCTGACTCTGGAGGAACCTGTTCTTCAGGCACCTTCAGTTTTTTGGAGGGACAGAGGAGATAAACCACTGAGGCAAATCTGGAAAGAAACTGTGCCTCTTTAATAGCCTCCTCAGAGTCTCCAATAACGGATACTGTTTTGTCTTTAAAGAATGCTGCATCACAGACAGCACAGTAACTTACGCCTCTGCCGAGAAACTCCTTCTCTCCCTTTATTGTGGGCTTCCTACCCATAGCACCTGTAGCAATAATCACAGCACGTGCCTTATAGGTCTTATCCATAGTATAGACCTCTTTTATCTCTTCCTTTAATTTAGCCCCTATAACTTGCACTTCCTTATACTCAGCACCAAACTTTATAGCCTGTTGTCTGAATATATTAAGTAACTCCTTACCAGAGATTGGTTCTACAAGCCCTGGATAATTCTCTATCTTGTCTGTAAAGGCGAGTGCACCAGCAGAGGATGATTTATCAAGTACCACTGTCTTCAGATTTGCCCTTGCTGCATACTGGGCTGCTGTAAGCCCTGCAGGTCCACCTCCTATTATCACAACATCATAGATCTCTTCTGTGCTCATGCTCTGTCCTCCTTCTGTTTTCTTCTCTGTTTGAATATACCACAGAGATGTCTTTATGTCAAATTATCATTTTTTTCAATTTTATTTTCTAAAATCTGCTTTTTTTGGGTTAAAATATTAACTAAGAGAGGGAAAGGTAGAATTTAAGACTGAAATTATGGACCTCCTTGAGGTCATCAAAGAAATCTTTACCGGAGGTTGTAGAGATGGAAGAAATAACAAAGCCTGTAGAGATTGCGCCAGGGGTCTACTGGATAGGGTTCTATGATCCTGAGGCAGGGTTTCATTGTAATCCTTATCTGTTGGTAGACAAGGATGAGGCAGTGCTGTTTGATGCAGGGACAAAGCCACATCTTTCTCATATTGTACGAAAAATCCTTGATGTGATTAATCCACAAAAGATTACTTATATTGTACTCCATCATCAGGACCCTGACCTTTGTGCAGCTGTGCCTGATTTAGAGCTTATATGTAATCCCCAAGTAAAGCTGGTCTGTGCCTGGAGGGCAGGGGTTCTAATTGCATATTATGGAACTAAATCAGAGTTCTATTATGTGGACAGAAACAATTATAAACTTACCCTTCAGAGTGGAAGGACATTGAGATTCATTCCCACACCTTTCTGTCATGCTCCTGGCTCTATAGTAACCTTTGATGAGCAGACAGGAGTGTTATTCAGTAGTGACCTTTTTGGAGCCTTCTCCTATGACTGGTCATTGTATGCAGGTCCCTATTATATGGAGGCAATGAAGGCCTTTCATGAGCCCTATATGGCATCTCATGAAATCTTGAAGAGAAACATAGAGCGTATAGAGAAGTATCCTGTACGAATGATAGCTCCACAGCATGGTTCAATCCTTAAAGATGATAAAGTACAGGAGGCTTTCGAGGTGTTGAAGAATCTGGAATGTGGAGATGTGTTCATACCTATACCTGAGGAGGTGTAGTATGGATGCCTACAGAGAGCTGATAGAGTTGCTTCTAAAGAGAGAACTTGGAATCCTTGGAAGAGAGAGAACCGAGAAACTCATTGAAGGACTGGATATAAAGTTTGACTTTGATACACAGACTCTCATTAATTATACAGGGGATGGGAAGGCCCTTCTGGAGGTTCTTGGTCATAGAATCCAACAGGTTGGAGGAGAGATAGCCCTTATGGGAGCAAAGATAAGCCTGATTTTAAGGGCATGGAAGTTAAAACTGGAACTACCACCTATTTTTGCTTCATAAAAACAAACTTGCAGTTAAGAGGCGGTGCTGTTTTATAATTTCTTATGGCTATTGATCAGAATACCATAGAGGGGCTCAACAGCCTTAAAAGGCATATATTCTCAGAGCTCCTAAACCTCACAGGAAGGGTCTTTATAATAGTTAGATATCATGAGAATGTAAAAATCGGCAATCGAGGTTTCCTTCCTGAAGAGAAAGACAGAGGTATTGTGTTGGTCTTTAACAAAAGGATGAATTTCAGATGGTATGAGTGGGGGATAGAGGCAAAATTGGTATTCGGTTCCACTGTTGAGGAATGCTTTATTCCTGTAGAGCATATAATCGGTATTTATTCCCCAGAGGCAAATACCCAGTTTCTGTGTCTTGCAGAAGCCTCTGCAGAGGAAACGGTTACTCAGAAGGAAGAAAACAGTAAAGTGGTCAAAATAGACTTCAGAAAAAAGAAAGGAGCTTAATTAAAAGAGATACCTCTGTTTTGTTGTTCTTAAGATGAAGCTCCAGAGAGAATATTCCATTGATATCATCCCACATACAGGAATCTTATAATTGCCCACAATTCTGTAGAAGGCCTTTGCAGCCCTAGAATAAAACTTTATGTCCAGTAGCCTCCTTTTAAATGCCTCTGGGAAGAAACTCTGATAAAAAAGTATCTTATCTGCAGCCTTTCTGTAAGCATCTATATCTATCTCAACCCTTTCAACCTCTTCTTTAAGGACATCAATTATTCTTACAAGGTCGCCTGAATCATTAAAGTATTTATGAGGTTCTATAAAACCTGCTAACATTTTTGAGAGATACTCAATCTGGAGAAACCTCTTTGGCACATTAACCTCTGCCTCTTGGCAGGCTTTGACGATATAGTACTTAAAGAATCCCTCGGGTTTTCTGCCTTCAGTTACAGCCCTCATTGATCCTCCTTCGATGCCTCCTTAATTTTATTTTATCATAAAAAGAGTGATTGTATTACATCAGGCCTTATCATGGGAGGAACTCTTTATATCTAAAAGGGCTATATCTTCTGTATAGAGTTTTAATCTGAATTTTGTTATCTTTGCTATATCCTCAATTATATTGTTCATTCTATAACAACCCTTCTCAATGATATTTAGATATTCTTTAATATGCTCAAGATTCTCTTGTCCACGCAAGTCTTCCAACAGTAGCTCTACTGCCCCAATTATGGCCTGCATGGGCTGTCTCAATTCATGGGCAGCTGCTCCTGCGAGCTTCAGGGCGGCATCCCTTTTAGTTTCAGTCACATCCCTGAAGACTATAACCTCCCATATCTCATCGCCCTTCTCAGATTCTACAAATGAAGAGGCTACAGATATATAACGGTTACCAACCAACACCTCTCTGGGTCTTTCCAGAAAGCTCTTGACCTGTTTATATACCTCGCAGTCCTTACAATAAGGGGCCAGTTTGGGGGCATCACGCCGAATTCTGCATAGCCAGCATCTACAGGACATTCTCTCCCTCTTTACACATTCTCCAGATACAGGACATCTATCCTTATGCAGTTCAAAACAACGTTTACCTGTAAAACTCTCTTCTATCTTACAAATCACTTTTGTTAGAATGTGATTTGGAGGTAAATTAAAAACCTCTTTACCAATAATTTCATTCCCTATTCCAAACAACTTTTTTAGAGCCTTATTGTATAAATTCACCCTTCCATAATTGTCTATAAATAAAACACCTTCCTTTATGCTATTAAGAAGCACTTCAAGTTTGCCTGTCTTATATCTAATTGCAGCCTCCTTTTTAAGCCTTTCTGTTACATCCTGAAATATCTCCACACTACCCACAATGTTACCACTATCATCATACACAGGGGCTGTATATACCTCTACAGGAATTCTCCTGCCGTCTTTATGCCTTAAATATACAATCTGTGGTCCCACTATTGTACCTTCCTGCATTGCCATTACTAAGGGACACTTTGAATCACATAAGAGATTGCCTTCTTCATCCATATGAGCAAGTATATTGTCTTGACATCTCTTTCCTATTATCTCTTTTTCAGTGTATCCTGTAATTCTTTCCGCTGCCTTGTTCCAGAGAACAAACCTTCTCTCAGAGTCAGTAACATATATTCCTTCATTTGCTGAATCTATTATTGTCCGGAAGTAAGTCTTTTCTTGAAGTGCTTTTCTTAGGCGTGCCTCTCTTTTAAGGATTAAATATACCAAACCTGCAAAGGAGATAAACCAACAAATTAATAAAAAAACTATTAGTGCTTCTTTCATAATACACCTTATTTTTTAAAATTATACCAAAAATTTTTTTATTATTGTTAAAAATCAATTCTTCCTCCCAGCAGGTCTTGATTTTTGGTGCCTTTATTTGGTTCCAGAAGAGATTTTAAAAGATCTGGTCGGGGCGACTGGATTTGAACCAGCGACTACACGGTCCCGAACCGTGTGCGCTACCAGGCTGCGCCACGCCCCGATCTAAAAATATATTAACATTTTGTTATTTTACGAATCCATTAAGTTGAAGAGTCTTTTGACTTTTATGTAAAATTTAAATATACTTTAATTAATAATACTAAATTTAAGGAGCAGAGGATGGAAGAATTTGTACCCGATCATATAGTGGATGTAAGGGGGCTTCAGTGTCCTTTGCCTGTGTTGAAGACGGAAAAAATGCTTGATTCATTAAGTTCTGGAGAGATAATGAAGATTATCACCACAGATCCTGCTACAAAGAGAGATATCCCTGCACTTCTGAAAAGATTGGGAGATGAACTTTTGAAGATAGAGGAGGATGAAGACATCATATCCTTTCTTATAAGAAAGAGGTAAGAATGAAAATAATATTATGGAGTTTGCTGTTCTTATTTCTGTTGCCTTTAAAAGCCTATACTGCGATATATAAATACATAGACAGTGAAGGTGTTATTCACTTTACAGATGTCCCTCCTGATGGAAAATACACTACTGTAAAGGTTCCTTCTACTTCATATAGTCCCTCTTATTACAATAAACATGATTATAGAGAAATTGCAGAAGAGACTGCAAAAAGATACTCTGTAGATCCTGAACTGGTGAAAAGGATAATCGAGGTAGAATCAGGGTGGAATCCCTATGCCATATCCCCTAAAGGTGCTATGGGGTTAATGCAGATTATGCCAGAAACAGCACGGGAGCTCGGACTGAAAAACCCTTATGATCCTGAAGAGAATATTGATGCAGGCGTAAGATATCTTAAGTATCTTATCAGAAGATTTGGAGACCTAAGGCTTGCACTGGCAGCATACAATGCAGGTCCCTCTGTAGTGGAACAATATGGAGGAGTCCCTCCTTATAGTGAGACAATAAGATATGTAAGGAATATCCTTTCAGGATATGGTCTCGAAAGTTTCAATAAGAGAAAAGAAAAGATATATAAAATTGTGCTTAAGGATGGGACTATTCTTTTCACAAACTCACCTGTCTATACAGAGAGAATACAAGAGTTTTAGCCTCAGCCTGGTAGTTTAACTACCTCTGACAGAAGATTATTTTTAAAATAGGGAGGATGTTTCTGTAATGGACAAGGAGAGGATGGTAGAGGAGATTTTAAAATTAAAGGAGCAGAGGAGGGCTATAATTCTTTCTCATAATTATCAGAGGGAGGAGATCCAAGATATTGCTGACTTTGTTGGTGATTCACTGGAGTTATCAAGACAGGCGGCAGGTGTAGACTGTGATGTTATTGTCTTCTGCGGTGTGAATTTTATGGCAGAAAGTGCCTCGATTCTATCACCTGAGAAGGTTGTCCTTCTGCCAGAGCTTGAAGCCAACTGTCCAATGGCGGATATGGTAAGGGTTTCAGGAGAAAGAAAGGTCTGGAAGAGTTTTCCAGGTTATGAGGAACAACCCACCTTTTCCTTTCCCCACAATTACACCCTTTTGGATATGAAAAAGGAACATCCAGATGTCCCTGTGGTAACCTATGTGAATACAACAGCTGATGTTAAAGCAGAGAGCGATATATGCTGTACTTCTGCGAATGTAGTGAAGGTGATAGAGTCTCTGCCTCAGGACGAGATTATATGTATTCCTGATAGAAATCTGAGTGCCTGGGCTGCCAAGAATACGAAAAAACGGATAATCTCATGGGATGGTTTCTGCCATGTACATGATAGAGTCACTGTAGCGGATGTGGAGAAGGCAAGAAAAGAGCATCCTAATGCATTGTTTATGGCACATCCTGAATGCAGACTCGAGGTGCTCGAGATGGCAGACCATGTTACAAGTACATCCGGAATGCTCAGATTTGCAAAACAGTCTGATGCAAAGGAATTTATAGTGGGTACAGAAGTGGGACTGCTGTATAGACTCAGACAGGAGAACCCTGGGAAGGTCTTCTATCCATTAAGAAGAGATATGATATGTCCCAATATGAAAAAGACTCGTCTCAGCAGTGTCTTAAGGGCCCTCAAAGAGATGAGATATGTTATAAAGGTGCCAGAAGAGATAAGAATTAATGCCAAAAAGGCGCTTGATAGAATGCTTGCTATCAGATAATCTATGAAGACCTTCTATATTCACACGCTTGGCTGTCCAAAGAATGTGGTTGATTCAGAGAGCCTATGTGTAACCCTTGAGAGAGCAGGCCTTAAACGTGTATATGAAATCAGCTCAGCAGACCTGCTTCTTATTAATACATGTGGATTTATAAAAGAGGCAAAGGAGGAATCAATTGAGGAGATTCTTACAATAGCCTCTGAAAAGAAGAAACAACAGAAACTGATTGTCCTTGGATGTCTTTCTGAAAGATACAGGGATATCCTCAGACAGGAGCTACCAGAGGTGGATGCATTCTTTGGGGTGGAAAGCGAGACAGAGATACTCTCCTATCTCAACAAAAAGACCTCTTCTCAAAGAATTTTGGTCAAGCCAGATACATTCCCCTATGGCTATATCAAGGTGTCAGAAGGGTGTAACAGGAGCTGTAGCTTCTGCGCTATACCCTCTATAAGAGGCAAATACAGAAGCACACCACCTGAAGAAGTATTAAAAAGAGCAGAGGCACTTTTGAAGATGGGAATAAAGGAACTGATACTTGTGGCACAGGATATAACCTCCTATGGCATGGAATTTAAAGGTTACAGCTTGCCAGAACTCCTTCAAGACCTCTGCATGTTTGATAGAGATTATTGGGTCAGAATTCTTTATCTTTATCCCACTTCTATCAGTGATAGACTAATTAGAGTAATTGATGAAAACAAGAAGATCTGTAGATATCTGGATATACCGCTTCAACACTCTGTTGAGAGGATCCTTCATTTAATGCAGAGAAGAGGTTCCAGCCGTTATTATCTTGATCTCATCAAGAGACTGAGAAAGGAACTTCCAGGAGTAGTGTTAAGGACAAGCATAATTGTGGGTTTTCCTACAGAATCAGAAGAGGAATTTGAGAGTCTGCTGGATTTTGTAAGGGTAGCAGAATTTGAAAACCTTGGAACCTTTGTATATTCAAAAGAAGAAGGCACTGTGGCAGCAGGGATGAAGGGACAACTCCCTGAGAGTATTAAACGGGAGAGATACCATAGACTTATGAGTCTTCAGGCAGAGATCTCGGCGAGAAAAAATAGGGCATTAAAGGGTAGGATATTAGAGGTGTTGATTGATGAGATAGAAGAAGACCTTGCAGTAGGTAGATACTATGGACAGGCACCAGAGATAGATGGCGTAGTAATAATTGAAAGGATTGATAGGTTGAAAAGAGGAGAATTCGTGAAGGTCCTGATCAAAGAGACGGATATCTATGACTTAAGAGGAGAGGTGGTATGAGACAGTATATGCTCCATATTGTACTCTTTCTGCTTACCCTGCTTTCGACCCTCTTTGCAGGTGCATTGCAACATGGAGTGAATCCCTTTCTGGAACCAGGTAAGATATGGGTGGGTCTGCCCTTTTCTGTTTCTCTCATGGCAATTCTCCTAACACATGAACTGTCTCACTATTTTGCCTCCAGAAAACACCATACAAAGGCTACCCTACCCTATTTTATACCAGCACCTTCCATCATAGGTACTTTTGGTGCCTTTATAAAGATGAAATCACCTATAGTAACGCGAAAAGCCCTTGTGGACATAGGAGCCTCGGGACCGATTGGGGGCTTTATAGTCGCCCTTGGTGTAACCATCTATGGACTGATGCACTCTCAGGTGGTAGAACTTCCTCCAGGAGAAGGAGGCCTTATCCTGGGAGACTCCATAATCTTTTCCCTGCTCTCCAGAGTCATTTTAGGTACCCCACCAGAGGGCAAGGATGTGCTTTTACATCCTGTCGCCTTTGCAGGCTGGATAGGAATGTTTGTAACCTCAATGAATCTGCTTCCAATAGGGCAGCTCGATGGAGGGCATATTGCCTATGCCCTTTGGGGAACAAAAAACCACAGAAGACTCTCCTATACACTCGCCACTGTGCTGGCAGTGGCTGGTATAGCCAGGCTCTATCTTTATAGTGATTTTTTCAGCTCCCCATTCTTTGATTTCTTAAAAAGAAACCTCTGGGAAGGATGGACAATATGGGCATTTCTGCTCTTTATTCTCGGGCTTGACCATCCACCAATCATCTACTGGGAAGAACCCCTTTCAAGAGGCCGCAAACTAATAGGCTGGACTGCTTTATTTATCTTTATTCTTACCTTCACACCTGTACCATTCAGAGTAATCTAAGCCTCAGACAAGTACCTTTTCCTGGTCCTCAAATTTCTTTCTCTTTATTTTCTTTGAAGGTTCTTTTAGATATATTCTGTGCTGTTCAAGTAATGTCTCGGTTGCAGGGCTCACCAGCACTTCATATCCCTTCTTATTATCAATATTAAAGACTCTTACCTTTACAGATTCATTCCCCCGGGCATCAGAGTATCTTGAGGTAATGGAAGCAGCTATATTGATCTCCTTCTCACCAGCAGTGCCAGTGATGATTGTTACAGGACTGCCTACACCAAGCACTCTCATGAGAATATCCTCTGAAGTTGCATAGCTAAGTATGGTCTCATTCTCCTGATGGTTTCTTCCAACCACAGCCTTACACAAAGGAGAAAGCCTGAAATGTCTACCCACTCTGAGAAGATTAAGTTCCTTTATAGAGGGATCAGGATTATGCAGAAGGAGTTCCCTAAGCCTGTAAGAATAAGTAGGCTCTGTAAGAAGACACCCACCTGCAGGAGAAGGATAATCTGTAAGCCCAAGCTCTTTTGCAAGTGCCATCTGGGGTTTACGCGTTCTGCCCTTGAAGTCATAAAGCCTCTGTCTGTCCACCAGTCCCTTCTGTTCAGGAATTGTGGGAGGTAAGAGTTTTGCACTAAGAGGTCTTAGTACAAGACCTTCAACCCCTGCCTCTTTATCAATCAGAGGAAAGCATTCCCTCCTCTGGCTCATAGGTCTCTGACCCAGGACTTCACCTGTTACCAGAAAATCTGCTCCAATCATTTCCATAAATGCCTTGGCCTCTTTCAGCATCAGTATACGACAGTCAATACAGGGATTCATATTCTTTCCGTGGCCAAACTTCGGATTCTTTACTATCTCAAGAAACTTCTCACCAAGATGACAAAGTTTGACCTCAAAGCCAAATTTCTCAGCTGCTGGAAATGGATTCTTGGAACATGAAGACTTATCTGTTATATCACACCCAAAATGTGTGAGAAAGGTGATGGCAGTAACATCTATACCCTGCTTCAGCAAGACAAGTATTGCCAGTGTGCTGTCAAGGCCACCTGAAAGTAATGCCACTGCCCTTGGTCTTTTCATACTCCATGAACCTCCATAAATTGTATTATCTCCTGTGGGGTGGCTGTAGCAGTGCCCAGTTTTCCCACCACCACCCCTGCTGCATAGTTTGCCACAATAGCAGCCTCCTTTGCAGAAGCTCCAGCCACATAAGAAGTGGTATAGACTGCTATCACAGTATCACCAGCCCCTGTTACATCATAAACACTCCTCGCAAAAGTGGGAATATGCACCACCTCCTCATTCCTGAAAAGACTCATTCCTTCCTCTCCACGGGTGATCAGCACTGTATCACACCTGAGCTTTTTGAGGAGTCTCCTGCCTGCATTTATAAGTGTTTTTTCATCCTTAATTCTGACACCTGCTCCATCAGAGGCCTCTTTAATATTTGGTGTTATAAGCGAGACATCCCTATACAGCCTGAAATGGCCAATCTTTGGGTCAACCGAAAGAAAGATGTCTCTTTTTTTAAAGTTTTCCACAAGAAATCTCATTAACTTTGAAGAGACTACACCTTTCTTATAATCAGAAACTATTATTCCATCCCATCTGTTCCGATTATCCCATATAAATTCCTTCAATTTCTCAAAGGTATTATTGCTCAGCCCTCTGGCATCCTCTCTATCAAATCTTACCACCTGCTGGTTATGGGCTATCACGCGTGTCTTTACTGTGGTGGGTCTTCTGCCCAGAAATACTCCTTCATTGTTAATACCTCTGTCCTTCAGTATCTTTAACATTGTCTCTCCGTGAATATCCTCTCCCACAACACCAACTACCGTCACCTTTGCCCCGAGAGATACAATATTTGCCCCTACATTGGCAGCACCTCCAAGACTATATTCCTCCCTTTTCACCTCAACCACAGGCACAGGAGCCTCGGGTGAGATTCTGTCTACTACTCCCCAGATATACTGATCAAGGATAAGGTCTCCTACTACTACTATCTCCTTCTTTTTTGCCTCTTTAAAAAGTCTCTTCAGATTCATCATAATATTTTACCATTATGTGGGTTATTTTATCCTTTTTATCGGCCTTCTTTCTTGCAAGCAGTGATACTGTAACCAAGTATACATTAAGGGATGAAAACGAGTATCTTATTACATGGTTAAGATACATCTTCTCTCTACCTGTACTTTTTTTGCTTCTGCCTTTGATAAAAATACCAGAGCTGGACAGGATGTTCTGGCTTGCCACTGCGGTAGCACTGCCTCTTGAGATTCTGGCAATAGTGTTATATATAAAGGCGATAAAGGTATCTGACCTTAGTATTGTCCTGCCTTTTCTGTCTCTCACTCCTGTATTTTTAATCTTTTTCTCATGGATAATCTTGGGAGAGAAGGTCTCAGCAGAAGGCACTATTGGTATAATTCTTGTGGCTACAGGTGGTTACACCCTTCAGGCATCATCAATCAAAAAAGGATTGCTTGAGCCTTTAAGGGTTCTTTTCAGAAACAGAGGTGTACTATATATGATTGCAGTTGCTTTTGTGTATAGCATCACCTCATCACTTGGAAAACTGGCTATACTTCACTCATCAGCCCTCTTCTTTCCGATTCTTTACTTTACCCTTGTAACAGTATTCTTTTCCCCTCTTGTGTGCCTAAACTTAAAAGGAGATATTTACAGGAAGAACAATTTTAGAAGAGATATAAAAGGAGCAGTACTTGCAGGCACTCTCTATGGACTCATGATAATTACACATATGATAGCCATAAGCATATCAAATGTTGCCTATATGATTGCTATAAAACGTTCAAGTATGTTAATGGGTTCAATATATGGATTTGTGATTTTTAAAGAAAAAGGTGTAAAAGAGAGAATTTTCGGAGCCTCCCTGATGCTTGCTGGAATAGTACTGATAATCATGGGCTCTGATTAGAAATAAAAAAACTGGACATTTTGTAAAGTTATGTTATAATTATAGTAATAGCCTGCCTTGTAAAAAGATAGGGGGCTAAAGAAAATCTTGATTAGGAGTTAATATGAGAAGAATCTCTTTTATTGAAGCGAGGTCCCCAGGTGCACATATATTCAGTAAATTTCCTATTCCACGTCTTGGTTCTGTTCTTCTTGCTACAATGCTTAAACAGAGAGGTTATGATGTAAGGGTCTTTATTGAAGATATTGCAGAGCCTGACTGGTCTTATGTAGAGTCTTCTGATCTCGTATGTATCTCAACCATTACATCTACAGCAATAAGGGCATACCATATTGCAGATATGTTAAGGAAGAAGGGGATGCCTGTAATAATGGGAGGTGCCCATCCTACCTTTATGGCAGAAGAAGCTCTTGAGCATGCAGACTTTGTTGTAAGAGGAGAGGGAGATATCAGTCTGCCAAGTCTTGTTGAGTCTCTTTCAAAAGGGAAACCGGATATTACTCAGATTGAAGGTATCTCATACAGAGAGAAATCTGGACATATAAGACACAATCCTCCAGGAAAACTACTTGAAGATCTTGATATCCTACCTAATCCAGACTTCTCTCTGGTACATCAATGGACATCTAAAAATATCTATCCTATCTCTACCTCAAGGGGATGCCCTTATAACTGTAAGTTTTGTTCAGTCATACAGATATTTGGGAGGAAATACCGCTACAGGTCTGTAGAAGCGACCCTAAAAGACCTTAAAGAAGCGTCTGTTTTAAATAATAGAACAAAATTTATCGTGGATGACAACTTTGCAGCAAACAAGACCCGAACAAAACAGATCCTCAGGGGTATGATTGAGGAAGGCATAAAGACATCCTGGTCAGCTCAGGTGAGAACAGAGGTGGCAAAGGATCCTGAACTGCTGCAATTGATGGCAGACGCTGGCTGTGATACTCTCTATATAGGCTTTGAATCTATTAATCCTAAAACACTTGCTGCATACAACAAGAAACAGGATGTGAAGGGAATCGTGGATTGTATCAGAAAGGTAAAAGAGCATGGGATACATATACATGGAATGTTTGTCTTAGGAGCAGACACGGACGATAAAACCACAATAAAGGAGACAGCAGATTTTGCTATAAAATTAGGTATAGACACGGTTCAGTTCGTGATTTTAACCCCACTTCCAGGAACTCCCTTCTTTGAAGAGATGAAGAGAGATGGTAGGCTCTTACATACGGACTGGTCCAAGTATGATGCTCATCATGTAGTCTTCAAACCAAACCTGATTGATCCTGTAACATTACAGATTGAAACAATTAAGGCTATGGGTAAGTTTTACTCCTGGAAGTATATTCTAAAGCACCTCGTAAAATTTGAATTCTTCTATGCAGCCATAGGACTCTATGGGAAAAAATCGATCAAAAAGGGTTTAAAAGAGATAATGAATTATATAGAAAGCTTTGGTATTGACTCAATAATTCCTGAAAGAAAGAGTATATCCCTATCGAGATAATCCACTAATCCTTAACCTAACAATAAGACTACCAGGATTACGATAGTTCCTAACCCTTATATTGAGTTCTCTTATCACCATAAATGGAGTGCCTGCTTCAATAGAGTACAGAACATTTGAGAGAGATTCTATACTGTCAAACTCTGCATCCAGACTCACTGATATCTCTCTATAATGTCCATATTCCTTGGTCTTCCCCATTCTTTCACTCCTTATCCTGCCTCCATTGCTTGTAATGAGTCTTTTTATCCGTTCCTGTAGATTGGCAGATGCGAGGGCAGGGGTCTCGCCTGGTATAAGTCGCAACTCCTCCTCCTGAAGGGCTTTCTTAAGTTCTGTAAGTTCTTCCTCAATTCCTTCTGAGCTGGCTAAGACATTTTTATATTTCTGGATAGTCCTGAGCTTTAGTTCCCTCTCCTCTTGGATTATCTCCATGTTGTTTCTGAGATAGGAATATCCATACTGATATATCACAATAAGGCTTAATATAAAAGCCATTACTATGCCTATCAAAAGTCTTCTGTGCTGCCACATTATTCTATCTCCGCCTTTATTCTAAATCTCTCCTTCTTCAACCTCCTGTCTTTAACAGTGGGAGAAGAAAAGCTTACATTCTTAAGAAGAGGAGACTTCTCCAGTATAGATATAAGGGCTGTGGAGTTATCTGAGAACCCTTCTAATCTTACTGTATTGTTATTTATTACAAACGTTGTCAGCCATGTATCCTTGGGAAGCATTATTGAAATTTCCTTCAGAATGTCTACTGCAGTGTATGGAGGTTTAAATTTGCGAATTGTATTGATTCTCTCCATAATCCTCTCCTTCTCTTTCAACCTCTTTTCTACATCCATCACCTTTGGCTTCAATTCAGCAACCACTCTGGATAGGTATTCAACCTCTTTTTGGGTCTTTATAAAAGGGATTATCATCATTAAACAGAGAACACCCACAATAAGAAAAATTAGAAAAAAAGTGCCTCTGAAATCTACCCTTGTCTGGGGCCTAATGCCCATAGACAGTAAATCTAACCTCCTTCTGGTAGACAGAATATATGAGAAGGCTGTAGCCTCTGCTACTGCTTCTGGAAAATTCTCACTCATTCTGATGTTTCCATAAACTACATTACTTAGAGATAACTCTCTATCAATCCCTAATCTACACCCTATGGATACCACTGTCTCTGGTTCAAAATCCTCAATCCATTTAGGCTTAGACCAAAGGTCCTCTATGGTGCATGGTTCAGTAGACAGTAATAATGAATTATATACAACCACTTTCTTAAGAGACCCATTGTCATTTTTTACCAGAAGTAGATCTCTTTTGGCAGTAGCTTCTGAAAGAAATCCTGCAAGGGAGTCTCCATGAAAAGTAATAGCATTTAGTTTTATTCCTTCAGACTCGAATCTTCTCAGATAGGGTGAAAGGGTATCCCTTTTTACTATATACAAAGTTACCAACAATTCATTTTCATCTGTCCGAATAAGTGAATAATCAAAAAAGACCTCTTCCTGACTGAAAGGTGTAAACCTGTCCATCTCATAAGCCAGAACCTCACCTATGTTCTCTAATACTGTAACGGGCAGTCTCACGGGAATAATAAGTATCCATTCATCAGGTATACAAAATACCACTTCTATGCCTTTGTCTCTTGTTTCTGCCAGTACAGATTTAACAGAGGAGACCACTTCAGCAGGCTCTGGAAATTTTTCAGGAAAGAGAAACATCTTTGAGAAACTAATCCCTGTTTTATTCATATCTTTCTTCAGATAGGCAAAAGACAGAGCCCCCTTATGAAGAGATACGGCAAGAATCCTTCTTTTCTTAAGATACTCTTCAAAAGGATTATAGAAAAGAATTTCTTTAACCTTGCTCAGACGTTCTCTCATTATTTATCTCTTTGGTCTTAATTCCTCTCTTCCAATATAGGATTTTAAAACCAGCACTATCTAATCTCACGACAGCCTCTAAGGAAGAGGTTCCTCTACCTGAAAATGCCTCTATCCTGAAGGTGCCTTCATCACCTACTGTCAAAAACCTTCCTACTGAAGCATAGGCACCTCCAATTAATGACTGTAGCTCAGCGGGGTTCCTTATAGGCTGTTCTTTCCTATACTGGATTACTGTTTCCACAAGTTCCTCACTGAAGCCAGGAATGGAAAGAAGCAGTTCTCTTGGGGCTGTGTTGATATTTAGCATGCCAGAAAGGGAATAGACAGTTACGTAATCCCGAAGCCCTTTCTTATTTTCATTTCCATAGAATATATCCTCATCCATTCCTTTAATAAGTAGAAGTTCCTCTACTGCCTCAAGGTTACTGTTTTTACACCTGTATGGTCTTGGAAGACTGCTGTAGTATTCATCCTCAGCACCATTCAGTCTGTGCAGATTATCCTTGTCACGCCAGTCAAGCAATGAATCCACTATCACCTCAATCCTCTCTTTTTCAACACCTAAGTGCCTGAGTAAACCCTTTAATATTACATCAGCAGTATGGTTTAAATCCAGTCTTGTTGACTCTGGATATATCCTTACCCAGTACTCCTCTCCATCTATCGTTCCTCTGTTCAGTAAACCCCTTAGGTTCCAGATATCTTCCTCATCAGGATGCAGCTTCGCATACTGGATCTCCAGAATAGCTCTGTGTATCGCTCCTTCTAATATGAAATCATTCTTTATCTTATCAGCAAAGAAGACCTCTGAGTCTGTTTCTATCCTGGTCATATAGGTAAAGGACATCACCATAACCATCAAAAGCACAAGTACCCATAGTACCATTAAAAGGGCTATCCCTCTGATATTATTTAAGTGTTCTCCTAAGCACCTCAAGAACATCTACCTCCTCGATTTTGGAAGTACTGCCTCTGCTACCACTGTAAACAGGAAAGATCATCTCTCTTTCGATTTTTCCTTTCTTTATAACCAAAGCAACTGCACGGGGAAAGACCTTAGACTCTTTAAATTCTTCCTTCCATTCCATTTCCTGATTGAGGTATAAAAAGACCACTTTATCTATGCTATCCATTAGGACAATACTCACACCCTCTTCCTCCCCTGGTAGTCTCTCTCTTTCGATCAACTGAAAACCTTTGTCAGTTTCCTCAATAGTATAAGAAACCTCAACAAACGAGTCTCTGCTGCCCAACAATGAGGATGTGCTCAAAAACTGGAAACCACTTTTGTCTCCTTCAAACCATACAAATCTCTTGCCATCCACCCATCTTGTTGATGAAATAAGGGAGGAGAGCTGTCTTTCTAAATTAAGATAGAGACCTCTTATTGCATCGAGCTCCTGTACCTTGGCCTCTGCCTTTTGTACAGACCGCACTCCCAGCCTTATTGCGCCAACTACTGCCACAGCTACTATACTCAACAGGAGGGTTGCAAGAAGTATTTCCAAAAGGGTGAATCCTCTTTTGTCATGGAGATTCATACAGACTCCTATTCACCACCTTTTCTGTTTTTAATGTAAAGACCCTGTTTCCCTTTTTAATCTCTACCTTGATTAAAAACATTTTAAAAGGAAGTGCTTCTGTTTTGTCAGTCTCAATCTCTGTTATACTCTTCCACAGTTCATACCCTTGTCTTTCAACCACCTCTGTGCCTTCTTCAAGGGTCTCTTTCAGTAGAAGACTTCTCATCTCTGCCGAAGCAACAAGGGCAAGGTCTAAATGGTCCTCTGTGGATGCTACACTCCGAAGCCCCCCTGAAAAGAGCATTATAATTGCTACAATCCCCATCGCAAGAATTGCTACTGCCACAAGGACTTCAATAAGAGTGAACCCCCTCTGTTTCATTCTATCTTCCTCACATGAGTACTACCTGTTAAGGGAGAGACCTTTATAGAGTAAACTATATTTTTTGCCTTCAACATCACTTCTCCTCCTGAACAACCATACCCTGGAAAAAAAATAATTTTATATACCCCGTTGTTAATCCATCCCTGTTCTGGATCAAAAACAGATATCTCGATACTTTCAGGAATAGCCTTCTTTTTGTTAAATGCCTCAATATATCTGTTGTCAAGATCAATCCTTACTACAACCTGTTCGGCCTTTGTCTGAGCCCTGTTCTTGGCATACCTTAGGGTAGAAACCACATCTCTCACTGTTGCCTTCAGTTTCTCCTTGGGAAGTCTCATTCCCAGATTCACTCCGACAATACCAACCATCAGACCTATAAGTGTCATAACAACTATCAACTCTAATAATGTAAAACCCCGTTGAGAATGCCCTTTATTATTTTTCATTAAACACCTCTCCTTTACTGCTGAATAACCCAATATAACACTCTTTCATAAAGGATGACAACCCAGAATATTTACAGGCATTGAATCTATAAAATCAAGAATAAATTGAAATAGAAGACTTTATTAATGTATAATTTACAACGGGAACGAGTTATCGTCACTTTTTGAGAACAGGAGGAATGGAAAAACAGACAGAAGATGATAAAAATCAGAATAGATGATAAAATTGAAGAAACCGACAAAGCTAATGCAAAACATAAACTTATACAGCAGGGTGCCATAGCAATAAAGGTTAATGGAAAGGTTATAGATCTAAATGAAATTGATTCAATAGACGACAATGAAACCATAGAACCTGTAAGTATCAATACCTCTGAAGGCCTTGAGATCTACAGACATAGCACATCTCATGTAATGGCCCATGCTGTTAAGATTCTGTTTCCAGATGCAAAAGTTGCAATAGGTCCTGCAACTGATGACGGTTTCTATTATGATTTTGATATCGAGAGGGCCTTTACACCAGAAGATCTTGAGAAGATCGAAGAGAAGATGAGAGAGATTATCTCGGAGAATAATGCCTTTGTCAAAAAGGTTATAAAAAGAGAAGATGCGATAAAGCTCTTTCAACAGAAAGGAGAAGACTATAAAGTGGAACTCCTTCAAGAGATTCAGGATGATGAGGTAACTGTATATGAGGAGGGTGATTTTGTTGACCTCTGCAGGGGGCCTCATCTACCTTCCACAGGATATATAAAGGCATTTAAACTCCTGAGTGTTGCAGGTGCCTATTGGAAGGGAGATGAGAGGAATAAGATGCTCCAGAGAATATATGGTACTGCCTTTGGTAATGAGAAAGAGCTTAAAAAGTATCTCCAGTTTCTGGAAGAGGTAAAAAAACGTGATCACAGAAGGCTGGGCAAAGAGCTTGATCTTTACAGTATAAATGAAGAGATCGGTCCTGGATTAATATTATGGCATCCTAATGGTGCTATCATAAGAAAATGTATAGAAGACTTTTGGCGTGATGAACATTTAAGGGCAGGCTACAAACTCCTCTATACTCCCCATATAGCAAAGCTTTATCTTTGGCAGAAGAGCGGTCACTGGGATTTCTATAGAGAAAATATGTATTCACCTATGGAGATTGAAGGCATAAGCTATGAACTAAAGCCAATGAACTGTCCTTTCCATATTGCTATTTACAAAAGTTCTCTGCATAGTTACAGAGAATTTCCTATCAGATATGCAGAGTTAGGTACGGTGTACAGATATGAACGTTCCGGAGTGCTCCATGGGCTTCTCAGAGTAAGGGGATTTACCCAGGATGACGCCCATATATTCTGCCGTGAAGACCAGATTGAAGAGGAGATACTCCATGTACTTGATTTTACCCTTTTCATATTGAAAACCTTTGGCTTTGACAACTATGAAATATATCTCTCCACAAGGCCGGAGAAGTTCGTGGGTACAGAAGAAGACTGGGAAAGAGCCACTAATGCATTAAAACAGGCCCTTCAACACAAGGGACTGGATTTTGAGCTTGATCCAGGAGAAGGAGTCTTTTATGGTCCTAAGATTGATATAAAAGTAAAGGACTCCCTTGGTAGACCATGGCAATGTAGCACTATACAGGTGGACTTCAATAATCCAGAAAGGTTCGATGTTACTTACCGGGGACAGGATGGAAAAGACCACAGACCAATAATGATTCATAGGGCCTTAATGGGTTCTCTCGAGAGATTCTTCGGAATACTGATTGAGCATTATGCAGGGGCATTTCCTCTCTGGCTCTCACCCCAACAGATAGCAGTAATCACTGTTGCTGACAGACATGTGGAATATGCAGAGAAAATAATGGATACTTTAAGGAGAGAAGACATAAGGGTGGAACCCTTTTTTGAGAATGAGAAGGTGGGGTATAAGGTTCGTCAGGCCACTATCAGAAAAATACCCTATTCGGTTATAATAGGTGATAAAGAGATAGATTCAGGGCTTCTGACCGTGAGGAGGAGGACAGGACAGCAGTCTGGACCTTACAGGATTGAAGAACTTATAGAGAGGCTAAAAAGAGAGATAAATTCAAGGAGTCTTGAGTTGACTCTGTAATTGATTATCAGGAGGTGAGGGTATAACTCAGGAGTATAGAGTAAATGAGAGAATCAGGGCAAAGGATGTAAGACTTGTTGATTCTGATGGTAAGCAGTTGGGTATTGTACCACTACGAGAGGCTTTAAGGATCGCTGATGAAAGGGGTTTGGATTTGGTGGAGGTGGCGCCGAATGCGAATCCACCTGTGTGCAAAATAATGGATTATGGCAAATTCAAGTATCAGCAGAGCAAAAAACAGGCCCCCAAGAAGACGATAGAAGTAAAAGAGATAAAAGTGAGACCCACTATTGATGATCATGATCTTGAACTTAAAATTAAAAACATATTAAGATTTCTTGAGGATGGCAACAAGGCAAGGGTTACAATGTTTTTCAGAGGTAGAGAGATCGTAAGACCAGAATTTGGACAGAGAGTTTTTGATAAGATTATAGAAAGGGTGCAGGACAAGTATACCATAGAGAGCTTTCCTAAGCTGCAGGGGAAGAGTATGACAATGGTTATTTCACCGAAAAAGAAACAGTAGGGAGGTTGAGATGCCAAAATTAAAGACTCACAGAGGAGCTGCAAAACGGTTCAAAATTACAGGCAATGGAAAGATAAAGAGATGGAAGGCAAACAAAAGCCATCTTCTCACGGGTAAATCCTCAAGGAGAACGAGAAGACTCAGAAGTTCAACATTGGTAGACAAGGCTGATGTAAAGAGAATAAAGACACTTTTACCTTACATGTAATTAAAGTCTTGCAGAGATGAGGAGGTTTTAAGATGCCAAGGACAAAAGGTGGGCCTAAGACAAGGCGGAGAAGAAAGAAGATTCTCAAAATGGCGAAGGGTTTCTATGGTGCAAGAAGCCGATGTTACAAAGTGGCCAAACAGGCAGTAGAACACGCCCTTCAGTATTCTTACAGAGACAGAAGGGCAAAAAAAAGAGAATTTCGTAGACTCTGGATTATAAGAATCAATGCTGCTGCCAGACAGTCAGGTTTGACTTACAGTCAGTTCATTAACGGTCTTAAGAAAGCTGGAATTGCAATTGATAGAAAGGTTCTGGCAGACATCGCCTATCATGACCCCTCTGCCTTTAATGAACTGGCTTCTAAGGCCAAAGAAGCCCTTGCTGCATAATTATGGAGGACCTTGAAAAAATAAGAGAAGACTTTATAAGGGAGTCGGCCAGTATAGACTCCCTTATAAAATTTAACAATTTTAAAGCAAAATACCTTGGCAAAAAGGGGCTTATTACAGAAAAACTAAAAAGACTTTCAAGCCTGCCAAAATCTGAAAGACGTGATGCAGGCAGGGCAATCAATGAACTTAAGAGTTTTATTGAACAGGAGCTTGAAAGCCTCAAACAGAGAGTTACAGAGTTAGAAATTCAGAAAAAACTTGCAAAAGAGACACTTGATATAACTGTTCCTGGCAGATACATTCCACCTGGTCATATCCACCCTGTTACTCAGGTACTTGAGGAGATTATAGAGGTTTTTGTATCCATGGGCTTTTCAGTAGAAGAGGGTCCTGAAGTTGAACTTGATTACTATAATTTTGAGGCTCTCAACATCCCTAAGGACCATCCTGCCAGAGATATGCAGGACACATTTTATGTAAAGGTATCTGGCTCTAATAAAATGGAAAGTGATGTGGTTTTAAGGACCCATACATCCCCTGTACAGATCAGGGGCATGTTAAAGAGAAAACCACCTCTTAAGTTTATTGCTCCAGGCAAGGTCTACCGCTGCGATGCAGATGTCTCTCACACACCTATGTTTCATCAAGTGGAGGGTCTTATGGTGGGAGAAGATATTACCTTTTCACATCTTAAGGGTGTTCTTGAAAGGTTTATACATGCCCTTTTTGGTCCAGAGACTCCTGTTAGATTCAGACCAAGTTACTTCCCTTTTACAGAACCCTCTGCTGAGGTAGACATCGGATGTATACTCTGCAAAGGGCAAGGCTGCAGGGTCTGTAAAGAGACTGGCTGGCTTGAGGTTCTGGGGGCAGGAATGGTACACCCGAAGGTCTTTGAAGCAGTGGGATATGATATAGAGAGGTATACAGGCTTTGCCTTTGGTATGGGTGTAGAAAGACTTACTATGCTCAAGTTTGGCATTGATGATATAAGACTCTTTTTCGAGAATGACCTCAGGTTTTTAAGGCAATTTTGAATGCCAAAATCAGAATAGCTTAAAATGAAGGCAATACGAGACCTCACTCTTACAACAAAATTTCTCTTTGGTGTTGGTATAATCATCATACTATTCTGGTGTATATTTAGTATCTTTATATATGTCAACCTCAAGGATACAATTATAAAACAGACATATGAGAAGACCGATATCCTCTTTTCCCATATCCAAGCAACCAAGGAATACGCAAAAAAGGTCCTGAGACCCAAGCTATTTCATGTGCTAAAACCAGATACATTTATAAGGGAAGGAATGTCTGTATCTTTTATAAATAAAAAAATAATGGCTGAATTCAAAAAATTCTTTCCTGACTTTCAATACAGAAGAGTATCTATAAATCCATTTAATCCTGAAAATACACCCAATAAGTTGGAACTGCAGTACATAATCAAATTCAAAAGGGATGGGGTTGACAAGATCAAAGAGATAGTCACAATAGATGGCAAAAAATACTATATCCAAGCAAGACCTATAGTGGTGGAAAAGGGATGTCTTGCCTGTCACGGCAGACCGGAAGATGCTCCAGCCACCCTTATAAAGATTTATGGGACAAAAGGAGGGTTTAATAAAAGACTGGGTGAGATAATAGGAGTTGAATCAGTGGCCATACCCCTTGAGGGTACATTTAATGAAATAAGTCGGATTGTACTTTCTATCTTTCTTACAGGTGTGATAGGTGTCTTTTTCCTCTTTGTATCTCTCACATACTATATAAATAGAGTGGCTGTAAAACCTATAAAAAGCGTGAGTAATTTCTTTAAATCAGTTGTTGATGGTCAGATGGGTCTTAATGCAAGATTCAATGTAAAGAGTAAAGACGAGATAGGGGAACTGGCAGCATCCTTCAATCAGATGATGAAATACCTTAAAGAATCCCAAGACAAGTTAAGAGAGTCTGAGAAGAAATACAGACGTATATTCGAAGGCTCAAAAGATACAATCCTTGTGGCAGACTGCGATGGATTTATTCAGGATATTAACCCCTCTGGTCTGGAACTCTTTGGATGCAAAAGCAAACATAGATTGATCAATGAGAAAACCCTTTATGAACTCTTTGAAGACAAGAGGAATTATGCCCAGTTTATAGAAAGCATGAAGACTAAGGGTTTCATAAAGGACTATGAAACCAGACTGAAAGGAGTGGATGGGAGAACTGTTGATGTACTTATTACAGCAACAATACGTCTGGATGAAAAGAACCAGATATGTGGATATGAAGCAATAATAAAGGATATTACAGACTGGAAGAGGATTCAGGAGCAGATGAAAGAGGCAGACCGGCTTGCATCTGTAGGGCAGCTTGCTGCTGGCCTTGCCCATGAGATAAACAATCCTCTTGGGATAGTAATGGGCTATACCTCTATGCTTATTAAGGAAAACAACCATAATCCTGAACTGAAGGATGATTTAGAGATAATCTACAGAAATGCTGAGGCCTGTAAGAAAATCGTAGAAGATCTATTGAAATTTTCACGAAAATCAGAGACCAAACCAGAACCTGCTGATATAAATCAGATAATTGAAGAAGTGGTTGAGATACTTTCCTACAAATTTGAAGAGAAGGCGCTTACAGTAGGAAAAGAGTTTAACAATCTACCTCCTATAATGGTTGACAGGGAGAAGATTAGGCAGGTTTTTATAAACATTTTGATGAATGCATATCAAGCTGTTGATCTCTACGGTAGTATCAATATAAGGACATATAGTGTTGATCAAAAGATTATAATAGAAATAGAGGACAATGGTTGTGGGATTCCTGAAGAGGTTAAAGGCAGAATATTTGAACCTTTCTTTACAACTAAGGAACCTGGAGAAGGTACAGGTCTTGGTCTTTCTGTGAGTTATGGAATCGTCAAAGAACATGGAGGTGACATCCAGTTTAGTTCAACTGTAGGAAAAGGTACTGTCTTCAGAGTAATTCTACCTGAGCAGGGAGAGCATGACTCAGAAGGATAAGATTCTGATAATTGATGACAAGCCTGATATGCTCACATTCTTAGAGAGACTCATCTCTAAGGAATTAGGTGTAGATATCTTGACAGCCCAAAATAGCAGTGAGGCCCTTCCCTATCTAAAAGACAATGATATTGATATTATTCTGCTGGACGTGAGGATGCCAGGCAAAGACGGCATCTCTCTTTTGAAAGAGATTAAATCCTTAGATTCAGACATAATAGTAATAATGCTTACTGGTTATGGGACTGTGGATATGGCTGTAGAGGCCCTAAAGTTGGGAGCCTATGACTTCCTAACAAAGCCTGTAAACAATGAAAGGCTGATCCATACCTTAAGAAGGGCTCTGCAGTTTAGAAAGGTACTTAAGGAAAAACAGAGATTAGAAGAAGAGATAAGAACACAAGTTGTGAGGAAGGAACTGATAGGTGAGAGTCCTGTAATGAAAGAGGTCTTAGAAACACTAAGGGCTGTAGCAGAAACAGATGAGACGGTTTTAATCCTGGGAGAGACAGGTACGGGGAAAGAGCTGGCTGCACGAACAATACACCGACTTAGTAGAAGGGCAGATGGACCATTTATCACTGTAAACTGTCCTGCTATACCTGAGTCAATTCTTGAGAGTGAGTTGTTTGGGTATCGAAAAGGCGCCTTTACCTCTGCAACGTCAGATAAAAAAGGACTCATTGAGACTGCTGATCATGGCACAATCTTTCTTGATGAGATTGGAGACATACCCCATTCTGTCCAGACAAAACTCCTGAGATTTCTTCAGGATAAAGAGTTCAAGCCTCTTGGGGATACAGAAAATATAAAGGTAGATGTGAGGGTCATAGCCTCTACAAATCAAGACTTGGAAAAAAAGATTCAAGAAGGACATTTTCGTGAGGACCTCTATTATAGATTAAATGTTATCACCATCAGGATGCCTTCACTGAAAGAACGGAGTGAGGATATTCCGCTGCTTGCAGAACATTTCTTGCGTGAATACGCCCTTAAGTATGGCAAAGAAATAGAGGGATTTTCTGATGAGGCCATTGTATATCTAACCACCCGTCAATGGAAAGGTAATGTGAGAGAACTCCAGAATGTAATAAAAAGGGCGGTGATCTTCGCAAGGAATAATAAGATCGGAAGGAGAGACTTGGAGGATTTCTCCCATATAGAACCCTGTCCAGATATTCTAATGGATAGCCTTCTTAACCTGGATTACAGGAGTGCAAAATCAAAAGTACTGGAACACTTCACAGTAAATTATCTGAGACATCTACTGGAAAGTACCAAGGGTAATGTGACCCATGCCGCCAGAAAGGCTGGTATGGAACGACAGGCCCTTCAACAACTGATGAAGAGATATAGAATCACTTCTTCAGAATTCCGATAGTGCAATATTTATATTGCACCTGCATATCCACAATTGCACCCTTAATATTTTTCCCAAAATAAAAAACCTTTTCTTTTCAATAAGATATCTTACAATCCCCTCTCTTTTATCAGGCACATTAATTGCTAAGTTTGAAGATACCAGTTTTAAAACTCAGAAGGTTTTGAGTTAGAAGGAAGGGGGTGAAAGTCAAGAAGTTAAAGAAAAAGGTGCTGTTGCACCTGAATTTTCCATGAAAGGAGGTCAAAAATGGCTGAAGAAAAGGGAACAGCAGTAGGAAGAGGTACCCTTACTGGTGAATCTCTTGAAGCAGAGGATGTACTTGCAGGTGCTGAAGAGTGGTCATCTACAGAGACATGGCTTGTGGTGGGTTCCTTTATAGCAGCGGTAATTGCACTTGTGATAGGACTACTTGTGGTACCAACCTCTGTACTTCGATAAAAGATGAAGAAGATAAGACTTTCACTAAAACACGATGGAACCCACTGGGTGGCCACAGATGGAGAGCAGCTCTTTGCAGGTAAAAGCCTTGATGAACTGGATAAGAAGATCGAAGATTTTCTAAGGAGTTCAGGGAGGCTTCAGGAAGGTGAGAGAGTAAAGGTATACATGTATTATGACAATTATTCAATACCTCAATGGATCCGCCAGTATTCACAACACTATTTTGACAGAATAGTAGAGATCATTCTATAAAGGAGGTGCAAATGGCGCAATATCCAGAGAGAAAATGGTATACAGGTATGCTGTCCACTGAGGACTGGTGGGCAGTATGGATTGCTGTATTTTTCTTTTTTGTCTCCCTCCTAAATATATGGGGTATAGATTTGGTAGGATGGATTACATATCCGACAAAGTGGGTATTCAGTCCACCTGAAGGTGGTAAGGGTGCCATAAGTCATGCCTTCTATGCCTTAGGTAAAAAATACAGTGTTACTGCTAAAGGTTTCTATAAGGGACTTGGTTGGTGGAGTATTATCTGGACATATGTGATATTCGGTACTGCTCTTACAATCGGTGCTGCCTTCATGAGATGGAATCTGAAGAGATATATAATAGGCTTCACGATTATCTACTTCCTCACAATAGCGTGCTGGTTTATCGGCCACCATGCCTTCATAGCTGCTACAAAGGTGAACAGGCACAAGTATGGGCTTGACTTCTCCTTATCTCTTGGTGGAGGCGGCTCTTTCATAATAGCGCTGATAGTAGGATTAATAATCGGAAACTTCTTCAAAGGCTTTGCAAGGTATCTGAGTGAGGCTGCAAAACCTGAATGGTACATAAAGACAGCAATTGTTACTCTTGGTGTAAAACTGGGGTATCTTCCTATTAAGCTGTCAGCATTCTCCCAAAAGCTTGGAAAACAGGCTGCTGGACTCACCTTTGAACTATTTGTGGCAGGTGCTGCAGCCACAATTGTAGCCTACCTTATCTTCTGGCCAGGAGTGTATGTAATCTCAAGAAGGCTGTTCAAACTACCAAGGCAGACTGCTGCAACCTTGGCATCTGGTATCTCTATTTGTGGTGTCTCTGCAGCAGTAGCCACAGGTGCAGCAGTAAGGGCACGTCCTGTGGTGGCTATAATGGTATCTGCCTTGGTGGTCGTCTGGGCAGTGATCGAATTGATAATTCTGCCAGGATTCTTCACCCATATCTGGCCTGGGACAAAGGACCCACTGGTGGCAGGTGCATCAATGGGAATGGCAGTTAAGACAGACGGCGCTGATGCAGCAGCAGGTGAGTTACTTGATGAATTTATGAGAACAAAGATAGAGATTGAGACAAACGGTGCTGTGAAATGGCCTGAAGGTATCATTACCGCAAGTGCTGTTATGACCAAGGTCTGGATTGATATGTTCATAGGTATCTGGGCATTCCTGCTTGCAGTGGTATGGGTATATAAATTTGAACGACGACCAGGAGAAAGGGTACCAGCCTCGGAGATATGGCATAGATTCCCGAAGTTTGTTATTGGTTACTTCTTCTGCTGGTTCTTCCTCCTCGCCCTGTATTTTGGTCCAGGACAGTCTGGTGCACCTGAGGCAATGCCTTTCCTGAAGAGTGTGAAGGCAGGTGCTGTACCTGTAGAGAAAGGGATGAGGAAACTCTTCTTCATGCTCACATTCTTGAGTCTGGGTATCATTACTGACTTCAAGAAACTCCGTGAGGCACAGTTCGGAAAGATGGTCTGGGTCTACTTCGTCTCCCTCTTTGGTTTCGTCATACCTGTTGCTATCCTAATAGGCTATCTGTTCCATCATGGAATGCAACTGCCCAATATTGCCCAGTATGTGAAGTAAAATACAAAGGGGTACAGAAGTCTCGAGACTTCTGTACCCCTTTTTCTATACTTCTTGCTTAGTATCTATAAATCTCTGAATTCAACTCTTCTCTGAAAGAACAGACCCTGTTACGACCAGTTCTTTTTGCAAAATAAAGTGCCTTGTCTGCCCTGTCAATGAGAAGCTCTCTTGTAGAGGCATCTTCAGGAAAAGTGGCCACTCCAATGCTTATTGTAACCCCAACAGATCTCCCATCCAGAGACATCTTAAAAGCCTCAACCCTCTTTCTTATCCTCTCTGCTACAACCAATGCCCCCTCAAGATTAATCTCTGGCAGTATCACTGTGAACTCCTCGCCTCCATATCTTGCAGCAATGTCAATACTCCGAATACCCTTCTTTATAATATCTGCAATATTCTTTAACATTTCGTCTCCCACAAGGTGGCCGAAGGCATCATTGAAATTTTTAAATCTATCAATATCCATCATAAGAAGGGCCAAAGGATGTCCGAACCTTTTTGCTCTGTCTATCTCTTCCTTTAACCTCTCCTGAAATGTCCTATGATTAAAAAGACCTGTAAGACCATCAGTAGAAGCCTTCTTCATCACCTCTTCATAGAGATTCACCTTCTCAATCGCATAGGCTGCATGAAAGGCAAGATTTAAAAGGAGGTCTTCATCCTTATGGGTAAATCTGCCAGAGCTATTCTTTTTGTCTGCAGCAATCATAATCCCTATAGGCTCGCTTCTCAAAAGGATTGGCACTATTAAGACATTCTTTATTTCTGGATGTTGAGGAGGAAATCCATTAAAACCTTTCTCTTTACTGATATCATCACTTCTAATTGTTGTCACCTCTTTTATCACCTTCTTTAGAGTTCCTCCCAGTTCAAATTTACACTCCCCTGTAGGTCCAAGAGATGTATAAAACTCTACCACCCTATCGTCATCAACCAGTATTATTGCTGACTTCTCTGCTTTCAGAAGCTCTTTAATCTTCTCAACAATGATATCAAAAACCTCTTCCTTGTTGAGAATGATATTAAGAGACGAGGCATATTCATTCAGTATATTTAGCTCTCTTATAGTCTGTAGATATTCAGTCTCCTTGATTTTATTCAATCTATATCTCTTTAAAATAAAAAAGAGTATTATCAATACAAGGACAAGTGTCAAAGGTATGACAATATCAACGATCACAATACTTCTCCCAAAAAATCCTTGATAGCCTCTCTTACTTCTCTATGAAACACAAGAGAGGCATGATTAAAATGAAAGTTAAGATGTCTGTCAGCATAAGGTGCTTCAGCACTCTTAATACTCACAAGTGAGTCTCCCTTGCCCTTTATAATCTCCTCAGGCAAAATAGCCTCTGGAAGATGCTCTGTTAATATGTCAGGTATTCTGAACACCTCTTCATATTTTTTGCAATTCTTATGCCATTTATATAAAGAGAAAAGGGTCGGGTTACTACCTCCGATTGACATAACCTTTATTCTTTTTAAAGCTTTGTCATTCAGAGAGTTCAAGAATGGGGAGCCTGGTGTCAACTCTTTAATCGCTTTACTATGAAGCAGATCAACTACATTTTTTACTGTCTTTGACACTACCAGCTTCTGATTTTTGCTTTGAAGAAAGGGATTGAGAAGGCGTGTAATTGCTGAAAGATGGGTAGCAAAAGAGGCTATTTTACTTCCTCCATGGGGTGTCGCCACTGTTACTATGGCGATACATTTAATATTTAGGTGTTCAATCGCCTTTCTTGCTACCAGCCCTCCCCTGCTATGGGTTATAAACAGGATACCCTGTTCTGTATATTTTTCATAGTAATTAAGTATCTCTTTTAGTTCTTTAATTAATATTTCAATGTCCGCAGCAGGCCTCTGTTGTGAATATGCAAGGACTGTGAATCCTTCCTTAACAAGATCATGAAATGGAGACTCTATAATCTCAGGTAATCTTCCTAAGGTAATCTTCTTATTTTCTTCCAATCCAGAAGGAGCCTTTGCAAAGAGGAATCCTAAAGGTATTTTACCCTGCAAGAGTTTTGACTTAATAGGATCGGCCCAGAAATTTTTATCCATTCCCAGCCCATGGATAAATAGAATTAAAGGGCCTCTCTGACGCCCCCTCTTGAAAAGAATATCTCTTTTCAATTCATTAAATGAATTTCTATTTTGCTCTATTAGGCTGTAGTTTTCTCAGAATCTCTGGAAACTGGCTTTTAAACTCAGGGTAGACCCTTCCAAGAAAGAGCTTTATACCCTTAATCTCTGTGCTGAGTTCTTGATATAAGGATAAAACAGCACTGAGTTTCTGTATCTCTACCGTAAGGGTCTGTACCTCTTTCTCCAGAAGTTTTATTCTCTCCTGCAAAATCCTCTCTTCTTTCATTAATCAATACCTCTATAAGGATTATTTTATCTTCTATGTTTCATTCTTCTACGGAGTTTTCTATGTTTATGTTTATTTATCTTCTTCTTACGCCACTTTTTAACACTTCCCACTCATTCACCTCCTTTCCTTTAAGATTTTAAAAATTTAAAAATTAATGCCATAAATATTATACACGGTTATTCTGAAAAAATCTATTTTAAAGAGACATATTGTAAAATATACTTAACAGACAAGGGCGAGGAGTAAAAAATGACAAATATTGTCAAGAAGATTGACCAATTCTTTCTGCAGGACCTGTGGAATATAGACCTCAAGAAAAGAAATAGATTAACAGGAATACTCATCAATCTTCTTAGACTCCTATATCTCACCTTTAGAGAATTTATAAAAGGAGAACTTAATCTCAGGGCTATGAGTCTTGTATACACTACTATCCTCTCAATTGTTCCGCTTCTTGCTGTCAGTTTCTCTGTGCTGAAGGCCTTTGGGATCCATAACCAGATTGAACCTGTGCTCCAGAATTTTTTATCACCTCTTGGGCCTAAAGGGGCAGAGCTGACAGAACGGATAATAGGTTTTGTGGAGAACATAAAAGTGGGAATACTAGGTTCTGCAGGCCTTGGCCTTTTGATATACACAGTGATATCACTGATCAAAAAGATCGAGGATACTTTTAATCATATATGGAGGGTAAAACACACAAGGAGTTTTGCAAGAAGATTCAGTGACTATATGAGTGTGCTTCTGATAGGACCTGTACTTGTCTTCTCTGCTATGGGTATAACAGCCTCTGTTATGAGTACTTCCCTGATGAAGACCATCACCTCTGTACAACCATTGGGTATAATTATAACCTACACGGGTAAGCTACTACCCTATGTGCTTATATGTGCTGCTTTTACTTTTATATATATCTTTGTCCCAAATACCAAGGTCAATTTCAGATCAGCCCTTGTGGGAGGCATCTTTGGAGGTGTCCTGTGGGAGAGTACAGGTTGGGCATTTGCATCCTTTGTGGTCTCCTCAACAAAATATGCAGCAATATACTCTGGATTCGCAATTATGATTCTATTTCTTATATGGCTCTATCTCAGCTGGCTTATTCTCTTGGTTGGTGCCTCTGTATCCTTCTACCACCAGTATCCACAGCTTCTGTCAATTAAACCAGAAGCAATGCTCTTAAGTAATAGACTCAAGGAGAGGCTTGCACTGACCGTCATGTTCCTTATAGGAGTACACCATTATAAAGGTAGCTCCCCTTGGAATATAAACACCTTGGTGGAGTATCTCCAAATTCCTGTTGAGCCTGTGTATGACATTGTAGAGTTGTTAAAAAAGAAGGACTTTATAATTGAAACGAATGATGAGCCTCCAGGCTATGTGTTAAGCAAAGATATGGATACTATAAAGCTCAATGGAGTTATAAAGGCTGTAAGGACATCAGAAGAAGAGGTCTTTAATGTAGAGAAGAGACTTCCAAGGGTTTCTGGAGTAGATGAGATAATAAATAAAATAGAAGGGGCTATAGAGGAAACACTGAAAGATCTCTCTTTAAGAGATGTAATATTGAAATACCAAAACAAAAACCTCATCTGAGCTTGTCTCAAGGATAGAATCTATTTTATAATTAAACATCATGCTTACAGAACTTATCCTTATTTTCTGTATACTCCTTTTCACCTATATACTAAATCTACCCTTTGGAATACTTAGGGCAAGGGCAAAGAGGTTTTCTCTGAAGTGGTTTCTCTATATTCATATACCTATCCCCTTTATATTTCTATTAAGAAAATTATCAAATCTTGACTATAAATATATTCCCCTTTTTGTGTTTGCTGCAGTAATAGGACAGCTGATGGGTGGAAAGATGGAGTTCTGATGCTTCAGGCGATATTAGTATCACCAGGTAAGATTGAACTCAGAGAGACTCCTATACCAGAACCAAAAGAAGGTGAGGTACTAATTAAAGTATCAACCGCCCTAACCTGTGGTACTGACCTGAAGGCATTTCTGAGGGGACATCCCTTAATCCCTATGCCAGGACCCTTTGGACATGAGTACAGTGGAATTATTGTAAAGACAGGAAAAGAGGTGAAGAACTTTAAAGAAGGTGACCCTGTAATGGGTGTCAATAGTGCTCCATGTCATAGGTGCCTTTATTGCATGAAAGGACTTTATAACCTCTGTGAAAGGCTGATGGAAGAAAAAGTTCTCGGAACATACTCAGAATATCTCCTTATACCTGCACATATAGTAAAAGAAAATCTATTCCTCAAACCCGAGAATATATCCTTTACTGAGGCTGCCATACTGGAACCCCTCTCATGTGTGATCCACCCTTATAATAAAATTGATCTTCAGGATATAGAACATGCTCTCATCATTGGTGCAGGCCCTATAGGACTGCTCCATCTCGCATTTTTAAACCTTCATAAAATAGAAGTAACAGTATTGGACAAAAACCGGAAGAGGCTCTCTATTGCCTCAGAGATGGGTGCAAAGGTTACATCAACCCCTGAGGGGATTGGAGAGATAATCCAGAAATACACAGGTAGCCTCGGCTATGACTTGGTTGTAGAATGTACAGGACAGGTGGAAGTTTGGCAGGAGTCTGTAAATCTTGTAAGAAAAGGGGGTAGAGTTATACTTTTTGGTGGTTGCAAACCAGGTACCACTGTAGTATATCAGACAAAGAGATTACACTATGATGAGATCACCCTCTTGGGTTCTTTCCATTTTACTCCTAAGGATGTAAGAAAGGCAGCAGAGCTTATTACTGACAAAAGGCTTGATCTCCAAAAACTTATCACATCCCAGTATTCTTTGAAAGATATAAAAAAGGCCTTTGAGCTTCTGTCCAGAGGAGAAGGGATAAAATTCGCTATACTGCCTTAAGATCATGAAAGTAGCAAGGCTTTATAAATTTGGAGATATAAGGATCGAAGAAGAACCTATACCCAAGGTTTCTAAGGGTGAAGCATTGATAAAGACAGGGGCATGCGGAATATGCACTGGTGATGTGATGCCCTGGTATATTGAGAAGAAGGCCCCCCTTGTGCTTGGACATGAACCAGCAGGTGAGATTGTAGAGATAGGCAGAGGAGTGAGGGATTTTAAAGAAGGTGATAGAGTATTTGTCCATCATCATGCACCCTGTATGAGCTGTAGATACTGTATGAGAGGAGACCATGTGCAATGTGAGGCATGGAGAAGATCAAAGATCATCCCAGGAGGTATATCTGAATACATACTTGTGCCAGAGCAGAACTTGAGGGTGGATACCCTTAAGCTGCCTGATGGAATGAGTTTTGAAGCAGCCACCCTTATAGAACCTACTGCGTGTGTGGTTAAATCACTAAGGAGAGCACTTATAAAAGAGGGAGATACTCTGCTCGTTATCGGCCTGGGTATTATGGGGATGCTTCATATTGCCTTGGCAAGACACTATGGTGTCAATACAATAATTGGTGCAGACATGGTTTCTTTTAGATTAAAAAAGGCCCTTGAAGCCGGTGCTGACTACACAATAGATGTAAACAAAGAAGACCTCAGAGATGCTGTCTACAGAATAACAGGAGGAAGAGGTCCTGAGATTGTTATAGTTGGCCCCTATAGTATTCAGGCGATAGAGACCGCCATAGAGACAGTAGGCAGAGGAGGTACTGTGGTCTTCTTCACACCTACCCCTCCAGGTGAGACTCTTTCAGTGGAACCAAACTATCTATATTTCAGAGATATAAACCTTATAACATCCTATTCCTGTGGTCCTGAGGATACACGAGAGGCCATGAAATTAATAGAGGTTGGTGTAATAGAAGCTGAAAAATTTATTACCCACAGATTTCCCATAGAGAAAACCTCTGAAGCGTATAACCTTGTGGCAAAGGCAGAAGAGTCACTTAAAGTCGTTATACTATTCTGACCTTGTAAGGATTATCTTCTCTGCTCCCTTGTATTCCTTCAGTCTCTCTGCACCAGATGGGATTCTCCCTATAATATTCACTTCACTGGCTGGTACAGGCTTGTCTGTGGTGCTCATTGGTGTAGGACCAAAGAATATGGCGATTGCCCTGCCAGGAGGCCAGTATCCAATATCCCCTATATTCACATCTGTTGTGGCAGTCTCATCAAGCTCCATCGAAAGATCTATCTCAAAATAAAACTCATCTCCCCAGACATTAAAGGAACTCTCAATCGGAAGCATCTCTGAAACAGCCCTTCCTGTAGGAGTATCAAACAGGAGGGCATCAAGTACAAGATCACCTATCTTTATCTTTACAGGTACAGACATCCTGTTACCCCTTTCTGTGTATGATTGTTTTTAATATATCATATTTGAGGAAATTATTTATACATCAAAATATTATTATATTAATATCAAGGACTTAGTTAGCCATTGTTAAATCGTTACTTTAATAATGCAAGCTCCTAAACTCAATTTTGGGGTAGCAATTATACATCAAAGATGATATAATTAAAATAGATGTCCCCCCGAGTAAGGGCAGATAGGAGTCTCCTGAGATGAAAATCACCATTGTTGGTGGTGGCATCTCAGGATTATCTCTTGCCTATTTTATCTTAAAAAACAGACCAGATACAAAAATAACAATTTTTGAGGCAGCAGAGAGGCCTGGTGGAAAGATATTCACAGACAGACAGAAGGGATTTCTCTGCGAGGCAGCAGTAAATGGTTTTCTTAATAACAGACCCCTTACTCTCACATTCATCAAAGAACTTCAGCTTCAACCCCTCAGAAGCAGTGATGCAGCAAGGCGGCGGTTTGTATACTTCAATGGGAAATTACATCAGTTGCCAGAGAACCTACAATCCTTTCTTCTGTCAGGACTACTGAGCCCTTGTGGTAAGGGAAGACTTCTGTATGAAATCATTATACCAAAGGGAGACAGAGATGATGAATCTCTTGCATCTTTTGCAATAAGAAGACTCGGTAGAGAGGCATATGAGAAACTGATTGAGCCAATGGCTATCGGAATTTATGCAGGTGATGCAGAGAGGCTCTCTTTGAAGAGCTGTTTTCCAAGGATATACGAACTTGAAAAACGGTATGGTAGCCTTATAAAGGCACTCATCAAGCTCCAGAGAGAGGCAAAAAAGACAGGAAAGCCTGTAGGACCCTCCCCTTCTGGCATACTCACCTCATTCTACAATGGCATGGAGACAGTGATTACAAAACTAAGAGAAATACTCTCAGATAAGCTGGTGCTTTCAACAAGGGTTGAAGAGGTCCATAAAATAGATAAAGGTTACAAGGTCTTCACCTCAGATGGTAAAGAACTGAACTCTGATCTGGTGATACTTGCCTGTCCTGCATACGAGGCTTCAAGGATACTGAAAAAAATGTCAACGGAACTTTCAAGTATTCTTTCAGAAATCCCCTATCCTGCAGTATCAGTTGTATGTATAGGATTCAGATATGAAGATATTGAGGCATCACTTAATGGTTTCGGTTTTCTCGTGCCTTCAAAGGAAAGGAGAAGAATACTTGGGACCCTCTGGGACTCAAGCATTTTCCCCAATCGTGCTCCTGAGGGTTATGTACTTTTAAGGAGTATGGTTGGTGGTGCAAGGTCACCAGAGCTGGCAATGAAAGATGATGAAGAGCTTATCAGCCTTGTGCTTGATGAACTGAGAGAGATTATGGGTATTGATGCCCCTGTAGAGTTCTCAAAGGTTTACCGACATGAACGGGCAATTCCCCAGTATATCCTCGGCCACCCAGAACGACTACAGAGAATAGATGAGATACTAAAGGATTTCAAAGGCCTGTATCTCACAGGGAATGCCTACAGAGGAATAGGCTTCAATGATTGTATACAGAATTCCTATGAATTGGCAGAAAGAATCACACACTGAATACTCCCACCATAGGTGGGTAGAATTAATATCCGTCTCATAAAGACGGGGAAGGAGGTCTTTAATGAAAGAAAGGGATATCATTGAGGTGCTCAGGAGAGAGAACCCTGAGTTTCAGAAGCTGGAAGAGGAACACCGTAGTCTTGAGGAAAAACTGCAAGAATTCAATAGTAAGTATTATTTAACTCCCGAAGAGGAGATGGAGATAAAGAAGATAAAAAAACAGAAGCTTGCAAAGAAAGATAGAATGGCAGAACTTATAAGACAGTACAAAAGGGGTAATGGAGGACAAAGTGAGAAGTAAGACAATTAAGGAAGGCCTTGAACGGGTACCCCATAGGGCACTACTGTATGCTACAGGAATACCCTCTTCAGAGATAGAGAAACCCTTTATTGGTGTAGCAACCAGCTTTACAGATATCATCCCAGGACATATCGGGATGCGGGACCTCGAAAGATTCATTGAGAAGGGTATTCATACAGGTGGTGGATATCCCTTCTTTTTTGGTATACCTGGAATATGTGATGGAATTGCAATGGGCCACAGAGGGATGCATTATTCCCTGCCTTCAAGAGAGCTCATTGCTGATATGGTTGAGACTATTGCAGAGGCTCACCAGTTTGATGGGCTTGTGCTTCTGACAAACTGTGATAAAATCACTCCTGGTATGCTTATGGCAGCAGGAAGACTTGACATCCCTACTATAATCGTCACAGCCGGGCCGATGCACTCAGGCCATCTACGAGGCAAGAGACTGTCCCTTGTAAATGACACCTTTGAGGCGATTGGAAAATACAAAAAAGGACTAATTGATGACAAAGAACTGAAACAGCTTGAGCTCTGTGCATGCCCTGGAGCCGGCTCCTGTCAGGGCATGTATACAGCCAATACAATGGCCTGTGTCACCGAGGCCCTTGGCATGAGTCTGCCTTACTGTGCTACAGCTCTCGCCATTGACTCTGAAAAGAGACGTTTAGCCTTTGAAAGTGGAAGAAGAATCGTAGAGCTTATTAAAAAGAATATAACACCAAGAAAGATAATGACACGAAAGGCCTTTGAGAACGCAATAAGAGTGGATATGGCACTTGGAGGCTCAACAAATACAGTGCTTCATATACCTGCTATAGCAAAAGAGGCAGGAGTGAAACTCCCTTTAGAGGTCTTTGATGAACTGAGCAGAACCACACCCCATCTTGCTGACATGCTCCCTGCAGGCAGATACTACCTTGAGGACCTCCACCATGCAGGTGGCATCCCAGCGGTGCTAAAGAGACTTAGGTCACTACTGCATAATACATCTACAGTCAGCGGTAAAAAGACCCATAAGATTGCTGATGAGGCAGAGGTGGTTGACCCTGAAGTGATAAGACCATTGGATAACCCACACCATAAGGAGGGAGGAATTGCCATACTTAAAGGAAACCTTGCCCCTGATGGTGCGGTAGTTAAACAGACTGCTGTAAGTGAGAAGATGATGAAATTTGAAGGAGTGGCAAAAGTCTTCGATTCAGAAGAAGAAGCAATGAAGGCGATTCTTCACGGCAAGATTAAGGCGGGCGATGTGGTTGTAATAAGATACGAAGGGCCTAAGGGGGGGCCTGGTATGAGAGAAATGCTTTCACCTACGGCTACTATTGCAGGTATGGGCCTGAGTGAATCAGTAGCCTTAATTACAGACGGCAGATTCTCTGGAGGCACAAGAGGGCCCTGTATAGGTCATATATCTCCAGAGGCGATGGAGGGAGGCCCTATTGCGGTAGTAAAAAATGGTGACAGAATAAGAATTGACATACCTGCCAGGAAGCTGGAGCTTCTTGTATCCGAGGGAGAGATTAAAAAGAGGCTCAAGAAATGGAAGAGACCTGAGCCTAAGATAAAGAAAGGATACCTCAGCAGATACGCCACAGTGGTCTCTTCAGCAGCACAGGGAGCTGTAATGCCATGAAGGTGGTCATTGGTGCAGACCATGGAGGCTATCATCTCAAAAATAGCCTCTTAGATTTTCTCCTGCACCATGGGTATGAGGTTATTGATGTGGGTGCCTATGATGATGAACCTTCGGATTATCCTGACTATGCAAAAGCTGTGGCAGAGAAGGTGATCAATTCTGAAGCAGAGAGGGGAATTCTTATATGTGGAAGTGGTGTAGGTGCCTGTATAGCAGCAAATAAGTTCAGAGGCATAAGAGCTGCCGTCTGTCATGACACCTACTCTGCAAGACAGGGTGTTGAGGATGATGATATGAATATCCTATGTCTCGGTGCAAGGGTTGTGGGAGAGGAGCTTGCAAAAGAGGTTGTAAAGGCCTTTCTTTCTGCCGAGTTCAAAGCACTGGAGAGATATCAGAAGAGACTCCAAAAAATAAAGGAGTTTGAGAGGACATGGAAAAAGAAAGGTTAATTCATGATTGGCTTGTTGAGACACTAAAGACAAGACTTTCAAGAGACTACAAAGAGATTAAGGATAATCTTGGAAAAAAGAAACACGAATTCAAGGGGCAATATCCAGACCTTATACTTGCCAATCATGGCATAGTGCTTGCGGTGGTTGAGGTAGAGACAGAGGCAACAATTTCAGAAGAGGCTGCCAACCGATGGAAAGAGATTATAGAGGCTGGTGTAAAACTCACTTTGATGGTACCCAAAAGGTCTACGAAAGAAGTAACCTCTCTTCTGTGGGAGAAGGGGATAGCAGATAAGGTATCCATTGGAACATATGACATCCTGATAAATATGCCTTAGCCCTTATTCAGAAGTGTTATGATATAATATTTTAAAAACCTTTAATAACTTAGACCGGATCCCTCCTTTCTCCCAAAAATGTACGAGGGAGAAAGAAGCCCTTTAAATTGTTTTGGAGAATTAATATTGGCAAATAGAATTTTTATAAGAGGGGTTAATTGGATAGGTGATGCAGTAATGACTCTGCCTGCCCTTAGATGTATAAGAAATGCCTTTAAAGAAGAAGAGATATATCTTATGGTAAAGAAATGGGTCTCTGAGGTCTTCCTTCATAACCCTCACATTAATCATATAATCGAATACAGAGATGAATACAAGGGTGTAAAGGGAAAAATTCTTGCCTCAAGAACCCTGAAGAAGTATTCCTTCAGCAAGGCTATAGTCCTTCAGAATGCCTTTGATGCTGCAGCCCTTGTGTATCTCAGTGGAATACCTGAAAGGATTGGATATAACAGAGATGCAAGAGGATTCCTGCTCACAAAGGCCATAGAAATAAATGAAAAAACAAAAAGGCTCCATCATACACTCTATTATCTAAATCTCTTGAAGGAAGATGGTATCGATACAGTATACTGCCATCCCTGGATATACCTAACTCTGCAAGAAAGAATGGATGCCCAAAGAAAACTGGAAGTCCTCAGAAGACCCATCGTAGTTCTTAATCCAGGAGCCACTTATGGCTCTGCAAAGAGATGGCCTACAGAGTACTTTTCAAGACTTGCAGAAATGGTGATAAACCGCCTTGAGGGTAGTATAGTAATCACAGGCTCACAAGCAGAGCAGATTGTAACAGAAGAGATTCTAAAAGGTCTGAAAGAAAGAGACAGCATAATGAATCTCACTGGAAGAACCAGTCTAAGACAACTTATAGGAATCCTGAGCCAGGCTGATGTGGTAATCACGAATGACTCAGGACCTATGCACCTTGCCTATGCAGTAGGGACCCCCCTTGTAGCAATATTTGGTTCAACTGATCCTGAGCTTACAGGACCCCCATCCTTTGTAGACCCCCTCGCAGTAGGATTAAACTCAAGGATAGAGTTTGATATACCTGCCAGAGTCTTATTTAAAAAGGTTGAATGCAGTCCCTGTTTTGAAAGAGATTGCCGAAAGGGAGAACCCCTATGTCTCAAGAAGATCTCACCTGAAGAGGTCTTCGAGACAATAACTAATCTGTTGCCTCAGAAGAAAGCGGTATTTTTTGACAGGGATGGTACCCTCTGCCACGATGCCCATTACCTAAATAACAAAAAAGATTTACACATATATCCTGAAGTACAACATCTCTACCGTCTGAAAGAAAAAGGATTTCTTCTTATTGGGGTTAGCAACCAATCAGGAATCGCAAGAGGCTTGGTAGACAGGAGCGTGAATGAAGAAATTAATAAGATATTTATTGATGACTATGGATTTGAGGCCTTCTATTACTGTCCTCATCATCCTGAGGAAAACTGTGCCTGTAGAAAACCTTCACCAGGAATGCTTCTGAAGGCAAGGGCAGAGTATGGGATAGACTTAAAAAGTTCTGTTGTGGTTGGTGACAAAGATACAGATATGCAGATGGCAAAAGCAGTAGGTGCACGGGCAATCTTCATAAGGACAGAAAAAAACAGAGACTCAAGACATGCAGATGCTGTAATAGAAAATCTATCCGAGCTTCATGAGATTATTTAATATTTCTTATTCTTAATAGGTTATAATCTAATGTAACTCCCTGCGGTAAACCGCAGGGTATTTTAATTTTGAGGAGGAATATTATGGGCAAGGAGAGACTACCAGAGCAGTATATAAATATCAAAAAGAGATTTAAAGAACTCTTTAATGCAGTAAACAGAGTGGGAAAGGTAGCCCGCCGATCTGGTCCTATTGACGAGAAGACATCCCATCTTATACAATTGGCGGCGGCAGCCGCTATCCGTTCAGAGGGGGCTGTCCATAGCCACACAAGAAGGGCCCTTGAGGCAGGTGCCACGGCTGAAGAAATCTATCATGCAATAGTACTTCTTACAAGCACTATCGGATTCCCTACTGTATCTGCAGCCTTGAGCTGGGCAGATGATATAATCGAAAAAAAGAAGGCCCTGGAGAAATAGTTATGAAAAGAAGTATCTTCTTTCTCCTTATCTCCACAGGAGTACTCCTTATTATTATAAGTCTTTTTACCTCAATAGATTTTTATACAGACTTTCTATTCTTCAAAGAAGTAGGATACAGGTCTGTTTTTGTAAAAGAACTCTTCACAAAGCTTTATCTGGGAGCTGTTGTAGGACTGGCCAGTACATTCTTTTATCTCCTGAATATCCTCCTTGCAAACCGATACGAGTTCCCCCAGGCAAGGGTCTATTTCATAGATAAAAACATATATGGTCTCAAAAAATATGATGTTGGAAGAATAGTAAAAATCATCTCATTATATCTCTCGATTTTTGTATTTATATTCGCTGCCATACAAGGAAGTCAATACTGGAAAGAGTATCTACTTTTTTCAAATGCACAAACTGCAGGTATTGAAGACCCCATTTTCGGAATGGATATCTCCTTTTATATGTTTAAACTCCCCTTTCTGAAATTTCTCAACAAAACAGCCACAGCAGTAATACTCTTCACACTCTTTATTACCGCTATAAACTACATATTAAGAGGTGGAATAACCTATGTAGAAGGGCTTTTCAGCATAAATAGATTCTCAAAAACCCATGTATCCCTGCTCACATCTCTTCTGATCCTTTCACTCACAACAAAATTCTATCTCGACAGATACGGACTTCTCTTTAGTCGCCACAATATACTGTTTGGGGCATCTTATACAGACGTACATGCAAGGCTACTTATGCTCAATATAATGTGTATTCTTGGTGTACTGACAGCAATAGGTTTCTTCTTTGCCATGACAAGAAAGAAGATAATAGCAGCAGTATTTCCTCTCGGACTTTTCCTTGTCTTTTATCTTGTAGGGCTTAATCTTTATCCTTCAATGCTTCAGAGCCTTAAGGTCACTCCTAATGAGATAGAATTGGAAAAGCCCTATATAGAGCATCATATAAAGTTCACACGTCTCGGATATGACCTTGAGAGAATTACTGTCAAACCCTTTAATGTATCTGAGTCACTTCAGTACTCTGATATACAGAAAAACATATCCACAATAAGGAATATACGTTTATGGGATGAGGAACCTCTTCTAAAAACATACAGCCAACTTCAACAGATAAGGACATACTATAAATTCATAGATGTAGACAATGATCGCTATAGACTAAATGGACGATACATACAGGTGATGCTCTCTCCAAGAGAACTCTCCTATGAAGACCTTCCTGGCAAGTCATGGATTAATGAAAGGCTCGTTTATACACATGGTATAGGGCTCGCAATGGGTTCTGTCAGTGGTATAACCAAAGAAGGGCTCCCAGAGTTTATAATGAAAGATATACCACCCACCTCTACCGAGAATATCTCAGTTAAAAGACCAGAGATATACTTTGGTGAAAAAGCGAATGAATATGTGATTGTGAATACAAAGGTGAAGGAATTCAGTTATCCCACTTCTACAGGCAATGTATATACCCACTATGAAGGCTCAGGCGGCATAAGACTCTCCTCTTTTCCACTAAGATTTCTCTTTGCACTCAAGTTTGGAAGCTTAAAGATTGTACTTTCTTCTGATATAACATCCAACAGCAGAATCCTTTACTATCGGAATATTCTCGAAAGGGCAGAAAGGATCGCTCCCTTTATGGCTTATGATTCAGACCCCTATATGGTGGTGGGGAAGGATGGAAAACTCTATTGGTTTATAGATGCCTACACATACTCAACCAGCATGCCATACTCTGAGCCTATAAGAGGAGGACTTAACTATATCCGCAATCCTGTAAAGGTTGTGATAGATGCCTACAACGGAACTGTAAGGTTCTTTGTGGTGGACAGCAGTGACATAATAATAAATACCTACAGAAGCATATACCCTTCTTTATTTAAAGATATAGATGATATGCCTGAGGATCTGAGATTACATATCCGTTATCCTCGAACATTAATGAAGATCCAGGCAAGGATGTTTGCTACATACCATATGACAGACCCAAGGGTCTTCTACAATAAAGAGGACCTTTGGGAGATACCTGTATACAAGGGCAAGAAGATGGAACCATATTATATAATCCTCCGTTTGCCTGAGGGAGACAGAGAAGAGTTTGTACTTCTTGTGCCTTTTACCCCCTCAAAGAGGGATAATCTTGCAGCCTGGATGGCAGCCCGTTGTGATGGCAAACACTATGGAGAAATTGTGGTTTATACCTTTCCTCGTGATAGACTCGTTTTTGGTCCCAGACAGATTGATGCACGTATAGACCAGAATGCATATATATCACAACAGCTAACCCTGTGGGGACAGAGGGGCTCTGATGTGATAAGGGGTAGCCTACTTATAATTCCTATTGAGAGATCTCTACTTTATGTCCAGCCTCTCTATTTAGTAGCAACAGACAGGGTTGGACTGCCTGAGTTGAGAAGGGTGATTGTGGCTTATGGAGACAAAGTAGTGATGAAGGAAACTTTGGAAGAAGCAATTAAGAGTCTCTTCAAAGGTGTCTTGCTGCCTGAGAAAAAAATAAAAGAGCCTTCTGAAGAGCGATTAACTCCTGTTGATGCAGCACTTAAGGCCCTTGAATTTATGAGAAAGGCAAAAGAGGCATTAAAACAGGAAGACTGGCAAGGGTTTGGTGAAAATCTTAAAAAGGCAGAAGAGACTCTTGAGAGTATAAAGAAATTAAAGGTAAAATAATTTAAACATGCTTATTTTATTTGATATTGATGGAACATTAATAAGCTCTGGTGAGGCAGGTACCAGATCCCTGAATAAGGCCTTTTTCACCCTTTTTGGAATTAAAGATGCTTTTAGAGGAATAAGTATGGCAGGGAAGACCGATATCCAGATAATGAAAGAGGGATTAAAGGTCCATGGAATACCTGTAACAGAAGAGAACCTCAATGCAATGGTACAGAGTTATCTCCACTTTCTTGAAGAAGAGATAGAAAATCCCTGGAAGAAGATGATGCCTGGAGTAGGAGACTTTCTTGAGTATCTAAGAGAAAGGGCGTACCATCTCGGTCTTCTCACAGGAAACTTAGAGAAAGGGGCAAGGATAAAACTGAATCCTTTTGGACTGAATCCATACTTCCCTACAGGTGCCTTTGGCTCAGACCACGAAGACAGGAACATGTTACTGCCTATCGCACTGGAGAGATTCTCCAACAATGGTGTCTCTTTTACACCTGAAAGATGTGTAATAGTGGGTGATACCCCAAGGGATGTAGAATGTGCAAAGGTACATGGTGCAAGATGTATAGGGGTCTGCACAGGACCCTATGATGCAGATACTCTGCAAAAAGCAGGAGCAGACCTTGTGGTCCCCACTCTTACAGAGATACAATCTCTGGAAGAATATCTAAATTATCTCAGAGGGGAATAATTATGGATTATAGAGTAGGAAGTATCGGGCGTGTCGTTGTAGCAAAGTTCTCTGATAGTGAAGACCTCCTTAAAGGTATAAAAGATATATGTATAAAGGAGAATATCAGAGGAGCCGTCTTCTTTCTGATAGGAGGATTGAAAAAGGGTGAATTTGTTGTTGGTCCTGAGACAGAACAGATGCCTCCAAAACCCATATGGCGTGAACTGAGAGAGAGTCACGAAGTACTTGGTATTGGTACAGTATTCTGGGAGGCTGATGAGCCTAAAATTCATCTGCATAGTGCCTATGGTAAGAGAGACAGTGTCAAGGTGGGCTGTCTTAGAAAATACTCAGAGGTATTCCTGATAATTGAGGCGATTATCCTTGAAGTAACTGGAATATCTGCAGAGAGGATTATGGACCCAAAGAGTGGACTCTCCCTTCTTCAGTTTACATGAGCCTTATTGAAACTTATTCCTCTGGCGTTTTTATATTGCATTTTCTATCCCAACTTATGAGATAATTTAAGGGGGGGGACGGGTAAAGTAACTTTTACAAATAGCCGAATTAGAATTAGGAGGGAAGAGATGGAACCGATTAAAAAACGTATTCTTATTGTTGATGATGATTATAAAAGCAGAAAGCTTTTAAAGGATATACTTGAGTGGAAGGGATATGAGGTAGTGGTTGTAGAGGGAGGAGAAGAGGCTATTGAGTATCTTTCCTCAGATGCAGACTTTGATCTCATTATTACTGATATGCTTATGCCCTTCATGTCAGGGATTGAGCTTGCAGATAAGCTAAAGGCTTACAAAGAGACAAAGAATATTCCCATCCTTGGTATAAGTGCCCACCTGAGTCTGAAAGGAGACATAGAAGTGGACGACTTTCTGAACAAACCTATTAATGTGGATGCGCTTCTACAAAAACTGGATTCTCTATTATGAGTATAATATTTTCAGAGGGAGTCTAATAAAGATTCTATGTTTAAATCAAGATCTATAACAATAAGATTCATATTTATTAGCCTTTTATTACTCCTATTTTTTGCATCCTATGTATATATTGGCTTCAAATTTACACATGATATGAAGGGAGAGGCAACAAGGATAAATCTTGCAGGACAGTTGAGATTCAGAACTTTTGAAATAGCTTGGGCACTCCAAAAATTGGCAGAGAAGGATTTTATAAGTCCTTATACAAGAGAAAATATCATAAGAGAAATAAAGAATAAAGCAAAAATATTCGAAGGTATTATAAAACAAATTAAAAAAGGGAACGAAGTAATCGGTCTCAGACCACTTAAACATAAGGAAGCCCTTAATGTATTAGAAAAAATCGAAAAAAAGTGGAAAGAAAAATTTAAGCCAGTACTCTTTGAGGTGGTAAATCTACCAGAACATCTTACAGAAGAAGAGGTAAGAATTGCTATGGCTGAGTATGACAGAAGTGTACAGGAATATGTACACGAAATAGACAGATTTGTAAAACTCTTGGAAAATCATCATGAAAGAGAGGTAATTGAAACTGATAAACTGCGTCTTTATATGCTTGGTATATTTATTATCACTTCTGTTTTTGTAGTTTTTATTGTAAGACAAACCATTACATTGCCTCTTCGTAGGCTTAGAAAGGCTGCAGAAGAATTGGAGAAAGGTAATTTTGATATCAATATACACATAAAGACAGGTGATGAACTCGAAATCCTTGCACAAAAGTTTACTACTATGTCAGCCAGCCTAAAAGAAACCTTCAAAAGAAACGAAAAACTTATAAAGGACCTGCAAGGGCTTCTTGATGCAACAAACCGTATGATCTCTCATATCAACTTTCAAGAACTTCTTAAAGTCACAGTAGACGAAGCCTGTAGGCTCTTGGAAGCAAAATATGGAGCTATAGGTATATTAGATAAAAGAGGAGGATATGAATACTTCGTTGTATCAGGAGTTGCACCTGAGACATATAAAGAATTAAAAGAAAAGCATGGACTACCACAAGGCAGAGGACTTCTTGGCTATCTTCTAAAAGAGGGTGAATCAATCAGGGTAGATGATATATCAACACATCCTTATTCAGTTGGATTCCCTGAAGGACATCCTAAGATGAAGACATTCTTAGGAGTACCTATAAAATTCAAGGGAGAAGTTATAGGAAGACTATACTTTGCAGATAAATATAATAATGAAGCTTTCTCGGAAGAAGATGAAACTCTTGTATCCTCACTGGCAAATACACTGGCAATATCAATAAATAATACCCGTCTTATAAAAGAAATAGAAGAACATAATAGGATAATAAACAGACAGTATGAGGCTATCCTTAAACTCACTAAGGATGAGGCTTTTTCTCAAGGAAGACTGGAAGAACTAATAAAAAAGATAACCGAATCTTCTGCAGAGGTTCTTGAAGTTGAACGTGTGGGAGTATGGAAACTTACTGAAGATAAAAATACTTTAGAATTGATAGACCTTTATGAAAGATCTAAAGACAGACATTCCACAGGAGAAAAACTTTTTATGAATAACTATCCTGTATATTTCAAAGCACTGAGTGAAGGAAGAGTAATTGATGCCAATAATGCATGGACTGACCCTCGAACATCAGAATTTACAGAGACCTATCTCATACCCAAGGGTATCACCTCAATGCTTGATGCTCCTGTAAAGGCTGGTGGCAAAGTGTGGGGTGTAATATGTCATGAACATACAGGCTCTACAAGAATCTGGACATTGGAGGAGATGAACTTTGCTTCTTCTCTTGCTGATATACTGGCTCTTACAGTGGAAACCTGTCAGAGAAGGAAGGTAGAAGAAGAGTTAAAAAGATATTCTGAAGAATTGATAAATCTAAATGAAGCATCAAATATGCTTATGGACTTGAAAGCAGGAGAGGATGTTTATCAGAGAATATGTGAGATTGCCCTCAGAGTATTCCGTCTCCGAATGGTCTGGATAGGAATGGTTGAAGAGGATAGTTTTGATGTAAAAAATGTATCTGTATGTGGCCATGATGAAGGATATCTTTCAAAAGTAAAAATAAAATGGGATGATTCCCCGGAAGGCTCAGGGCCTACAGGTATGGCAATTAAGACAAAAACTCTACAGGTAATAAATGATATAGAAAAAGAGCCCACCTTTACACCTTGGAGAGAAGAGGCATTAAAAAGAGGTTATCGATCTTCAATGGCTGTACCTCTTATTTCCAGAGGGGGAGATATAATTGGCTTACTCAATCTTTATAGCCCAGAACCCCACTTTTTTACTGAAAACAGAATAAGAATCATCCAAGCTTTTGCTAATCAAGCGGCCACTGCAATTGAGAATGTAAAATTAGTAGAAGATATGGACAGGAGAATAAAAGAAAGGACAAAAGCCTTAGAAGTTACAAATCTTGAACTTGAAGCAATCAATCAGGAACTTCAACTCAGAAAACAAGAGGCAGAAACTGCAAGAATGGTAGCAGAAGAGGCAAATAGAGCAAAATCAGAGTTTCTTGCCAATATGTCTCATGAGTTAAGGACACCACTGAATGTGATAATAGGCTTTTCAGAGATGATGCTCAAAGGAATAGCAGGGACTCTAACAGAAAAGCAAGTGGAGTACTTGAGAGACATCCATGAAAGTGGAGAACATCTCTTGGAGCTAATAAATGATATTCTTGACCTTAGTAAGGTAGAAGCAGGAAGGCTTGAATTGGAGTATGAAAAAGTTAATGTAAAAGAAATTATCGAAGAAAGTCTAATCTTTATAAGAGAAAAGTGTATAAAACATGAAATTACTATAAGTATAGACCTGGATAATTCAGTATTGGAGATAGAAGCAGATAGAAAAAGATTAAAACAGGTACTAGTGAATCTTCTTACCAATGCAGCAAAATTTACACCTGATGGTGGAAGCATCACAATAAGAACAAGAAAAGAAGAAGATAATTATATTGAATTCACTGTAGAGGATACAGGTATAGGTATAAAAGAAGAAGATATTCCTAAACTTTTTCAACCATTTCAACAACTAAATACTATTTACAATAAAAAGCAGCCTGGCACAGGTCTTGGTCTTGCAATATGTAAAAGAATTGTGGAGACTCATGGTGGCAGAATATGGGTTGAGAGTGAATTTGGAAAGGGAAGTAAATTTAAATTCATAATTCCAATTTATAAAATAAATTCAAGGAGGAAAGAATGAGAAAAGTTCTTATTGTAGAAGACAATGAGGCTAATCTTAAATTAATAAGAGACATTCTGATATATATAGGTTATGAACCTATAGAGGCAAAAAATGGTTATGAAGGAATAGAACTCGCAAAAAAGGAGAGACCTGATCTTATTCTTATGGATATCCATATGCCAAAGATGGATGGAGTAAAGGCTGTAAAGATAATAAGAAGCTTAGAAGAATTTAAAAATATTCCTGTACTGGCACTTACAGCCTTTGCAATGAAAGGAGATAGAGAAAGATTTCTTTCAGAGGGATTTAATGATTATATCATGAAGCCTTTCAGCATTAATGAATTAATTGAGAAAGTTCAGAAATACTCTGATACCATTAATAACCAACGTTCAACAAAGGATATCAATCAATGAAAAAGGCTAAGATTTTAATAGTGGATGATGAGGAGAAGAATGTCAAACTTCTTAAAGCACTCTGTGAATCTCTTGGTTATGAAACCATAACTGCAAAAAATGGAATTGAAGCAATTGAACAAACCCACAAGAGCATGCCTGACCTAATACTTATGGACGTAATGATGCCTGAGATGGATGGTTTTGAGGCTACAGAGAGGCTTAAAGCTAACAACAACACTACTCATATTCCCATAATCATTGTTACTGCTCTTGCCTCTCGCAATGACAGAATACAGGGTATAGCAAAAGGAGCAGATGATTTTCTTACAAAACCAATAGATTCAGAAGAATTAGCTCTTCGAGTGAGAAATCATCTCAAGATTAAGGAATACTATGACTTTCTTAAAAATCATAATAAAATACTGGAACAACAGGTAGAAGAAAGAACACGACAGTTGAAAAAAGCCTTTGAAGATCTTGACAGAGCCCACAAAAGGATAAAATTCACATATATGGAAACTGTATACCGTCTTACTCTTGCCTCTGAGTACAAAGATGAGGAGACAGGACAGCATATAAAAAGGGTAAGTTTTTATACAAGAGAGATTGCCCGCACCCTTGGAATGGATAAAGATTTTGTAGAAACGATATTTTATGCCTCTCCCATGCATGATATTGGAAAGGTGGGTATACCCGATAGCATACTCCTGAAACCAGGAAAACTTGATCCAGAAGAATGGGAGACAATGAAAACCCATACTATCATAGGCGCAAAGATTCTAAGTGGCTCTGAATCGCCCTATCTCAGAATGGCAGAAGAGATAGCCCTTACTCATCATGAACGATGGGATGGAAGTGGATATCCAAAAGGACTTAAGGGCGAGGAGATATATCTGTCAGGTAGGATTATGAATATAGTAGACCAATACGATGCCCTCAGAAGCCGTAGACCTTATAAACCCCCTTTGGATCATGAAAAGGCATTCAAGATAATCACCGAAGGAGACGGTAGAACCCTTCCTGAACACTTTGATCCAGAAATTCTCAATGCCTTCCAGAAAATACATAAAAAATTCGAGGAGATATATGAGACTTATAGAGAATAAAATCCAGACAACATTTTAAGAATCTAAGACCATTCTGACGGTTCTGGCAAGAGTCTCAGAGGTAAAGGGCTTCTGCAGAAAAGTTACCTTATCAGCAACAACCCCATGTTTAATAATTACATTGTCTGTATATCCTGACATATAAATAACCTTCAATTCTGGACAGGTCTCTTTCATCTGCTCCGCCAGTTGTCTTCCATCCATTTCTGGAAGGACCACATCTGTCAGTAGCAGATGAATCCTGCCATGATATCGATTGCATATATGTAGGGCATCAGATGGTGTCTCTGCCTCAATCACTGTATAGCCGAGTTCATTCAGAAGTGTAACAGTAAAGTTTCTGACATCCTCATCGTCCTCCACAATCAGGACTGTCTCATTACCTCTGGGAAGGGCTTCAGATATGGCCTCTTTTCCGCTTTCTACAAACTTTTTCTCCTTATCTCCTTTATATCTGGGCAGATATATCTTGAATGTAGTTCCTTTGTTTGGTTCACTATAGACAAAGATATGTCCATTACTCTGCTTCACAATACCATAAACAGTGGCAAGTCCTAATCCTGTTCCTCTTCCTGGTTCCTTTGTGGTAAAGAAAGGTTCAAATATATGAGCCTTTACCTCCTCGGTCATTCCACATCCTGTATCAGATATTGACAACATTACATAATCCCCTGGTATTACATCTCTATGTGTCTGGGCATATGAAGAATCAAGGGTCACATTATCTGTCTCTATAATAAGCTTTCCACCTTTTGGCATTGCATCCCTTGCATTCACCACAAGATTCATGATAACCTGTTCCATCTGTACAGTGTCGACCTTCACATTCCAGAGGCCCTCCCTTTTATTAATCTCTACCTGAATGTCTTCTCCTATCAGTCTCGTGATCATTGTCTGCATATTCTCAAGTAATGAGTTAAGATTTACCACTTCAGGCCTCATCACCTGTCTTCTACTGAAAGCGAGCAATTGCTGTATCAACTGTGATGCTTTTTCTGCAGATTTCAGAATTATCTCAAAGTTGCTTCTTAAAGGGTCTGTCTCCGAGAGTTTAAGAAGTCCCAGTTGTGCATAGCCTATTATTGCACTCAGTATATTATTGAAATCATGGGCTATACCGCCTGAAAGCCTTCCTATTGCCTCCAGTTTTTGTGACTGGATAAGCTGCTCCTGTAAACTCCTCTCTTCTGTCAGATCCTCTGCCACACACATAATTGCCCTCTTACCAGTCCATGTCCCTATCGGTATAACCATCATGTTCCATATTCTCTCTCTATTGTCAACTGTTCTTATCCTTATATCCTCTCTCTTTAATGGTTCTACTGAAGTACAGAATTTTTCTATCTCTTTTATCTCTTCCTCTTTTAGATCAGGAAAGGCCTTTATGATAAAATCCTGGACATTTTGAAGTTCTTCTTTTCTGAATCCCGTAATCTCGAAGAATTTCTTATTTATATGGATAATATCTCCTTTATCATTAAATATAAAGATAGGAACAGGTGAATTATCTACTGCAGAGAAAAACATCATCTCCTTCTCAAGTAGCTCATCCTGAAGTATATGTCTCCTTATTGTCTCTGAGAGGATATCAGCCACACCCTTCAAGAATTCTATCTCCATCTCAGAACACATGGCTTTATCTCTTAAATAAAGACCTATTACTCCTAAGACTTCATTTCCTTCTATTATCGGGATACAACAGTGATGATGCTCAGCCTCCTCCATGCATTTCTCCTCTTTGTCTTGATTTGAGATATATAACATACTCTTATCCTCAGCCACTTTCGTACATACACATCTCCCTACATTTAAAGTTTCACACTGCTTAATCATGTGTTCAGGGTAATCTCTATTGGCTACAAGACGGAGCTTTTGTGTAGACTTATCATAGAGAAATATAGCTCCCCTCTTCTCAAAAGAGATAAAATCGACTGAGAGTATCTCATTAAGGGCCTTCTCTGCAAGTTCCTTCAGGTCTTTTGATTCAAGTCCTATTCTTAATAGTCTATTAAAAACATACTGATTCTGAAGAAGTCTTTTCACAGCCTCTTCAGCTTCCTTTTTCTTTGTTATATCAGTAACAACCATCTGTACAGCAGGTAGTCTGTTGTATATAAAATTATTTATAGAAACGTAAACATCAATAACTTCACCATCTGCCCTTTTAAGTTTACACTCCAGCACATCAGGTCCAGCAGTGTCATTATTTATTGCCTCTATAATCTTCTTATCATCGAAATCTCTAAAGAAATATTCCTCAGTTTTCTTACCAAGTAACCCTTCTGCTGTGGTATAACCAAGTAGCTTTATACCTGAAGGATTTACATAAACAATCACACCCTTCTGAGAGATGTATATAGCTATTGGGGTTGTCTCAAAGAGGCCCTTCAGATTTCTGAGGAGTTCTTTCAATGCCCGAGTCCTCATGTGGCGGATTGCACCAACAGCAACTATTCCTACAATGGCCAGAGCAATAAGGATATATTTTATCATCCATTCATATGTCCTGGGCTCTGAAAGATAAAGCCATCGGAGAGAAAGTCTCTCCAGCGTGCCTATGGAACGGAGTTTTTTAATCTCTTCATTAAATATTCGGAGTAATTCAGGTTTATTTTTATTTATAGGATAGGCAATACTTGTCTTCTGAAGGAAAATAGGTCCAAAAGTCCCCTTTCCAATAACAAACTTACCTGGATAATACTTAACTGTTAAATACACAGTGTTTATATAATCATTCAGCACCAAATCAACTTCTCCCCTGTTGAGTGCTTCAAAACTCTCTTCTGTGGTAATAAATGGAACTACTTCTGCATTCTTAAAATTCTTTATCATCTGGGTGGCTATCTTCTGACCTGTTGCCCCTTCTTTTACTCCTATCCTTTTACCCTCAAGCCGGTCAAGGCTGAAAACATTGTCTGTTCTGAATACAGGCACAAGACCTGTCTTCCGGTAGGGGATAGTATAGTTAAAGAGTTTTTTCCTCTCTTCTGTAACATATATGGCTCCTATAGCCATATCAGCCCTACCGTCTGCTACCATCTGCAAAGCCTCTTTAAAAGTAACGATCTGAACAGGACAATCAAGCCCTCTTGTGGTGCAGACCAGATTAAGGAGATCAATATCAAAACCCTTCAGTTTACCATCCTCATAAAAGACAAAGGGCTCATATAAGGCTGCAACAACATCTACCCTTTCTAAGGAGAGGGCTTCTCTGGGACAAATGAGTAGACTAAGGGATATCCACAAAAGAGTTAAATAATATTTAAAAAGTCCTTTCAACATTATATTATTAAGAGAAAGCTCTCTTGGTTAATCTGTTACATTCATCTGAACCATTTCTCTGAACCACCTTTCCACCTCCTAATTTATATTATCCCTTCCTGAATCCCCATCTTACCGCCCCTTATGTATCTCTAAAAAGGTATCTCATTTATACTGAATATCGCAACAAGAATAGAAATCACAATAAATCCAACAATCAGACCCATTATGAGTATCATTATAGGTTCAAGCAGGCTTACGAACCTCTTCACAGCCACCCTGAGACTCTTCTCATAGGTATCAGCAACCTTAAGGAGCATCTCATCAAGCTGTCCTGTCTCCTCACCCACTCTGATCATAGAGACTGCAAGGGAAGGGAATATACCTGTCCTCTCCATGGGTCCTGCCATTCCTTCACCCTCTCTCACCCCTGTAATAACACCCTCGATTGATGATGCAATCACTGTATTCCCAATCACATCTTTTACATTGGAGAGCGCCTGAAGAAGAGGCACACCTCCCTTCAGAAGAGTCCCCAAGGTTCTACAAAATCTTGCTGTCTCCAGTTTTATAATCACCTCTCCAAAAAGTCTTAACTTAAATTCATCCCATCTCTGTCTGCCTTCCTGTTTCGAGATGTATCTTCTGAACAGTGCCCATCCCACTACTACAACAGAAGCTAATAACCACCAAAAAGTGCTTAGAAAACCACTCATAGATATAAGTATCTGTGTAGGCAGGGGAATACTCTGTCCAATATCCTCAAAGATCTGAGAGAACTTTGGGATAACATAGGTAAGCAGTATTATTATGGAAATCCCTCCTGTAAAGGTCAATATGACAGGATATATCATTGCAGAATAGACACTCTCCTTTAGCTGCTTTGTTGATTCAAGAAACTCCAAGAGCTTCTCTAACACAGAATCCAGCACACCTCCAGCTTCTCCAGCCCTTACCATGTTTATATATATTCTTGGGAAGACCTTTGGATGTCTTGAGAGTGCCTCTGAGAATGAACTGCCTTCTTTTATTGACTCAAGCAGTTGTCTTGATATCTCAGCCGTCTCTTTATCTTCTGATATTTCTGAGAGAATCTGGAGAGACCTATCCAAAGGAAGTCCTGCACCAACAAGTGCAGTAAGTTCGGTTGTGAATGTGACAAGATCAGCTTTTTTCTTTCTCTTTAGATAAACATATAAGGGCTTTTTTGTTTTGGGCTCAGATACCTTTATAGGAATAAATCCCTTCTGTCTTACAGACTCTATAGCAGCCTTCTGGTCAATAGCCTCTATATATCCCTCCTCTACTTTCCCGTCTAAGGTGGTCGCCTTGTAAGCATAAAGAGGCATATCAGTCCTCCTGTGTAACCCTTAACACCTCTGAGATAGTGGTTATACCCTTCTTTATCTTCTCAGCACCATCTTCAATAAGGGTCCTCATTCCCCTGTCTTTCGCTTCTTTCTTGAGTCTTGATGAGTCAACATTCCTTGTTATGAGTCTTCTTATATCTTCGTCTACAAGGAGTAATTCAAAGATTCCTGTTCTACCTCTGTAACCAGTACCAGCACATTCCTCACAACCTCTGCCTCTGTAGAGAGGCACTTCAGGGTCTATTCCTAAAAGCCTTCTCTCTTCCTCTGTAATCTCTCTATCCAGTTCTTTACAACTGTTACAGATTACCCTCACCAGTCTCTGGGCAAGCACTCCCCGGATAGTAGATGCAAGCAGATATCCTTCTACCCCCATATCAATCAACCTCGTTATTGCGCTGGGCGCATCATTTGTATGAAGTGTAGAGAAGACAAGATGTCCTGTAAGGGCTGACTGTATTGCGATCTCTGCTGTCTCCAGATCTCTTATCTCACCAATCATTATTATGTCAGGGTCCTGCCTCACAATATGCCTCAAGGTATTAGCAAAATTAAGACCTATCTGTGGTTTTACCTGTATCTGATTCACTCCCTTAAGTTGATATTCCACAGGGTCTTCAACAGTAATAATCTTTTTATCAGGAGTATTGATCTTGTCAAGGGCAGCATAAAGTGTTGTGGTCTTTCCACTACCAGTTGGTCCTGTCACAAGTATTATTCCATGTGCCCTTTTGATAAGGGAATTAAAGCCATTCAGAGTATCCTCAGGAAAGCCCAGATTCTCAAGACTTATAAAAATACTCTCTCTATCAAGAAGTCTTATAACTACACTTTCACCATAAAGCACAGGTATTGTAGAAACCCTCATATCAATATCCTTGCCGAGGACTTTTAGTCTTATTTTTCCGTCTTGAGGGAGTCTCCTCTCGGCTATATTCAGCTTTGCCATTATCTTCACCCTTGAAACAAGTGCAGGTTGTAGTCTCCTCGGAATACTTTCCACATCATGAAGCACTCCATCAATTCTGTATCTAACCTTCAATTCATCTTCATATGGCTCTATGTGTATATCACTGGCTCTGTTTTCCACTGCACGGGTTATAATAATATTTACAAGCTTTATAATAGGAGCCTCTGAGGCGAGGTCTTTCAGATGGGATATATCCTCTTCCTCCTCTGAGGGCTGTTCATAACTGATCTGATCAATATTCTCAATAATTCTGTTTATAGTTGCCTCTTTTCCATAAAGTCTCTCAATATACTCTTCCAGCGTAGTCCTATCACATCCTACTACTTCAACCTCTGTGCCTGTAGCAAATCTTAATGCCTGTATAAGGTCTACCCTCTCAGGTTCTGCCATCATGACAACAAGCCTTCTGTCTTTCATTTCTACAGGTACAATAAGGTTTTCTCTTAGAAACTTTGATGAAATACCATCAAGCACAAGGGGTACTTTGGGTAGCATTATTTCTTTCTTCTGTTCCATAATGATGATTATAATACAATAACTTCTCTACATGCAAAAATTTATACAAATAGTTTATAATGTTTGTCTTGATAGAATAATAAATATTCTAAAATGGAGGTCTTATGGAGATCGAGGTAAGGGTTGGTAACGAGTCCTTAACACTCCATGTGGACAATCCTTTCAGAATCAATCCAGAAGAACTCTCAAGCCAGATTAAAAGGCACTTCTCCAGATTCAATATTGACAATATGGACATTGAAGGGCTTCTGCCGAAGATGGTGAGGGGAGTTTTTGGCTGCGAGGAAGGCTGTCCTGCAGATGCAAAGAGGCTTGTCTCAGAGGGCTATAAGGATTTTCAACTTGAGTATATAGAAGGAGGAATCCTATCAGCATCCTGTAAGGTAAATGAAAAGGATATATTTTCAATAAAGGTCTTTCCTGAATTCTAAAATCTTTCCTCTTGTTCAAGAGCTTTTAAACCCCTAAGTGCCTTCCTGTTGGAGGGATCAATTTTTAGTGCCCTTTCAAACTGTCTCCTTGCCCTTTTCTTCAATCCAGCCTTCATATATATCTGTCCAAGAGTAGCATAGTAATTGGAGTTGAAAGGATCAAGCTTAATAGCCTCAAGAAGGGCCTCTTCTGCCTGTTTTAACCTCTGAGGGACTTTTGTAAGGGCAATAGAGAGATGACTCCAGTACTTAGGATTTTTTGGATCCAACCTTGTTGCCCACCTGAAGGCATCTACGGCTGCCCAATAATTGCCCTCTTTATATTCATTAACACCTCTCTTAAATTGGATAAATGCTTTAATCTCATCTGACTCGGGCGGCTCTTCCTTCTCTTGTATATCTAAATTTGCTGTCTGTTCCTCTGATGCATTTGTGATTATGCTCTCATATGCCTTGGTAATAGCATCAAATATATGTGTCAACTTCTCTTTCAATCCTTCTATCTCAAGCATATAATACTTATCAGGATGGTACCTTTTAGCTAACTGATAGTAATTCTTCTTGATAAGTTTGTTATCCGTACCAGGCTTTACATTGAGTAACTCATAGGCAGACAGAGAATCGATCTTGTTGTAAAGTTCTTCTACTTCATCAATAAATGTCTGAACATTGGAATCAAGACTCTCTTCAGAGAACATCTCCTCTACCGGAGGTTTATCTACAGATTCTTCTTTCTTTTCAACGAGAATTCCTAAAGAATAAAGGAGATAGAGGGTTTTTAATGCCCTAAATGAACCGATTTTTGATATATTCAGTATATCTTTCACTGTCCTTTTACCATCAATAAGAGACAGGATCTCCTTTTCATCAGCAGAAAGAGCCACATCTTGGAACAGGCTCATGGGGTCATTACTAAGGACCAATATAGTATCCATGGCTGGCATTTCTCTCTGAATCCTTGTCCAGTTATTAATCCTTTTCACACCTTCATATAAAAGTTGCCCAAGACTCATTTTAAGAGTGATCACTTCATCATCTGGAACCTTATCCGGAATGAATTTATACTCTCCATCCTCAAGAAGAAATAGACTCATTATTATCTCCTTAACCTGATGTTTCACTCCCCAGAAGAGGTCTTTTGGGGCAATATAACCGAGTTCTACCAGAATAGCTCCCTGTCTTTTATTTGTCTTCTTCAGCAGTTCCACAGATTTCTCATATTGCTCAAGATTTATCTTTCCTGCCTTGAGCATTATTTCTCCGAGTCTGTCGTCCTCACAGGTAGAAGCAGCAAACACCGCATCACCTGAAACAAAAAAGACCTTTTTTGTAAACAAATTTGTAGATACCTCCAAGGTGCCTGTTGCTCTTCTTCTATTAAGAGAAACCATAATTTTGGGAAGGCTGTATTCTCTGAGGTTTCCACTTAGTGGTATCTCAAGGTCTCTATCCAAACTTTCACCCCCCTGAGTACTCTGAAGATTTACATCTCTTTAAATCCAACCTTAGGTCCTCAATCTCCCTCTCAAGTCTTTCGTTCTTTAGTTTTAAATATTTTAGGGTCTGTTCTGTATTGAATAGTTTCCTTTCTACCTTTATCAACAAAAATACTGCCAACCCCAGCAGTATAAATAAGAAATACAGGTACCAGTCTCTCTTCTTTCTGCTCTTTTTTAACCTTTCAAGGTCTTCTTCTAATTTTGTCTTTTCTGTCAATTGTATCTCTTTACAGTAAAACGGTATATCTCACAATCCTCGTCAGGTGAAATTCCTGCCTTCATCTTTGCTATCCGCAGTTGTTCTTCCACTGTATCAACCCCTTCAAGGTTAGGCAAAAGGAGGCCCTTTCTGAGATCCTTTATAACAATTACTCCGTACTTTTTAGGATCAAGTTCACTTAAGTCATTCACCTTCTCAGGCTCCGAAAGTACATCAACCGAGTATTCAATCTCATCAAGTTCTTCAGGTTGAACAGGGTAGAATCTGGGGTCTTCTGTTGCTGCTGCTATGGCATTCTTTATTATCTCCTCTGCCACATTTCTTGTAGTAGGTACTATAGTACCAATACATCCTCTCAGTTGTTTGTTCTTTTTAAGAGAGACAAATACTCCTGCACGCTGTTTCATCTCTGGTGAAAGGTCTTCTGGAGGAGTTATCACTCTCCTGTCTTTTACATACTCTTCAACAGCCCTCTTAGCAAGAGCAACTAAAGGATGCATTTAGTATCTCCTATAAAGAGAATAATCTGCAAGACAGAAGAGTTGCTCTTTTGCTAAAGAATTGTTAAAGACCTCAAGTGTACTCTTCGCCTCATTCACAATACTACTGGCTATATCAAGAGACTTCTTAATCACCCCATATTTATCAAAAAGCCTACTTAATAGTTGAAAATCCTCTGATGAAAGACTATCGGTATTGTTAAGGATATTCTTTATTTGTATCTTTTCTTCTTCATTACACACCCTTAGGAGTTTTATTATTGGGAGGGTGAGTTTACCTTCTTCAAGGTCCTTTCCGAGCCTTTTTCCGAGTTCTGATTCTTCAGCCATATAATCCAGTATATCATCTGCCATCTGAAAGGCTATCCCTATCTTCATACCAAACTCGGCAAGTGCTCTCTCCTGTTCTTCTGACACATTACCCAGGATGGCACCCACCCTACAGGCCGCTGAGATAAGGGCACCAGTTTTGGCAGATATAATCCTGTAGTATTCCTCTTCTGATACATCAGGATCTCCTATCTTGCTCAGCTGTAGAAGCTCGCCTTCTGTCATTCTTGTAGTCGCCTCAGATAGAGCCTCCATAATCTTCTGGTTCTTTTGCTGCACAGCCAATCTCAAGGCATTGGAATATAGGAAATCCCCAACCAGTATCACAATCTGATTCCCCCATATGGAGTGTGCTGTTGGTTTGCCCCTTCTTACTTCTGCATTGTCCACCACATCGTCATGAAGCAGTGATGCAGTATGGATAGCCTCAATAATACTTGCCAGTATAATTCTCGGATATTTATTATAACCACATAACTCTGCGCTCAGAAGAAGAAAAAGAGGTCGTATTCTTTTACCTCCACTTCGGAGTATATAGTTTCCTATGGCAGGAAGTAAAAAGGCAGAACTGCGGAAGAGATTGAGAAGTTCCTTTTCTACTAATCTAATTTCCTCCTCGTATGAGGCAAATAACTCTTTTACATCACAGGTTGATCTTTCCATTATTCCCGAATCTATATTAGGTTAAAGGATTTCTTCAAGTCAAGCTGTATTGGAGCCTACTATTTCCTCTATTCTCTGAAGGACAGTCTCAATCTTCTCAATATTCTTGGTTCCTCCCTGTGCCATCTCAGGTTTTCCACCTCCACTTCCTCCCACCTCTTCTGCAAGTCTTTTCATGATAGTGCCCGCATTGAATCTGTCTGTCAAGTCCTTTGTAACCATACACACAAAGGCAGCCTGGGAGTTATTCACAGAAGCGGCAATAATTATACCTGATCTGAGACGATCTCTTATATTATCAGCCAGTAGTCTCAATTCTTTATGGTTAAGTCCATCCTTTTTAACAGTTACTACACTAACATCTCCTATCTTCTTTGCATTCCTTACAACCTCTGCAATTTCATCCTTTAAAGAGCCTGTCTTCAATCTCTCCAACTCCTTCTGAAGGGTCTTCACATCCTCAAGGAGTCTCTTCACTTTCTCAAGGGGCCTATTACTCTTTAAAACCTCTTCTAACTGATTCTGGGTATTCCTTAACTCTCTAACATACTCATAGGCCTTAGTGCCTGTTATAGCCTCCATTCTTCTTATACCAGAAGCTACACTGCCTTCTGATACTACGAGAAAAAGCCCTATCTCTCCTGTTGACTTACAATGGGTGCCTCCACAGAGTTCCTTACTGAACTCACCCACTGAGACCACTCTCACTTGCTCTCCATACTTTTCATCAAAAAGGGCTACTGCCCCAGCATTTATCGCATCATCAAGACTCATTATATCTGTACGGACTTTCAAGTCTTCCAGTATCTTTTCATTGACAATACTCTCAACCTTCTCTATCTCCTCCTTGCTTACTGCCTGGTAATGGGTAAAATCGAATCTCAACCTGTCATCACTCACAAGGGAGCCTGACTGTTTTACATGCTCACCAAGGACATCCCTTAATGCTCTGTGCAGAAGATGAGTGGCTGTATGGTTTCTCATTATTGCCTGCCGTCGCTGCTCATCCACCTCTGCCACGACCCTGTCTCCCTTTTTAATACTACCCCGTCTTATCTTCACCTTATGCATATGTATTCCTGAGGGATGCTTGAGTGTGTCATTCACCCTTATATATACATCAGCAGAATGGATAACACCTGTATCACCCACCTGACCACCTGAGGCAGCATAAAAGGGGGTGCGGTCGAGAATCAGAATCCCCTCCTCTGCTTCTGACAGCATCTCAGCAGATCTGTCCTCTTTCAGGATTTCCACCACCTTAGCCTCGACCTTCAAGGTACTGTATCCTACAAACTCTGTCTGATATCCGCTGGACTCTAACTGAAAAGTAATCTCTCCTTCCATAGAACCCGCAGCTGCTGCAACTCTCGCCTTTTGCCTCTGCTCCTGAAGCCTCCTCTGAAATCCCTCCTTATCAACCTCTAAACCTTCATCATTGGCTATATCTTTTACAAGGTCAAGAGGAAACCCATAGGTATCATACAGTCTGAAGACCTCCTCACCAGGTATGATCTTCCTCCCTTCTCTCTTTATCTCTTCAATGAGTTCATCAAGGAGGTTGAGACCCTTCTCAAGGGTCCTTCCGAACCTCTCCTCTTCAATCCTTAAGAGCTTCTTTGTCCTTTCTATCTCATCAGTAATCTCAGGGTAAACCTCTCCCATTACCTCAACAACAGCATCTGCTACCCTGTAAAGGAGTGGCTCCTCTACTCCCAGCAGCCTTGCATGTCTTGATGCCCTTCTTATAATCCTTCTTAACACATAACCCCTGCCTTCATTAGATGGTATTAATCCCTCAGATATGAGAAATACTGAAGCCCTTATATGATCAGCTATAACTCTCATGGAAATATCTGTATTCTCTGAACTACCATAGATCACACCAGTAGCAGAAGATATAAACTCGATTATCGGCAGAAACAGGTCAGTATCATAATTAGTGGTTTTACCCTGTAGCACCGCACTTATCCTCTCAAGTCCCATACCTGTATCAATGCTGGGTTTAGGCAGGGGAGTGAGAGAGCCATCCTGGTCTCTGTTAAACTGCATAAATACCAAGTTCCACAACTCAAGATACCTATCACAATCACATTCTAAATTACACTCTGGCCTTTGACAGCCCACATCTGGTCCCTGGTCAATTATTATCTCAGAACATGGACCACAGGGGCCTGTATCACCCATCTGCCAGAAATTGTCCTTTGCACCAAGACGGACTATTTTAGCAGGGTCAACATCGGTAAACTCCTTCCAGAGTGTTTCTGCCTCCTCATCCTCCTCAAAAACAGATACCCAGAGCCTGTCTTTTGGAAGTCTATACCATTCAGTAAGGAGTTCCCAAGCGAATATGATAGCCTCTTTCTTAAAATAGTCACCAAAGGAAAAATTACCAAGCATCTCAAAGAAGGTATGATGTCTGGCAGTATGCCCCACATTCTCAAGGTCACTATGCTTGCCTCCGGCACGCATGCATTTCTGACAGGATGCAGCTCTACTGTAGGGTCTCTTCTCCAGACCAAGAAAGACCCCTTTGAACTGAACCATCCCTGCATTTGTAAAAAGCAGGGTTGGATCATCTGCTGGTATCAATGGAGAACTTTTTACAATCTCATGCTTCTTCTGTCTGAAATACTCCAGAAATGCCTTCCTGATTTCAGAACTCTTCATACACTAACCTCTATTTTGCAATTCCAGGTTCTGTACTTATAATCTCTGTTAATTTGCCATCTGTGAAACGGAGAATGGTTTTGAATGCTCCAGCCCATCTACGGTACTCCCACTGAACCCTTTCCCTGCCATCAGGTGTAGGAGGAAGCGCCTTTGTAACAGAAGGTGGACCCCAGGCAAGCCTCACCTGTTGAAAGGTCATCCCTGTTACTACCTCTCCCTTTTTTATATGCTCCTGAATCTCAGGAGGAAACTCTCTGATCTCCTCATATGAGTATCTCATACTCTTGGTACATGAAAAAAATACAAAAAAGCAGCAGATTAAAAGCACAGCTTTTCTCATCTGAAACCTCCTATCAATTTGATTTTTCTGACTCTGGAACAACCCTATTTAATACATTCCATATAGTCTCAGAGGAGTATCCCCTTCTTGACAGAAGGCCATACAACCTCCTCCTTTTCTTCTCCCATGGAAGTCCTTCCATCTGTGGCAGTCTATTCTTCACAAGTTCCTCTGCCATCGCCTCCTCATCAATCTCCTCCAGCGGAATATTATCTACTAATTCTTTCGGCAGTCCTCTCTTCAGGCAGAACTGTCTCAACCCATACCTGCCAAGCCTCTTGATCCTTCTACCATATTCAACAATCTCATTGAGAATCCTCTCGTCATCTATCAGCTCAATATCCTTTAACCTCTCTATAACTCTATCAACCACGCTACTGTCAAATCCCTTCTCTAAGAGTCTGCTTCTGAGTTCATGTTCTGTTCTGCCCCTGATATTAATCAATCTAAGAGAGTAAGAAAATGGATCAAGGGTGGAATCTCTCGATCTGGATCTCGTTTTCTTTTTCATCCTTTTCCTTTGTTTCTTCATGTACAATATCTGATGTTGACTGGACACCCTTGACCTTCAGTGCAAAGTCATCAGGATTTGTTGCCTGTCTGAGTGCCTCTTCATATGTGATCAGACCAGCTGTATAGAGATCATAAAGGGACTGATCAAAAGTCTGCATTCCATAATGGACTCTGCTCTTTGCAATAACATCCCTGATTAACTGTGTCTTCTCTGGATCAACTATACAATCCTTTATAGTTTCTGTGGCTATCATCACCTCTACTGCTGGAACCCTTCCATTACCATCTGCTCGAGGAACAAGTCTCATAGATATAACACCCCTTATAACAGAGGCAAGCTGAATTCTTATCTGATTATGCTGATATGGGGGAAAGACCGATATGATTCTGTTTATGGTCTCAGTAGCATCAGTAGTATGCAGGGTGCTCATTACAAGATGTCCTGTCTCAGCAGCAACTATTGCTGTCTGAATTGTCTCAAAGTCCCTCATCTCACCCACAAGTATCACATCTGGGTCTTGTCTGAGGGCAGCCCTCAATGCTTTTGCAAATGACTCTGTATCAGAGCCTACCTCTCTCTGGTTTATTATGCTCTTTTTATCTCTATGGAGATACTCGATAGGGTCTTCTATGGTTATTATATTGTATGTCCGGTTGTTGTTTATATGGTCTATCATTGCTGCAAGGGTGGTTGATTTACCGCTACCAGTGGTACCTGTCACCAGTATAAGGCCTCTCGGTTCAAGGGCCAGCTTCTTGAGTACTGAAGGGAGATTCAACTCATCGATTGTGGGAACCTTGATAGGGATAACCCTAAAGACCATACCAATAGTGCCTCTCTGAACAAAACAGTTACACCTAAAACGACCAAGCCCTGGAACTGAGTATGCAAAATCAATATCCTGTCTTCTTTTAAAAAGTTCTCTCTGAGAAGGATTCATTACAGAAAAGGCGATTTTTACTGCATCTTCTTGAGTAATCCGGGGATACTCCCTCATGGGAAGTAGTTCTCCAAATACTCTCAATATAGGAGGCGAGCCAACCTTGATATGAAGATCAGATGCCTTTTTCTGATATGCCTCTTTCAGTAATTCATTAATCTCTATCATTTCCTTCACTCCTCAGATTAAAATGTTCCTTTATTTTTCTCTCTATCTCCTCTGCAATCTCAGGATGATTCTTCAGGTAATCCTTGGCATTGTCTCTACCCTGACCAATTCTTATATCCCCATAACTATACCATGCACCTGCCTTATCAATCACTCCTGCCTTAAGTCCAAGGTCAATAAGTTCACCATATTTTGATATCCCCTCATTGAAGTATATATCAAATTCTGCCTGTTTAAATGGTGGGGCCACCTTATTTTTTACGATCTTAACCCTTACCCTCAAGCCCTCTGTGTCTTGTCCATGCTTTATGGTGTCTATCTTTCTTATATCAAGCCTCATAGAAGAGTAAAATTTCAGTGCAGTGCCTCCTGTGGTTGTCTCTGGATTACCAAACATTACACCTATCTTCATTCTTATCTGATTGATAAAGATTACCGTGGTCTGGGACCTTGAGATCGCTGCTGTAAGTTTTCTGAGTGCCTGGCTCATCAACCTCGCCTGCAGTCCTGGCAGACTATCACCCATATCTCCTTCTATCTCTGCCTTCGGGACAAGGGCTGCCACAGAGTCAATCACTACAATGTCAACTGCACCACTTCTGACAAGGGTCTCGGTTATCTCAAGTGCCTGCTCTCCTGTATCAGGCTGAGAGATCAGAAGGTCATCAATGTTTACACCTATCTTCTGTGCATAATTAACATCAAGGGCATGCTCTGCATCTATAAAAGCAGCAATCCCTCCCTGTCTCTGTGTTTGTGCAATGGCACTGAGGGCGAGTGTGGTTTTACCTGAAGACTCAGGACCATATATTTCAATTACCCTCCCCCTTGGATAGCCTCCCACTCCTGTAGCTATATCGAGTGATATAGAACCCGTAGGGATCACCTGTATTCCCTCAACATGGGCCCCTTCACCAAGTCTCATTATTGTACCTTTGCCAAAGGATCTCTCAATCTGAGAGATGGCTGTCTCAAGCGCCTTTAGTCTGTCTTTATCCATTTAATCCCCCTTATAAATTAAAGTCTTCTGTGGTTAAATACAGAAGCCTCATCTGTTTAACTTTGCAGAAAATATCTCTCTGTACTCAGCTCCTTCTGGCTTTAATATACTCTGCATCAACACAACCCTGTCCACATATATTTTACCAAACTCTCTCTCTTTGTATCTTCTAAGTTTTTTCAAAAGATTCTGAATATCTCTTGTGGATTTAACCCTCCCAAGAGTAATATGGGGATGAAATTCTCTCTTCTCCTTCTCAAAACCTACCTTCTCTAATTCTTTCTGAAGGTTCTCATAAAGTTGTCTCAGCTGAGCAGACTCCTCCACTGCAACCCATAAAACCCTCGGTTTATTAAAACCGGGAAACACTCCAGTACCTTTCAGCCTCATATAAAAACAACTCTTGCCTCTTACACTTCTTTCAATGGCCTCTTTAACCGCATCAATCTTTCTATTGTCTATTTCTCCAAGAAATCTGAGTGTGAGATGGATACCCTCACCTCTAACCCATCTCACATCAGCCTTCTGTCCTTTCAGCTCCCCTATCAATCCACTCAAGACATCTTTGGTCTCTCTGTCCATATCTATAGCAATGAAGCATCTCATTAGGCCATAAAATCTCCTATAAGCTCAAGTGCATAAAGGGCTGCTTCTTCTTTGTTTTCTTCACGAGAACCTGAAAATATTTTCTTCCTACAGATGGTTTTACTCCTGCTGCTCAATCCAAAATAGACAAGACCAATATCCTTCCCCTCAAGTGCCTCAGGACCGAGATTGCCTGTAGTAGATACCCCGAGATCTGTATTCATAATCTCTCTCACCCTCCATGCCATCTCCATAGCAGTATCAGCACTGACCACCCCATTCTTTTTTATAGTCTCTCTCCTGACACCCAAAACCTTTACTTTACATTCAGTGAAATATGTAATAATCCCTCCATAAAAGAACTTGCTCGCACCAGGTAGTATGGTGATCAGATGGGCAATCAGGCCTCCTGTGCAGGACTCAGCAACTGATAGGGTCAGACCTCTGGATTTAAATAAATTATGTACCCTTGCAACCTGCTCCAAAATATCTCCTCTGGTATACACTACTGTTCCTCTACATTAACAGTCTTATCAAAAGATTAACCATCACCCCTGCTATCACATCATCAACCATAATCCCTACCCCACCCTTTAAAGCCTTCTCAATCTGGGCAATAGGTGGTGGTTTTATTATATCAAAAACCCTGAACAACAGAAATGCCAGAAGGGCTGTCTCTAAACTGTAGGGCAACCAGAAGACAGATACAAGATAACCAACAAACTCGTCAATAACTATCCTTGGACTGTCCTCCTCTTTATACAATTCTGTGTATCTCTGGGAGGCTATAATACCCAAGGGAAAAAGAACTATTATAAGGATAAAGTGGGTTAATGCAATGGGCTTAATAGAGATATAGAATAAGAAGGATACAAATGAACCCGCTGTTCCAGGCATTATAGGGGAATACCCAAAAGGCCCTACTGTAGCAAAAAACTTTAAAAAGGAATCTCTTATATTAAAGGAGTCCTTCAAAACTCTCAATAAAAATTAAACCCTTCTACAGAAACTGGCTTTATATTACTCTATTTTAGAGCGAAAAGTCTAAGGATTCTTGTATCTGGAAGGACTCTGAATCAGAATCTTTGTGGCTGGGGCGGGTGGACTCGAACCACCAAATGGGAGATCCAAAGTCTCCTGCCTTACCGTTTGGCTACGCCCCATTTATCTAAATTAATTCTTTTATATTAGGCCATTAGTTGTCAAGTAGGGATAATAAATTGAGAAATTAATGATGTAATTTATTTCACAAAATATGTAATTAATTACATACTCCAAAGGCTCTTTATTTAAAGTTTTACGTAAACTCCAAGCATTTTAGAAATGGCATAATTATTGCTAAAGTAGTAATAGAAATCCTTAAGAAAGGGAGGCAAGGCTTTATGAAAAAGATATTGATTATATTAGTAATAGCTCTATTAGGCTATATCCATGAAACATATGGATTAGACAACCTTGAAACATATGGAGTAGACAACCTTGTTTTGCATGGAGTTGTAAAGAAGATAGATAAACAGCAAGGAATAATCGTTATAGATACTAAAATTAGAACCTGCTCAGGAGAAAGGACCTTCAGGTTTGACCCGAAGGATATACCCCCGGATGTAGAGGTGTTAAACAAAGATATAAGATTTATTCTTGATAGTCCAAAATGTGAAATTGACCGAATCCATAAAATCAAAATCTTATTAAAACCAAGGGGTGTATCATGAAACGTATAATTTTATTGTTTCTCTTAATAGAATTTTTATTATTAAGTTCAGTCAATGCCCAAAGTATTAATGACTATTGTCAGATGCCTCCCTTTATAACCAACCCTGTACGTCCTAATATACTTATGGTAATTGATGTAAGTGGAAGTATGAGCTGGTATTCTTATTTAGATGCCTACAATTCTACTACCACATATGAGGGATACTTTGTGCCTGATAAATTTTATACCAGAGATTCACGTGGTATATGGACAGAAACCTCTGCCCCAGAAAACTGCTACTGGAGACGATGGCGTCTAAATGGAGTATGTTCGGGCAATTTTTTAAACTGGTTCTACATGACTCGTATTGACCTTGTCCGCTGGGCTATGACTGGTGGACAACCTGGAAGCTGTCAGTACAGTGGAAACACTCCAAACCCAAACTACTGTGACCCCGAATTATGGGATCAACCTGGCAATTCAGCACCCAGAAGAATAGGTGCCTTTTGTAACGACAGCCTTGATGTGAATGGAGACGGAATACCAGATGGAGGATGTATACTCCGGACATACTTAGGAGAGTATGTAAAGGTCCCGTGGAGCAGAGTGTATGATGGACTTATATTTCAGTTAAAAAACCTCTCTTATATGCCACGGATAGGGGTCATGTTCTACAGTGGAACTAAAGTAAGGGCTGATAAGGTATACATTGGTGACTTTACAGCACCTAACTCAACATCCGAACAATTTCCATATATGAACCTTATAACTTATATAAACCATGCTGACCCTGGAGGTGCTACCCCAACAGCCCCTGCAATGTGGGATGCACTCAATTATTTTGCACAGCAAGATCCAGAATACGGAGGTTTCAAGCCACAGTCTGGAGAAGGTGACAGATGGAAGAACCCCATGTATGTCTGTGAAGAAGGAGGAGGTGCCACCTGTAATTATGTCCCCTGTGCCAAAAACTTTGTTATACTCCTGTCTGACGGACAGTGGAACTATGGAGGAGGACCTCCAGCAACACTTACATGTTCTATAGATACAGGTTATGAAAACCATTCTGCAGACCCTGTTGTTCCAGCCTATAAAATGCATATGGGATTTACCAACATTGCCACAGGTGTACATACCAATATCAGTGCAGTCTACACCATAGGACTGTTCCTTGGAGGTACAGGAGAGCAGTCCATGAAGAATATAGCAATGTATGGCTCCTTTGATAATACCTCAAAGATATGGCCGGATAATTTAAGCGACTATCCCAGGGAAAGTTGCTGGATGGATGATTGTAGCATTTACTGGAATAGAAGAAACGGAAAAGGAAGTGCCTGTACTCCTCTGCCAACATCTTCTCGGGACTGGGATGAAGATGGAGACGGTGTACCAGATACATTTCAGAATGCCTGGAATGCCATTGAGATAAGAGATGCAATCATGAATGCCCTGCTTGATATTATCCGTAGGGTTTCTGCAGGTAGTGCAGTAAGTATTCTTGCATCTGGTGAGGGTTCAGGAGCCAATATGCTGCAGGCGGTATTCTATCCCAAAAGGACACTTGGCACCAGTGATCTCACATGGACAGGGGTTATACAGAACCTATGGTATTACATTGATCCCCTTATACTACATAGCCACATCAGAGAAGATACAGTGAGTGATAAGGTGCTCAATCTAAAAGATGACTACATAGTTATGCTTGAGTTTAATGAAACAGAAAACAAGGTAGTGGCAAGAAGGGCAAGTGATGATGATGGAAATGGGTCTCCAGATACAACTCAGCCTACAAAAGATTTTGAAGACCTAAACTATCTATGGGAGGCAGGTATACTCCTCTTTAAACGTAACCCTGACACAAGGATCATCTATACTAATATAAATGATGATAGTGTATTGGATAGCTTCTCTCTGACAAATGCTTCAAATCTGATGGATTCTCTTAATGTAACTGATGTGGATGAAGCAAAATGGATTATCTCATATGTAAGGGGTAAGGATATAAGAGTGTGTTCTACAACAAAGAGTATTGAATGCAGTAGTGATGCAGACTGTCCTACAGGAGAAACCTGTCTTGAGGTCAGAAACAGAACCACCACTCTTACAATAGATGGAGTAGATATCACAAATACCTGGAAGCTTGGAGATATAGTATATTCTACACCAAAAATTCAGACCTGGGTGCCTTTGAATGACTACTATGAGAGATATGAGGATGACAGTTATAAATCATTTGTTGAAACCCTTGCTTATAAGAATCGTGGTATGGTATATGTAGGAGCGAACGATGGAATGCTCCATGCATTCAAGCTTGGTAAGCTGACCCTTTACAACAAAAAAGGCAGTCCCAAAAAGGCAGAACTGGAAGGAACAGGACTTGGAGAAGAGGTCTGGGCATTTATTCCAAGGAATGCCCTGCCTTATCTGAAGTATCTAATGGATACCTCTTATTGTCATCTATACTATGTAGACGGTTCAGTCTCCCTCTTCGATGCCAGTATTGGAACAACAGGCTGTGGTGCTCCGAACTACTGGGAATGCACCAAAACCTCAAATACTTGGAGAACAATCCTTATAGGCAGTATGAGATTTGGTGGTGCCTGCAGACAGCCTTCTTCAGGATGTACAGATTGTGTAGAAGTACCTGCAACGGATATTGGTTATTCTTCTTACTTTGCTCTGGATGTAACTGACCCTCTGAATCCAAAGCTTTTATGGGAATTTCCAGATAAAAACTTTATCTACAAAGATTTGATAGGATACTCTACTGCAGTACCTGGTATAGTAAAAATTGCTACTCAAGATGCTACAGGTAATCCTGATAATACAAAGAACGGAAGATGGTTTGTAGTTATTCCCTCAGGTCCAACAGGTCCAATTGATACTGTAAGCCATGAATTTCTTGGAAAGTCGGATCAAAATCTGAGGATATTTATTCTTGATCTAAAGACAGGAGAATTATTGAGGATGATTAATACAGGGATAACAAATGCCTTTGGGAGCTCTCTTGTTAATGCTACTATTGACATAGATACTGATTATCAAGATGATGTCCTTTATATGGGATATACTAAGGAGGACAGTGCCACCTCAACATGGACAAAGGGAGGAGTGCTCAGACTCACTACAATCTCTTCCTCTACAAACAAGGAATCCATAGATCCCAATGATTGGAGTCTAAAGGAGGTTATAAATACAGGGGCTATATCAATTGGTCCTATAACCACTGCTATAGAAAACTTTATGAATACAAGGGACAAAGAGCTTTGGATATTCTTTGGTACAGGAAGGTATTTCTATAAGAATGACGATCTTAGAGGTAGAAATAAAATCTTTGGTATAAAGGATCCATGCTACAGTAGTAATATTAACACTATTAATCCTTCATGTACTACTCAGATAAGCACCCTTGCAGACGCAACTTACACTGTGCCTTCATCTGTTACCTATGGCTGGTATATAAATCTTGACTGTGCATTTGATGATACATCCTGTGGTACTGATAAGGCGCCTGAAGGCTATAGTGCAGAGAGGCTTATTACAGACCCTATCTTTGCTCAAGGAGGAGTATTCTTCAGCACTTTCTCACCAACTGCTGAGGTCTGTGGATACGGTGGTAATACATATCTATGGGCTGTAGACTACAAAACAGGAGGCATTGCACCGGCTTCGGCATTAAAGATGAAAATTTTGCTCCAGCTATCCACAGGAGAGGTAAAAGAGGTTTTACTAAAAGAAGCCCTTACGGAAAAGAAACCCTCTGGAGGTGATGGAGGCAATACTACTCCAACATCCACCGGAAGAAGGACACCAGCATTCAAAGGGCTACCACCTCTTGGCCAAGGAATGTCTATACTGACACCTGCAGAACCTCTGAAGAAGATACTCTGGATAAAGGAGAGATAGAATGAGAGGTCTGAGTCTTGTAGAGTTAATTGTAATAATAACAACTATGGCAATACTCTTGGCGATTGCAGGAATACAGTACCATCAGTGGCAGATACGTTATGGTATTGAATCTCAAGTGAGACAACTCTATTCTGATTTAATAGGCGCCAGAGTAGAGGCTATGCAGCAGAATGAACTCTACATTGTTCGATTTGAAAGTTCAAACAGTTACGCTGTTTACAGAGACGAAAACGACAATAGCACCTATGATGCGACAGCAGATACAAAAATAGAAAAATACTCAAGGTCGGGACTTAAATATCCTATAAAGTGGTCTAATGGAAATGTACTTGAGTTTACAATGAATGAAAGAGGGCTTATTAATCAAAACCTGAGTCTTCGTATCACAAGGAAGGATGGAAATCTTAGTGATGCAGAGTATGACTGTCTAAATATCACAAGAACAAGAATAAATCTGGGGAAATACAATGGTACCAATTGTGAAAATAGATAATAGGGGGTTCACCCTTATAGAGTTAATGATTTCTCTGGTGATTATTCTGATAATGATGCTTGGTATCATTGGAATGCTTACCCTTAGTATGCAGGAGAACATAGACTCGATGTTGAGGGAAGAGGCTATAAAGGTTGCAGAGGAGATACTCAATGAGATAAGGGCTCTGCCTTTTGAAGAAGTCGCTCCCAGTGGTACATGGAGTGATGCCAATTTTGAAGCAGTACTGGGATATCCTTCCACGGATCCAGATCCTAATGCACTAAATCCTCCTCTTGACAGAGGATTCAGAGGGTTCATAATTCATTATACGCCTAAGGTTAGGGTAACCTACTATGGTAATCTGCCAGATCTGAAAGAAATAGAAGTAACTGTGGAATGGGAGTTCAAGGGTGGTAATAAATCTCACACAATAAGAACAATTATTAGGAATCCTCAAGATGTCTAAAAAAGGATTCAGCTTAGTAGAGTTAATAGTTGTTATGGCTATTCTTGGTATAGCAATGGCAGTAGTGATGAGTGTCTTCATACCTACACTGAAACATTACAAACAACAGAGTAAAATAGCAGAAACAGAGATCGAGAAAATAGTAGGTCTTGAGCTACTTCGTACTGATTTAGAGAATGCAGGAGCTGGATTGCCCTGGTTTGTAGAAGACCTCAATGGAGACGGTGATTTTACTAATGACTGGGTGCTGTTAAACAACTATCTCGAGGCTGCTGGAGACCCTGCAGATGACTACAACGATGCAAGCACTGCTCCTCCACGAGCTATAGTCTGTGGAAATGATGTGGGTTCTCCAGTTTCGGGTACGGGTTTAAATAACTCAGACTATCTTGTTATTAAGTCAATGTTTGTGAGGATGTCAGAGGAGACACAGAAATGGACATATATAACCTATGATTCTACAACAGGTCAGGTGGTAGTAAATACCTGGCCAGACAATAACGAGAATCCTCAGAATACCTCTCTTGTGGTAGCCATAGAACCAACTCGAACTGCTGACAGACAAAGGGTCCTTGCTACAGTTTTGGACAACAATAGAGACCCTACCCAGGTATTCTTTGAGAGATTTGGAAATCTTTCAACCACACCCACACCCTTTGAGCCATTTCCTGGACAGAGCTATTTAATATTTGTCATAGATCCTGCTGACAATACTAATTCCCTACGGATGCCTTTTAACAGAGCCGACTACTATATTTCCAATACAAATGTCCCTACAAGGTGTGCACCCAATACAGGAGTCCTCATGAAAGCCATTATAAGTCATGCAGATGGCAGCAGAACAGGATGGACCCCTCTTCTGGATTGTGTTGCTGATTTTCAGATAATTCTGGGATTAGACAATAACGAAAATGGAATAGTAGGAACTTATGCTAATGCTGACGGTTCTACAGTTACAGGAGGTCTATCTGAAAATGAAGGGGCATCAGCAGTAGATATTCAACAGGTACTAGGAAATGCCCAACTGCTTAGAGAACGCCTAAAAGAGATCAGAATTTACATTCTTGCTCACGAGGGCCAGAGAGACCGTGACTATGACTTTGGAAGCACTACCATAGAAGTGGGAGAATTTGGCCTTGGACATGACGGTGCCAATGCCTTTAACCTTAAAAACAGAATAGGTAATGAATATAAACGCTATAGATGGAAGGTCTACAAGATGTTAATTAAACCAGACAATCTCTCATAAGGAGTAGACTTATGTTTATGGAGCCTAACAATAAAATAAAAAATATTTTACACTCTGAAAAAGGGATTGCCCTTGTTATTACATTGGTGCTTGCTGCTGTAGCACTCGCAATTAGCACCACCACAATATATATGGTTACCCAGAGAATAACTATCTCAGGGGTTGAGAAGAGATACTTCACAGCTCTGGCAGCCGCAAGGGGAGGTTCAGAAATAGCCAGGAAATATTTTAACCTAATTAATTATGGATACTCCTATCAACATCCTAATTGTACAGTAGACAATCTAACATGTTTAGAGGAAAAACTTCAGAATCAAACTTCAGACTGGACTACTACCTGTAGAGATCAGGGGATCATAACCTGTACCTTAGGTAATTACAGGGTTATTATAGAACTAACAGACACAATAGAAGGAAACACAGGCGCAGCAAGTAGAGCAAGAGGAGTGGTCACTACAAATAACCTGATACCAAACCCTTCTGTGTATCCCTATATATATAAAGTCTCCATCCTCAGTGAAAGTACAAAAAATCTTCGTGAGAATGCAAATATTATTATGCTGTATGCCTTCTAACTCCAGTTATATCACCCTATAACACTTGACAATATATTGGCTTTTTTGTAATTATGATGACAATTTAAACTCCATATTTTAATTTTTTGAGACAAAAATGAGAAAAGTCTTATTTTTGACATGTATCCTAATATTAGTTCTATCTCCTTCAATTTATGCCCTTGATGCACCTCATAATGAGACTAATGATATATCCTGTTTTGACTGTCACTTAGGGGGGCAGTCTACAGTAGACCCCAATCTGGTGTGTATGCAGTGTCATGTAGCCACAGGGCCTCCC
>Ga0209426_1000139_pt1 | contig 112252 bp, 143 predicted proteins | sample Deesub1362B_J571_FD_187697 | JGI IMG/M metagenome (GOLD analysis project Ga0209426, IMG submission 187697) | Deep oceanic, basalt-hosted subsurface ecosystem from Juan de Fuca Ridge flank, Pacific Ocean, CORK Borehole 1362B_J2.571 (SPAdes)... ... | reverse complement strand
CGGTGTGGCGAGTTTTTTGATTGCAAGAACCCTTGTGGTGAGGGGATTCATCCCCGATGGGTTGCGAAGCGACCCCACTGCTAACCAAAAAGGCAGGGGACTGCTGCGCAGTCCATCGGGGATGAATCTCCTCACCACAAAAGCCTCTTCAACACCGACGTTCATGCAGTTCCGGAGATCGCCATGTCCATCCTCCTCACCCACCTGCTGTCCTGGAGCGCCGCCCTGCTGCTGCTCGACGCGCTGCTCTGGCACCTCGCCCCGTTCAAGCACCGCGCACCGCGGGTCGGTGTGCGGCTGGTGCTGTTTCTGGCATTCAGCGCGCTGGCCATCAACGCCGGCGTCAGCCCGTTGCAGGCTCCACTGTTTGCCGATGACCCGGTGACGCAGCTCGGGGCGACGGCGCTGGGCATTCTCTGGTGGCTGTACGCCGCGCGGGTGCTGACCGAAGTGATCGGCCTGATTCTGATGCGACGCATCGGCCACAGCGGTCGGCTGTTGCAGGACGTGATTGGCGCGCTGGTGTTTCTGGCGGCGATCGTCGCGGCCGCCGGGTATGTGCTGGAGCTGCCGGTCAAAGGCTTGCTGGCGACCTCCGGGGTGGTGGCGATCGTCGTCGGTCTGGCGCTGCAAAGCACCTTGGCCGACGTGTTTTCCGGCATCGTGCTCAACACCACCAAGCCGTATCAGGTGGATGATCTGGTGGTCATCGACGGCGTTGAAGGCAAGGTGCTCGACATCAACTGGCGTGCCACGCATCTGCTGTCCAGCACCGGCACTCTGGCCGTGGTGCCGAACTCGGTGGCGGCCAAGGCCAAGATCGTCAACCTCAGTCGCCCGAACAACCTGCACGGCGTGTCGATCAGCATCAAGGTGCCGAACCACATTCGCCCGCGTCGGGTGCTCGACGCCCTCGAGCGCACGCTCCAAGGCAGCAGCAGTCTGTTGCTGACGCCCGCACCGAAAGCGGTGCTGAAAGAGGCCGGCGACGAAATGTCGGAATACGTGGCCAGCGGTTTCATCGCCGAGCTGGGCAAGAAAGGCGAAGTGCGCAATCAACTGTTCGACCTCGCCCACCGGCATCTCGAGGCCGCAGGTATTTCCCGGCATCCGGACGGTGTGATCGAACCCTCGACCCGTGCCCGGGCGTTGCTCGATGAAGTGAAAGTGTTCCGCTCGCTGAGCCATGAGGAACGTGATCGCCTCGCCGAATCGATGGTCGCGCAGCAGTACAGCGCCGGGCAGGTGGTGCTCAATCTGGAGGAGGTGCCGGACAGCCTGTTCGTGATCGCCACCGGCGTAGTCAGCGCCAGCGTGCCGGATGGCAACGGCTTCAGCGAGGCCGGGCGCATGGGGCCGAGCGAGGTCATGGGTGAGCAAAGCATCCTTGCAGATACGCCTTCGCAAGCAACGTTTACCGCGCTGACCTCTTCGATCATCTACCGTCTCGACAAGAACCTGACCCGTCAGTGCATGGAACAGCGCAGCGAAGTCGGCCAGGCGTTGAACAAATTGCAGGCCGTGCGACAGCAGAACAGCCGGCTGGCGTTGATGGCCAAACCGGTGGCGGTGCGCAAGGGTGGGTTTCTCGGCTGGTTGCAGAAACGCTAGCCCCATCCAGCAGTTGAAAGCCAAATCTTGTGGCGAGGGAGCTTGCTCCCGCTTGAGTGCGCAGCGCTCACAGATTTCGGGGACTGCTGCGCAGCCCAGCGGGAGCAAGCTCCCTCGCCACAGGTGGTGATGGGTTACGCCTCTTTTTACTGCACATGAAAATGCCCGCAATCAAGCGGGCACTTTCAGTTCAAGCAATCACTTGGCAGTGAACTTGGTGTAGCTGTTGATCAGGTTGCGGTAGTTCGGCAGGCGTTCGGACAGCAGGTGCGCCAGGCCTTCCATGTCGTTGCGCCAGTCGCCCTGCAGCTCGCAGGCCACGGCAAACCAGTTCAGCAGATGTGCACCGGCCGCCGACATGCGCGCCCACGCCGCTTGTTGCACGGTGGTGTTGAAGGTGCCGGAAGAATCGGTCACCACGAACACTTCAAAACCTTCGGCGATGGCCGACAGGGTCGGGAATGCCACGCAGACGTCAGTCACCACACCGGCGATGATCAGTTGCTTGCGGCCGGTGGCTTTGATTGCCTTGACGAAGTCCTCGTTGTCCCAGGCATTGATCTGGCCAGGACGTTGAATGAACGGTGCATCCGGGAACTGCTCGCGCAGCTCAGGCACGATCGGGCCGTTCGGGCCGGCGTCGAAACTGGTGGTGAGGATGGTTGGCAGCTTGAAGAACTTGGCGATGTCGCCCAGTGCCAGCACGTTGTTTTTGAATTCGTTTGGCGAGAAATCCTGTACCAGCGAGATCAGACCGGTCTGGTGGTCGACCAGCAGCACGACCGCATCATCTTTGTTCAGACGCTTGTAGGGAACGCTCATGGGAAACTCCTCGGTGGATGGTTGTTGCATGAGGCGCCGACCGGGTGGCCGGCGCTTTTTTGTAGTGATCAGAACGCGAAACAGGAACAGCCGAACGCGCCCCAGAAACCGGCGAAGTCACTGACCGGTGCGTTCGACAGTCGAGCTTTTTCATGGCTGTGCGCGTGCACCGCGCAGGCACCGACGCACTGATGCACCTGCGCCTGCAAAGGCGAATTCGGGCGCCAGTGGCCCGGCACCTTGACCACCGGCGACCAGTCCGGCAACACGGGGATCGAGCGAGGGCCGAGGTCTTCGAAATCGCCGGCGGCGTAAACGATCTTGCCGCCGACCACGGTCAGCACCGACTCGATCCACTTGATCGCTTCTTCCTCGACGTGGAAGAAGTCCGCGCTCAGTGCCGCCAGATCCGCCAGTTGCCCGACCTTGATCTGGCCCTTCTTGCCCTGCTCGGACGAGAACCAGGCGCTGCCGTGGGTGAACAATTCCAGCGCAGTGGTGCGCGGCAAACCTTCTTCGTACAAGGCCAGACCGCCAACGGTGCGGCCGCTGACCATCCAGTACAGCGACGTCCACGGGTTGTAGCTGGAAACCCGCGTGGCATCGGTGCCGGCGCCCACCGGCACGCCTTCGGCGAGCATGCGTTTGATCGGTGGCGTAGCTTCGGCGGCTTTCGCGCCGTAACGGTCTACGAAGTATTCGCCCTGGAACGCCATGCGATCCTGAATCGCGATGCCGCCGCCCAGTGCCCTCACCCGCTCGATGTTCTGCGGGGTGATGGTTTCGGCATGGTCGAAGAACCACGGCAGACCGTTGAACGGAATGTCGCGGTTGACCTTCTCGAACACGTCGAGCATGCGGCTGATCGATTCGTTGTAGGTGGCGTGCAGACGGAACGGCCAGCGCTGCTCGACCAGATGGCGCACCACCGGCTCCAGTTCCTGTTCCATGCTCTGCGGCAGGTCCGGGCGCGGTTCGAGGAAGTCTTCGAAGTCGGCGGCGGAGAACACCAGCATCTCGCCGGCGCCGTTGTGCCGCAGGTAATCGTCGCCCTGGTGCAACTTGACGCTGCCGGTCCAGTTCTGGAAATCGGTCAGCTCTTCTTTCGGTTTCTGGGTGAACAGGTTGTAGGCGATGCGCACGGTCAACTGATCATCCTTGGCCAGTTGCTCGATCACCTGATAGTCGTCGGGATAGTTCTGGAAACCACCGCCGGCATCGATCGCGCTGGTCAGGCCGAGGCGATTGAGTTCGCGCATGAACTGCCGGGTCGAGTTGACCTGATAGTCCAGCGGCAACTTCGGCCCCTTGGCCAGCGTCGAGTACAGAATCATCGCGTTCGGCCGCGCCACCAGCATGCCGGTCGGATTGCCATTGGCATCGCGCACGATCTCGCCGCCCGGCGGGTTCGGTGTGTCGCGGGTGTAACCGGCAACCCGCAGTGCGGCACGGTTGAGCAGCGCGCGGTCGTACAGGTGCAAGACGAACACTGGGGTATCCGGTGCGGCCTGGTTGAGTTCTTCGAGGGTCGGCATGCGTTTTTCGGCGAACTGGAATTCGTTCCAGCCACCGACCACGCGCACCCATTGCGGGGTCGGCGTGCGGTCGGCCTGCTCCTTGAGCATGCGCAGTGCATCAGCCAGCGACGGCACGCCTTCCCAGCGCAGTTCGAGGTTGTAGTTGAGGCCGCCACGGATCAGGTGCAAGTGCGAGTCGTTGAGGCCGGGGATCACGCAGCGCCCGTGCAGGTCGATCACTTGCGTGGCCGAACCACGCAGGGCCATGGCCTGGGTGTCGTTGCCGACGACGACAAAGCGTCCGTCCTTGATCGCCACAGCACTGGCGAGGGGTTTTTCGCGGTCTACCGTATGAAATTGGCCATTGAACAGAATCAGATCGGCGTTCATCGCAGTTCCTTCGAGATAAGTGAAACGAAGTCCGTATCCGCCCCTTCAGCGCGGCGGATGGGCGTTGGATTCAAGGTGCTCATGGGGCTGAGTGGCCGCCAGCCACGGTGCGAACAAGCGAGTGGCGGCCGGCATGCAGACGTACACCACCGACAGCACGATGGTCAGGGTGATCAGGAACGTGGCGACCACATAGTTGGACAGGAATGCATTGAGTTGCAGCAGCGGCCCCCAGATCAGCGGCACCAACAAGGTGTGCGGCAGGATCACGAACAGCGTCACGACGGCCTGCTTCCAGCGTGGTGGTGGCGTGGCAGCGTCGACCAGTGGCGTGAACCAGAACTCGTTGGCCGCATTGACCTCGGTCTGGTCGCCGTCGGCGAGCATCGGCGCGGCCTCTTCGATCAGCGCCTGACGCTGTGGGGAGTCGAGCCAGCGCTGCATCGCCTCGGTCGAGCAATAACGCAGCACGCAGGTGAACAGCGCGAGGCCACCCTGTTTACTGCGCATTACGTCCACACCCAGGTGCCCTTCTTCACGCCCCGCCACGCTGACGATATTGCGCAGCCAGGCTTCGTAGGGCTGTTCGAAGCCGGCCTTGACCCGGTGCTTGACGATCAGCGTCACAGTTTCTTCGGTTCCCGGTTTTCTCAGGGACGGGGTATCAGGCATAACGAAGCACTCCGGGCAAACGCGCATTGAGCGCCAGCCGTCCAGGCCCGGCGATCAGCACAGTGGTGAAGAGGATCAACAGCAACCAGCCGAACTGCCCTTCGGCCACACTCCATTGCGGATGCACGACCAGCAGCGCCACCAGCAGAACAAAAAGAATAGGCAAGCAGGCCAATCGCGCCAGCACCCCGGCGACGATCAGCAGCGGACAGAGGACTTCAGCGAAGATCGCCAGAATCAAAGTGAGGTGGGCACCGAGGTGGAACGGGTCTTCGATCTGTTGCAGCTGCGCAGTGAAGTCCAGCAACTTGGGCAAGCCGTGGACGAACAGCAGAAACAACCCGCCGGTCACCCGCAGTAAGAGCAGGCCGAGGTTCTGCGCCTGGTCATTGCGTTGTACAGCGTTCATGGATCCACCCTTGATCAATCATTGCAGGGAATAGTGCAACGATTGATCGGGGAGAAATTGGATGGGTGTGCTCTCTTTGCTCTTGATCGATCACTCCCACGTTCTGCATGGGAATGCAGCCGGGATGCTCCGCGTCCCAACCGTCCAAACGCCGAAAACCTTATTCCCTCCTCCGGTCAGCGCGAGTCCACGATGGTGTACCGACGCGGTTCGAAAACCGTGACTGCCGTCGAGCTTGGCACTTGATCCGTTCTCACTGTGAACAGGATGCTCACCAATGTCCCGACCCCGAGCGACAGCAGATAGTCGAGCGGGAGTCCGAACGTGTAGCCTCGATTCAAGACCCAGGCCTGATGAACCGAATTGCGATCGGGTGTCCAGATACTTCGATTGTTCTCGATGCCATTGGCCGTGAAGCCCATCAGGGTGAGTTCCAGTCGTTGGCCTCTCGCTATGTGTATCCAGTTGCCGAAAGTCAGGTTCGCTCCGGTCACGATGTCCTTCTTGTCCAGTTCGAGAGTGTCTTTGGCCTCGTCGATCACTGGGGATATGAGCAAGTTGCTCGGGATCGGCAGCACGGATAGCGCCAAGGGTTGCAACTGCACCGCCGGTGCACCGCCGCGTACGTAGGAGGCGGTAGCTTCAACGGATTTACCGATGCTGAAGGCCACCAGAGAGACAGGCGCCGTTAGTTCTCTGGGCGTGGCACCCACAGCGACCGGCAGCGATGTATATGAACCTGCCGCTGGCGTGCCTTGCGCGGCGATCCAGCGCACGCTGACCAGGTCGGCAGGCTGGCTCGGATAATCGAGCACAAACGTCAGCGTATTAATGGACGCAGAAGGATTCAAATGAGTGTTGCCGGTTGATTCCTTGATCCGTACTTCGCGGTTTTCCAGAACGTTGATCGTCCGAGTATTGGATACCCCGCCACCGGCGTATTGACCTGTAAAGATGTGTGGGCCCTGGGTCAATCCAGTAACCGGAAATTTCCATACGCCCGCTATGGCCGGCGCCCTGCCCAGAGGCGCTTGCCCGTCAAACACGCTGACTTCTTCTGTCGCGGCACCGTGCAATGTGGCGCTGGTGAAAAGCGTGTCGCCATCTTCGCCGATCTCCTGATCGAGCGGATCAGTGATCCGTTCGATCCTTGGCGCGCTCACAGGATCCGTCAGGACGATGTAGTTACGATGTGCAAATGCCTGGGCATCGGACCGATCCGGACTGTTCTGCAGCCCGGCCCAAAACCTCATTGTCAACACGCTTCCATTTTGCAGACCTTGCAGCGGCGCGGCAGGGATCTTTTGTTCGTAATACCCGAGGCTGAATTCATTACCAACAATATTTTCCGGTGCTTGCCAATACCAGGCCTCCCAGACACTGCCGTCGGCTTTCACGCCTGTGAGCAGGAGCCAGAAGAACTGCTCGCGCCTGCTCAGCAGCCATGACCGGATACGTAAAGTAACCTCAGTCAGATCGCTCACATCCAAGTGAGTGCCCCCACCTTCATCGTTTGCCTCTTTGATCACCGGCAGGGGCAGATCAAGTTGGTTTATGAGCGGTATGAAGAGCGGCAAAGGTTGCGATACCACAGGAGGTTCAGTGCCACGGTAAAGCGTGTAACTGACGATGACGGTCCGACCGAGATTGAAAGCCACCAGAATATTGTTAATGTGGGTCGTGAAAGGGGGTTTAAATCCGCCGATCGGTATGCGCGGCGACGTATAGGAACCGGAACCTGGAGTCCCGGCCCACGTGATGGTAAGTAAGTCTCCTGGCAACCAAGGGAAGTCGATTATTACCGTCAGGTTGTACCGGGCGGCCGCTGGCAACAGGAAACCATTTGAACTTTCTTTAATTGCCAGTCGCGACAGATCGTCACGGGTAAGCGCAGTAATCGGCACGTCCATTTTCACTTCCCCCGAGGGCTGGCCGTTTCGGCATTGACCCATCAAACACGGAAAGGCGAGCACTCACCACTGTCAGAACTAACAGGGTGAACGCTGTTTTAGACGAACGGTCACTCACACCACTGGAACATCCAGCGACACCGACATGAACTGACTGATCCGCGACCGCAGCCATTTCTCTGCCGGGTCGTTGTCATGCACCCCGCTCCAGGCCATCGACAGTTGCGCCGCATCAATCGGAAACGGCGGATCTTCAGCTCGCAACGCACAACCTTCCACCAGCGCACACGCGGCGTAATCCGGCACGGTAGCGATCATCTCGGTGCCCGCCAACAGCGCGCGCAGGCCGCTGAACTGAGGTACACCGAGCACCACCCGGCGGCTGCGGCCGACCTTGGCCAGGTCCATGTCGATGTTGCCGCTCAGGTCCCCCGAAAACGACACCATGGCGTGAGGCCGCTCGCAGTACTCGTCAAGCGTGAGCGGCCCCGGGCGGTCGTCGCCACGCAGCACCTTGCAGGGAATGTCGCGCAGTTTCTTGCGCTTGGCGTTGGCCGGCAGATCGGTGGTGTAACTCACGCCGACGGAGATTTCCCCGGACGCCAGCAACGCCGGCATCAGCAGGTAGTTGGCGCGGCGTACGACCACGACGATACCCGGTGCCTCCTCCTGAAGGTTGCGCAGCAGCGGTGGAAACAGCCCGAACTCGGCGTCATCCGAGAGGCCGATACGGAACACATCGCAACTGGTCGCCGGGTCGAACTCCTTGGCCCGGCTGACCGCGCCGGAGATCACATCCATCGCCGGTTGCAGCTCCTGCAGAATCGCCAGCGCTCGCGCCGTCGGCTCCATGCTGCGGCCGTTGCGCAACAGCAGCGGATCATCGAACAGGTCACGCAAACGCCCCAGCGCGGCACTGACCGCCGGCTGGCCCATGAACAGTTTTTCGGCGACGCGGGTCAGGTTCTTTTCGAACATCAGCGCTTCGAAAATCACCAGCAGGTTCATGTCGACACGGCGCAGATCGTTACGGTTCATGGGCTGCAATTCCTTCTAAGACCGTTCGCAAGTGCTGAGCACTTTACCCGATCAACGGTGGTTTGCATCTGTGTCAGGCCTGCGAATTAACAACGATTAACTCGTCAGCCGGCATGTCCCTTCTTAACAATGAAGGCCTCTGCGCAGCGTTGTTTTTCACCTCCACGACACGGACACCGGCCATGGCTCCTCTACAGCAATCCGTCGCCCTCGCCCCTGCCAGCGAAACGCCCCGGCCGCTTATCGGCGGCCTCAGCCCGCAACGGGAGCGGCAGGTCAAACAACTGATCCTCGAACGCCTCGGAGAAAGCCTGGAAGTGGCCGAGCTGGCACGCGCCTGCTCATTGTCGCGCAGCCATTTCTCCCGGGCGTTCAAGGCCAGCACCGGTCTGGCGCCGCAGGACTGGATCCGCGAACAGCGCATTGCCCGCGCCAAGCTGCTGATCCGCCACACCGGCCTGAGCCTGACGCAGATCAGCCTGGAATGCGGTTTCTGTGATCAGGCACATTTCTGCCACATGTTCACCCGCAGCGAAGGGATCAATCCGTTTGCCTGGCGCTGTCAGGTCATGCGTGATGGCAACGACACCCGGACACGGCATCTGAGCTTTTGAGCGTTGCGCAAGAGCCCGGCGTTGCACTGATGGCCAAACCTGAGGAATATGCTGCGATACCTTGTAGCCGACGATCTGCGTCTTCACGCAGCGTCCATCTGCCAGGATCGCCGCATCACCGCAGGAGTGCGCTGTTGAGTCTTTCCCCGAATCAGGCCATCGGCTTCGGCCCCTATCGGATTTACACCGGACAACGATTGGTCATGGAAGGTGACCAGCCGTTGCGGCTGGGGCGGCGCGCCATGGATATTCTGCTGATGCTGCTGGCGCATGCCGGAGAAGTGGTGAGCAAGCAGCAACTGCTCGCCGGCGTATGGCCGGACACCGTCGTCGAAGACATCAATCTGCGGGTGCACATGGCCGCCCTGCGCAAGGCGCTGGGCGACGGTCAGGCCGGTCAGCGCTATATCGTGACCGTGGCCCAGCGCGGCTACAGTTTCGTTGCCCCACTGACGGTGCACGCCAACGGACAACGGCTACTGGAGGCGGCGCCCGGGCGCCACAACCTGCCGCTGCGCCGTACCCGGATGATCGGCCGCCAGTCATTGGTGGACAGCTTGATGCAGCAACTGCCGCGACAGCGCTGCATCACCCTCATCGGCCCCGGCGGCATCGGCAAGACCACCGTTGCCCTGCGCGTCGCCGAGCAGTTGCTCGGACGCTATCGCGATGGCATCCGCCTGCTGGATCTGGCGCCGCTCACCGACCCGGCGCTGATCGCCTCGCAACTGGCGACCCTGCTTGATCTGGCGGTACACGACGGCGCGCCGCTGGCGAGTGTGATCAACGATTTGCGCGAACGGCAGATGCTGCTGGTGATCGATAACTGCGAGCACCTCATCGATGCCGTGGCGCTGCTCGTCGAGAGCCTCCTGCGCGGCGCACCGCACGTACATATTCTGGCCACCAGCCGCGAAAGCCTGCGCGCTGAGGGCGAGTTCGTGCAGCGTCTGGAATCCCTCGATTGCCCGCCTGCGACGAGCCGTCTCGATCGCGAGCAGGCGATGACTTTCGCCGCCCTGCAACTGTTCGTCGAACGAACGATGGGCGCCCATGAACGCTTTGAACTGAGCGATGCCGAGCTACCCCTGGCGATGGAAATCTGCCGGCGTCTGGACGGTATTCCGCTGGCTCTGGAACTGGCAGCAGCGCAGGTCGAAAGCCTGGGCCTGAGCGGCCTGCTGGAGCAATGGCAGGATCACTTGCACCCACTGGCGGCGGGCAACCACCAGCGCCATGCGCGGCATCAAACGCTGCACGCCACGCTGGACTGGAGTTTCAATCTGCTCACCCCTTGCGAGCAGACTTGCCTGCGGCGCCTCGGGGTGTTTCGCGGCAGCTTCAGCCTGGCCTCGGCTGCGGCGGTGATCGTCGGTCAACACATCGATCCCACGCAGGTGCTCGCATCGGTCACGCAACTGGTGGGTAAATCGCTGCTGAACGTGGAAGTCGGTGATGAAGAAGTGTTTTATCGCCTGCTCGACACCACCCGCCATTACGCCCTGGAAAAACTCGAACTCAGCGGCGAACGCGAAACCCTGCGCGAACGCCACGCCGAACGCTATCTGACGTTGATGGAGCAAGCGCAGACCGAATGGGAACACACTCCGACCACACAATGGATCGAGCGCTATGCCCGAGGCCTGGAAGATCTGCGCGCTGCACTCGACTGGAGTTTGCACGGCAACGGCTCGCGCCCTCTCGGTATCCGTTTGACCGCGACGTCGGCCGCGTTGTGGCAGGAGCTGTCATTGCTCAAGGAATATGGCGCGCATGTCCGTCAGGCGTTGTCCTTGCTCAAAAGCGCGGAACAACCCTGTCCGCGCCTGCAGACAGCCTTGCAACTGGCACTCGGCAGCGCTTGTTATCACACCTGCGGCGGTTCGCCGGAAACCATTGAAGCGTTCACTCAAGCTAACGCGCTCGCGCAGCAGCACCACGACGTCGCCGCGCAATTGCGCGCAATCTCCGGCCACCTGGCGGTCAATCTCAGCTGTGGGCATTACCAGGCGGCATTGCAGCAAAGCGAACAATTCGACCGCCTCGGTGGCCACGACGACCCGCTGCTGTCATTGAGCATTCACCGCTTGCGTGTCCTTGCGCTGCACTTTGCCGGCGACCAGCCGCGCGCGCGGATCAACGCCGAGCAAGTGATTCAGCGTATGGCCCACAGTGGTTGTCGCAACCGCTTCACCCACGGCTTTGGCGTGCAGTACGACCAGAGCGTGGCTTCGTTGACCATTCTCGCCCGGGTGTTGTGGCTGCAGGGGTTTCCCGAACAGGCGTGGCGCACCGCCCGGCAGGCGCTGGATATCGCCGTGCAGATCAACCACGGAACGTCGATCTGCTACACCCTGGCATTGGCCAGCTGCCTGATTGCGCATTACAACGGCGACGCCAGGACTGCGCGCGAATTGTTGCAACTGTTGCTGGAGCAGGCGCAGAAGCACTCGGTGCTGCTGTTCTATCGCTGGGGACGGCACTATGCGCAGGTGATCGATGAACGCCTGGCCCGACCCGAGGCGCCGGCGGATAACGGGCTGATCAAGGAGCTAATGGTCACACTCGATGCCCGCCATATCGATGAAGCGCTGCTGGAGCGGGCGCACAGTGGTGCAGCAGGCTGGAGCACGGCGGAAGTGTTGCGGGCCGAGGCTGAGCGGTTATTGGCGGACGAGGCGGATTGTCCGCAGGGACGCCTTGGCGAGCAGGCAGAACACCTCCTGCAAAACGCCCTCGCCATCGCCCGTGCCCAGGGCGCGCTGGCCTGGGAACTGCGCAGCGCCACAACATTGGCCCAACTGTGGCAGCGCCAATCACGCCACCGCGAAGCACTGGAGCTGCTGACCCCGATCCATCAACGCTTCACCGAAGGCTATGCCACGCCGGACCTGCGCAAGGTGCGCTTATTGCTCGATGCGTTGCATGAACAGTTGCACACCCGCAGCTGATCGATTTGGCCTGCGGTACAGCGCACGATGGTACGCGATAGCACTCGGTTCAACGCTGGCTTCGGTCTGTTCACGGACGTAACAGCGAAGAAGATTGAGCATTCGGTAACGCACTGCATCTGCACCCCGCTCCACCGTCAGCCATGACTTGGCAGCCAGGCGTTCGATCACCGATCTCAGATGCCCACCGTCGATGACCCGCAACGCAGCCTCTTCGGTGAAGGCCATCTTGAATACCGACAGGCGCTGCAAGACCCGACGTTCGCAGGGCCGCAGATCCTGATAGCTCCAGTCCAACGCTGCGCTCATGGATTGGTGTCTTGGCTTCGCGGTGCGGCGGCCATGCCTGAGCAGGTGCAGGGCGTTGTCCAGTTGCGCTTGCAGCCCTACCAACGCCAGCGCATCGATCTGCGCGGCCGCCAGTTCAATGGCCAATGGCAAACCGTCGAGACGACGACAGAGACTGCACACGGTTTGCAGATCCTGCTCGCGCAAGCTGAAATCGTGCTGCCGGGCACGCGCGCGGCTGACCAGCAATTGCACCGCCGAATAGCCCATGAGTTCATCGACGCTGGCCGGTGTCGAGGCCTTGGGAAAGGTCAATGGCGCAATCGGTTGCAGGGTTTCCAGATTGGCCTGTAACGGTTCGCGACTGGTGACCAGCAGCGCCAGCCGCGGCGCCGCCAGTTGCAGTCGCTCCACCAATGCCCGGCATGAGTCACGACACCGCTCGCTGTTATCCAGCAGCAGCAAGGCATGACGCGACGCTAACGCATCGAACGAAAGGTCGAGGGTGCGCAACAGATGTTCAAGCAGTGACGGCGCATCATCGAGCATGGACAGATCGATGTACCAGACGCCGTCGCGGTAATGCTGCAACAGCAATTCGGCCACCCGCAGCGCCACCGTGGATTTGCCGATGCCGGCCGGGCCGGTCAGTGTCATCAAGCGGCACAGGGGCATTTGCCGGACCAGACGGCCCACCAGCGCATCGCGGCCGATGACCGGAGTCAAGCGGGCGGGCAGATTCTGTTGCGGCGTCTGCAAGCTGTCGAACACGACCTGCGCGACGCTGTCGCCGTGCACCGGCGCGATAAAGCTGTAACCACATTGCGGCACGTTGACGATATAGCGCTGGCCCTTCTCGCCATCGCCCAGCGCCCGGCGCAACGCGGCGATGTGCACCCGCAGGTTGATCTCTTCGACCACACTGTCCGGCCACACGCGGGCGATCAACAGCTCCTTGCGGACGACGCGACCGGCGTGTTCGACCAGCACCTGCAAAATATCGAGGGCGCGGCCGCCCATGCGCAATGGTCGATCCCCGTCGAGGATCAGCCGTTGGCGCAGATGAAAGGCGTATGGCCCGAAATACAACACCGATGCAGCGGGTAAATCTTTGTGGCTGTTCATGCCGTTTTCCAGCGCCAACGCGCGCGGGCAGCATGCCCTCGGCGCTCAGCGCGTCTCCCTTCCAAGCGTTACCGTTTATCTTGGCAGGCGCAGGTGACGGTACAACCTCCGTACAGGGCGCAACACGGACATCCGGATGCACCGGACGGACACAACCGCTCTAGCTGAACTGTTCGCGGTATTGCGCCGGGGTCAGGCCGAGCTTTTCCGCAAACAGAAAACGCATATGGCGCACACTGCCGAAACCACTTTTGTAGGCCACGGTCTTCAACGGCAGCTCAGTGGTTTCCAGCAGATTACGCGCGCAATCGATCCGGGCGTTTTGCAAAAACTCCATCGGCGTCATGTTCACATCCCGCGCAAACAGCCGCGCAAAATGCCGGGTACTCATGTTCGCCAGCCCCGCCATGCGCTCGACGGTAAAGGCTTCGTCGAGATGCTCCAGCACATGGTTCTGCACGCGGGTGATCGCGGTTTCCTGTGGCGCCACTGCGGCCATCAACGGACTGAACTGCGCTTGCCCGCCCTGACGTTTCATCACCACCAGCAGCACCTTGGCCACGTCCTGAGCGAGCTTTTTTCCGTGATCCCGGGCGACTACGGCCAATGCCAGATCGATGCCGGCGGTCACGCCTCCCGAAGTAATCAGATTGCGGTCTTCGGTGTAAATCTGGTCGGTTTCCACCTGCGCCTTGGGGAACGCCTTGATCAAACGTTCGGTGTAGTTCCAGTGAGTGGTCACGCGATAACCGTCGAGCAGACCGGCATGCCCGAGCACAAACGCTCCGGTGCAGATCGAACCGTAGCAACCGGACTGCCCCACCGAGCGTTGCAACCAGGCAAGCAGCGCCGGGTGTTTTTCGTTATAGGCACCCGGTCCACCCGGTACCAGCAGCAGGTCGAAGGCCTGGGCCGGGTCGTCAATATGGCGGTCGGTCTGCACCTGCACACCATTGGAAGCTCGCAGCATCCCGTGCTCAGTGCCCAGGGTGATCAATTGGTAGTGATCTTCGGGTTTCAAGTAGCGATTGGCGACCGAAAACACCTCCATGGGGCCGGCCATGTCGAGCAGGAGAAAGTCGGGGAACAGCACCATTGCCACGGTTTTCATGGGTGAACATCACTGAAATCAAGGGAAGGAACAGACCCGCATTATGGCCAAGTGCATGACATCCGGCGAAAAGAATGCGTGATCGACTCCACAAAACTGTCAACCTGAGCAGGACAGTATTTCAATTTCGATCTACTTATTGCCTCAGCCGATTAACAGTAACCTTCTCCTCACTCGGACGAATCAACGTCCTGCAAGGAGAATTCATCATGCTGACCCTTCGCAAAGCTTCCGAACGCGGCCTCGCCAATCATGGCTGGTTGAAGTCCTTCCACACCTTTTCCTTCGCCAGCTACCGCGACCCGCGCGAACAGGGTTTTTCCGACCTGCTGGTGATCAACGATGACCGCGTGGCGGCCGGCAAGGGTTTCGGCCAGCACCCGCACCGCGACATGGAGATCTTTTCCTACGTGCTTGAAGGTGCGCTGGAGCATAAGGATACCTTGGGCACCGGCTCGGTGATCCGCCCTGGCGACGTACAACTGATGAGCGCCGGCAGTGGCGTGGCCCACAGCGAATTCAACCATTCGGCCACCCGTCCAGTGCACTTTCTGCAGATCTGGATCGTGCCGGAAGTGGCGGGTGCCAAGCCGCGCTACCAGCAGGAGCACTTCAGCACGCAGAAAAAACGCGGTCGCCTGCAACTGATTATCTCGCCGGACGGTAGCGATGGTTCGCTGACAGTGCGCCAGGATGCGCGGGTTTACGCCGGGTTGTTCGATGGCAAGGAAAGCGCGACGCTGGAACTGCCCGCCAACCGTTACGCCTACGTGCATGTGGCGCGTGGCAGCGTTGAAATCAACGGCCAGTTGCTGCAGGAAGGTGACGGCGTGCGGGTTCGCGAGGAACAGGCGTTGACCCTGAGCAATGGCGTGGATGCCGAAGTACTGGTGTTTGACTTGCGTCCGCAAGAGCTGCCACAAATGCCATGAGGCAGGGGTTTTCAATGGCAACAAAAACGGCCTTCGATTGAAGGCCGTTTTTATTTTGGCAGCACCGATGATGGCTGCTCGGCAGGCGTGGCTGCACCGACATCCTTGCCCGCCTGAACCGCCGCCAACGTTGTTTGTACCGCTACATAAAGGTTGGCCTGGCTGGCGAAATACCCACCCACGACAATGCTGACCACGCCAAACAAATGCACAGCCGTTGCCATCCAGACATTGGCATTCACGGTGCCGGCCTTTTTGAGCGCCTCTCTGGATTCAATGGCAATGCCTTGAATCATTGAGTCGTAACGTTTATCCCGCTCGAACTGGATGCGCTCAATAGCCTTGTCTCGCACTGTCTGAGAGCCAAGGAACTCTCGGATATCTGCGTGCACTCGCTCTACGCGAGCATCCATTCTTGCCTCGATGGTCTCGATCCTCGCGTTGAATTCTTCACGGCTGATTGCGTTCATGGCTGATGTGTTACGACCTCTGCTCAATGTGTCAGTGCTTTGATATTGCTCGAATTCCCTGGCTTTCAATCCGATCCCTTCCCTGGGTTACCGATACCTGTTCTGGCGCATCACTCACACCGATTTCCTGGCGCTGCAAGTTGCATCAACAGTAGGGCTGGCGCTCCAAGCCCACAAGCCGGCAGATTCTGCTGTGGGTGTAGGGCGTTTCGTCAGACGATGTAGCTTCTCCAAAGCGCTTTGAGCCGTCACTCATTCTCCAGTGCAAACGCCTCGACAATCTGCTCAATCACCGCCCTGACCCGTGCGGTGTGGCGCAAGTCCGCATGGGTCACCAGCCAGACCTCATACGGTTGCGGGCGATTGCGCTCCGGCCAAAGCCTGATCAGGCCATCGCGCTCGCCCATATACACCGGAATTTCTCCTACGCCCAGGCCAGCCGCAATCGAGCGCCGTACCAGCAGACTGGAGCTCAGGCTGGCGACGATACGCCCGCGCTGCAGCGGTTCGCAAACCAGCGTCATGTCCTTGTGCGTCTGCAAATACGGTTGATAGACCACCAGATCATGGCCTTCGAACGCCGTACCCTGCGGCGGGATGCCATGGGCGTCGATATACGCCTGTGAAGCGAACAACCCCACGGGCCAGCGCGCAATCCGCCGCGCGATCAGATCGGGATTGTCAGGCCGGGTATTGCGCACGGCGATGTCGGCCTCGCGCTTGGCCAGGCTGAGGATCTGCGTGGAGGCGTCCAGTTGCACACGCACGTCCGGGTGCTGCGCGTGCAGGCGACTAATGGCCGGAATCAGAAAGTCGATGGCCAGCGAGTCGGTGGTGCTGACGCGTACGGTGCCGGTCAGACGATCATCCAGGCCCTGAATCTGCCGCTCAAGTTCCAGCGCCGACTGCTCCATTTTTTCCACGCTTTTGAGCGCGGCTTCGCCGACTGCAGTCAGTGCGTAGCCGTCGGAGGTGCGCAGGAACAAGGTCGCGCTCAGGGACTTTTCCAACGCCGTGATCCGGCGCCCGACAGTCGCCTGATCCACCCCCAGAACCCGCGCTGCACCGCGTAAGGTCGACTCTCTGCATACCGCGAGAAATACCCGCGCATCATCCCAGTTCATGTTGTACCGCCCGATGCGAATTTGCATCACTATAAAGCCAAATCGCTGCATTACCGCAGCAAAGATAGTCGATATCCTGAGCGCCTCAGAACTTCCTCAGGATGGCTGTCATGCGTACATCGACCTCAGCGTTACCGATTTTCTCGGGACTCTGCGCCAGCCTGGTCGGCATTGGTCTGGCGCGTTTTGCCTATACACCGCTTATTCCCTCGCTGATTCAGGCGCAGTGGTTTTCTGCCAACGACGTGGTCTACCTTGGCGCAGCCAATCTGGTCGGCTATCTGATCGGCGCCCTGCTCGGCCGGCCGCTAGCGCGGCAACTGGGCAATAAAAACGCCCTGCGACTGATGATGCTGCTGGTCACCGCAGCGTTTTTTGCCTGTGCATTTCCATTGTCGGTGAGCTGGTTCTTTGGCTGGCGGTTGCTGTCGGGGATTACCGGCGGCGCAATTATGGTGCTGGTGGCGGCGACTGTACTGCCCCATGTGCCGGCATCCCGCAAAGGACTGGCCAGCGGTGCGATTTTTCTCGGTATCGGCCTGGGGATTGCCGCCTCCGGGACCATCGTCCCGCCCTTGTTGAATATGGGCCTGCACGCCACCTGGTTGGGACTGGGCGGATTGTCGTTGTTGCTGACCGTAACAAGCTGGTTTGGCTGGCCTGCTGATCTACCACAACCGACCGCCATTCACGCAGGCGCGACGGTTGAGCCAACCCCTTCCGCCGTCTATTTACTGTTCGGACAATACGCATTCATGGCCGCAGGACTGGTGCCGGCCATGGTGTTTCTGGTGGATTACGTCGCTCGTGGGCTCGGTGCCGGGGCGCAAATTGGCGCACTGGTTTGGGTGATGTATGGCCTGGGCGCAATTGTCGGCCCGGTAAGTTATGGCTTTCTCGCGGATCGGCTTGGCGCGCGGATGGGGATTCGGCTGGTATTGCTGGTACAGGCGATTGCACTGGGACTGCTGGCGGTTTCCCAGTCCTTCATGGCGTTGGCCGTGCTGGCAGTAATCATCGGCTCATTCCCGCCCGGGATCGTCCCGCTGGCCCTGGCCCGCGTGCATGAACTGGTGCCGGATCACCATCGCCAGCAAATCGCCTGGAGCCGCGCCACCGTATCGTTTGCCACGTTTCAGGCGCTGGCCGGATTCGCCTATTCGGCACTGTTCAATGCCACGGGCGGTCAGCACGCAATGCTCTTCGTGATCGCCGCAGGGGCGATTGCCGTGGCGATCTTGTTGGAGCATGCCCTGAAATGGCTGCCCTCAGCGACTGAACCACGCGTCTGTGAAAATTGAAGGGAATCATTGCCTGCGGGCTGTGCTCCCATCTTCAGAACCTCAAGCAACAGGAATCGACATGACCTTGCCCAGCGAAATGACCCGTATCGAAATCACTCAACCTGGTGGCCCCGAAGTCTTGCAAGCCAAGCGTGTGCCCCCGCCCGTCGCCGCAGCCGGCGAAGTGCTGATTCGCGTGCATGCCGCCGGGATCAACCGCCCCGACGCCCTGCAACGGGCAGGCAAGTACCCGATGAAGCCGGGCATGAATCCGATTCCCGGTCTGGAAGTGGCCGGCGAAGTGGTGGCGCTGGGTGCGGGGGTCAGTCAGTTTGCCGTGGGGGACAAAGTTTGCGCGCTGACCAACGGCGGCGGTTACGCTGAATACTGCACGGTGCCGGCCGGGCAGACCTTGCCGATCCCCGAAGGTCTGGACTGGGTGCAGGCCGCCGCGATCCCCGAAACGTTCTTTACCGTGTGGGCCAACCTGTTCGGTCTCGGCAACGCTCAACGTGGTCAGCGCGTGCTGATCCACGGTGGCACCAGCGGCATCGGTACCACCGCACTGATGCTGTGCCGTGAATTCGGCATCGAAGCCTTTGCCACGGCCGGCAGTGCCGATAAATGCGCGGCAATCAGCAAACTGGGTGGGCAACCGATCAATTATCGCGAGCAGGATTTCGCCACGGTCATCGCCGAAAAGACCGCGGGGCACGGCGTGAATGCGGTCCTGGACATCATGGGCGCCTCGTACCTCAACGGTAATGTCAGCGCACTGGCGATGGATGGCCGATTGGTGATGCTCGGCTTTCTCGGCGGCGGCAAGGCCAACGACATCGACCTGCTGGCAATCATGGCCAAACGGGCAGTGATCACCGGTTCGCTGCTGCGTGCGCGAACCACAGAGGAAAAGGCCGAGATTGCCGGGCAACTGCGCGAACATGTTTGGCCAGCGCTGGCCGCCGGGCGCTGCCTGCCGATCATCGACAAGGTCTACTCGCTGCACGAGGCGGCCCAGGCGCATACACGCATGGAAGGTGGCGACCATATCGGCAAAATCGTCCTGCGGGTGAACTGAGCTGCAGCATCTTGTAATCGTTGCGAGGAGACGGTGGTCGAAAAACTCACGCGCAGATCAAGGCATCTGGTAAAAAGCCTTCTTTGTCTGCGCCGTGGTGAATCGTTTAATGTTCCTGTCCTTCATGACGCGTTTGCGTCGTCGCCGTCTGGCGTTCGCCTGCATGGCTGCGCTGATCATTGGCGTACCGACGAGTTGTGCGGTGCTCGAACACACCGAGCGCAAGCTGCTGTTTCGCATCGAACCGGGCACGGCCGGCTGGTATCGCGGCTTGCCGGGCAGCGTGCAGGAACTCGACCTGCAGCCCAAGAGCTTCAAGGCCGGGGAGAATATTCATGCCTGGTGGTGGCCGGCGGAAAAAGCCAATGCACCGGCCATTCTTTATCTGCATGGCGTGCGCTGGAACCTCACCGGGCAGCTGTTCCGCATCGAACAATTGCGCGCGGCCGGCTACTCGGTACTGGCCATCGACTACCGCGGTTTCGGTCAGAGCAAGGGCGATCTGCCTTCGGAAAGCAGCGTGTACGAAGACGCCCGTGTGGCGTGGGAGCGCTTCAAACTGCTGCAGCCCGACCCGAGCAAGCGCCTGATCTACGGTCACTCGCTAGGCGGTGCCGTGGCCATTGATCTGGCGGCAGAGCTCGGCCAGGACGCCGCGCGGGACCATGCACCGCTTCCGGTCAAGGGTCTGGTGATCGAGTCGACCTTCACCTCCCTCGCCGACGTGGCCGCCGCCGTGGCCAACACCTCGCTACCGGTGCGCTGGCTGCTGTCGCAGAAATTCGACTCCATCGACAAGATCGCCGAGATTCACATGCCGCTGTTGGTAGTGCACGGCATGGCCGACGCGTTCGTGCCGCCACGCTTCAGCGAGCAACTGTTCAACGCCGCCCGACAACCGAAACGACTGCTGCTGGTGCCAGGCGCGACCCACAACAACAGCATGGCACTGGGCGGACAGAATTATCGCAAGGCGATCGATGCGCTGATGCAATCAAAACCCGCGCCGCGCGTGGCCGGCCCGGCAATGGCCCGCAACGCACAGGACTCCTAGCGATAGCCGCGAGCCTGCAGATCGAACAATTTGGCGTAGCGTCCATTGGCGGCAATCAGGCTGTCGTGACCGCCCTGCTCCAGTATCCGTCCGGCCTCCAGCACAATGATCTGATCGGCGTTGCGCACACTGGAAAAGCGATGGGAAATCAGCAGGGTCATGCGACCTTCGCTGTGCTGGCTGAAATGCTCGAACACTGCCGCTTCCGCTGCCGGATCCAGGGCCGAGGTCGGCTCGTCGAGAATCAGGATATCGGCATCGCGGCGCATGTAGGCCCGGGACAAGGCAATCTTCTGCCATTGCCCACCCGACAACTCCTGACCACCAGCAAACCAGCGGCCCAACTGTGTGGCGTAGCCGCGGTCGAGCCCTTCAATGAACGGCGCGGCCATGCCTTCGGTAGCCGCAGCCTTCCAGCGTGATTCTTCATTGAACGCCAGGGTATCGCCAACGCCAATGTTTTCACCCACGGTGAACTGATAGCGGATGTAGTCCTGGAAAATCACGCCGATGCGCCGGCGCAAAGTGGTTTCTTCCCAATCCTGCAAGTCACTGCCATCAAGCAGGATGCGCCCTTGATCCGGCCGATACAGGCGGGTCAGCAGTTTGATCAGGGTGGTCTTGCCTGAACCGTTCTCCCCCACCAGCGCCACGCTCCTGCCCGGCACCAGGTGTAGGTCAATGCCTTCCAGTGCCGCGCGAATGGCGCCCGGATAACGAAAACCGACGTTTTCAAAGCGCAGGCCATCGCCCGGGTGCGCGCCGAGGGTGAGATGACCGGAATCGGCCAGCACCGGCTCAGCCAGGTATTCGTAAAGGTTCGACAGGTACAAACCGTCTTCATACAAGCCGCTGATTGCGCTCAGACTGCTACTGACCGCGCTTTGCCCCTGCTTGAATAACACCAGGTACATGGTCATTTGGCCGAGACTGATATTGCCGTGCACGGCATCGATCACCACCCACGCATAGGCCAGGTAGAACGCCCCGGTGCCGAGCAAGCCGAGACCAAAACCCCAGCCATCGCGACGCAAGGTCAGGCGCCGATCCTCGGCATAGAGCTTGGCGAACGTGTCCCGATAACGCTGCAGCAGCAACGGTGCAAAGCCGAACAACTTGACCTCTTTGATATAAGCCTCGTGGGACAGCAAGGTTTCGATGTAATTTTGCTGCCGACTTTCCGGGGCCCGGCGGGTAAACAAGCGGAAAGCATCGCCGGAAAAATGTGCCTCGGCAAAGAACACCGGCAACGCGCCGATCACCAGCAACAGCAGTGCCCACGGCGAAAAGTGCACCAGCAGCACACCAAAGCTGATCAGCATGATCAGGTTCTGGATCAGCCCCAGCGACTTCATCACCAACGCCAGCGGTCGAGTCGAGGCTTCGCGGCGTACGCGCACCAGCTTGTCGTAGAATTCGGAGTTCTCGAACTGCACCAGCGACAGGGTCTGGGCCTTTTCCAGAATCAGCGTGTTGACCTTCTGCCCCAACTGCACCCGCAGCAGCGACTGCTGGACCGACAATGCCCGCTGTGCGCCGGACAACAGCGCCAATACCCCCGCCTCCAGCAGGACATAACGCAACACCGGCCACAGCGGGGCATCGCCCTGCTGCGCGTGCAACTGCATCGCCGTCACCACCGCATCGACAATACGCTGCCCCAGCCACGCGGCCAGCGCCGGCAGCACGCCGGCAATCAGGGTCGCCAGCACCAGCCCCAGAAACAATCCGCGTGATGTCGCCCAAACCAATAGCAAGGCGCGCCGGGCCTGATCGAACAGGGCGTTGAAGCGGGAAATCAAAGGCATGGCAGATCAAGCTCGACAGGTCGTACAGGGTGTCATGGTACTCCGCAGGATTTGTCCGTGCTGAAACCCGGTGTTTTCAGAAGAAAAACATCTGGAAAAACTCCGGCCGTTGCGACGTCCAATGCTCTGCTATGTTTTTAACCGCCTTTCGCGGAACCTGGCGAAAATCGCCGCTCTCCGCGCCTACTGCCAGGAGCGCAACCATGCGAATCAATCCCTATCTGATCTTCAACGGCAACTGCCGCGAAGCCTTCACTTTTTACGAACAAGCCTTGCAGGGCAAACTCGAAGCGATGATGACTTTCGGCGAAACACCCGCCGCCGAACACGTACCGAAAGAGCACCACAACCTGGTCATCCATACCTGCCTGAAAGTCGGCGATCAGATGATCATGGCCTCCGACACCACGCCCGACCGGCCAACCGGAGGCATGAGCGGTTGCTCGATTTCCCTCAACGTCGACAGCATTACCGAAGCCGAGCGAGTGTTTAATGCACTGGCCAAGGACGGTCGCGTCGACATGCCGCTGGAGGCGACGTTCTGGGCCGCCCGGTTCGGCATGCTGGTCGATCGCTTTGGGGTCTCCTGGATGGTCAATTGCGAGAGCGACAAGTGACGCTGACGTTTCGTCAGGCATGAAAAAGCCCAACCGTTTCAGGTTGGGCTTTTGGGTTTATCGCTGGGCCAGTTCATGCCGCACACATTGTTCGTAATAAGTCTGCTTGACTGCCGCCGGCTTGAGCTTCGAGGTGCTGTTGTAGGTCTGCTCGGTAATGCCCATCGCCGTCATGCGCATCCACGGTTGCTGGAACTTGCGCACCTGCAATTGCTTGCGCGCGCCATACAACGAGATCCCCGACAGCTTCGACTGTTGCGCCCCGGCGGCGATGTCCGAGCCCCAGGTACAGGCAAACCGATGACTCTTGCTCAACTCCCTCGCTTCAATGGCCGAAGCAAAGGCAGCCAGGGAAAGCGTTGCAACGGTTATGACAATCGTCCGCATATAGCCAACCTAACCTTTTGAAAAAAGGCGATTTTGCCGAGGAAGCTCAGACCTGGGGGCCAGCAAATTGCCGCATGGCGCGCAAAGCCAGCCGTTCGTCCAATGAGCAGCACCTTGGCGAGCCTGGTGCCTCCAATGCGGTACACCCCCCAACAAGGCCGGAAAAATGGACAACAAGATTGCAACCCTGATGCTTGCAAGCCTGATGCTGGCTGGCTCTGCCTTGACACTGGCAACCGAGAAAGCAGGATCAGCCGCACCGCCCACGGCCATCCCAGGCGTCAATCAATCCAGCAACACATCTGAATCAAACGAAGAAAAAGCCAACAAGAAAGGTGAAGAAGCCTCAGGCTCGAACTCGGGCGCAGAATCGAAAGAAACCGAGAAAGACGCGGCAACCTCCAGCGACTCGGAAGATATTCAGAGCAAGACAAAGCAGTAACCACTGGATTGACCGACAGCGAACGCCGATCATGCTGGGCATCGCCAATCCCCTGCAGATGAATGAAAGTATGCCCAGCAAATAAGCGCAAACCCAGGCACCCGCGACCGCCGCTGACATCGAACGCTCGATCCAGGCCCTGAACAAAATGGCGGAACGTTTATGGGGCGATGGCCGAGAGTCAGAAGCAAAGGCACTTCTGGATGCACTGGATGCATTGAGCCGGGCGCTGGACCGGATCAGGATTGGTGAGAGCCGTAGGGTTCTGCATTGAGGCGTGGCTTTTTGGCTGGGCACAGCATAGTCGTCCCGCAAAACTCACGCGCATGAAAAAGGCCAATGTCATTAACATTGGCCTAAGTCATTGAAATATATGGTCGGGACGGAGTGATTCGAACACTCGACCCCTAGCACCCCATGCAAGCGGACTGATCCACAGCCCGCCAAACCAGAGGCTTCGCGCCGGGCGCTCGCTGCAACGATGCCTAACCGTGCGCAACTGTGTTTTACAAAGTCACTCGAAAAGTCACTGAGCCTTTTTGGCACCATCCCGGCGTTCTGCCGACCGTCACCAATCCAAAATCCTACAGCTCGTCGCTTCACCCTCGCCCACCTACCGCACCTCGATTACTGTATATGCAACCAGTAATCAGCAAGGCATTCCCGTGGACCCCCTCTATATAGAAGACACCGACGATTGGCTCGGTAACCCGACTTCGCTCGAAACCTGCCGGCACCAGCTCAGGATGTACGAAAACGAATTCGAAGCGCTCACCCTCAAGCTCGATCGGGCGCTTGAAAATATCGAGGGCTTGGTTCGTGACAATGATGCGCTCACCCAGGAGAGAAATTCCCTTAGGGCAAAGCTTCAGTACGCCGAGGGGGACTTACTGAGCGAAAGGGGCAGGTTTGCGGACGTGGCCCACCAGAGAGACCATCTATTCCATGAAAACCAGCGACTGCTCAGGGAGTTGCGTGAGATGAAGAGCTGACCGCCTTCACATACGCCTGACACGCCTGCAGGGCAATCAGCCCCCGGTCGCCGGTGTCGGTGATGGCGATAATTCGTTGAGCATGCGCCGGGTCAAGTCGGGCTCGTACGGCTGCATGATCCAAGCCGCCGGTGCTGGAGGTGGTTGGCACGTCGCAGCCTTTGGCAGCGTCGGTTGCGTCGAGGAGGACTGACAGCCGCAAATCAGAAGTGGCAAGGCGATCGCGAAGACGATCTTGGTCACGTTGGGCATCGGTCATTTTCCTGAAGTGGGTTTGCTCACTGGACGCCAGCTTCTGCTCGAGCACCAGCCGTTTGTCCTGCTCGGCCTGCTGTGCAGTGGCCGCGGCCTGGGTCAGTTGATTGAGGATTTCGGCGTGCTGCTGGGACTGCTCGGCCAACTGCTTGCCGTAGCGCCAGTCCTGAAACTGCCAGGCGCTGCCAGCGCCGATCAGCACCAGCGCCAGCACGCCAACCGCTTTCCACGGAACGACCATCACGGCACATCCCTGAAGAAGACGTGCCCACCCAAACTGAGCGTCTGCTTGGCCTTCGCCGCCCAGGCCGGCGCCTTGATGTTGGTAGCGTAGTAATGCGTGGCGCCGCCGGTGGGATCCGGCACCTTGCCGTCGATCACTTGATCAGCAGCGATTCGGCATTGCGCCAGCTCGCGAAACGGGATTTCCTTTACGCCGATCAGGAACTGATAGTTCGGGTCAGTCTTGTTCCAGCAGCTGAACTGGTAAGGCTTCTGGCACACGCCGGCGTAGCCCTCGCCCCACCACGAATTGGTCTTGCCATCGAACACGCGGTTGCGGATCGTCCAGGCCACGGCTACTTGTCCGGCCGGGCCTTCACCTCGGGCCTCGCCCCAAAGCGTGCGGGCAAGGATGTCGCGATCTTTTTCGGTTACAGGCATCACTTTTCTCCAGGCAAAAAAATACCCGCTCAATGGCGGGTGGATTCGAAAACCGGCAGTTATGAACTTGGCTCAATCGCGCTGATTCGGCTTTCAAGTTGTTTATTTCTCAACGAAAGCTCTTGCACTGCACCAACCAGATAGGAAACGAGACCGAGTGAGTCGAGCGAAAGAATTGAGGTGATATTGTCCTTCGTTTCGCCCTCGATGATCTCGCCAGTCACCAGCGCTGAATCCGATACCATTACATCTTGAGCGATGAAACCTCGTTTTATGCCGGACTGAGCAACCGGCCCACGCTGTGAAAATCTGTAGGTAACCGGCCGCAGTGACTCAACTAGCGAGAGGTCGCCAGAGGTATCTTGAACGTAAGTGATTTCCTCCTTTATGCGCTCATCCGACGCGGTGTACTGAATCGTGCCAGTGTTAGTGCCATCCACCCACACCTGCATGCCGGAACCCCAAAAGAGATTCCAAGTACTCGAATTGGCCGTACCGCCGTTACTTGAGCGATACCCAGGGGGGAAAAACGTGGCGCTAGAGATAAAATATCCGGCGCTACTGGACAAAGTTGCAGCATTATTCAACCGCAGAGTTGCAACGTTGGCTGCCGAGCCAGTCTGCACAGCGCCTGTCATCCTGGGGTCGTTGCCAGCGGCGACAGTTCCAGCACCCGTGCCAACTTCCAGAACAGCCGCACTACCCAATCCGAGGCCAGTTCGCGCGGCCGCCTGTGTTTTCCCTCCCGTACCACCTTGAGACACAGAGAGAGCTGTAGTCATCCCTGTAATGGAGGTGATATCGCCGTTCGCGCCAGACTTCGCCGCCTCCAGCGTGGCGCGTGCCGCTGGTGCGTCCGTGTCATTCAACAGCCCTTCGATGAAAACGGAAAGATCGGTTATGCCCGTGCCGCCCTTGCTGGGAGGCAAAATGTCGTAGTTCCCAGTAGTCCCGAGCGCCGCCAGCTTCTCGCCGTAGTCATTGAGGATGGCGCGCACCTGGTCGGACAGATCCTTCTGGTAGCCCTGTACCGGCATGATCGAGTAGAAGCCGCCGGCCGCTGTCGGGCCTTCGTAGTTGGGCGAGATCGACAGAGCCGTATTGCTGGCGATGTTGGTCACCTCGTACCAGCGACCGTCCGGCCCGCGAAAGCCATCGCCGACCCGGCTGTTGGCAATGAATGCGGTGCCCGAGCCTGTCACCGCGTTGGAATTTTGGGTGACAGAGACCGTTCCCGTCTTGTACCAAGGCATTGTATATCTCCAGAAATAAAGGTTTCAGGCCAGCAACTTGGCGCAGAGAAATGGGCGATGGCCCTGGTCAGTCCAGGCTGTAAAGGCAAGGCTGTACATCATGATGCGGCCGCCAGCGTAATCGACTCCCAGAGCGCAGCCGCCACCGGTACCGTCGTTGTGGCAGTTCATCGTGAAAGGATTGAGGGACACGTACTCACCTACCCCGAGGCTCTTGTTGATACCCCATAAGTACCGGCGCCCAACACTGAGCTGTTCGGTTCCGAGATACGTCCAGTTGCCAGCAGCGAACGTAACGACCACCGCCGGGGCGCCGCTGTCGTAAACAAGCGCGCCAGCGCCATCCCACAGCCGCATCCCATAAGCAGCGGTACCCATCGAAGCCCATGCCGCCACGAAATACTGCCCGCTGAGGGTTTCATTCACCCGTGACGCGTTCATGGCAAAGCCAGTCCAGTTACCCGGCCCTCCCGTAAACCACACTGAAATGGGAACCTGAATCGCGCCTCCCTGATCAGGACGAATGAACACCATTGGCGGGTCTTGGCTGGTCACCGCCCGGGCAAACGTACCTGATGCAGTTGCAACACCGGAATAGGTACCTTTGGTGAGAAGGCAGAGCCTGGGTGCCTCCGAATCAATTTGAACAAACGAGTTGTCATTGATGCTCTGAAAGCCGTAACTCATGTCGAATACCTGATGGCGTAGCCCTTGGCGACGATCCTTGTCTGAATTGTCGAGGCGCTGGCTGACGGATTCTTAGGCCTGACAATCACTTGGCCGACGGCAGTCGTGACATAGGGATAGGACTTGGCATTGCCGCTACCGTCTGTTTCTGACGACTGCACATCCTGTGCACGCGTCGGAATGATCATGAACACGCAGTTGGCTGGGTTGAAGCCTGGAATATTGAGTGTGTAGCTGGGCGTGCTACCGCTGAAGTCGATCACGCCCTGCCACAGCACCTGATAGGTAAAGCTGTTGGTATCCATCCCGAGATTGCCATTCTCGTCCCAGACTCTTGCTCCATAGGTCATGCGTCCAGATCTCCAAGCTGCACCCGTTTCACGCCGTTTTGATCGAACACCTTTATCGCTCTGTTGGTCATCGTCAGTCGCCCGCCACCGGGCGCTGGCCCGTTGAACTCGAGGTTTCCTGCTTTATCCAAGCGCCAACCCAGCGCACCGGCAACATAGTTGTCGGATTGCAAGTACTGGCCGATTTTCAGCATCGTGATGCTGCCGTCCTGAATGAACGCCGAGTTCATGAACACCTGGCCACCTTGCACTGCAAACGGCACCGAGATGGCGCCGCCGGCAATCGTGTTGACGATGGCAAACCGGTCAGCGCTGACCAGGAACTGACTCTGCAGCCCGGCACCGGTGTTTTCGATGCCAAGACCGATGCCAGCCGCGACGTACTGCCCATTCGCCGTGACTTGCATCTTCACCGACCACATCGTGTTCAACTTGCCGGCCGTGTCCGCGTAGGCGGTCGAGGTCTGCTGAATGGCCGTCGAGTTTTGCCCGACGGAAACATTCAATTGGTCGATTTTCGTCGCGGTCGCTGATTCGTTAGTGGCCACCACCTCTTCAAGCTCGGTGATGTTGGCAGCGTTCTCTCCTATTTTCGCGTCGAACGTCGTGACGCGCCTTGTCATTGCCTCGTTCTCGGAGGCTCGAACCTTCGATTCCGATGCGAGCGAAGCGGTGCTGGTATAGCTCTTGATCGCGTCTGCAAGATCACCAGCGCCATCATCGTCTCGAGAGGAGGCGCGCAGGGCTTCGAAGGCCGTTGCCTGGGCCGTAACCACGCCGTCGAGTTCAGTGATCTCGGCGGTGTTGGTCGCCACCTGCTGGGCAAGTCCTTTGGCGGTTTCCACGGTTTGACCCACGTCGAGCCAGTAGAGCGGATTCGGCGGCGGCATATTGACCGGCACCGGCCCGGTCGCCTGATAGATGCGCTTGCCCTGCACGACTAGGTCGTACTCTTCGTATGTATCGTCGGGGTTGTAACCCTTCAGCCCATCGAGCGCGTCGATCTGCTCCTGCAAGCCTGGGATTTTGTCGATTTGGTCGACGATGTCCTGTCCCAACTCTGTGCGACCAATCTTCCCTGCAAGCGCCGCTAGGTATGCCGAAACATCGTTTGAGGTCTGAGCCGGCACATATAGAAAGGAGCTTTTCCCGTAGGCGTTCGATGAGCGGATGAAGTAGTAGTAGTTGGTCCAGAACCCCAGCCCGTTGTGGGTGAAGGTCAGGCCTTGCCCCAGATATTCGGCATCAGCAGAAGTCGCCGTTGGCGAAGTGCTGAAGAAGTATTCGTAAGTCCCTCCGTTCAGGCCGTTTTGTGAATTGCTTGGGATTAGCACGATGCTGTCGATCGAGGACTGCACTACGCAGCTTTCTGGAATTGGAGGTCCGTTGATGCTGACGGTGATCGTCGCCTCGCCGGAGCGCGCCATCGGCCCAACCGCCGCTACGCTCATTGTGTAGTTGCCAGACGGCAGGCCGTTGATGGCGATCTCCGTCGAGGTGGCCGGAACGTTGTGCGACTGCACCGCGGTAGCGCCCTGCCGAACGATGACGATGTATTCCTTTACGATTCCCGTCGGCGGCAGCCACGACAGCACGCCCTGAGTTACCTCGGCGGTGGTGTCCTGCGTCCATGTGACCGCACTCGGCGTACCGAGACCGCCGGCCGGCAGATTGATGAATCCGATCGGGTTGTACGGCTGGCCCACCGCATCATCGAAGATCGCCGCCTCGTACTGTTTGACCTGGACTGTGCAGCCTTCGCTGTCGCCCATGGACCAGTCCGAAACGATGAACTCGCCCAGGATGTTCAGCGACGGCAAGTTGACCCGCACCACGCGCCCCGGCCGGCAGTTGTAGCCGGCGAAGTTCATCGGAATGCTGATTGCCCCACCCGCGCGCCGCCGGCGCAACTCCATGTTCGCCAGGCGCTGGGCCTGGTACGGATCGGTGACATAGGAATAGGTCAGCGTTTCCGCTGCCTCTCCGCCGTCCTCGCCGATCCATTCGGCGACACTTACCTCGGGGTAGTCGGTTTCCGTCCACGATTGCGACGGGTCAATGAACGTACCCCGGACGGTGTTGATCGCCGAGTCGTTGGTCGGCTCAGTGCTGCCGGTGACAGTGCCGATCACCATGTCCTCAGTGATCTCGAAGTCATACGGGCCGTAGTACGCGCCCGCCTGAAGCATCCAGCGACCACCAACACGGATCAGGTGGCCACCGCAGGCCGCTTCAAGCTTCTGCAGCACTCCCGTGCGCTGCTCGTCCGCTCCGATCACGCAGCCACTGCGATAGCGCTGACTGGTCGAGCCATCGGCATTGGTCAGGGCCTCGTCGCACACGTTGGCAGCACTGGCGAAGGTTTCGAACACGATCTCGTCGTCCGGTACGCCGCAACGCGCGCGCAGGAACCAGAGCAGGTGTAACGCGGTATTGGCGCTGTAAACCGCGGTACCGGTGCGCGGGTCGTACACGTCGTTGCGGCCGCGCACCACGAAACGGGTATCCGGAATGCCTGACGGGAATTTCTCTGCGCTGTATTGCAGCGATACCCGAACGAACGACAGGCCTCGGCCGATCTGACTGTCCTTCCAGTCTGGGCAGTTGGCCTTCAGGAAAGCGTTCACCTGAGTCGGATTGACCACCAGCTCATACGTCGCATGCGCGCCGTAGCTGCCGATCTCTTCCTCGCCCAGATAGATGTTCTCAAGTGCGGTGATCGGGCCTTCGCACAACACGTACACCAGGTGCAGCCACTCTCCCTCACCCTGCGCACCGGCCTGCTCCTGCGCCCAGACCAGCACGCCACCGGTGGAAACGCGGCCGAGGATGAAACGGACCGGCGCCTTCGACGACCGAACAGTCTGCGCCGACGGCTCGTTGTCGCGCAGTGGCGACTTGGTGTTGAGCTTTTCTTGCTGCTCCGATGCGTAAAAGGCCAGAGCAGCGCCAGCGACCGCGCCCCACGGGCCACCCTGGGCAAAACCAACAACCGCACCGACTACAACCGAGGCAAGTTTTCTGACGCCGCCGCTCATTCAACCCTCCACGCGGCCAGTGGCTCGCATACGACACGGGCTGCGCCGTCGTCGGTTGTTGCCCAATAATCGCCAGCCCAGAAAACAGCCATGCTTCGGCCGCCGGGGGCGTCGTACAGCACCACGTCACCGCGCTGGATGAACGTCAGCGGTACCCTTGCAAAATGGGCATCCCATGCAGCCTCAAGGCTGCCGTGCTGCTTTTTCAGCTGCCGCTTGGCGCCGGTTTCCGTTGTGTATTTGCCGCGGTAGTTCTCGGCCGGATCGACGCCACAAATCGCTGCCGTGCAGTCGGCAGCGAACAGGCAGCAGTCAAATTCGCCCCATGAAAAAGGCCGCTCTTGGGCGGCCTTGATCACGTCGTTCAGACGGGTTGTCCAGTCTCGGTAGCGCATGGCTAACTTCCATAGGTGAATGTCGGTGCGTCCTTCTTCGAGCCCCAGTAAATGGGCCACTCGGACATCTGCGCGATGGCGTAGAAGAACCGGTCGCCGTCGTGGCGTGCGCGGTGGTTTTCGTCGGTGAAGCGCTCGGTGCCGGTGCGGCTCCACTCGGCCATCCGGTCAACTACGGGCACAGTGATGCTGTTGCCGTCCTGGCCGTTGCCGGCGAACGAGAACTTGGCTGCATCCATTCGGCCGGAAAACAGGATGTCCGCCGCGTAGTTGCCAGCCTCGTCGAACACCACGAACATGACCTTGGCCATCCGGCCGCGACAGCCGCGCACGTTCGTCTCGGAGAGGATGTAGGCATCCAGGCCGCTGAGGGTCAGCTCGACCGACATCGGCGAACCGGAGTTGTCGCTTTCCTGCGACTGGCTGACCTGTCCGAAATTGCCAACCCCCTGATATGTAATGCCGTCAACCACCAGGTCGCCGGTCCCGGTATGCGCGAAGACCATGCCGTCGACGAAGTCGAGCTGCACCGCGTACACCGGCATGAATCGGCCTGTGGCAATGATGTTCACCACGCTCTGACTGAACGGGAATGCTGAGGGCATCAGAAGGCCTCCCTGAATTGATAACTGCCGTTCGCGACCACGGGGCGCACGGACATGGACCAGGTGTCAGAGGTCATCCGCATTTCGGAGTACGGGTTGAGGTACTCCACAGCGGTACCGGCCGTGAGCGTCTTGCGGATCCGCTTGTTGAGCAGCACGGTCACCCTGCCCTGCGCATTGGCTGATGCAGGATCTGTGACTTCGAACATCTCGCCGGCGATGGTGATGTAGTCGCCAGCGCTGAAAGCCGGGGCGTTCGCCGTTGCGCCGCCGATGACCATCGATCGCGCCTGAGCGTTACCGGTGACCACCGTCAGTGCGCCAACGCTGTTCGTCCTGCGCCTGGTGAAGGCCGGAAGGTTGAAGGTGCCCATCATGCCGTCGAGCCGCCCGAGGAACGCCGACAGCTCGCGCTCCTGGCCCCTCGTCAATAGTCCGAAGGTCAGCGTGCACTGCCAGTAGGCGCCCGGGTAGCCGATGATTTGCTGGGCGTTCGAAAGTGTCGACGTGAACGCCCTGCTGTTGTTGACGATGCCCCACGTCATTTCTGACGGGCGCAGCGAAGCCGGCCACGTGAGAGCCATGCGGTACTCCTTGGAGAAACGGGTTAAGGCTTGCGGATCTTGCTTAAGGAGCCGCCCGGTCCCAGCACCTCAGAAAATGATTGCTCGTAACCGGCGCGCATATTGCGAGTGCAAATTTCAATGAGCTCACCGATATCTGGGCCGACCTCATCGCCGCAGTGCAGAACGGCCGTGATTCGGCCCACGATCTCAGCGTGCAGTTTCATGCGCTCACGCCAAAGGTGAGGAGACGAGTCTTGGTCTATCCCCTTGAATATCACCGGTGATATAGCCTTGGTGATCACATCCAGCAGCTCGGGTACATCCAGATCGGAAACTTTCATCGATTTCTCCTTATCAGTTGCATTGCCGGCCCGTTCTGTTTGAGGTCACGCAGCATCATTTCGTACGCCCCTTTCATGCCGCGATTCGCGCCATCATCTGCAGCCTGCTTCAGCTGCTCGGCGGTGTTTGAATCGGGGTTTCCTTGGAAATAGAAGTTCTGCTCAATGGGTGGAAGGCTCATCGACGCAGAAGACGTAGCTGCTCTTGAAGTAGATGCCCCGCCACCAACGTAGCCACCGTCAGCATAGCCCTTCGTATTCGCGTTCATGCGCTCAAGGAATTCTCGGGCGCCCGGCTGACTCACGGCTTCCTTGCGGACCACGAACTCGCCGCCGTGCACTACGCCCTTCGGCTCGAACTTGCCACCATCACCGGTATAGCCGCCGTCGGAGAAGCCGTACTTCGAGCTGTAACCGGCCGCCGAAGCCCCCAGGCTCGACGATGTCGCTGCAGCCGATCCAGCGGCAAAGCCATTACCGGCAGCAGATGCACCAGCACCCGCCAGTCCGCTGAACAGCGTGCCGAAGATGCCCACCGCCGCCTGACGCACCTGGATGCGGATCAGGTCGGCGATGATGCCGTCGGCCAGATCCTTGAATGACAACTTCCCGGTCTTCACGAACTGGATGATGCCGTCTTCCATGTTGCTGAAGGCATTGGTGAATAGCGATTTGCTTTGGCCGGCCACATCAGCAGCTTGCTCGGCATAGTTCTGAAATGCCGACCTTGCACCGTTCGACCAGTCGGCCTGAGCCTTATCCACTTTGGCCCAGCCATTCACCATGATTGCGACCTGCTGCGGGAATAGCTCTTCGGTGATATTGATCTGATCCTGTAAATCCTTGCGCTGCTGGTCAGTTGACGCCCTGGCAAGCTTGGTACGCAGATCAAGGATTCGGTCGTTGTGATCGCTTTCAAGCTTCAATCGCTCCGAGGCTCGTTGTGCCTCCTCGGTTCCCTGCCCAATAGCAGCAGCTGCCTGGTTGGCAGCTTCCTGCTGGGTTTGGAGTTGCTTCTGTATCTGCAGTCGATACTGCTCGGCCTGGCTCAGCTCGCCACTTTTTTCAATAACTGCGGCGTAATCCTTTGATGCCTGACCAAGCGCAATACCATATTGCTCCTGCGTGATCTTCCCTTTCGAAAGGGCAAGCTGCAGTTTCTCCTGTGCCTCGGTCAGATCTCGAACAGCCTGTGCTGCCGGGTCTGCCTTTTTGTAGAGGGCATCGAAGGCGCTCAATGCGGCGTTCAGCTCACCTTTTTCGCTAGGCCCCTTGGGGGTTTTTGTTGCCTTGTTTGGCGTGGTGCCGGCCAAAATTTGCGCCATTTGCTCTTCGGCAAGTTGCTGAGGCGTTTTCCGCGGGGTAGCCGGTGCGGCTGGAGCGGTACCGCCATTTGTCAGCAGCCCATAGCCACTGAGCCCTTGCTTTTGCTGATCAACCAGCAGCAGATTGCGACCTGCAGTCAGGTTAATCGACTTGTCGATGATCCGCTGCATCGCGCTGACTTGCCGGGCCGAACTTTCTTCGGCCGCTTTTGCCGTATCGTCCAGAGCCTTCTTCTGTGCGGCTGCCGTATCCTCAGCGGCCTGCATGGCGGTGTAACTCGCCACCAGCAGAACCTTCAGGCGCTCCTGCTCGACCTTGTTGTTCTCCCTCACCGCATCCTGATACTTGTTCAGAAGATCGGTCTGGCTTGCGATGGCTTTGGCTTGAGCCTGCTGCGACTCGCTGGCGCCCATTTTTACTGCGGTGTACGCCGCCTCAGCTGCTGCGTTGGCGCCAACCAGGTCGCGGGTCTTGGTCAGTTGCTCAATGTATTTTGCCCAAGCTTGCGCATTGCTTTCTGTCGAAGCGCCCACGGCGGCCTGAGATTTCGCCAAGCCGGATGTTGCAGCGGAAGCGGAATCCGCTGAGTTCTTGCTGAGATCCAGCAGTTTGCCGTAGCGCTGAGATGCCTCATTGCTGGTGGCGTAGGTATTGGCCAAGCCGATCAGTTGCGTTTTGTATTCGGCGGACAGCTTGGTGTTACTGCCAAGCCAGGTGGTCAGATCGGCTAGCGGCTTCTGACCATTTCCGACCTCCTCGAACAAGCTTTTGAATTGACGCATTGATACGCCAGCCGACTCGCCTGTAAGGGATAGACCGGTTATTGCCGTGTTCTTATATGACTCAAGAGCATCGGCCGCCTCCTCAGCCTCTTTCTTCTGTTCGCGCATCCAGCTGGAGGCCTGAAATTGCTTCTGCTCTGCGTTCAGTCGTTTGAACTTTTCGATCTGATCTTCAAGCGTCAGATTCTGATCGATCAGCGATTTTGTCGCGGTATCGGTGCTGCTCGCGAAGTAGATTGCCGCGCCGGCAGCCAGTGTGATGGCTGTTGTCAGTAGGCCCATAGGTCCGCCAAGCAGCCCCAAGATCGCCGAGCCAGCCCTCGCACCACCGCTCTGCGCGGCGTTAAGACGAGTCTGAGCGGCATTTTGAGCGTTCATCGCTAGCGTGTCAGCTTCGCGCGAAGTCACCAGTCGTGCGTTTCCAGCAGTGACAGCAGACTGAGCGATAATTTCTGAACTGGTTGCCTGGGCTAGCGCAGTCCGTGCGGCAGTTTGTTGGGCTGTAATGATAGCCTCGGTCCGACGAATCTCCGCTAAGCGAGCGAGAGATTGCTGACGTCCAGTCTCGGTGATCTGCGACTTTAGCCGCTGAGTCTCCAGAGCCCGATCCGCGACCAGCTGAGCCTGGATAGCCTGTATTCGGATAAGCGCGCTTGCTTGGGCGGCTCGCGTAGAAGAAGCCTCGACCAGTGATCTCTGGGAAATCGCCAGAGCGGCAGCCTCTTCGGTTGCAGCGCGTCGGGTAGCTTGTGCGGCAGCGGCTGTAGACGCAACGTCGGCCTGTCTTTCGGTGACAATTTGCGCTTGTGTCGCGACGATTAGGTCGTATCTAGCCTTGACCGCCAGCCCTAGAGAGCTGACCAGTCCGACACCAACTTTTGCAGCGTATGCACCGGTTATAGCCATCAACGCATCGGTGTTGGAAACCACCGTTTTCAGGCCATCACCGCCGACAGCAACGACACTGCCGAGGCCGGTCGCGATGGACTGAATGCCGTCGATGACTTCTGGTTTCGACAGAGAGTCGGCCAGCGCATCAACCGAACTGATAAGCGGATTTATGTCGATCTGCCCGACAGCAGCAAGGAAGTTGTTTTTCAGTGCGGTCGATGCCTGCTCAAACCGGCGCGGCATGCGATCAAGCTCCGAGTTCAGCGAAGTCAGAGACTTGAGAAGCGCATTGGTAACAACCTCGGCAGTGATCTTGCCGTCGGCAGCCATCTGGCGAATTTGGCCGTTGGTGACGCCCAGGTACTCTGCCAGCGCACGGGTGATGCGTGGCCCCTGCTCCATAACAGAGTTCAGTTCCTCGCCGCGGAGCGTGCCAGAAGCCAAGCCCTGGGATAGCTGAATCGCGGCGTTCGAAGCCTCCTGCATGGTGGCGCCGGAAATTACGAACGCCTTGTTGATGGCATCGGTTACCCCAAGCAACTGCTCGGTGGTGTAGCCGGCGCCTCGGGTGGCGTTGGCCAGGCGGGTATACAGCGAAACAGTCGACTCCAGCGAGCTGCCAGTATTGTTCGCCATCGTCAGCAGCTTCTGGAATGAATCGGCAGCTACAGAAGTCGATGAACTTACGAGCGCCAGAGAGCCCTGCATGGACTTGAAGGCGTCGGTCAGTCGAATGATCTCGCTGACCACTCGACCGGCACCGAGGGCCGCGAACGCCACACCAGCCGCCCGAGCCGCCGAGCCAGCTCCAGACATGGAGTTGGCAGCCTGATCACCAACCACAACAAGGTTGTTCAGTGTGATGCGCAGTTGCTCGCCATTACGCTGCGCCTGCCGCGAATCGATGATGATATCCAGGCGACTGGATTGCTGGGTCATAACGTTTCTCCAGGCGAAAAAAAACCCGCCGGAGCGGGTTGCGTGATTTTTTGTACTGCGCTAGATCTGGATCGCCTCCAATACCCACGCACCTCTAGTCATATCAAATCTGATGGTCGCGTCGAACGGATTAGGCAAGTAAGCGCCAAATGCGTTTTTTGCCCTGACATTCGCGCTGACCCTAAAGGTGCAGGCGCCGCCTACCCGCTGAACACTGACCTCGGGGTCGTTAGGCCATGGGAATACGGCAGAATCTGGGTCTTTGAGGCGGCGCTTTACTTCAAGGGTTACGGCGCTGAACGCACTGACGGGATCATTGCACTCTTTCTGGCTCCGCTCCTTCCTGGCGTCCGCCGCTGCGGCATAACTGTTGGCCTTCATTCCGGCGGTGGGATGACGCATCAAGTAGAGAGACAGGACGAAGTTTGCGATCAGTGCGACGGATAATGTCAGCACCGAGCCCTTGACTATCGGCATCCTTGTTGGAACCTTTGGCCACGCCAGAATCAGCAGCGCTAGGCCTACTGCGACACCCATGAACCCAAGAAATCCACCGAACATTAACGCTCCTCCCTGTTTGATGGCAGCAATCTACCACCATCGGCGGAAAGCACCAAAGCGTGCTGTACGAATCCACAGTAACGCCCCGCCGCTCACCGATAGTAGCCTCTTGCCTTCACCCAACGGATAACCCCAGTCCTTTGCCTGCAAGCCCAAGGACTGGGAGAGCGCCAATTTCGGCGCGTTTATGACCTGGAGGTCAATGTGTCAGACCAAGCACTCAAAGAAACAGTCATCGCCCAAAGCATCATCATTAATGCGCTAATAGCCGCAGTTCGCAAAAAGGACGCTATTGATTTGGGCCTCTATAATGACCTGATCGCCAAAATGCGCGAAAAACATGTCGAGGACGGCACCGGCAAGAACAAAGTTTTCAACGAGGTAATCGAAACAGCAAGATCAGCTGCTCTTATTCTGGATCAGCAGCCGCCGTCTTTCCCCCGCGGATAAATTCCGAGATTGAACCTACCGCATGCGCTACTGAGGCGTCTGTGGCTACTCGCAGGCTCGACTCCTGGCTGAGTCGAGCCTTTATATCTTCAATCTCACGCTTCAAGCCCGCCACTTCTTTCGCAAGGCCTTTGTACTCGCTGCTCATATCCCACTCCTGCGGCCATGCCGCGTCATGTTGGCTGTCACTACACGTCGTCATCTAGCGCAGCGCAGCCGGTCCGCGAATCGTTCCAGCCGCACTTTCCAGGAGTGCCCGTTGTTCTTGCGTCACAAGATTCGCGGGGAACCTTCCGGTATCACGGTCGGCAAGATCTGGCCAAACTCCTTGCAGGACTTCAGCCTTCGCAGATTCCGTGGCGCAAATACCACACGTAACTGAGACCATTTCGAACTCGGCTCCCGCAGGCGTGAATGTGCTCATTTTTGCTCCTGCGGGACGTCCCGCGCTGTGGTTAATCTTCATCACAAACCGAGCACCCGAGATCACTTGGTCATTGAGCTTTCCTGCTGCTCTGCCCATCTTTTGCGGAAATCGTCATCAAGGGCGAATATCACAGCATCAAACTCTTCGCGGGAATATCGCTCACCGTAGGCTGCCAGGTAGTCACTCAGATCCCGAACAGAGAGAGGTGCCGGAACACCGTTCATGCCGACATACTGCCGCCCCCGACTGATGACGTAGTAGGCTTCCAGCATATCGGTGGTTGGACCGTCCAGCTCTGGCGGCTCAGGGATGTAAACCCTCAGCTTTTCGTGGACTTCTCTTTTGCGCTCGTTTTCCGGGCCCGCCCACTCGGCTGCCCAGCGGTAGGCGGCAAGGGCTTTTCCACTGTTTCGGCCACCTGCTCCTTGTGACGTAGGGCGATGTCATTGGCAGCATTCAGGGCGAGGAAGTAAACCTCTGGCATCTGCTCGATCAAAACAACGCCGCGCTCCGGGGTATACGGCGCAGGTGCGTCTGGATCTTCTGCCTCTGCAACACCCTCCCAGTCGAGGATCAGGTGCTTGCATGCCAGCTCAACGAAAAGAATATCTGGATCTGGTATTTCAACCGATGACTTCTTGAGGATGTCGAACTCTTCAGTCCCTACGCCCATCTGGCGCGAGGCGAATTCAAGGTGTCGCTGAATCTGGCGGTAGTCGCTGGTGTAGCCTGGTCGAGCGGACGATCCGATCTGCAGGCGCAGGCCGGGGGCCGGCTCGATCCATCGCGTAGACACCGCATCGAGCGGATCTTTCTTTTTCAAAATAAAGGTCATTCTGTACCCCAGCAACGAGGCCCTTTCAGGCCTCTGCATTATTAGCGGTTAAGGCGTAACAGCAGGCACGCGAGTAATCGTTGGCGGGATGCGTCGGGCCGAAACAGCCAGCTCCACCTCAATGATGTCGGTCGCACCACCGTCCGGCCAACTGCCTACCGCTTCCATTTCTGGCAGCAGCACCGTGTAAGCACCGTCAGCATTCTCGAGCGTGAAGCTCATGGCTACCGATTCGCCGGTACGCTGTTTGCGGTACAGGGCGTAGGAAGCGGCAGACCAGGCCACGGTGACGCTACCGGAGGCGCTGAAGGTTGTCGGGATAATGCTGCCGGCGAACGCATCACCCGAGCCCAAGCAGCGCTGCGTCTGGACTGCGTTATCGAAGGTCAGCGACATTGCGCTGATGCAGGTGCCGTTAGCTGCCGAGGCGGCGACACCATCCAGAGTCAATGCGGTGAAGTTCTTGAAGTTGAATCGAGAGCCGTCCGGCTCCGCAGCGGCAGCACTGAAGAAGCTGGTGCCATCGGCCTTGTCTTCCCAGTCGGTCGCCGAAAACGTGGTGTCAATGGTGACATCGTTGTCGGTGCCGAAGGTGAAGGCCATCGATGCCACTTGTGCGCCGCGAGCAACTGACGCAACGGTCACATCGCTCGCGTAGGAGGCGATCGAGTAGCTGATGCGCTGATTACCCATGGTCAGAGAGTCAGCCGTCCAGCGCGCGCCGAAACACGACTCCAGGAAATCATCGACTGCGCCGCCGTAGCGCCACTTCATACCGATCGCGCCAGCCACATCAACCGTGGTCGGCGTGGTGCCCTGACTCATTCGAGTCGAGCCAATTTCGTTGTTTTCTGCGGTGTTCTGGGTTGGGCCGATACCGAACGAGGTACGGATCAGCTCTTTCCAGCCAGTCGCGGGCGTCACGCCCTGGGTTATTTCTTCAACATAGGCCGTGGCGACCTTTGCTCCTGACGACATGGGTATGTCTCCTTTCTGCGGGCGTAAAAAAACCCGCGCTTGGCGGGATTGACTGGATCGAAGGGGAGTTTATTTCTTGCCGAACCCGGCAGGTCCGCCGCCGCACATGCAATTGATGGTTAATCTGTCAGCGCTTACCAAAAACTGCGAACCGATACCCAGTCCGACACCGGCGGCAACGTATTGCCCTTGCTCATTGACCTGCATCTTCAAAGACCACTGCGGGGCGAACTTGGCCTTGATCGTGGAATCCTTGATTGACGCCTCGCTCACGAAAACAACGCCATCAACTACCACGAAGGGCTCTGGCTTCTCTGGCTTTTCCAGATTGCCGATGCGGCAGCGAACTGCGCCATCGGTAGTGATAGTCAGGACGCCATTGACCACCGAGGCTCGCGTACCGGAAGACTTCGCCTTCTCTGCACGATCCTGCGCCTCTTCCGAGGTCTCTTGCCGAACATAGGTTAGCGTGGTGCGGTAGTCCGATCCGTCGCGGTCAAATGAGAAGTCCTCGGTCGTGAACTCTGCGCTTTCTCGGTACTTGACCGGGATCTTCGACAACTCGGCGCCGATGAAGGCATAACGCTCCATCGCATTGGCTGGAAGTTCACGATCAGGCCACTGACCGGCAGTTATCGTGACCAGTTTTGGTTGCGGCGACTCGATTCCGGGACCAGCGATATTCAGCTCAAACGATCCTTCATTTTCATACTTCCAACCGGATACGCCCGGCACGTAGTCATGGCTTTGCATTGATGCTCTCCAGCGACCTCAGTAGGCGCGATATGGAATTTTAACGTTGACCTGATACCAACCGTTGCCGTCATCGCCAAGGGTTGCGGCCGAGGCCGCGAAACAGTCGAAACCGCTCTCGCTGAAGAATTCGAAGTGCTGCACCAGCGTATCGGCAGCCCGAGTGATGGCGAGCGTACCCTTGTAGCTGGGTACAAACAGCTGAATGATGATGATCCCGGTGCGCTGCACGCATGGCGACAGGCCGACTTCTGGCGTAGAGGACAGACCTGGAACGTCGGCCAGCCTTGCCCAAATCGGCTTCCCGGACGGGTCGAATATCGCGTTGTTCGGGAAGTCGACACTCGCCGCCGGGATGCCGGTCCATTGCGTCATGCGCGTGGTGACGATGTTCCGGATCTGTTCGAAGGTCATTGGTTGGCCCTCGCCACGCTATTGAATGCTGCGCCGAACATGCCGGCGGGAGCCTTCTTGGAATAGCCATCCTCCAGACGCTCGATGTACGGCAGATTATTTTGGATGTAAACAACGGTGTATGGCTCAAGCCCTGTTAGGCGTGTTGCGCCTTCCGTGATAGTGGCGCCACCTTCCTTATCGTAAGCGTCAAGCGAGGCATAAACCGGCTTGCCGATCGATAGCTGGTTGTTCGCCCGTGCGCGACCGGTATCAACAGGTGTTCGCATTACCACCTCGTTCAGGCACTGAATCGCGATCGTCCTGATCTTCTTCGATAGGTCCTGTTCAACGGCGCCCATAAACAGGCTCGGCGGGATGCTCCAGCCTCTTGCCATGCTCAAGCCCTCCGCAGGTGAAGCTGGTACGTCGCGCCAGTTGGATCGGGAAGAACCAGGTGGACGAGAAAGTTTTCAGTGCCGGCGCTGATGGTGTGGCCTACGTCCGGCACGGCGTCTATCTCGTTGCTGAGGATGACGCACTTCGCATCACCCACCTTGATGTTGATCCCGTCGATGCGCTCGACCTTGAAGCCGGTGATAACGCCCCGACCTGTGTAGGTGATCGTTTCAGCCGTGGTTTCTTCGGTGACCGGGTCAAAGACGCCGGGGCCGTTGTAGCTGCCGACGATCTGGCTCACTGCATCTTCCAGCTTTCCGTCAAACGCCTTGGACAGTTTGGTCTGAAGTTTGTCCTTCATGCCCATGCTCAGCCCCTCACCATCGCGATGGAGTTGGTGCCATTGACCCATGGATAGATAAGCGCCATGGCGAAGCTCTCCCCGGAAGACAGCGCGACAGATCCCTGAATGTAGGTTTCGCTTACAGAGACGCCGCCACCAGCCGATACCGTCTCGCTGATCGTCTCGCGCTCGACGGCCTTGTACAGGCCGCCCGTCGAGGCGACTTTTGCAACTTGGGCGCCGGCCTGTTTGATCTCGGCCGGTACTTCGGCGGGGACAGGACGCTTTATCTTGCTGGTCAGCCAGGCGTTGGCCTGCATCACAGACAGAACCGGATCACCGGCACCCGCCCAGCCCGACCCCAGCAATGTGTCAACGTCTGCAACAGTGATGAAGTCGGTCATGGGTTATTCCTGTTCGGCCTTCTGGCTTGCACCGCCGGACTTCGCTGCCTTGATCGGCTCGGGGTGCTTGTAGTCATCCGGCGCGAACTTGGCGTCGATGATCTTGTAGCCCTTCTGGCGCAGTTCAGCCTTGCGCTCAGCGGTGACCGGGTGCTTCTCGTAAACGACTTTCTCGTCCATGGTGGACTCCTGGAAGGTGGATTAGGCGACCCAAAGGCCGCCGTCTCGATTACTTGGTAGCGTCACCGATGGTGATAACGCCAGCGGAGGCCTTGATGCTGTTCGCAACCAGATCCCAGTTCGAACCCGTTGCCAGTTCGGCGCTGGTTGGCGACTTGCCGCCGTTTGCCGTATCCCATGTAAATCCTTTGAGACCCATGCCGAAGGTGTAATCCGCCTGCATGGTGGTCTCGATGCGCTCCTTGCCGTTGGAGGTCTGGATGTTGGTGATCAGGTCGGAACCGTCCATCACCATCGCAGCGCCGTCAGCCAGGCTCAGCACCTTCTGCTTGTTCGGGGTGCCAGCCTCGTACAGAGCGGCTGCGTCGGTGATGATCACCGCCTTGCCCAGGATGTCGACAACCTGCACACCGCTGAAGGTGAACAGCTTCTCGGCGTTGACCAGGTTCTTGCCGATCAGCTTGTGGTACATGGCGCCGGTCATGACCTGGGCAATCAGGCGCTGAGAGGCGTCACCGAACAGCGCGTGCGCGTTGTTGATGGCGACGTAGTCCACGCCGAGGGTGGCGGACACGTCATTGGTGGCGGTTGGCTGGTTGCCAATAGCGGCGACCAGGGCGGCGATGGCGGTGTTCAGCTGGTCCGACATGATGGCTTCGGACAGGTTGCGGCTGATCACTTCCAGGGCTTCCTCCGGGTTCTTCTGAACCCACGACAGCTGCGAAGGCTCCCACAGGATTGGGCCGAAGCCGCCTGCGATCTTCACCGAGTCGTACTGCTTCTGGGTCAGCGGGGTTGCCGCTTGAGTGCCGTTGGCTGCGTAACGGTCAACACGACGCTGGGCGCTGTGCAGGCCAGCCCAGAACGACTCTTGCAGGAAGTCGCCGTCGATGCCTTGAGTGGTCAGGCGGATGGAGCCAGCGGAGGCGGCGTTGAACTTCTCAACGTCCTGAGCCAGGGTTTCGATGGTGGTTTTCTTGAGGTACTCATTGAATACCTTCATGTTCGACAGGGACATAGTTGCTCCTTAACTTGTTGCGGTCATGGCCTTAATGGCTGCTACGCGATCTGCTTTGCTGCCGCCAAAGTTGCCCTTGGCGCCGGGATTACCGCCGCCACCGCCCTGAGCGCCGCCGCCATTGGCATCGGAACTCTTCAGGATGTGGTCGCGGTGCGGGTACTGCGAGACGAGGGTTTCAAGCGACTCGTTGAAGTCGGCCAGCTCTCCCGGGCGGGAGCGACTGAAAATCTTCTGGCCTTGAGCGTCATAGGCGACGACCTTGCCTTCTTCGATTTTGAAATTGCTGCCGAAAGTGGCCTGAACCATGTCAGCCGGAACTACCATCTTCTCGGCGATGAACTGCGAGCGGGCGAAGCTGCCACCGATTTTCTCGGCGTACAGTTGCTGCTCGAAGCCGCTTGCCTTGGCCGTCAGTTCGTCCAGTTGTAGCTGATAAGCCTTGCTGATCTCGCCCTTCACCTTCTCGATCTCTCCGGCATCCACCAGAGTTTTAGCGTCGAGATTTGCCACTGTAGCCAGAGCTTTTTTGGCCGCTGCTGGGTCGTCGATGCCTTCGAAGGCCTTCACGGTCTTCTCGGCAGTCTCGGCCCGCTGGCGATTGTCCTTGGCTTCAGCGTTCAGGCGAGTGATGGTGCTTCGAGTGCCAGGGGCATCAAACGCCACCTCCTTACCGTCGTCTTCGACATAAACCGGCTTGTCGTCCTGGATTTCAGCGTATTGCTTGCCATTCACTTCAACTGTTTTCAGCTTCATTTCGTCTCTCTAGGCCATCCGGCCAGTTGTCGGGCCATCCGGCCCAGTGCGCCCCGCTCATCCGAACAGACAGGCAATAAAAAGCCCCGGCGTTTGCCAGGGCTGAATGATTTTGTTTGTGGTTACAGGCCGGCGCGATCAAAGGCCTCAGGCACCATCTTCCGAAGCTGATCCAGCGTGCGCGGCTTGAAGTTGTTGCCGATCTGCAGGTCAGAGAACTGCTCAGGCGTCATCCCGCCATCGCGGAACAGCTTCGCCCGGGCCTTGCCGATGACCGTGTCCTGAAAGGCTGCTGGCTGCGTCTTGATCCACTCGTAGTAGCTGGTATCCGCCTGGACCTGGCCGCTCATGCTCGATCGGCCAGCCAGCGCACCCATTGACGGCGCATCCTTGAGGATCAGAATGAAGCTGGTCCGGCAGCGGATGTGAAAAGGTGGCCGAGGCCCCTCCTCAATCGCGTACTCGGTTCCGTCTGCGGCTCGACAGTAAGCAGTCGTTCGGCCGTCCAGCGTGGCGATGATCTTCACGCCCTGCAGGATGTCGCTGTTCTGCTTTGCGAACTGATTGCGCGCTTGGCTGGCAACGTGCTGCACAGCCGTGCGAGTGACTGCATCGGCGTTGCGGCTTGTGATAGCGAGCAGGCCGTCCGCGTACTTCATGTCCTTGGTGCCGCGCAGGGTGCGCATGATTTCTGAGTTGGTCTTACCCTCGAACCAGCCCTGCCGTATCGCACCGGTTACCCTAGATCGCTCGGCTTTGCTCCAGTCCTCGATGAAAGGTGTCAGCAGCTTCCCGCCATCAGCGCCCTTGATGCCGAGGGGCGACCTGAAGGCGGCCGTCTTGAGGGTTGAGAGTGCAGGGATGGTCGCGGTATAGCTCGGCACCGCAGCGCCGATCAAGACCGCCTCGGCGGTTGCTTGCCAGACTGCAACATCCATCAAATCCAGCTGCATCTGATCGGTGTATTGAGTGAGGATGCCGGCCAGCGCTCCATCCACCTGCTTGAGCATGGCATCGAGTCGAGCGCGCTTGAACTCAGTCAGTTCCGACTTTCCCAGCTGCTCGCGCAACGACCGGTCGATCTGCCGCAGGAACGGCGCGAACTTCTCGACCTCGCTGGACTTGAGACTTTCCAGCAGCACCGCATTGCGGATCGTGTCGCTGATCTGGTCGCTGCCCATGGGTTAATCGTCCAGGCTCACGCCTTTGCTGGGTTGAGTTTGTATGCGGGCAAGCTCCTTCGGCCAATCCAGTTCGTCGCTGATGACGCCGCGGCGCTGCATTTCGGAGTAGAGCGTTTCATCGCTGAGCTTGCCGGAGTTGGCCATGCTGATCAGGTTGGGCAGGCTGACTTCAGGTGCAAAATCCGAGTCAAAATTCCCGCGCATTTCGACGTGGCCACCATCACCGAGACTGCCGTAGTCGGCAAGGATCTGGAGCAGCTGAGCGATGCAGTCAGCGAACTGACCAGCCAGGCGAGCCAGCGGGGACAATTCCTGCGCCGCTTCCTCGTTGGCCTGTGCCGCCGTCTTCACGGCCTGCTTGTCCTTCTGGAGCAGCTTGGCCCCGGCCATGCGCATGTCATCGACCAGGTCGTTCAGTGAGTCGCGCCCGGCGGTGATTGCCGCCCCGGTGTGCTCGACGTACTTGGCGTTACCATCCTTCGGCATGCGGGTTGCGCTGGCCGAGCTGATAGTCAGCTGGAATTCTTCGTTATCGGTGAACACGAACAGCAGCGGGACGCGGGCAACGTGCAGCAAGTTGTCCTGGTCGCTCTGTGACTGCCAGTGCTTGACGTTCAGGTGAGCCAGTTCGAGCAGTGGCGGCTTAGCCGTCATCGGCCCGGTGCGGCCCGTGTAGAACGTCACCCATGGAATGTATGTGAGGCTGGTCAAGCCCTTGTCGTGCTCCGCCCATGCGCCGCCATTGTCAGGCTTGCGATAGGTGCGCCAGCTGCCCGGCTCCAGTACGCGGACTTGATCCGCGCACTTGACGCCGAATTCACCGTCTGCGACCTCGACCGACTCCATGTAGCGAACCTGCATCAGCTTGCCGCCGTCGAAGCGCCAGCCGAGCACCTGGCCCGGCTTGATGATGACAGCATAAGGGCGAACCCCAGCCGCTTGTTCCTCGGCTACGGTCTTGTACAGCTTGTTGCCTTCAGCGTCTCGGGTTGGCTGATGCTCAATCATCGCGTGACACAAGCCTTTGGCCAGCGCCTCGCGGAACCACTCGACCGACCACGAATTGAGGTCATTGCCTCCAAGGTCGATGTCGGCGGAAAGCAGCTTGATCGGCTCAGGAACGTCCTCACCCAACTGAAGAGGCTCAGCGAACACCCGTGAAGTGCTGCTGCTTACCGTCTCGGCATACGCGGGGAGAAGCGTGGACAGGGCCAGGCGCTCCTTGTAAGTGTCATCAGCCTCAGCCGGGTATTGCGGCAGGAGCTTGTTGCCGGCCTTGCGCATAGCCTGAGTTCCGCCCATCAGCGGATCAACAATGGCCCAGTGCTCGCGCATGCGCTCAACCGCCGGCAAGGCGATGCTTGGGTCATTACTCATGGGCTAGATTCTCAGGGATGTGGTGGTGGTTGGTGTCGGCTTGCGCTTGGTCATGGCGACAGCGAAGTAGCGCCAAGCATCAGCACCGTGCGACGTGCTGTCGTGCAGCGGTTTGTCTTTCCAGCAGCCATGCTTGTCGTCCCACTCCTTGCGGTATGCCTCAAGATGGGTGATGCCTTCGCTGCATTTGGATTCATCGAAAACGCAGCGCGGCAGGATCTCCCGAGCCGCTTCAATGCCAGTATCTACGCCAGTCTTCGGGACAACCTGAAACTTCAGGGTGTATTTCACGCCGTCGATCTCGTAGCCCTCTTTGGCGATGTCCTTGCGACTCTTGGCATCACTGCCGAACTCACGGTTTTCGATGTCATGCGGCCCCCAGTGCTCGGAATAGGTGTAACCCTTATCCTTAAGCACCTTCATGTAATGCCTCAGGCCTTCGCCGGAATTCTCGTAGTAATCGATGACGTGATATTCGTTGCCGACCTGACGCACGAACCAGATGGCCGTGGAGTCGCCGACGCCGATGTCCCAGAAGGTCATCACCGGCAGGTGGCTGTTGTCTGGCAGCGTGCCGATTCGCTGAGCGGCATACAGCTTGATGAACTGCTGGGCGTAGTAAGCGCCCTCGATCGACTGCTGGAAGGCTTCGGCCGGGATCGACGGGTATTCCCGCTTCATGTCGTCGCCGAGGGTCTTCTCCTTGGCCGCGTACCAGGCGCGCTGACCCGGGTTCGTGTCGATGCCGTGTTTTGCGAACAGCTCGTTAAAGTAATCGGTCAGGCGCTGCGGGATGATCGCCTCGGCTGAATCGAGCCAGTAGGCTTTGTTCTTCCACCAGCTGAAGAAGAAGAACTTCCAGTCCAGCTTGCCGAGCGGCGTGCCTGACAGCAGCTGTTTCTCGGCGCTCTGCGAGTACTCGAAGAAGTAGCCCGCCCGCCCCTCCGCCGTCGATTCAATCGTGACGAAGCAATCGGTGGCCACAGCCTCAAACGCGCCGGTGACGATCTCGCGCGCCTTGTGCGGAAACTTTGCGCAGATCTTCCCGAACTCGGAGACGTGCAGGTAGCGCAGCGTGCCGCCCCGAAACGATGTGCTGACGTAGAGTGAGCCGCCCTTGCTGAATACCAGCTCGCCGGCAGCATCGTTGCTCGCAGGGTTCGCGGCGCGGATCTCTTTCGGCAGGTTGTCGTAGGCGTACTTCACCTTCTCCCGGAACAGGCGCTTAGCGTCGTTCAGGGTGTGAGCAATCAGCGCGCACTTGGCCGACTCGAACAGAGCGGCGTCGAGCTGGATGATGCAGCACTCGGTTGTGAAGCCGAGCTGCCGAGCCTTCAGGATGATGTTGCGGGTATGCATCCCGTCGAAGTATTCGATCTGCTCGTCCGTCATCCGGAAGCGGACTTTCTTGCCCTCCTTGTCGGTGATGAAGTAGAGATTGTTCAACCGCCAACGCTTATCCCGGAGCAGCTTCATGTGCTCGGGCTTCATGTCAGGCGTCCTTCGATAGTTCGTCCATCATCTTCGAGAGTTCGTCGGCTTCGTCCGTCTTCTCCTTCTCGTCCAGGCTGTATGCCTGACGCTCCAGAACCTGCAGGTTCTTCATTGCAGAGGAAAGCTGGAACAGTGTTTTGGAATTGCTGGGCAGCGAGACGGCGGCGAGCATTGAGGCGCGGCGCATACCGTTGTTGTCTTCGGAGGTCTCGGCCTCGATGTCTTCTTCGATCTCTTCGCGGCGCTGGATGGTCGACAGCAGATCGTCCATCAACAGGTTCGCAAGATTCGTCGCCTTGCGAATGTCTCGCCGGTGGCTGCGAACCACCCGGGCGCCTTCTTCGGCGGCCTCTTCGATGATTTCGGCATCCAGTTCGCAGTTCGCGCCTTGATCGTTGCGAACCTCTCCGCGAACCAGCTTGCTGCGAACCTCTTTTCGCACCTGGTCAGAAAGGTCTCTCGCCCATCCAAGGGCCTTGGCTTTCTTCCTGATTGCGGTGTCGCTCACACCTTGGCGCTCAGCGATGGTTCGGATGGAAAGCGAACCTGCCCGGTAGGCTCGTTCGATCGCCTCCCAGTCGGGTTGCTTGGTTGTCATGGGGATCCTTATTTTTGCTTGATGGTCATCGTGCGGATGGTGCCGCCGGTGTAGATGTCTCGCTTCATGGCGGCACGAACCGCGCCCACCGCGTTTGCCCCCATATCCATCGCTGCTAAGGCATAAGCGGAGCCACTGCCAATAGCGTCAGGGTTGGATGGGTCGAGCTCCTGCTTCCAAAGGCCCGTCTTGTCGTCGTGGCCGACCATCATCAGCTTGCCACCATCGACGACATAGCCCGAACACTCCACAGGAACAAGCGAGGGGGTTCCGAAGTAGGCGGCAATCAAAGCCTTCTCGTCGCATACAGCTCCAGCCAGGAAGAAACTGACTCCATCAACGGTCGCGCACTTCAAGCAATCATCTGAGACGATCGCGCCCGACCTGGTCTGCCGCGAGTCATAGGCGATAACACCGTCCTTGTAGGCAATGGTTGTCATGTGGGCCTCAGCTGAATGGATCCGCAGGTTTGGCGATCGAGCGAACGAACCACATGAAGCCCTGCTGAAGATTGGTCTTGGCCAACGCCAACAGCCGAGGGTCAACACCTTCAATCTGGCCGATCTGCTTGAACAGTTCGCCGGCGTCGGCCTCCAGAGCCTTGATCGAGTTCATGCCGTCGATTTCAGACTGAGTCAGGTCGCGGTAGCCGGTGATCTTCTTGTGCTGGTTATCCATGCTGCTCTCCTCGTCGCGTGTCGCGACACAATTTGCACTCTCGCGAAACGTGTCGCGACCTACTTGCTCTGACTGCGCTTGATCTGCGCGTCCACCTGGTCTGCGCAGGTGTCGAGCAGGTTGATGGCTTGGTTCTTCAGCTCCCACAGCTGGCCGTTGTCGGCAAGGTCCTCATCAGCTACCCGCTCACATGGCACCAGCTCAGGGGGCTCGACTCTTACTGCCGCTGTCTTTGTTACCACTGGCAGCTTTACCGCGCAGGCCGTCAGGCAGAGGCTGAGCAGCCCAATCACGAACAGGCTTGCTGTTGCGTTTGAGTTCTTCAAAGTTCTTCTCCGCCTTTCTGGCTTTCGCCTGACTGGCCTGTAGACGCTTGTTCAAGTCTTTCTGGTAGTCGGCGTTGCGCTGGGCTTCGGCGCGCAGCGTGGTGATCGTGGCCTGGCTTTCTAGGTTGGCGTCCACCGCCTTCTTCTTCTCGCTGGCTTCGAATGCCACCTCCCCGCGAAGGGCGACGACACGCGACTGCTGAATCCCAATGAGGAGCAGGCCGACCAGGGCGATGATGATTGCAGCAGCGAAGGCCTTCATGCGGAATCCGCCTTGCGACCGAGGAAACGAGTCACCAGTTCGCGTATGGCTGTCACGCCAAGAAAGCCGATCGTGCCACCGGCAGCGACCGACAGACTGGAAGGCCAGGCCATCCACTCAATAAGACTCGACGCGACCAAGCTCAGCGATCCACAGATCAGCGCCTCGAACACAATCCGGCGCTTACTGGTTTCCTTCGCGTCGTACATGACTCGAAGCAACGATACGGTGATGGACATGATCACGCCCTGCCAGAGCGGATTGCTCAACGCCAGCCAGATCTTGGCCCATGTGTCTGGCTTGTCAGGCATGTTTGGCATCCGGGTTGCCTCCCCCTTGGGGAGATTGATAAATCCGGCGTCAGCTGCACTCCCAGCTCGGAGCAATGGGTGTGGGGAGCCGAAAACTAAAAAGCCCCTGCGAATGCAGAGGCCCTGAATAGGTGCGCTCGTCTTTCCGAGCTGTCTGCCAAAGACCATCCCAGCGTCGACGCCCCTTTGCATCGATCTCGCTGATCCTGTCTCGCGCCACCCTGCAGCATTGTGAGGTCAGGGCGCGCGGGCTGCCGGTGTTGATTCCGTACGTCGCACTATCCGGCTATCGACGTCCAGGCCTTCCCGAGGGCTGTCCTGGCTACAGGTAAAACTACAGATTCTTTTTGTGGATGCGCCAACCCATGGCGACACCGGGGTGCAGATACTCTCCGGTGCGTGGATGGCGCGAGAAGTCGGTCTCGCCAACTTGGCGTGCGACCGCCTCCCAGGCCGTTCTGTGGCGCTCCAGCAGATTGCCTTTGGCTTTCAGCTTCATGCGCACCTCCCGGCAAGTCGAATTCGAGCCAATAAAAAACCCGGCGCGGTGGCCGGGTTCAATTTTTGAGTTAGTTGCCGAAGGCAAAACTCTAACAGTGGCGAAATCATGCCATGAGCCGCACGGGAACGCAATAGGCCCTCATGCGGCCTCGCGCATTTCGTAAATTACCGCCGCCACCGGACTGAGTGCTCGTCGGTCAAGATCCTCGCAGCAATCGAAGATCAGTTGCAGCATGCCGCCCCAATCCCGTTCCCAGTTGCATGACTCCAGGCGCACACCGTAGAACTGCCACATCCACTCCCTGAACTTCTCGGGGTTGGCGAACGGGTCCTCGTTGGCCGACTGGCCGCCCTGGTGCATGTACTGGTACCGGCGCATGACACCCTTCACCACGTACTCCAGCTTCTCCCGCTTGGCCGCTGTCATCCGAGGTGACTTGCTCTGCACCGCCAGGAATACCACCTCTTCCGCCGCCTCGCGGATGTCGTCGCTCTGCTCGGCGGCGTACATGAAGTCGCCGAAGACTCGGATCTGCGGGTGTAGCCGAGCGATTGCCGACTGGATATGCCCAGCCAGGGCGCCGTGGACTGCGTGATTCGCCGTAGGGCCACGCTCGGTGTTCTGCACCACCACACCCAATTGAACAACATCAGAGGTCTGGCCGGGGGCCGGGTTGTATTTGCAGTCATGCCACGCCTGGCGCGCTGAGTTGATCTTCATGCTGCCTCCCCCTTCTTCAGCTCTCTGGTCTTTGCCCGGTACTCGGCCTTGATGGTTTTGATTTCGCCCATTGCTATGCCCTCAAGTGCGGCAGGTCGTGCGCCGCCAAGTAATCGTTGCGCGCCTTCACTGCGTCGTTGAGGTCCTTGAACCGGCCGAGGTGTATCTGCTTCTTCTGCCACTGAACCTTCGCGCACCATCTGCCACGGTCCCAAGAAACCCCGACGTGACCGCTCGTGTTCTTGTCCGTCTTTTTGCGGTTGGCCGCCTGCACGTTGTAATCGGCGTAACGGCAATTACCTGGCTCATAGCCTTTCGAGGATTCAATCCGGTCAAGCGTCAGCTGATCGGTGTACCCGTTGGCGAGAGACCACTCCATGAATGGCTTGAAGCTCTTCCATTCTTCGCAAAGTGTTACGCCTTGGTATTTCTGAATTTCGGCACCGCGCGGATTCAGGCAGCGGCGCTTCATGTTCGCCCACGTTACGTGGAGCCTGCTGTTTCTGTTGTTGAGCCCGTGCGTAGAGCGCTTCTGGGCGCCATGCTTGTTGGCGCAGGGGACGCAAAGCCCCGTCATTACCTTTGCCCGCTCCGTACGCGACTCAAACTCACCAAGGCAGTCGCGGCACTGGAAGACCCCGATAGATCGACGGCTCCCAGAACGGACTTCGGTGAATTTGCGCAGAAGAATCACATCGCTGCACATGACAAGACCTCCTCGTAACGCTTTTCAAGGCGTCTCACTTTCTTTGTGAAGACAGCCTTCAGGCGCTTCAAATACGGTATTTCATGCCGAACCAGATCCTGATTGCGCTCCAGCCATTCCACCTTTTCCGCGCCGATCTTCTCGACCAGGCGAGGGCGGTAAACCATGATGTTTCCGCTCAGGTGCGCATTGCACTGGGAGCAGGACTTGTTCATGTTCCAGAGGTTGAATCGCAGGTGCGCAGCGGCGCCCACGCTGCGGAAGTGCGAGCAGTGCCATTGGCCGCCCCAGCTCGCCGGCTTGTCGCAGCTGATGCAGCCCAGATGAGCATCACGCAGCCGCACGTAGCGGTTGATGACTGCCTGAGCATCCTTGGCGTGATCCGCCCTACTCTTCAGCTTCTCCTTGCGTACCTTGATCTCGCGGCGTTCGCGCTGGGCGAACGACTTGCGCTGCTTCTCCTGTCGCTGACGGATGATCGCTACTGCACAGTCAGGCGAACACCAGGTTTGAAATGGCTGCGCAGGGACGAATGTGGCTCGGCATTCGGCGACTCGGCATTTCTTCGGGCGGGACCGCTTCACAGTGAGGTTCATAGTGCTTTCCTTGCAGCTCGCTCTACTTCTTCCTTTCGGGCTTTGCGCTTGCGTTCGAACTCTGCGAGCGATTGCTTGCGGCGGCGCTCGATGAAATGCCCAGCAATCACCCCGACAACCAAGGAGAGGAAAATCACAATCCAGAATTGCTCTGCTGGAGTCATCAATACCGCCCTCCCCACTTGTCCTGCTCAGTCCAGCGGACACCATGCTCGGCGCCGAAGGCATGCATCAGCTCGAACAGATCGCTGAACCACTTCTGGGACTGCTTGCGGGTCGATACGGCCATGACCACGAAGCCACCGTCGAGGCCTGGCTCTGCGCGCTGCTTCTCCAGTGAGGCACTGAAAAGGCACTTCCAGTCTTCACTGGTCAGCTTCTTGCCGTGCCAGACCACTTGCTCGGACACGTCCTTGAGCATTGCCCACATTTTCCGGTTGCAGACGTCCGGTCGTTTCTCGTCCTTGATGACCACGATCTTGGGTTTAGTGAAGTCGGTGGCGTGCAGGACGGCCATGAGACGGCTAATGTCGCGCTGACTACGGATTGCGAACTCGTTCATGCCGCAACCTCCGTCGCCATAGCGTTCGTGTATTTCTCCACCAGGTGGGAACGTGAGACGAACGCATCGACGACGAATCCCCCTAAATCGATTGCGAGCGGATCACCGTTGCCATGACCGCGCGGCACGTAATACTTGCGATCCTCGCGGCCCTGAACCGGGTCAATCACGAAGTAACCCTCATCGGTCACCTCGATCAGGATCTGGTGATTGCCCGCCTCGATATTGAGCGAAGGCGCCGTGCAGAGATAAACGCCCTCGTCCGCCAGCGGCGGGTTGTCGACACTGAAAAACGCCGTGTATTTGATCCCGAGGTATTCGAGCATTTCGCGCATGGTCAGCTCGCCCTCGCGGTATGGCTTGTGCAGCTCATTGATGACCTCAGCAGCAGGTCGGCCAGCAAGCATCGCGAGGCACGTTGAAACGCAACTCACCGGGCACGGCTGCATTTGGCGAACAATCAACGGGGTCATGGTCGCTTTCTCCTTGAGTCTTCACGCATCGGCTCGGTGACGGCCTTCTCGACGCTCCAGCCGTAACGAGCGATTCGGCTTTGCGCGACCTTGGGCGGAATCCCGAAGTGCTTTGCCAGCTCGAACACGGTCCCGCGAACACCTCGGACGATGTGGCACTGCTCGCGCATGCTCCAAAGTTTTACGGTCATGTCAGAAACCCTCCTTGCCGCGCTGAGATTCCCAGTCGAACGGCACAACGATCATTCCGCCCTCGCGCAGGCGGTCGACGCAGCGGTCACCCATGGCGGCCGGCAACTGGCTGGCTTCGAGGTTGGAGATCACCACCGTGGGGCGCTCCTGCTCGTACCGGCCGTTGATGATTGCGAACAGGGTCGTCAGCTCGAAGTCGCTCGGCTGCTCCTTGCTCACACCCACCTCGTCCAGCACCAGCAGATCGGGATCGATCAGGCTCGAGAGAATCTCGGCCTCGCTGCGTTCGCTGTGCTTGTCGTACGTGGAGCGAATAGCCTGAAGGATCGCGCCGACAGTGCGGTACACGGCCGTGCGCGAAGTGTTGTGCAGCAGCTCGTTCGCCATACCTGCGCCGAGGTGCGTTTTCCCGGTACCGGGCTTGCCGATCAGCACCATGCAGCGACCGGTCTTCAGGATCTCGTCGAAGATCTGCACGTAGTGCTGGCAGAACCGGAGGGCTTTGCGCTGGCCGTCGTTCTCGGCCTGGTAGTTACCCAAGGTGCGAGTGGTAAAGCGTTTCGGGATCAGCGCGTCACCCAGCTTGCGAGCGAGGGACATACGCAGTTCCATCGCCTTGTTCGCTTGCTCAGCGGCTTCGGACTTCTCTCGGGCAATACGGCTGCACTCAGGGCAATTGCTTCTGAGCTCGCGACCCAGCACGACATAGACCTTCTGCTCGTAGGCGCCGTGGGTTTCGCACTCAGCAGGCTGGATGCGAGTGCCCGGCGGCAGTTCCGGAGTGTTTTGAACTGGCTCAGAGCGCATAGCTGCCGTCCTCCCGCTGCTTCAATCCGGAGGTGTAATCGCGCTCGGCGAAGCCAGTGTGGCGAGATTGCGCCTCACGCTTCACGAACGGTCGGACGTTGCTGGACCGGTTCTTGTCGTCCTTGACCCACTTCACCAGAAGGGAAACCCACTTGGACTGTGTTTGCAGGAGGCCAGTTGTTTCATGGTGAGCGGTGAAAGGTGCCACGGCCTCCTTCGTGAACAGGTCAGTCGATACACCGAAGTGGACGCAGTAGGTCTTCAGCAGATTGGCGTCAGGCATCCAATCCAGCTTCATTTCTACTGGGGTCTTTGGGTCAACAGGCGGCTCGTCTTCATCCAGCGGAAGGTCTTCAAGATCATCGAAGCCTTCGAAGCTTGAGCCCGTAATTTCTTCGCCCGCGTTGTGAGAGTGGTGTTGATCCCTTCCATTCCCTTCCCCTTCCCTTCCGGGGGTGAGGGCTCGACTGCCATTCGACGACTCCTCGTCGAGTACTCGGCTACCGCTCGGCGAGCTTTCGTCAGGGCATCCGATAAATGCCGGGTACTTGAAGGTGCGCTTATCGATTTTCTGGTGCCGCCAGCCGCGCACATGGAGGTAGGTTTTGCCCTCGACTGAGTAAAGAGCAATCAGGTCGGATGATTTCAGCTCGCCCAGCAGGCCATCAACCGATTCAACGGTTATGTCGTCGCCAGGGAACACGAGGGCCTTAATGGTCCGCGGCGACAACGGGTGATTGCCACCGTCGTCACAGAAGTTCCAGATGCCGATGAATAGGAGACGGGCCAGCGGCGTGCAGGACATGACCTGCTCGCTCGACCAGAACTCGGGCTTGACGGTACGGATGCGAGCCATCACGCGGCCCCCTTGAGTGCTTTGTCATGAGTGAACAGCCCGTCCCAGGTCTTCTTCATTGGCAGCTCGCCGGCCAGGTACAGGTCATACAGGCGCACGGCGCCCTTCTTGAGCAGAACTGGCGTGAAGGAAACGAACGGCTCTTTGCCGTGGGGAGTGACTTCGTGCTGATGCTCGGTCATGTACTTGTCGCGGGCGTAGGACGCAACACGGAAGCGCAGGCCAGACTTGCTCTCGTTGTAGAGCCAGTTGCGGCCTTCGAGGAACTTGCCCACCTGCATGACGTTGACCCCATTGAGGCCCTTGCAGAATTGGGTGTGCGTCATCCCTTCCTTGAAGAGGTTCTCCATGGAGTGGATTTTCTCGGCCTGAGCTTCGACCTGGATGGTCAGCAGCAGACGCTGCTGCTCTGCCTCGAAGGCGAGCTGGATAAGATCCATGCGGGAGAGTTCGCGTGGTTGGGCGATCTGCCCTTCCAGCTCCTGCCAGCGGTCCACCAGCGCGGCGGTGAACTCCGGGCTGAGCTGGGCAACCACGACGAAGCTGTCGCGCTTGCAGACCAGATACTCGGAAGCCTTGCGGCCGAGGCTGTCGAGGTATTCCCCCATTGGGGGAAGAGCAATCACAGGGTTTCCATTCGCGTCGGTCCGCGCGGAAAGTCGTTCGATGGATTGCTTAACCTTGTCGTGGCGCGAGCCGACCAGTTCGGCAATCTCGCGAGAAGACATAGAGGTACGCGACACGTTTTCACCGTTGCCAAATTGTGTCGCGACACTGGCCGGGGTATTGATCGTTTGGATTGATTGGTGCATGATTCGCTCCAGTTGTTACTGCTGTTGAAAAAGCCACCCTCGTCCGGTGGTTTTTTTATGCCTGTTGAAAAGTGGGCCCTTCTTCAGGCCCTGTGTGAGGGCCTCACCTATCCGGTAGAGGGCCTCTTAAGTCCCACCAGTGTCAGGACTGGCGCTTTGTGCCTGCCAACGAAGACCGTTGCTCCCGAGGTGATTGCCTCGAGAAGGATCTCGTTTACCGCCTCTTCAAACGTCCACCCTCTTGCCTCCATGAGTTGGTGAACTTTGGCGCGGGTCTCTGGCGGCACGTTTTCTTCTGTGAACTGCATTCGTGCCCTCCTGAGGGCCTCTAGCCCGCGATATTCTTGAGGTCCTTAAGGTCCTCGGGCATGAGTGCTTCGATTGCGCCATTGACTGCTGCCCACTCCAGCATCTCGAAAAGGTACGTCGCGTACTCGCGACGGCTTTTGTCGGCGGCGCGCTGCAACTGTCGATCGAGCAATGGATACAGACGGATCTTCCTGGCGATGTCTCGGCGCTGGTTGAGGGGGTCTTTGAAGCCCATACGGGGATTGCTCCTTGGTGATTGAAAAATGGTTATGCGGCGGATTTCTTGAGCGCCTGGGCGGGATCGTCTTCGCGTTTCGCTATCAGCGCTCCGCTCGACTCCTTCTCCAAAACGCATTGCATTGGGTAGGAGAAGCCGCCCGTGGCACGGCACTGAGATACCCGGCTGCCAGTCACGCCAAGGGCGTCGCCGATAGCGCGGCCAGTGCCGAAATGTGTCAGTGCTTCGTCGTAGGTCATGGCTGTGTCTCCAGTGTCTACGCCGAGTTTAGAGTTCTTAACAACACAAGGCAAGTTATCTAAACAGTGATTTGTTTAGAATCCTAAATATGGAATTTAAAGACCGCATCACCGAGCGCATGAGGGCCTTAGGCCTGACGCCTGCGGACATAGTCAAAGCGACTGGCGTCTCCAAAGCGACCGTCAGCTTTTGGGTGTCCGGCACTAATGGAGCGAAGGGTAAAAATCTTCTCGCGCTAGCGAAGGCTCTTGAGTGCTCGCCTGAATGGCTGTCTGAAGGAACGGGATCGCCAGGTGATGCCGCATCGCAAGATGGCCCGAAATCAGGCGCTACCAGCGCGGAACTGGTGGCTCACATGCTTGCGACAAAAGCCGGGAAGAACCTGTCAGAGAAAGCGCGGGAAATGGTTTTGGCGGCAGCAGCCGAAGCTGATACCCCTGCTGTAAACGGGCAGCAATACCTACCGAAGAATTACGCGGCGCTGCGCCCAACGAACGACGAGATCCTAATCCCTCAATACGACATCCGTGCCGCAATGGGCCACGGCCAGGTTCCGCCTGAGTACAACGAGGCGGTCCGCAACCTTGTGGTGCGTGAGGCGATCTTGCGCGAGAAGGGAGTGACGTACACCTCAGCCGGTGCGCTAGCCATGATCACCGGCTGGGGCCAATCGATGGAAGGCACGATCAATGACAAGGATCTGGTGATCGTAGATCGCGGGATAAAGGAGTTCGTTGGCGAGGGAATTTATGTGATGACCTGGCACCAGGAGCTATACATCAAGCGTGTCATGCGCCTCGACGAAGACAATTACCGCCTGATCTCGGACAACCAGCATTACGAAAACCAGACCGCCCGGATCGAAGACGTGACGATCCACGCCAAGGTCCTGTTCATTTGGAATGGGCGCAAGGCCTGACACCTGGCAGTTTTTAGCGTGCGGTGTGCTCGCGCCGCGAAAACCGAGCCATCACCTGAGATAAGGAAGTCATATGAAGAAGCCATTTGTCGCACCGCGACTCGTCGGCGCAAGATTTGATGACCACACGATCCCACTTGAGCTGCTAAAAGACTTGGCAGCGCTGGAAGAGTTCGTGGTGGCCGTAGCTAAATGGAAATTTGTTCAGCAGCACGGCCGGGTTCGGACGCCGAAGGGATTTACGGATCACTTGTCGATAAACCTGTCCTCGGTCGGAGAGGGAAGCGCTGTCCCCAACATCGTGATTGAATACAATGATCCTACTGCGGGCCTTTTTGCTGCCGCCAATGAGGACTATTTTTTCCAGGCGGTGCAGTCGATTGGTAATGCGATAGACGCCGCCGAGCGTGGCACTCCGATCACCGAACATATACCCGCAACGCTGCTTGGATATTTCGACAGATTCGGCAGAGGCTTGCGTGATGGGGAGGTATTGGAGTTTCGACCGGGAACTGATAGACCTGCTAGGCTCTCAAAACTAACCCGGCGAAGACTTCTGCTAGCGTCACAGAACCAGGTTCTCACGGATGAAGTCACCGTCCGCGGCTTGGTGCCTGAAATAGACCAAGCGAAAATGAGTTTTGAGCTGCTCCTGCCTGATGGCAAAAAGATTACCGCGAAGATGGATGCAATACACCTCGACACTATCCTTGAAGCTACGCGCGGGTTTCGTGAGGGGCTTAAAATTTCAGTATCTGGTGTTGGTCGATTCGACCGCACGGAAAAGCTTCACTCCCTGGACCTTATAGAGGACGCTGTGATCATCGAATCGAATGATCCGCTCGCACGACTGGATGAGCTCAGACTTTTACGAGTCGGCTGGCTTGACGGTCGCGGCGTGGTCCCAAGCCCTGAAGAGTTTGACTGGATAGAGTCATTTTTTAGAGATCAGTACCCAGCCACTCTGCCCACGCCATTTATTTATCCCACTGCCGAAGGTGGCTTCCAGTTTGAATGGAGAACCGGCAATCAGGATCTCAGCCTCGAAATTATTCCGCAGAACAAAACGGCTGAGCTGCACGGCCTCAATATCAAGGATGGTGCAGACACATACATGGAGCTGAATCTCGAAGCCAGGGCTGACGTCGATTCGCTGATAGATTTCATTTCCAAAGCAGCAAAGGGTGAAGTGTAATGGACGATCAAACTCAGTTGCTGCGACAGGTTCACCCAAGCTTTGTGCAAGACGGAAAAATTACATCTCAAGTTTTCCGTCCGACTCCGAAGGATGACAAGAAGCTCTCTTCTTATGATGGTGGATTGATCACTCCAGAGGCTTCATACGCTCACTTCACTGCCAGGGAAGATTGCCGATCGGCGGGCGTAGTTTCTATAACTACAGCCGAATGCCAAGCGCTGGGGTTGCCGGCGTTATCCGATCCGGAAGAGTTTCCGGAGCACGTTCTGATCGATTTCAGTGAGTTCGAAAAGAAGGAAATCGAGAAGAAAGCGAAAATCCTCAGGGCGAATGCGGAATCGCGCGACTGGCTCTTTAAGCCATAACTGCGAGTCAGCAACGCACAATCATCGCCTGAATCACAAAGCCCGCCATACAAGCGGGCTTTTTAATGCTCGTCAGAATGGCGCGACCTCCTCCACCTTCATGAACTCGTCAGGCACTTCGGCCTCATGATCATTTTCGGATGACGCCTCCCACTTCAGCGTCACCGACTCGTCGTCGTTGAAAGTCATGTCTATGCCGTCCGTTTCGGCCAGCAAGCCCATCACCTCGTCCCACTCCCTATCACCGTCGCTGTCCAGTCGATGAATCGTCACGCAGCGCAGATCCTGCGCGAACGGATGATTGATCATTGACGACACCCTAAGGCCCAGCCGCTCGATCCCGCTCATCTCCTGACGTACTGCTGGTTTCGCCTGCTTCTTTGCCATTCAAAATCCTCCTTATTTGACTGTATATCCATACAGCATAGCGTGTAGGTTCCTAAACCGAAAGACCTGTTGCGACGAGCGCGATCCGACGCCTTTTGGCTTCGTTTGTTAAGTTTTCTAAAATAAGTGTTGACGTATTTTGTTAAGTTTTCTAAATTACACCCATCGCAGCGACACACAGCCACTGCGAAGGGCCTCAACAGACCCGCCGCTCTTTAACAATCTGATGGACGCCGAGCTGGCCGATGCATAGCCAGCGGACGTACCGCGCAACGGTACGCAGCGATTCGACCTCATGTCGGCGCTGGGCATAGGAGACCTCATTCGGAGGGCGTAGCTGGAGAGGCTGCGTGGTGGTGAGTAAGCGTTTGGCCTTGGGACCTTGATCCCCTGTCGCGCTGAAAGTCATCAACGGGAAAGCGACCGTTGGCCTATGCAAGGGAGCGATACAAACAGATTTCCTCGATGCCCTTCTTACGAGGGGTATCAGGGAAATCAAACCGGAGTGATACGGCTATGAGCCAAAAAATAACGAGTGGGCAGGAAATCACAATCAACATGCTTTTCAGTGAATGGCTGGCAGCGTCGAAATCGCTTGAGCGTAAGGCGCTCGATTACAAGCTGGCCAGAGAGCGGAACGAGTCAGCCAGAAATTTGTTCGTCAAACAGTTCGCCGAGGCTCATCAGATAAGCCCCTGCGACATCACGGCGCTACTTTCCAGCCTCTAGCTTCTCGATTCTGCCTAGCAACACGGTAACCACGTTGCACAGGGCAAAAATCGCTTCAGACGCATCCTTGATGTCCTTTGACTCGCCATGCAAAGCAAGCTTGTTTGCTGCTGCTCGTGCCAAGTCAATTGACTCAACTATCCCACTTCTTTCCTGGCTCATACACATCCTCTGTGGTGCTTGTTGGTGGAACTTCAAGCGTACCACCGAGCGCGTCACCTGCGCAGTGGTGAGCTGGCCGCTGGCCTTAATGTGTGACGCCGGCTAGGTGGGGAAACCGCGGCGCCGAGCATGGGGCGGAAAAACGAGAAAGATTTACTGATGCCGCTTCTATGAGGCGGCATTGGAAATCAACGGAGGAAGTGAGATGGGCAGATTTGAAAGTTTTCCGGAACAACTGATGGCCTGCTTCATGCTGGGATTTCCAGTAGTGGGCCTGCTCTTGGGTGTCGTTCTCCTTGGTCTTGTCTGGCGAAAGGCCTGGGCCTGGATTGACGATGCGGAGGCAGGGCGCAACCCGGTTCTGGAGTTTATGGCGAGACTGCGTGGCTGGACGCCCTATACCACGGAGGGCAACGGCTACCAGTGGTGGAAAGATAAAAAAGACTCAACGCAACCGGAAGTTCTGCTGCCGTTTCTTGGATTGTTCTTTTTCTCCCCTCTCGCGGTCTTCCTCGCCATCAAACTTTACCCAGTCGTCATGGCTGCCATGACGCTGGCTGCAGTCGCTTTTGTGGCTCGGTTCGCCCGCCGGCACAAGAAACTGTTCGATAAGCACCTGAAAGATCCCGAAGCGCACAAATGACGGACCTTTTCACTGATGCCCATCCAGAGCGGTGGGCATTGGGAAAACAACCGCCCAGATGGGCACAACAACAGGTGAAAAGCATGGATATCAAGACCCTTGAAGCGCTGGGCGTGAGCGCAACTGATCTTTCCGATCGCATCGTCGAGCAGGCAGTGCATGCGCTGCTCTACTCCACCAGTTATGGGGATGACGACGAGGAAAGCACGCAATCGTCGCGATTCAAGCAGCAGATTGAAAAGCGCGTGAAGGATGCGGTCGACCAGAAGATCGACGCGATGTTCGCCGAGCACGTTCTACCGCGCGTTGGCGAAATCATCGAATCGGCCGACATGCGCAAAACCAGCCACTACGGCGAGCCGAAAGGCGACCCTATGACCTTCAAGGAGTACATCGCTAGCCGCGCCGAGGTGTACATGAGTGAGAAGGTCGACTATCACGGCCAATCGAAGGACGAGTCGAAGGACAGCTACAACTGGCGCGAATCAGGCCCGCGCCTCACCGTTCTAATGAAGCTCTACATCAAGGACACGCTCGAGAAGAGTGCGAAGTCAGCGATCAATGACGTGAACAAGGTCATCGCCAAGAACATCGAACAAGCGGCCAAGGACGCAATCACGTCCTGCGCAGCATCGCTCAAAGTGGCAGTGACCATCTGACAACCAGCGCCACGACAGCCTGTCGTTAACTGCCCTATACCGGTGATGGTTGAGGTCCTGGGTGGTCAGGACGAATCCGGTTAACCCACCCGAGGCCCTGGTACTCCCCAGCACCAGGCTGCATCGGAGTGTGATCTGGTTGCGACGAATGCACATCCTTCGATGGTGTGTAGGCGGATTGGGTCAGATCACACCCCGATGCGGACGAAACTGCGGCCTATAACCGCCCACCTGCATCACCGCAACAAGCAGATGAATGCCAGGGCTGACTGGCAAGTGTAAGACCTGAGGGATCGCGGGAATCGTGGCCGGCAAAGTGAGTAAGCGCCCAGATGGCCACGGCGAGTCCAAGAATAAGCGGCTGAAACCTTCGCCCCGGTGAAACTCCGGTGTCACTAAGGCCGCTAATAGTCATGCCGGGATCAGCTCCGGTCATTTGCATTAACGCGGGGTAGCTTGCGCGCAATCAAGCCAGCACCAAGCGCCACGGCGGTAAAGCCCGCGCCGGAGACGTAACCGGTAAGCAGATGCGGCGTTGAAAGCTGGGTTGAACGCTTCGGCGGCCCTGGAGAAACGCAGGTTAATAGGCGCCAGTTTTGCTGGTTGCTCCTCCGAGCGGTCGTCCCGAAAGGGTCCGCTCTCGCCGGATTCGCGCCCGGCCATCTGCACCTTTTGAAGACTGAGAACGGCGAGCGCCCGCCAAGATGCCAACGGCGCGCATTGGAGGATGACCATCATGAAATAGACGAACGCTTCAACTTGGGTAGCGAAGAAAGCCTGCAGTATTCGCTCGAGACTCCATTAACAGGCAGCGGACAGTAGGCCGTCGATGTCACCGCGCATCGGCCGAATGAGGTAGGCCACCCCAGCGCACGAAGACAACTTGATGATGCAAGCCCGTTCTGTCGCCAGCAGCGAGACTGGGCCTCCCTCCCCCGACACCACCCGAATGCACTCCCCTCCGCGCCCAACGGCAACCAGCGGAGCGGATGAGTGCATCCGAGTTTTGTTGGATCAACCACAGAGGAATCAGTCATGGATTACATGGCAGCTCAAATGGACCGCCAGATTGAAGGCGCCCAGTTCCGGTACGACGCCGCGATTGAAGACGGTTTACAGCCGGCATTCCCGGTTGGCGATTACGACCACATGATTTTCAACCCGAAAACTGTGGCAGAGACGAAGCGCCAGCTGTCTGGCATGACCCTGCGAGATTACTTCGCTGCCAAGGCGCTGCAAGGAATGTTGGCCGGTGATGCGGAGTGGATCGCATCCGAGGACGTTGCTGCCACGCGAGCTTACAAAATGGCCGACGCCATGCTCGCCGCCCGCTCCGCCTAACCCAAACACTGGAGGTCGCCATGCATAGCTGTACTGAAACTCAAGCGGTGTGCCGAGGGTGCGGCCTCAAGTTGCGCGGGTCACCTTCTTGGAAGGCGGGCTTAGCCTATCACCCCGATCCGAAAGGCGAAGTCCACCGCTGCCATTACGGCGGCTGGGTCTGCTCGCGCCGCTGCGATATCCGCGCCTCCGTCGAACTGGAGGGAACCATGCCCGGTTGCGGTGGCGTGAACAGTTACGAGCGGCTGTCCATTTACGCAAAAGAGAGCATTAAGCGCCATTGGCCGGAGGCAGCATGAACGCAGCACTGAAGATTTGTCAGGCCATGCACGACGCGCAGTTGCCTCCGATGGTGAGCGAGAGCGCGCAGGAAGTGGCTCGGGCTGAGTGGCTGTATAACGCCGCTGAGCAGTTGGTGCGGTTTGGCTGTGACGTCTCGTTTCAGCGTCGCATGCGGCCGGTTCAGGGCATCACGCTGGCCCAGTTCGCTCTGGCGGTTGATGAGCATGCAAACGGACGGCTTGCAGACTGCGAGGTCACGACAGTTTCGCTGGGCTACCTCTTGATCGCCGCCCAGCGCGGCCACGCTGACAAGGTCGCCGCCGCCGAACTCCTCGGCACCAGCGACCACCCATTGGGCAAGCTTGGCGAAATCGCAGAGGGCCTACTTCGACCCCTTGTTGACGACGCGCTGATCGCCCAAACCGAGGATGCCGAACTGTGAGCCCGCACATCCTTATCGATGAAGCGCTGGATAGCCTCTCGCATCCGGACAGTCCGCCCGGCAACAGCATTCTGGTTCAGCAGATCATCACCAACCTGATGACGGATCAGTTGATCACCCTCGAAGAATTCAGCCATTACTGCCAGCGCCTGCTGAAGCATTGCAGGCAGCGCAAGGAGTTCACATGAGTACCGCACCGGTTAAATCGCTGATCGACGAACAAATTGAAGAGCTGCCCGAATTCATGGCGGTACCAAGCGACCGCGTACTGATGGTGTTCAAGGGCGCAACTTGGGAAGACGCTCTACACTCTGCTGAATTAGCCAGCATTGAAAATGTTCACGCTTGGAGCCGCAGGGCCTGCCTGTGTGGTGAGTGGACGATCACATATGAGGTGAAAGCTTGACCTCCTACCAGCGTGCAAAACGTGCCGCCATCCTCCGCGGAAGTTTAATCGCCATCTCCGTCTTCATCTTACTGATGCTGATCAGCGCCCTCGCTGATCGCGTCACTCAATAACCCCACACCTTCAAACGCTGCGAGCATCGCGGCAAGGATTCCCCGTGTCCGCACAACAGCAAGTCATCAAGATCGACGACATCAGCGAAGAAAACGCGCCGGCCATTTACGTCGCCGGTGGTCTTAGCCAGTTCTTCGACGCGGTTGCCGCTGAGGTCACTGCCGAGGTTCCAGACCTGACCACTCGCAAAGGCCGCGAGCGCATCGCCTCTCTGGCGGCAAAGGTCAGCAAGTCGAAAACAGCCGTGGAAAAGCCCGGACGCGACTACCTCAAGCGCCTGAAGGAAATGCCGAAGGTCGTCGAGGCCGAGCTGCGAGAGTTCGTCAACAAGATGGATGCGCTGCGTGACGCCACTCGCCAGCCTCTGACGGACTGGGAGCAGGCCGAGATTGCCCGGACAGATGCCCACGTCGACGCGATCCAGCGCATCAAGGATCTGGCCATCTTCGAAGCGGCGCCAACGTCCGGCCACTTGGCCAACATCATCGCCGACCTTGAATTGCTCGAAATCGGCGATAGCTGGGAAGAGTTTCTGGCTGAAGCCGCCCAAGTGAAAGACCAGACGCTGAGCAAGCTGCGCGCGCTATACACCGAACGAGCGCGGTACGAAGCCGAGCAGGCCGAACTGATCCGGTTGCGCGCCGAGGCTGAAGCACAGGCGCAGCGCGATCGGGATGCGCAAATCGCCCGGGAAGCTGAAGAGCGTGCCCGCCGCGAAGCTGAACAACGCGCCCAAGCTGAGCGAGACGCCGCCACCCGCCGCGAGCAGGAGTTGCTTGATCAGGCTGCCGCTGCGCAGCGCGCCGCCGAGCAAGCGGCCCGCGATGCTGAGGCAGAAGCCGAGCGCCAGCGCCTACAACTTCAATTGCAAGCAGAGCAGGCCGAGCGAGCCGCTGCGCAGGCAGAAGTCAATCGCATCGCTGCCGAACAACGAGCCGAGCAAGAGCGGATCGCCGCCGAACAGCGCCAAGCTGAAGCCGTAGAGCAAGCCCGCCTTGCCGAGGTAGCTCGCCAGCAGGCCGAAGCGAACGAGGCCGCCCGCCAGCAGCGGGAGCGCGAAGCCGATCAGGCCCACAAGGTGAAGATCATGGGCGCCGCCAAAGAGGCGCTGATGTCGATGAACATCACCGAAGAACTGGCCAAGGCCATCGTTCTGAAAATCGCTCGCCGGGAAGTCCCCAACATCACCATCCATTTCTGAGGAGGCCGCCATGTCCACCGAAATCATCATGCCGGAACAGCGCCGGCAAGCCGTCGTGCCGATCTCGACGGACAACAGCATCATGGCGGTCATCAGTCGCGCCGCCGCCGATCCGACCTGCGATATCGAAAAGATGGAGCGCCTGCTCGCCATGCATGAGCGCATGCAGGATAAGGCCGCCGAAGCAGCATTCAACGCCGGAATGGCGCAAATGCAGTGCGAGATACCAACGGTCTTCGAGGCCGCTGTGAACCTGCATACCGGCAACGCCTACGCCACGCTCGACGACATCACGCGAATCATCAAGCCGATCATGCAGCGACACGGATTCGCGATCACCTTCAAGGTTGAAAACCTCGACAAAGCCATCAGCGTCACCGGCATTTTGATGCACCGTGACGGGCACCGAGAACACACCACGATGACCTTGCCGGCCGATATCGGCAAAGGGCGCAACGAAGTGCAGGCGGTTGGTTCATCCACCACCTATGGCAAGCGCTACGTGATGTGCGCCCTGCTGAACATCACGACCAGTGAGGCTCGCGATGATGACGCGCAGACGGCGGACGGATCGGATAGCGAGGAAATGCGAGCCCAAGTAATTACGGACATCCTTGAGCGGGTCGAACAGACAGCCTCACCCGATGAGCTCAAAGATGTCTGGCAGGCTGCATTGAAGGTTTTGCAGGCCAGCGGCGACAAGGTCGGTTATGACACGGTGAAGATTGCCGTCACCAAGCGCAAAGACATATTGGAGGCAAAACAATGATTGTCCTCAACTGCACGCAGGGATCTGCCGAGTGGCTGCAAGGCCGCGCCGGGGTCATCACCGCAAGCATGTTCAGCACCGCCCGCTCCAAGGTGAACGGGCTTACCACCCAGCAGCGGAAGTATGTCGACGCGATTCTGGGCGGGCATAGCGAAAGCAAGGCCCGCGACCTGGCCGGCTACAAGGCGGGGCCGAAAGCAGAGGTTGTGCAGCGCGCGCTGGACGGCGAGAAGGTCGGCGAACCATCGAACGCCGCACTCACCTACGCCTTCGAACTGGCCGTTGAACGGATCGGCGGCGCGCCACTGGACGGCGGGTTCGAAACCTGGCAGATGCGCCGAGGGCATGAGTTGGAGCCGGAAGCCCGAATGGAACACGAAATTCAGACGGGCCTGATCGTTACGCAGGTCGGGCTGGTGAAAACTGACGACGGCGTGTTTGGCGCCAGTGCAGACGGATTCATCGGCGACGACGGCGGCTCGGAGTACAAATGCTTCCTTTCGCCTGACAAGCTTCGCGCGTTCCACATCGATAACGATGCCAGCGAAGTGATCGACCAGGTGCAGGGCTGCATGTGGATCACCGGCCGCAAGTGGTGGCACATCGGGATGTACTGCCCTCTCCTGAAACCCGTTGGTCGCCAGCTCTGGTTGCAAGAGTTCAAACGGGATGACGACTACATCGAACAACTCGAAGAAGACCTTTGGCAGTTTAAGCTGCTGGTGGACGGCTACGAGGCGAAGCTCCGGAGTAAAGCAGCATGATCAGCATCCTACAGAACGAAGTAGAGCGCCTTCGGCCAGCGTCCGACGAACTGGCGGCCCAGGTTGCGCAGTTCCTGGCAGACGGCGGCAAGATCGACAGCTCTGGAAAGTCAAAGCCCAGGCCGGAAGTACTCGCCAGCCTCAAGCAGCCACCATTCTTTCAACGCCAAGCGGTCAAAACTGAGACCGATCTACAGGTGGCGCGCATCCGCGAGATGGCGCCAACCATGAGCCGCCGCGATATCTGCGAGAAGGAAGGCATCACCCTCGGCGTATTAAAAGGGATCGCTGGCCGGTACGGAATCACATTCCCCATCAGGCCAAAGCAGCCAAGCCCGCCAAACAAAGTTGACTCAATCAGGGATGCGTTTTTGGTCGTCCGTATCGGTGAGTGCATCGCCGCTGGCGTCAGTCGGCAGCAGTGCTGCATCAAGCTCAAGATCAGCTCCACCTTGCTCTACCGCCTGATCAAGGAATACGAGATCGACTATCCAAAGCTGAAACCCGCATTCCGATGAAGCGGCGAGTTCAGCAACGCAAACGTCAAGCCTGGTTCGCACTGCCGGCCAGCGGAATTGAAGAGGTAAGCCATGGCCAAGAGCAATGCAGATCGCTCAGCGAAAGCCGCGGCGAAGAGGAAGAGCCGCGGCGAAGTAGAGGTTCGGTTCCACACCCTGCCAGCTACGCGCCAAGCCCTTGCTGACCTGATGGCCTGGAGCGGAATCGAAGAACCGGGCGAAGCCATCACGCTGATGATTCACCACCTGCATGGCCTTGGCCCGGGCGGCGCCCTTCCCTTACTCACGCCGCCGCGACACAAATACGAAATTCCTGAAAACGTGTCGCGGAAATTGAAGCTTGCCCACGACCGCGAAGCCCTTCGCATCACTCACGACGAATAACCACCCTCACGCTGCGCATCCGGTCACGGAGGGCGGCACATACCCGGAGAAAATCATGACTGAACATGCACAACAATCCGTAGCGGCCGCCGACCTGCCAGAGCGCGGTCAACCTCTCGCCGGTGGCACCTTCTTCGCTCGCTATTGGTTGAACGGCGAAGAGCGCGCCTTGGTGCTGCTCGACAACGAACTGATCGGCAGCTGGGGTAAGTACGGCGAGGACGTCGCCGGCGCCAAGAGCCTCAGTGATGGTGCCGCAAATACCCGCGCCATGGCCGAAGCCGGCAACGATATCGCGGTGAAGGCCTTGGAGCTGGATGCGCACATCCCGTCCTACCTCGAAGGCGCTCTGCTGATGGCGGCGAAGTCCGAAGGCTTGGTCACCCTACGCGAAGATCGTTGGCACTGGCTGAGTTCGCAGTTCTCCGCCAACACCGCCTACTTCATGGACTTTGAAGCTGGCTGGCTCTACAACTACGTCAAGAACTACGAGCGCGTCGCGCGCCCGGTCCGCAGCCTTCCTATTCAGTAATTCATTCCTTCAAAGATTAGTGGTTTAAATCAACTTTATGTACTCAATTATGCGCTTATCTATATCCGCTCCTATTCTATAAAGGTTATGTAACGCAAGATCGGCATCGTACTCGCACTGTTCTGCGAAGGAGTCCGCCCGCTCTGAGATGGAATTTGCTAACGGGCTCACGTTGCCACCAATCAAATTTCGCTTTGATGCCTCAGCGCTTTCAGCGTAAGCACGCTTACGCTTGCATTCAGCGTCATACACAACAATAAAGGCTTCGTAAAAACTTTCTAGCTCCGCAGAAATTGCCTCATCAACATAAAGCCTAGAAGTTTTTATGTGCGTAGTAATCTTCGCAAACTCGCGCAGATCGGTATGCATTCCATTCTCTTTAACCAGATGAAACGCTTCTGTGAAAGCCTCATATAGTTTTCTTTGATATTCGTGAATGCTTATTTTGTTTGCCTGTCGAGCCTCTCGGGCTGACTTCCAGGCAAACACCGCGGACACGACCGCAACCAAGAAAGCAACGCTCGCAATTAAATTTGCCCAAGATGCTGCATCCATAAGTTCAAGCTCCTCCAGCCCCATGCCGGGCCGAACACAAATACCCCACTTCTACGAATCACGCCAACCGGCGAGGATCCCCTATGGAAATCACTTACGGCTCGGTCTGCTCCGGCATCGAGGCGGCAACGCTTGCATGGAAGCCGCTTGGCATGCGTGCGACCTGGTTCGCCGAGATCGAAGCGTTCCCCAGCGCGGTGCTGGCTCACCATTACCCGAACACGCCGAACCTCGGTGACATGACCAAACTCGGCGCCCAGGTGCTGGCCGGCAAGATCGCGGCGCCGGACATTCTCGTAGGCGGAACCCCGTGCCAGGCCTTCAGCGTGGCCGGAATGCGCGAAGGCCTCACCGACCCGCGCGGCGCCCTCACCATCAAATACGTGGAGCTCGCAGATGCAGTTGACTATGTTCGAGCAGGCCAGCGAAAGCCGCCCTGCGTCATCGTCTGGGAAAACGTCCCCGGCGTCCTCAGCGACAAAGGGAACGCCTTCGGATGCTTTCTTGGCGCGCTTGCTGGGGAAGACTGCGAACTGCAGCCTTCAGGGAAAAAATGGCCGGACGCTGGTTGTGTGTATGGACCCAAAAGAACAATCGCGTGGCGGATCTTGGACGCCCAATATTTCGGCCTGGCCCAACGACGCCGCCGTGTGTTCGTTGTCGCAAGTGCTAGAGACGGATTCGATCCCACCGAGGTACTTTTTGAGCGAGAAGGCGTGCGCCGGGATACTGCGCCGCGCCGAGGCGAGGGGCAAGACGTTACCGGAACCATTACTGGTGGCGCTCGAAAGAACGGCGGATACAGCGCCGACGCCATCCCACTGACCGCTCCAGCACTTCGCGCTCAGGCACAGTGCAGCCATCGCGCCGACTCGGAAGCATTCATTACAATGTCGACCTATGGTGGTGGCAATACCAGCGGTTCAATTGACGTCGCTGCCTGTCTGACTGCGAAGGGCATGCGGATTGATTTCGAGGTTGAAAGTTTCGTGGTGCATGGCACACAGGACCCATGCGTAAGCGATATCGGTTTCACACTCGGACGCAACCAAGGGCAAGAAAATGCTGTGCTGGCATTCTCCTGCAAGGATCACGGCGCCGACGTAGGCGAAATCGCACCGACGTTGCGCGCCATGAATCACTCCGGTTCCCACGCGAATGCCGGCGGCCAAGTCGCTGTGTGCATTACTGGCGATATCACTCACACGCTGAAAGCCGACGGCTTCGACGGCTTCGACGGCAGCGAGGACGGCACCGGGCGCGGGCAGCCAATCGTTGCGACAGTATCCGGCACTCTTGGCGCCAATCACGGCAACGTGAAAGCCGAACATGCATGGACGGGCCAATTGGTCGGAGGATCGAGCGTTCGTCGATTGATCCCGCGCGAGTGCGAACGCCTGCAGGGCATGCTCGACGACTACACGCTGATCCCTTGGCGCGGCAAGCCTGCCGAAGAGTGCCCGGACGGCCCGCGCTACAAGGCTATCGGCAACAGCAAGGCAGTGCCCTGCGTTCGCTGGATCGGCAGGCGAATTCTCGAACAACTTTGACACCACCCTCCACCGCCCGGGCATGCCCCGGCATAGGACGCGCATGCTCAAAAATCAGGATTACCTCGAACATCTGCTGAGCTATGACCCGGATACGGGGCTGTTCACTTGGCTAGTCGATCAGGGGAGCGCGAAAGCGGGATCAGTCGCGGCAACTAAGGCCACAAACGGCTACCTGGTCGTGATGGTCAACAAGAAGTACCAGAGCCTGCACCGATTGGCTTTCGCGTTCATGGGGCAAGAGATTCCGGACTGCGTCGACCACATCAACGGAGACCGCACGGATAACCGGTGGGTAAACCTTCGGCCAGTGACTGCGATCGAGAACGCCAGAAATCAGCGGCTTCACAGAACCAATTCTTCCGGATTGCCGGGCGTCATGTGGGATCAGAGATCGCGATGGCGAGCCTACGGCTACTTGAGCGGTCGCTATATCACGCTCGGCCGACACCAGACGCTGCTCGACGCGGCAGCAGCCCGCAAGTCATTCGAAAGCCAGAACGGCTACCACTCCAACCACGGGAAATAGCCCCATGCCCAAAGAAAACATCATCGATTGCCCAGCGCTGCACGAGCGCAGCACCAGCTACCCGTTTGGCGATCGAGTTCCGCGCACTGTCCGGATGCTCAAGGCCGTGACAGCTGACCCGATGCCTGACTACGTATACGTCAATGGCGATCTACCCGTGGCAAATGTCGGTCAATCGTATGTGGCATGGACGAATATTTACGGTGCCGTAGCGGCGGTGATGCCCGACGGAAAACGTCTTGGCCTGCGCCCTACTGAGTTCGAGGTCGACACTTGGCACGAACTCGACCCGACGCCAGCAGCGACTGGAGTAACGCTCATCGCGGACCGCTCCAACCGCCTCTACCTGGCCGGCCCGATGACCGGCTTCGAAGACTTCAACTTCCCCGCGTTCAACGCGATGGCCGCCCAGCTCCGGGCGCGCGGCTACGTCGTCGAGAACCCTGCCGAGCACGGCGTTGTCGAGGGTGCGGACTGGGCCGACTACATGGCCTACGACCTTACCCGCCTTGGCCTGTGCGGTCAGATCGCGGTGCTGCCCGGCTGGGAAAACTCGAAAGGCGCCCGGCTCGAAGTGCACATTGCCCGCGAGCTCGGCATGAAGGTTGTGAATGCCCATGATCTGGTATCGATGGAGATTGCAGGATGAACGGCATCCGAATAATGAAAAACGATTTGCTGCCTCCGATGACAATGATGGTGAGCCCCGATCTGTATCAGCAGCTGACGGAAACGCCGGAGCAGGCCGAGGCGCGGCGTGAATACACCCTGACCCAGTTGGCGACTTTGGCAGCGATGGTGAAAACGGCCGCCAGCCGCAAGCCCAGCGCATGCGAGCAACCACAAGCACATCCAGCTCGGTGCGGATGCGAAGAACTGCCATGACTGAAGTCCATCGATACAAAGCCGTGACGATGATTTCAGCGGCCGGCGCGACCATTGGATATGACCCGCACGGGCCTGATGTGGTGATGGCCGTCGAGTTCGACCGGGTCACCGCCGAGCGTGACGCCCTGCAGCAGCGCCTGAACGCAGCGGATCAGCGGATTGATGAGCTCGAGCGGGACAAGGAACGGCTGGATGCTCTGGAATCGAACTACTGGGATATCCGCTTCGGAAGCAGCCCCAACGGTGATGCCGGCGACAGCAGCATCAACATCGAGGTCGTCGGCCATTGGATGGATCAACCGGTCGAGCGCGTCATCGGCGAAAACTACAACGAGAACCTTCGCGCAGCGATTGACCAGGCCATGGCGGCGCCGGGGTATCCGCCAACAAGGCCGGAATACCCTGAGCCGGAACTCGGCGACGACGACTGGCACATGAATCCATGCAAGCAAGGTCACCGTGATGTCGGCGCCTCAGGCGGCGTAGCAGCGTGCAACCAGTGCGACGAGAAGATCGAAGCGGCCACGACTCAGGACGCTTTTGACCAGTGGAATGCATCACATCCACCAGCGCCTGAAAATCCAGGGAAGCCCTTCACCGAGCAGTTCCTCGAAGACCACCTCGGCAAACTCCCGCAGTAACCCGTAATTCCCTCCCCCTTCAAAGTCAGCCGCTATAGCGGCAAGGACGCGATCGCCCATGGAAAAGAAAAAGCTCGGCCCGGCCCACTATCGCTATGTCGATGATATCGGCCCCGAAGGGGTGACCATACGCTGTGAAAAGTGGCTCGTTTGCGGCGAAACCCCGCAGTGTTGGTATGTGATCCCTGAAGCCAGAAACTACCTAATGACCAACACTTTCTATGCCGAGGCGCTCAAGAACACCAGAAAGCGCATTCTCAAATATGCCGGCGGGAAGAAGTTCTGCTACCCCACCCGTGAGGAGGCCTTCAACTCCTACCGAATCCGCAAGCACTGGCAGCTCAAGCACACCGAGCATGCCTTCCAGCGCGCGCAGACCGCGCTGGCCGAGATAAATCGCATCACTACGCCGCCAGCGCGTCCTCACCTCTGCGAGGGCGGCGATTACTTCAAGCAAATGAATTGGGGTGAGTACTGATGATCGACTACACGGAACTCAAACGGCTCGCCGAGGCTGCCAAGAACGATTGTGGCGATTACGTGGCGCTGAATGATTACGGCATGGCCGTTCCGCCTGCCGTGGTGCTTGAACTGATTGCCGACGTCGAGCGAAGCCAGCGCATGCTCCTTGCCGCATGCATGGAAATGGGTGCGATTGGCAATGCCCTCGGTGCCGACATGAACAGCGACGGTGAAGAAATTCTGTCGATGGTCGTGGATATGCAGAGTGAGCTGGAGGAGGCGCAGGCCGATCTGGCGAAAGAGAAAACCATCTCCAAGGGCTGGTACGAAAACTGGAGCGGCGTTATCGCCGAGCGTGACCAACTCAAGGCTGAGCGGGACAACCTGCGCGAAGACCGCGACGGTCTACTTGAAGCAGGAGCGCACCTACTATGATCTTTATTCCAATTGCCGCCCCGCTCTACATGGCCTACCTGATCTACAGGGGGCCGTGGCGATGAACGAACGTGAAATGTTGGAACTGGCTGCAAAGGCAGCTGGATACGATACATCTCATCCGATAAACGCCAATCGCTTGGAGATGGATCCGCCTGTTGCCGCGCTTCTCGTTCGAAAGGACGGGGATGTCGTGACAACTGGTTGGGATCCGCTTAACGACGATGGCCATGCACTCCGCCTGGCTGTACAGCTCGGGATCTGCATTGTGTTTATGGAGGACTGCGATTCGGTTGGAGCTGAAAACTCGGCGCATGGCGTAATGATCATTGAGGCGATGGACAGTTACGGAACCCGTCGAGCAATCGTCCGGGCCGCAGCAGAAATCGGCAATCGGCAGTGAGCCGCCTGGTCAGCGTCCGCACCGAGGAACTGACCGGCCCGGCGCTGGACTGGGCAATCAACGCGATCGAGGGTGATCAGCAGCCCGGCACCGGTCAGCTGGATCTCTTCGCCCTTCCCGACGCCGAGCAACTGATCACGAAGTACGGCGTCTGGGTCGATGTTGGCATCCGCCACCCTTGGCTGGCCGACATGACAAACGATCCGTTCAACCGCCAGCCCGGCGAAACCCGAACCATCGCAGTGTTCCGCGCCGTTGTCTTCGCCAAGCGTGGCGCCACGGTCAACGTGCCCACCGAACTCGTCCATTAACCACGGAGGTACATCCATGGCTGAGATCTTCGAATTCCCGGCCAGCACCAGGCTGCACAACCGAAAGGTTCTGCAAAACCAGGCTGAGCGGAAGAAGCTGGCCGACTGGTTCCGCGCGATGGCGGCGCACATCGAGGGCGACGAAATCGAACGCGAGCCATTGGCGGCAATGATCGTCCTGAGCAGCGCCGGCGGCGATGAGGTCTGCCATGTTGGCTACTCCGACCACAAGGAAGTTAGCCTTCGCCAAGCCGGGTACGCCGCGAAGCAGCTGGTATCAATCTCCTACACCCGACGCGGCGGCAATTTCTTCGACCGCTGGTAACTCCTCTCCCAACTCAACAGCCTGCCGGTATACGGCGGGCGAGGTATTCGTATGTCCGCACTGAACCGCTTCCACGAAACTGCGAGCGATGCGTTGGAGAAGATCAGCGCCAGCCTTCCTGAAGGCGCAAAGCTCTGCCTGACCATCTACACCCCAGAGAAACCAGAACTCGACATCGTTCTGCAGGACAAAGGGCTCGACTTGAACGAGGTGGTTTCCACCTTGCGCCGGCGTGGCCTGAGCATCGACGGCGACAACGCCTACAAGCGCGATCTGCTCGACGCGGTTGTAGGCGCCCTTGCACTCGGCGCGCAGAACGACAACCCGCCACCGGCAAGTCATTGGGGCCAACGCTTCTGGGATATCGGCCGGGAGGAACGCGGGCTGCACGAAGAGCTGGTCGCGGCACTAAAGCTCAACCGCGAGAACCTGCGCGCCTGCCAAGCGACCATCCACCTGTGGGGCGGCTTCGACCCTGCCTATGTGAACGATGCCCAGGCAGCAATGGCTGTTGCCGACGCGGTGCTCGTAAAGGCCGGCGCATAACCCATCACCACCTTCTGCCGCCATGCGCGGCATGGAGCATCATCAATGAAAAAAGAGCTGATCAAGATCAGTGAATTCCAGCGCCGGCGCTGGGGTGAAAACGGCACACCACCCTGCCCCCAGGCGATCCGCAACTACATCCGCAACGGCAAGGTGCCGGGCGAGCAAATCGGCAAACTCTGGTACGTTGATTGGATAGCGTTCAGTCGGTCAGAAGGCAATGATCTGGTCGCGATGGTATTGAAAGGAGCTGCATGATGGTCCCACGGCCGCGCAACAAGGCGAACAAGAGCCTACCGCAGAACCTGTACTTCGATTCGCGGCGCTCGACCTATCGCTACCGCCGGCCTACCGACGGTAAGTGGTTCCAGTTCGGCACCGACCGGATCAAGGCGATCGACGCCGCGAAGCAGTTGAACCTGGAGTTCATGCGCGGCGCTGACCTGATCGGCGCCGTGATGGGCAGCACATCTGAATCCTTCGCCGGCTTCCTCGATACATACGAGCGCGACGTGCTACCACCGCGCGAACTGGCAAAAGGAACCTTGGGCCTCTATGCCGTGCACTTCCGCCGTTTCCGGAAGCAGTTCGAAGGCAAAGCGGTAGACCAGATCACGATCCGCATGATCGCGGAAATGCTGGACGCCCTCACGCCGCGCACTGCCAACCAATGCCGAGCCCTGCTGATCGACATCTTCAATCACGCAGCGGCCAAAGGCCTGTGCCCGGACAACCCGGCTGCCAGCACCATCAACCGGATTGAGAAGAAACAGCGCAAGCGACACACCGTCGAAGGCCTGAAGGCCATCCGGGAAAAATCACCGTTCTGGCTGCAGAACGCTATCGACCTGGCACTGATCACCGCACAGCGCCGGACGGACATTTTGAACATGCGGTTCGACGGTGTTCGGGAAGGTTTTTTGTATGTGGTGCAGCAGAAGACGGCAAAGGCCAGTGACGCGGCGTGGATTCGGTTCAAAGTAACTGAAGAACTCCAAGCTGTTATCAGCCGGTGCCGGGATGACATCGTCTCGCCTTACCTGGTCCATCGCCGGCCAGACCGCAAAAAGCAGAAGCAGGCGCAGACGAAGGAACACTGGACGCAGGTCGAAGAGCGATATTTGACGCGAGCCTTCAAGGAGGCCCGGGAAGCAGCGGGTTGTTACAAGGGATGGAAGGAAGAGGAAATGCCAGGCTTCCATGAAGTGCGTGCGCTATCGCTGCACCTGTACCAGAAAGCCGGAAAGGACGGTCAGAAGATCGCCGGCCACGCCAGCGAGACCATGACGAAGAACTACCAGAAAGACCACGCAGAAATCGTCTGGTCGGAGGCAATCCCTGACCTGAATATCAGCGAAATCACCAAGTAGTTTTGCGCAAGTTTTGCGCGGGTTTTGCGCAGGCACAAAAAAGCCGATCCATCTGATCGGCTTAAGTGTCTGATTTTATTCAGGAAATATGGTCGGGACGGAGTGATTCGAACACTCGACCCCTAGCACCCCATGCTAGTGCGCTACCGGACTGCGCTACGCCCCGACTGGTTTGGAACCTGCCCTTCATCTCGAAGAGCGCTCAAGAATATAGCGCAAGCTTTTGAAAACTGGAAGTATTCAAACGCAGCTTTTTATTTCTTGAGCACCACCAATACATCTTCAAGCTCAGCGATCATCTGGCGGATCATTTGCTTGTATTGGGTGGTGTCGTCTTTGGCTTCATCGCCGGACAAACGCAGGCGCGCGCCGCCGATGGTGAAACCCTGATCGTAAAGGAGCGCGCGGATCTGCCGGATCATCAGCACGTCCTGGCGCTGATAATACCGGCGATTTCCGCGGCGTTTGACGGGGTTGAGCTGAGGAAACTCCTGCTCCCAGTAGCGCAGCACGTGTGGTTTTACCGCACACAGCTCGCTGACTTCACCAATGGTGAAGTAGCGTTTGCCCGGGATGACGGGTAGCTCGTCGTTATGACTTGGTTCCAGCATAAGCCTCAACTCGGGCCTTCAACTTCTGCCCTGGACGAAAGGTGACCACACGGCGAGCCGTGATCGGGATTTCTTCCCCCGTTTTCGGGTTGCGGCCAGGCCGCTGGCGTTTGTCCCGAAGGTCGAAATTGCCGAAACCGGACAATTTGACCTGCTCGTTGTCTTCAAGAGCGTGCCTGATTTCCTCGAAAAACAGTTCGACCAATTCCTTGGCTTCCCGCTTGTTCAGGCCCAGCTCTTCATACAGACGTTCCGCCATCTCAGCTTTCGTCAAAGCCCCCATACGTCACTTCCTTAACGTGGCGTTCAACCTTTGTTCGAGCGAGGTGAGGATATTTTGCGTCGTCGAATTCACCTCATCGTCATTAAGAGTGCGCGATGGATGCTGCCAGGTCAAGCCAACTGCAAGGCTTTTTCTATCAGGATCAATGCCTTTACCCTGATACACGTCAAACAGCCTGAGATCCGTGAGCCATTCGCCTGCATTTTCACGGATTACGTCCAGTACAGCCGAGGCCGCGACGTCTTTGTGCGCGATCAGTGCAAGGTCACGACGCACTTCAGGAAAACGCGACAACTCGTGGAATTGCGGCATTTTTCCGGAAGCGACTTCAGCCAAAACCAGCTCGAAGACGAATACCGGACGATCCAGACCCAAGGCTTTGGACAGTTCAGGGTGAATCGCACCGATGAAGCCGACTTCACGCCCATCACGTTCAATGCGCGCGGTTTGACCCGGGTGCAGCGCCGGATGTTTGCCCGGAGTGAAAGTGAAGGCATCCAACGCACCGGCGTAACCCAGCACCGCTTCAACGTCAGCTTTCACATCGAAGAAATCAATGCTGTCGCGACCTTGCGCCCAGCCTTCCGGCAGACGGCTGCCGCAAACAACACCCGAGAGCATCGGCTCTTGCTTCAGACCTTCCAGCTGACCGACGAAGCGCAGACCGCTTTCGAACAGACGCACGCGATCCTGTTGACGATTCAGGTTGTGCTGCAACGCTTTGACCAGGCCCGGCCACAGCGACGAGCGCATGGCAGCCATGTCATTGGAAATCGGGTTGGCCAGCAGCAGCGGCTCAACGCCCGGATTGAACAGTTCGAACTGCTTGGGATCGATGAAGCTGTAAGTGATCGCTTCCTGATAACCACGGGCAACCAGCAGACGACGCAACTCAGGCAGCTCGCTGCGTGCTTCAGCTTTGGCTTGTGGCGCCAGACGCGCTTGCGGGTAACGAACCGGCAGACGGTTGTAGCCGTAAAGACGCGCCAGCTCTTCGATCAGATCGACTTCCAGGCTGATGTCGAAGCGATGGCTTGGCACTTCCACGCGCCACTGCCCTGCTCCATCAGCGGAAATCTTCAGACCCAGGGCGCTGAGCAGACGCTCGACCTGCGCCGAATCCATTTCCATCCCCAGCATCTGGGTGATGCGCTGTGCACGCAGGGTGATCGGGGCGATCGACGGCAGGTGTTGCTCGCTGACGGTCTCGATGATCGGGCCGGCTTCACCACCGGTGATTTCCAGCAGCAGGCCAGTGGCGCGCTCCATGGCTTCACGGGCCAGTTGCCAGTCCACGCCACGCTCGTATCGGTGCGAAGCATCGGTGTGCAGGCCGTAGGAACGGGCCTTGCCCGCCACAGCGATCTGGTCAAAGAACGCACTTTCCAGGAACACGTCGCGCGTGGTCGCGGACACACCGCTGTGCTCACCACCCATTACGCCGGCAATCGCCAGAGCACGAGTATGGTCGGCGATCACCAGCGTATCGCTGCGCAGGCTGACTTCCTGACCGTCGAGCAGTACCAGCTTCTCGCCCTCTTCCGCCATACGCACGCGGATGCCGCCATTGATTTCGGCGAGATCGAACGCGTGCAGCGGCTGACCCAGCTCGAGCATCACGTAGTTGGTGATGTCGACGGCAGCGTCGATACTGCGCACTTCGGCGCGGCGCAGTCGTTCAACCATCCACAGCGGGGTCGGCCTGGACAGGTCAACGTTACGGATGACACGCCCCAGGTAACGCGGGCAAGCGGCAGGCGCCAGCACGTCTACCGGACGCACTTCGTCGTGCACTGCCGGAATCGCCATGACCGCCGGACGGGTAACCGGAGCGGCGTACAGCGCACCCACTTCACGGGCCAGACCGGCCAGCGACAGGCAGTCGCCACGGTTCGGGGTCAGGTCGACCTCGATGCTGGCGTCTTCCAGATCCAGATACACACGGAAATCTTCGCCCACCGGCGCATCGGCCGGCAGTTCCATCAGACCGTCGTTGCCTTCACCAATCTGCAACTCGGCTTGCGAGCACAACATGCCGTTGGACTCGACGCCGCGCAGCTTGGCCTTCTTGATCTTGAAGTCGCCCGGCAGTTCGGCGCCGATCATGGCGAACGGAATCTTCAGGCCCGGACGCACGTTTGGCGCACCGCACACGACCTGGAAGGTCTCCGCGCCATTGCTGACCTGGCACACACGCAGCTTGTCGGCGTCAGGGTGTTGCTCGGTGCTCAGCACCTCGCCCACGACCACGCCGCTGAATACACCGGCGGCCGGGGTCACGCTATCGACCTCCAGACCCGCCATCGACAGACGAGCAACCAGCTCGTCGCGACTTACCTGCGGGCTAACCCAGCCACGCAGCCATTGTTCACTGAATTTCATCCTGCTCTCCTAAGAATTCGTTACGACTAGCGAAATTGCGCGAGGAACCGCAAGTCGTTGTCGAAGAACAGACGCAAGTCGTTCACGCCGTAACGGAGCATGGCCAGACGCTCGACGCCCATACCGAAAGCAAAACCGGAGAACTCTTCCGGATCGATGCCAGACATGCGCAGCACGTTCGGGTGGACCATGCCGCAGCCCATGACTTCCAGCCAGCCGGTCTGCTTGCAGACGCGGCAGCCTTTACCGCTGCACATCACGCACTCCATGTCGACTTCAGCGGATGGTTCGGTGAACGGGAAGTACGAAGGACGGAAACGTACGGCCAGCTCTTTCTCGAAGAACACCCGCAGGAATTCTTCGATGGTGCCTTTGAGATCGGCGAAATTGATATCGCGATCGACCAGCAGGCCTTCGACCTGGTGGAACATCGGCGAGTGGGTGATATCGGAGTCGCTGCGATACACACGACCTGGGCAGACGATGCGGATCGGCGGCTGCTTGGACTCCATGGTGCGGACCTGTACCGGCGAGGTATGAGTGCGCAGCAACATGTTCGCATTGAAATAGAAAGTGTCATGCATCGACCGGGCCGGGTGGTGGCCTGGGATGTTGAGCGCTTCGAAGTTGTGATAGTCGTCTTCGACCTCAGGGCCTTCGGCGATGCCGTAGCCGATGCGGGTGAAGAACTGCTCGACTCGTTCCAGAGTCCGGGTCACCGGATGCAGACCGCCAGAGGTCTGGCCACGGCCCGGCAACGTCACGTCAATGGATTCGGCAGACAGTTTGGCAGCCAGTTCGGCTTCTTCAAACAGGGCCATGCGCGCATTGAGAACGCCTGTAACACGCTCCTTGGCAACGTTGATCAGGGCGCCGACTTGCGGACGCTCTTCTGCCGGCAAATTCCCCAGGGTCTTCATCACCTGAGTCAATTCACCCTTTTTGCCAAGGTATTGAACCCGGATTTGCTCCAGGGCATTGATATCTTCAGCGCTTTGCACAGCCTCTAGTGCTTGAGAGACCAGCGCATCCAGGTTTTCCATGTACAGACTCCAGATACAAAATAGGGGAAGAGCTTGAAGGCTCTTCCCCTATTTATGACGTTTAACACCTGACCCCACAGAGGTGAGGCCGGGTGACTGTCGGGGGTACTTAAGCCAAGGTGGCTTTAGCTTTCTCGACAATCGCAGCAAACGCCGCTTTTTCGTTCACTGCCAGATCAGCCAGAACCTTACGGTCGATCTCGATGGACGCTTTTTTCAGGCCAGCAATGAAACGGCTGTAGGACAGACCGTTAACACGAGCACCAGCGTTGATACGAGCGATCCACAGAGCGCGGAACTGACGTTTTTTCTGACGACGGTCACGGTAGGCGTATTGGCCTGCCTTGATTACCGCTTGCTTGGCAACACGGAATACGCGGGAGCGTGCGCCGTAGTAGCCTTTAGCAAGTTTCAGAATTTTTTTGTGACGCTTACGGGCAATGACGCCACGCTTTACACGAGCCATGAGTTACTTCCTCTATTCTTGACTAAAATTAACGAAGGCGCAGCATGCGCTCGACTTTTGCCACGTCAGACGGATGCAGCAAGCTGCTACCGCGCAGTTGACGCTTACGCTTGGTCGACATTTTGGTCAGGATGTGGCTCTTGAAAGCGTGCTTGTGCTTGATACCGTTAGCAGTTTTCAGAAACCGCTTAGCAGCACCACTTTTGGTTTTCATTTTTGGCATGTTCGGATACTCCGCATTCAGTTGATAAACATAATCAGAAGGCCTGCCGTGCCCTGTTGATTACTTCTTCTTTTTCGGGGCGATGACCATGATCAGCTGGCGTCCTTCCATCTTAGGATGCTGTTCGACCGAACCGTACTCGAGCAGGTCAGCTTCAACCCGCTTGAGGAGTTCCATCCCCAGCTCCTGGTGGGCCATCTCACGGCCGCGGAATCGCAAGGATACCTTGGCCCTGTCCCCGTCACTCAGGAAACGTACCAGGTTGCGCAGTTTTACCTGGTAATCCCCTTCCTCCGTCCCTGGACGAAACTTGATTTCTTTTACCTGAATCTGCTTCTGGTTTTTCTTCGCTGCTGCAATCTGCTTCTTCTTTTCGAAGATCGATTTGCCGTAGTCCATCACCCGGCAAACCGGTGGGACTGCGTCAGCAGAGATTTCTACCAGATCAAGCTTTGCTTCTTCAGCAATACGAAGCGCTTCATCAATCGAGACGATGCCAATCTGCTCGCCATCAGCGCCAATTAACCGAACCTCGCGTGCCGAGATATTCTCGTTGATCGGGGCTTTCGGTGCAGCTCGTTTATCTTGTCTCATTTCACGCTTAATAATAATTACTCCGAATCTGGGCGACCACGCCGGGAAACCGCTTGCGCGAGAAACTCAGCGAACTGGGCGACGGGCATCGAGCCCAGGTCAGCACCTTCACGAGTACGCACAGCGACAGTCTGCATCTCGACTTCCTTATCTCCGATAACCAAAAGATAGGGAACCTTGAGCAAAGTATGCTCGCGGATTTTAAAGCCGATCTTTTCATTTCTCAAGTCGGACTTGGCACGAAATCCGCTTTCGTTGAGAGTTTTTTCAACCTGAGCGACGAAATCTGCCTGTTTATCAGTGATATTCATGATCACTGCCTGGGTTGGCGCGAGCCACGCAGGGAATGCACCTTCGTAATGCTCGATCAAAATCCCGACGAAACGCTCAAACGAACCGAGGATCGCGCGGTGCAACATCACCGGATGCTTGCGGCTGTTGTCTTCGGAGACGTATTCGGCGCCGAGACGGACAGGCAGGTTGAAATCGAGCTGCAAGGTACCACACTGCCAGACGCGACCGAGGCAATCTTTCAGCGAGAACTCGATCTTCGGACCGTAGAACGCACCTTCGCCCGGTTGCAGATCATACGGCAGGCCCGCGCTATCGAGGGCTGCCGCCAGTGCCGCTTCGGCGCGATCCCACAGCTCGTCGGAACCTACGCGTTTTTCCGGACGAGTGGACAGTTTCATCTCGACGTCGGTGAAGCCGAAGTCGCGATAAACATCCATGGTCAGCTTGATGAACGCTGCGGATTCAGCCTGCATCTGCTCTTCGGTGCAGAAAATGTGCGCGTCGTCCTGAGTGAACGCGCGCACCCGCATGATGCCGTGCAACGCACCCGACGGCTCGTTACGGTGGCACGCACCAAACTCGGCCAGACGCATCGGCAGCTCGCGGTAGCTCTTCAGCCCCTGATTGAACACCTGCACGTGGCACGGGCAGTTCATCGGCTTGATGGCGTAGTCGCGGCTTTCCGACTCGGTGGTGAACATGTTGTCGGCGTAGTTGGCCCAGTGCCCGGATTTTTCCCACAGACTGCGATCGACCACTTGCGGGGTCTTGATCTCGAGGTAGCCATTGTCACGCTGCACCTTGCGCATGTACTGCTCGAGCACTTGATACAGGGTCCAGCCGTTCGGGTGCCAGAACACCATGCCCGGCGCTTCTTCCTGGGTGTGGAACAGGCCCAGGCGCTTGCCGATCTTGCGGTGATCGCGCTTTTCCGCTTCTTCGATGCGCTGGATGTAAGCCGCCAGCTGCTTCTTGTCTGCCCAGGCAGTACCGTAAACGCGCTGTAGTTGCTCGTTCTTGGCATCACCGCGCCAGTAGGCACCGGACAATTTGGTCAGTTTGAAGGACTTCAGGAAACGCGTGTTCGGCACGTGCGGGCCGCGGCACATGTCGACGTATTCTTCGTGGTAATACAGGCCCATGGCCTGCTCGTTCGGCATGTCCTCGACCAGACGCAGCTTGTAATCTTCGCCGCGAGCCTTGAACACTTCGATCACTTCGGCGCGCGGAGTGACTTTCTTGATGACGTCGTAATCCTTGTCGATCAGCTGATGCATGCGCTGTTCGATGGCGGCCATGTCGTCCGGCGTAAAAGGACGTTCGAAGGCGATGTCGTAATAGAAGCCTTCGTCGATAACCGGGCCGATGACCATTTTCGCAGTCGGGTACAGTTGCTTGACCGCATGGCCAACCAGGTGCGCGCAAGAGTGGCGAATGATCTCCAGCCCCTCTTCATCCTTTGGCGTGATGATTTGCAGCGTCGCGTCGCTGTCGATGATGTCGCAGGCGTCAACCAGCTTGCCGTTGACCTTGCCGGCCACGGTGGCCTTGGCCAGACCGGCACCAATGGATGCGGCGACCTCGGCTACGGAAACCGGGTGATCGAATGAACGTTGACTGCCGTCGGGAAGAGTAATAGTTGGCATGGCGCCTCCTCTCCTAGTGGTGACCCCTACCAAAGGTCACGTGGGTTGGGATGAGCCAGTACAAGATCCGATCCAGGCCATTCAATGACGAACGCCTGCCTTACAGCGGCAGGAGCCTTGCGGCCAACCGGAAAACCGAACCAGAGTGACTGGGATTCAAATCAGGGTTTCGCACGCTGACCGCTTCGGGGCTGAAGGCCATCCGGAGCCTGAGAACGCATGAGCCCGGCATGCTAGCACAGATGAGCGGTCATCGAGTCGAAGGATTTTCAGTGCTGAAGATTTATGCATTTTTGCGGCGCAAAGTGAACTTGGGATATACGCTTTGCCTCAAATAAGCTGAGAATCGTCGCCGATATCAACCCAAGGAGTTTCCGACATGCGCCTTATCCGACTTTTTGCTTACGCGGCCCCGCTGGCCCTGCTACTGCCGCTGAGCGCCAACGCGGCCTGGCCTGCCGGTGTCAAAGCCCAGTACATGAACGACTGCACCGCCGCCGCCAGCAAGAGCGTCAATCCAGCCGAAGCCAATAAACACTGCGCTTGCGGTGCCGATGTTCTGGAAAAGAAATTCACCACGCAAGAGATCGCGCAGCTGATGGACAAGAACACCCCGCCAAGTGGTGAACTGGGTCAACGCGCACTGAAAGAAATCTCGGTTTGCCGCGTGCAGAAATAAGCGCTGACGAATGTTTTTTCGGGCGTCCGGCAGACCAAAAATCGCTAAAAAGACCCCGAAATCGATAATTTACGCAGGTTTTATAGCTTTTTTTACACCCTCTTCTTTCGGCCAAAAGCCACTGAAACCGGGGCTTGCAGACATTTCAGAGGTTGAAATCGATGCAATATGAAAGCAAACAGCACGTCCGGGGGGCTACCAAAGCGAACATTTCGACTATGATACCCGGGTGTGCCCAGTTGGCCTGAGCAGCACAGTACTACTGAAAATATATGTTTCTTGGAGATACACCATGTCTAATCGCCAAACCGGCACCGTTAAATGGTTCAACGATGAAAAAGGCTTCGGCTTCATCACTCCTCAAGGTGGCGGTGACGACCTGTTCGTACACTTCAAAGCTATCGAATCCGACGGTTTCAAAAGCCTGAAAGAAGGCCAGACCGTCTCTTTCGTGGCTGAGAAAGGCCAAAAGGGTATGCAAGCTGCACAAGTTCGCCCAGAGTAATTTCCCGGCGCGCTAAAAAAACCCCGTCCATGTGACGGGGTTTTTTATGCCTGCAACAAAAGCGCTCTGCGATCAACCGCAGTTGACGCGGGTGACCACCAGGTTGTTGTCGGTGTTCAGATTCAAGCGATCGGAGCGGTATTCCAGCGTGATCATGTCGCTTGGCTTGAGGAAACGGGCGTTTTGCGCGCCAGCCTTGGCACGCGCCTGATCGAGCAGTTCCGGCGAAGCCTTTTTACCGATGGCAAATTCCGCTGCCTTTGCTTCACAGCGGCTGTGACCGGCATCGGTCGCCACAGGATCCTTTGCCGACTCGCTGGAGGTCGTGCTGCAACCGGCCAACATGACAACGGCCATAAGTGCACCCAGAGACGCGAACTTCAAAGGCATGAAGCCTCCTTCTTTCAAATGGTTAAGCTGAGATCGTGCGACCGCCAATCTGGCGTTTGGTTTCACAACCAATGCTGCCACCCTGCCCCACGATCCGGAAAAACGCTGAGTCTGCCTGAAGAGCGTGCAGCGCATCCTCACACAATCGTCACCGAATATTAACGAAGCTCAATAGACGTCGATGTAGTCGAGCGGCGGATTCGGCCAGTTGTCTTTCAGTGCGTTGAAAATCTGCATCACCCAGACTTCATCACTGGCCGCGACATTGCCGACATACCCCGAACCCTTGGCCCAGGTTTCCAGGCGAAAGAGCAGGCCGTCAATATCCTGCCCGCCGGTCACACCGGAAGAAATATAGGCAATCCCACCCTTGGTCACGCGCAGTTGCGTGTGTACATCATCGCTGGCCGACGCGAGCAACTGGCGCACAGCGTCAAGTGTGAGGCCGTCGGGGGAATTCAAATCGATCTGCACAGCACATTCCTTGGTTCAGCCGGAAAAGACCAAGTGTCGCATAGCGTCGCGCCCATGCCTAAGTCGCAGTGCCAAACGCCCGACAAAGTGGTTAACTCGCGCTCAGACATTCCCGACTTTTCGAGCGCACTCATGAGCACCGTAAGCATCTCCGCCGACATCAAGGTTCTTTGGCCGAAGGGGCACAGTTCGTATAGCCCGGGCAGTTCGGAGGAGCTGGCGCTGATCAGCATCGATCTACTGGTCAAGACGATGGGAACACAAGGCGCACAAACGTTTATCGCTCAAGTGTTCGAACGGTACCAGCATGACGACAAGAGCACGCCGGACACGGAGATGGAGTAAAAACCCGCAGACTTGCACCTGCGGGTCCTGGCCTTACTTCAAGCGCTTCAGACGCTCAGTCAGCAGATCGAAGAAACCTTGGGCATCGCCATTCTCGACCCAAAATGCGTTTTTCGGCTGTTTCAGACCATCGTACCAGTCGACCACGGTCTGACCGAACGTGATCCCCTCACGGCTGTCGATGGCCACGTTCACCGAGCGACCGGTGAACAGCTCCGGCTTGAGCAGGTAAGCAATGACGGTAGCGTCATGCACCGGACCGCCAGGGATGCCGTAGTGCTCCATGTCGCCCTTGATGTACTCGTTGAGGATGTCGCCGACAATCTTGCTCGCATTGTTGTTGAGCGCGGCAATCTGCTTCAGGCGGGCGTCGCTGGTGAGAATCTTGTGGGTCACGTCCAGCGGCAGATAGGTCAGTTTTACACCACTCTTGAGTACCACTTCTGCCGCTTGCGGGTCGGCAAACAAGTTGAATTCGGCCACCGGGGTAATGTTGCCGCCATTGAAGTGCGCGCCGCCCATAATCACCACTTCCTTGATACCGTTAACGATCTCCGGCTCCTGGATCAGCGCCAGCGCCAGGTTGGTCTGAGGACCCAGCATGGCGATGGTGATGCTGTGCGGCTTGGCTTTTTTCAGGGTATCGATCAGGTAGTTGACCGCATTGCCTTCGGCCAGGCCTTTTTTCGGCTCATGCACGGTGACACCCGACAGGCCTTCCTTGCCATGGATGTTCTCGGCGTAGATCGGTGTACGCATCAGCGGCTTCGGCGCGCCGGCGTAAACCGGAACGTCCTCGCGCCCTGCCCACTCGCGAGCCAGGCGCGCGTTGCGCGAAGTCTTGTCGAGGCGCACGTTGCCGGCCACGGTGGTCAGTGCGCGGATGTTCAGTTCGTCCGGCGAAGCCAGGGCGAACAGCAAGGCGACCACATCGTCGGCACCCGGATCGGTGTCGATGATCAGGTCGATCTTTTCAGCAGCCTGAGCGCTGGTGGCGGTCATAAAAGACAAAAGCAGCAGACTCCGAAGCAATTGGTGGAGTTTGTGAGCGTAACGGTGCATGGCGCATTCCTTGTGCTGATGAAAATGAAAGGGTCGAAAACCCGATTAGAACGTTACTCCGGCCACCAGCACGATGTTGCAGTACGGCTGACATTCGCCTGTACGAACAATCGCCCGTGCCTGTCGGCTAAGGACCTTGAATTGCTCATGAGTCAGCAGATCGCGCCGACCGAGGGCGCCCTCTTCTTGCAACTCGTCCAGCACAACCAGGGCGGTCGGCTGCTTGTCGAGGATTTCGTTGGCCAGCACATGGCTCTCCACCTGCATCTCGCTGAGCACGACTTTCAGGGTACTGACAAAATCCGGAACGCCGTGGGTCAGCGCCAGATCAATCAGTTCAACACCAGGAGGAACCGGCAGTCCGGCGTCACCGATCACCACCATGTCACCATGGCCCAGGGATGCGATCAGCCGCGACAACGCGACGTTGAGCAAAGCAGTCTTTTTCATGCGGATTTGAACGCCTGTACGTCGGACATGGTGGGAATGGAAGGCTGTGCGCCGGCCCGGGTCACAGATAACGCTGCAGCGACTTGCCCGTAACGGATCGCCTCAGCCTCGGATTTGCCACTGGCAAGCGCTGCGGCAAAACCACCAACAAAGGTATCGCCCGCGGCGGTGGTATCGACCGCCTTCACCTTGGGCGCCGGGAAATGCTCGAAATCTTTGCCATTGGCAAATAGCGAACCTTGCGCGCCGAGGGTAACGATGACCTTGCCCGCGCCCATTGCGATCAACTGGCTGGCAGCGCTTTCTGCGGCCTCCAGCGAATCGACTGGCAACCCGCTCAATGCAGCGGCTTCGCTTTCGTTGGGAATCAGGTAATCGATGGCGGTATACCAGTCTGCCGGCAGCGGACGACTGGCCGGCGCCGGGTTTAAAATCACGGTCTTGCCCAGCGCACGCGCACGCTTGAGCGCATGCCCCACCGTTGCATCCGGGATCTCCAGCTGGCAGATAATCACGTCGGCCGCCTGCAGAACTGCATCAAAGCGGTCAATCACCGCCGGGGTCATTGCACCGTTGGCGCCAGCAACGATCACGATGGCGTTCTGACTGTTGTCATCGACCACGATCAGCGCCACGCCACTGGAGTCGGCAACCGTGCTCACCGCCTGACAATCGATCTGCTCGGCCAGCAATGCGTCGCGCAATTGCACGCCGTAGTCATCGTTGCCAACACAGCCGACCATCGCCACCTGCGCACCCAGGCGCGCAGCAGCGACTGCCTGATTGGCGCCCTTGCCGCCGGACACGGTGGTAAAGGAATGACCGATCAGCGTTTCACCGCCCTTGGGCAGCCGTGGTGCCCGGGTGACCAGATCCATGTTCAGGCTGCCTATTACCACTACATTTGCTGGCATACATCACTACTCGTCAATTCGGTTTCAGCGGTACTCGGTGAATACGCCGGACAGCGGCGCAGTCGATTCGCGCAAGACAATACTCGGGGTCACGATCCGTTGATCGGTGACCAGACTCGGGGTAGCAATCCTTCGCAGCAACACTTCGGCAGCCATCTCGCCCAACTGCAGGATCGACTGGCCAACGGTGGTCAGCGCCGGGTACACGTAGCGACTCATCTGGATATCGTCGAAGCCGATCACCGACAGCTCGCTCGGTACGCGGACATTGCGCTCGGCCGCCGCGCGCAGCACACCGATCCCGATCATGTCGTTACCGGCGAAGATCGCACTCGGCGGATTGCTTTCAAGCAGGATCGCCGCCGCGTTGTAACCGCCAGTGCTGGTGAAATCGCTTTCCAGCATGCGCTCGGCCCGCACCTTGATGCCCGCCTCCTGCAGCGCTCGACAAAAACCGGCCTGACGCATTTGCGCCACGCTGGTGCTCGACGGACCGCCGATGGTGGCGATGTCACGATGGCCCAGCTCCAGCAGGTGACGCGTCGCCAGATAGGCACCATATTCATGGTCGATGCGCACCAGGTCGGCGTCCACGCCATCCAGCCCGCGGTCGACGATGACCATCGGCGTTTTCACCCCGGCCAGCCCTTGCGCGAGCCCGATGTCGCCACCGGCGGAGGCGACGATCAGGCCGTCAATGCGCTTCTCCAGCAGCACGCGCAAATAGCTGCGCTGTTTTTCCGGGTTATCGTCAGAGTTGCAAAGGATCACGCAATAGCCGTTACGCTCACAGTAATCCTCGATACCCCGAGCCAACTCGGCAAAATACGGGTTGAGGCTGTTAGGCACCAATAAGCCAATGGTCGCAGTGGTCTTGGCTTTCAGTGAACGCGCCACGGCACTTGGCACGTAATCGAGGCTTTTGATGGCCGCCTCGACCTTCAACCGCACCTCCTGACTGACCGGCCGGGTCTTGTTCACCACGTGAGAAACCGTGGTGTAGGAAATCCCCGCGAGCGCCGCCACATCCTTGATCGTTGCCATGGCTTAGCCCCGTCGACTGGCGCGTTGACTGCGATAGGTATCGAGTACCACCGCAATGACGATCACCGCACCGGTGATAATGCGCTTGGTTGGCTCGGTCGCACCGATCTGCGCCAGACCGGCGGCGAGCACTGAAATGATCAACACGCCGAAGAAGGTGCTGATCACCGAACCACGCCCCCCCATCAGGCTGGTGCCACCAATGACCACCGCAGCGATCACTTGCAGTTCGAGGCCGGAGCCGGCATTCGGATCCGCCGCTTCCAGACGGGAAATCTGGAACAGCGCGGCGATGCCCGCGAGCAGCCCCATCAGGCTGAACACCAGAATCTTGTACGGTTTTGGATTGATCCCGGCCAGACGCACCGCTTCTTCGTTGGTGCCGATGCCGATCAGGTAGCGACCGAATACGGTGCGGGTCAGCACCGCTTGCGCAATGAAGATCACAAGCAAGGCAATGATGAACGACGGCGAGATACCAAAGGCGATCGGGTTCGACAGCCAGGCAAACGAATCACCGATGTAGGCGGTGCGCGAACCGGTCATCTGATACGCCAGGCCACGGGCCATTTCCAGCACACCGAGCGAAACGATGAATGACGGAATGCGCCACGCCACAGTGATCGAACCGGTCACCGTACCCGCCAGTGCAGCCACCGCCATACCGAGCAGAGCGGAAGGCAACACGCTCCAGCCCCAGCCGAGAATCGCGACGCTGACTGTCGAGGCGGCAAGTGCCAGCACCGAACCGACCGACAGGTCGATGCCGCCGATGATCAGCACGAAGGTCATGCCCACCGCCAGCACCATCAGATCAGGGATCTGGTTGGCCAGCGTGCTGAAGGTGTCGTAGGACAGAAAGTGGCTGCTCATGACCGAGAACAACGCCACCATCGCCAACAAGGCACCCGCCAGGCCCAGATAGGTGCCAAGACCGTAGAAATTGCCACCACGTTTGCCGGCAGAAGATGCAGTTTTCATGGGAGTTCCCTAGGCGCCGCTTCATTGAGCTGCGCATCACGTTTTTGGTAGCCGGCGAACGCGGCAGCAAGCAAATCATCCTGGGTCCAGCTGTCGCGCTCGAAGGTATCGATCAAACGCCCTGCCGACAGAACGCCGATCCGGTCGCAGATCAGCATCAGCTCGCGCAGGTCACTGGATACAACCACCAGCGCTTTGCCCTGACGCGTCAACTCGCCCAGCAAGGCATAGATATCGAACTTGGCACCCACATCAATGCCGCGAGTCGGCTCGTCGAACAACAGCACCGAGCAATCACGCTCCAGCCAGCGACCGATCACGACCTTCTGCTGATTGCCGCCAGACAGCTCGGAAACCAATTGGGTCGGGCTCGAACTGCGGATGCGCATGGCGTTGATCTGGCGCTGCGCCAAGGAAATTTCGTTGCTGTTATTGACGACCCCGGCCCGGGAAATTTCCGGCATGTTGCCCAAAGCAATATTGGCGCTGATCGACTGGCTGAGCAGCAAGCCTTCACCCTTGCGGTCTTCGGTGATCAGGGCGATGCCGTGCTTCACTGCATCAACCGGCGAACGCACACTGACCTCCTGCGCCGGCGAACCCAGCGCAATCGTGCCGCTGTCGGCGAGGTCGGCGCCAAAAATCAGCCTTAGCAATTCAGTGCGCCCAGCTCCGATCAGCCCGGAAATCCCGAAAATCTCGCCAGCACGCACTTCAAAGGAAACATCGCGCACCTTGTCGGAGCGGGTCAGGCCCCTGACCGTCAGGGCTGGCGCGCCAATCTTGCGCGGGCCCATGTCGATGTGTTCGCCCAGCTCACGGCCGACCATCAAGGTCACCAACTGCTCACTGTTATAGTTGGCCATCGGCTCGACGCAGACCAGATTGCCGTCACGCAGCACAGCAATGCGTTGCGCAACTCGCGCCAGCTCTTCCAGGCGGTGGGAGATATAGATGATCGCAACCCCACGCGCCTGTAAACGGGTGATCTGCTCAAAGAGCATTTCCACTTCACGGGCAGTGAGCATGGCCGTCGGCTCATCAAGAATCAGCACATGACAATCGCCGATCAGGTTGCGTGCGATCTCGACCATCTGCTGATGCCCGATACCCAACTCGCCGACTAGAGTGTCCGGATCAATCGCATCGAGGCCGACCTGCGCCATGGCTTCGATGGCGGCCTTGCGCAATTGCTTGCGACTGATCCAGCCGCCGTTGCTCGGCAGGTTGTCGAGAAACAGGTTTTCCGCCACCGACAGGGTCGGCAGCAGATTGAGTTCTTGCATGACCATGCGCACGCCCAGCTCTTCGGCCTGGGTGCGGCTGCCAGGGCGGTAGTCTTTGCCCTGGAACTGCATCTGGCCTGTGGTCGGCGTAACCAGACCACCAATGATCTTCGACAGAGTGCTTTTACCGGCACCATTTTCACCGGTCAGCGCCAGCACTTCACCGCGCATCAGCGTCAAGTCGATGCCCGTGAGCACCGGCTGCGCATAGGTCTTACCGATACCGCTGACCGAGAGGACAGCGTTCGGGGCGGAAACTGACATAAAAACTCTCCATGCGCTCGTCCGGACGGACGAGCGCCGTTGTGTCGCCGAAAGACTTACTGGGTGACCAGCTCGACTGGCGTTTCAATCACGCCATTGGCGCCGCTGTCGACTTTTTCGCCCTTGAGGATTTTCAGTGCGGTCTCAATACCGAACACAGCCTGCTTGGCAGCGAACTGATCGGCCGTCGCCAGCACTCGACCGTCCTTGAGCATCGGCTTGATCGCGTTGATATTGTCGTAACCGACCACTTGTACCTTGCCCGCCTTGCCGGCAGCGCGCACAGCGGAAACAGCGCCGACGGCCATACTGTCGTTACCCGCCAAGAGCGCTTTCACATCCGGGTATTCGCTGAGAATCGAAGCAGCAACCTTGTTGCCCTTGTCGATTTCCCAGTCGCCCGATTGCAACGAAACCACCTTGATCTGCGCCGCGTCCATCGCATCCTTGAAGCCGGCGGTGCGCTGCTGGGCGTTGGTGGTGGTGGACACACCTTCGATGATGCCGACTTCGTCACCGGCCTTCAGTTGCTTGGCCAGGTACTCACCGACCAGACGCGCACCCTTGCGGTTGTCCGGCCCTACGAATGGCACACTGATATTTTTGCTTTTGACGATTTGCGGATCGAGCTGGTTGTCGATGTTGATCACGGTGATGCCGGCATCGACGGCTTTCTTGATGACCGGCACCATGGCCTTGGAATCGGACGGTGCGATGACCAGCGCGTTGACCTTGGCCAGAATCATCTGCTCGACGATGCGGGTCTGGCCGGCGGTATCGGTCTCGTCCTTGATGCCGTTGGAGATCAGGTCAAAATCGGCGGAGTGTTCTTTCTGGTAAGCCTTGGCGCCATCTTCCATGGTCAGGAAGAATTCGTTGGCCAGGGATTTCATGACCAATGCGACTTTGGGTTTTTCCGGGGACTCGGCGAAGGCCGAAGAGACAGGTAGTGCGGCGGCTGCAGCAGCCAGCATAGCGACAGCAAGAAGACGTCCAGCGAATGGCAGCTTCATGGGTTCACTCCGATCTTATGATTATTGTGAGCAACGCTCGCGCTGGCGTAAGCTTCAGCGCTCTCTTCCGGCCAATAGAGCACCGGGGAAGCCGCGCAAACGTTTGCGTAGACCGAACTATGCGAATCCCGCCGACATTTGTCAACAATCAGAAATCATCGTTTTATCGCAGGGCGAATCGGCTGATTCGCCCTTCCCTGCTTACGCCGTGGTACTGACCAGGTTGCCGCTGGTTGAGTCCTTGGACATTTCCTTGACCAGTGCCGCCGCGACTTCCATCAGCGCGCCGCTGGTTTGCGCGATCTGGCCCTGAACGGACATGACCGCCTGTGACTTGGCCTCGGGCGTCGGATAACTTGCCGCCTGCGCCGCCGCCAATTGTTGTTGCTGTTCTTGCAGTTGCTTCTGCAATTCCTGCATCCGCTTGAGCAACATTTTGACGGTGATGCTCAGGCTATCGCCGCTGTCAGCGCTACTCGCCTGGCTGGCTTCTTGCGCAGGTCCACCGGTTCTGACCTGGTTGCTTTGCTCTTTTTCAACGCCCAGCGCCTCTTCGGATGCGTCTGCTTCCGCCTGGTTCATTGCATTGATTGTCGCTGCGGTCTTACCGCCGATGGTGACTGCGCCGGGATGTGAAAAACCGATCGTCAGTGACATGTGAACTCCCTAAATAATCGTTTCCTTTAACACCCATCGGCCTGCTGACGGGTTTCTTTAGCAGAAAAGCCGAAACCGGCAAGCGGCTTCGTTCGTCAAGAGTTGTAGCCTTTTTCGGTGAGCCGAACATGAAAGGTCCCAATATTCGGAAACCCGGACAGGTGATCGGCACAACCATTGGCCGATCCATAAAATCCTGATGTAAATCATGATGTTAAACATTTCTCTAAAGCAAAGTAGCGCTGGTACGGATCCTGCTCCTTAGCCTGGACCCCGAGCATTCAGATCGGCTCGGGGCGCATCTAGATGAACCTGCATCAGCACCGTCTCACTACTAGAGAGAAAAATAATGAAATCTGCTTTCAACACCTTGGTACCGGGCGCTTTGGCCCTCCTCCTGCTCCTGCCAACCGCCCTTCAGGCAAAAGAAGTCGAAACCCAGACCAAACTCGCCAACGTCGTGGTACTTGCCACTGGCGGCACCATTGCCGGTGCCGGCGCCAGCGCAGCCAACAGCGCCACCTACCAGGCGGCCAAGGTTGGCATTGAACAACTGATTGCCGGCATCCCCGAGTTGAGCAAACTGGCAAACGTGCGTGGCGAACAAGTCATGCAGATCGCCTCGGAAAGCATCACCAACGACAACCTGCTGCAACTGGGTCGTCGCGTGTCCGAACTGGCCGACAGCAAAGACGTCGATGGCATCGTCATCACCCACGGTACCGACACCCTGGAAGAAACTGCCTACTTCCTCAACCTGGTCGAGAAGACCGACAAGCCGATCATCGTCGTCGGCTCGATGCGTCCGGGCACCGCCATGTCGGCGGACGGCATGCTCAACCTGTACAACGCCGTCGCCGTGGCCAGCAGCAAAGAAGCGCACGGCAAAGGCGTGCTGGTGACCATGAATGATGAAATCCAGTCCGGTCGCGACGTGAGCAAAATGATCAACATCAAGACCGAGGCGTTCAAAAGCCCCTGGGGGCCGCTGGGCATGGTGGTCGAAGGCAAATCCTATTGGTTCCGCTTGCCAGCCAAGCGCCACACCATGGATTCGGAATTCGACATCAAGAACATCAAGAGCCTGCCTGACGTAGAAATCGCCTATTCCTACGGCAACGTTGATGACACCGCCTACAAAGCACTGGCCCAGGCCGGCGCCAAAGCCATCATCCATGCCGGTACCGGCAATGGTTCTGTTTCTTCGCGCGTAGTGCCGAGCCTGCAAGCCTTGCGCAAAGACGGCGTGCAGATCATCCGCTCGTCCCACGTCAACGCCGGTGGTTTCGTTCTGCGTAACGCCGAACAACCTGACGACAAATACGATTGGGTCGTCGCTCACGACCTGAACCCGCAAAAAGCCCGGATCCTGGCCATGGTCGCCCTGACCAAAACCAACGACAGCAAAGAGCTGCAACGGATGTTCTGGGAATATTGATTGGCCCTCGCCTGAGCCTTTCCGGATCGGGCAACCTGCTCACCACTCGCCCGCGCGGCGGGTGGTGCAGCCACCTACGCTGCGCGCGACTTTTTCGCACAAAATAATCGACCCGGCTTACACCAAAATCGCAAAAGCGCTGTCAGAGGATTTTCTTGAATTTTAAGCAGTTGCGAAAATGCTTACAGTTAAATACTGTATGCACGTACAGCTTAATAAGGATAACCTCGTGGCCACCCCCCCTGATGCTCCTGCTGCTTACGAACGCATGGGTATGCGCGTTCAAAAAATCATCAATTCCCCTACCGCACAAAAAGCCAAAGCCGCGTTGATCTTCCGTCTGCCGGACGAGCCTGTGGATGCATGGGAGCAACTGCTCGAGGAAATCGACGAGAACGACAACGTCACACTCGCCTATCGCGACGATGGTGGCGTGCAGATTTTTTGGGTTGTGCCGAAGGAAGATTGATTCAATGAGTGTCCGCTGTTTTGCATTACTGTTGCTGTTCATCGCTTTTGGCGCCCAGGCTGGCGCTCCCCGCACCTTTACCGAGGCCAAGAAAGCCGCCTGGAAGCTGTATGCACCGCAGTCCACCGAGTTTTACTGCGGATGCAAATACACTGGCAACAAGGTGGACTTGAAGGCTTGCGGTTATGTGCCACGCAAAAATGCCAAGCGCGCTTCGCGCATCGAATGGGAGCATGTGAAATATGCCGGTTGTAACATGTTACAAATATAAGTGCATGATTCTAATCATTTTTTATTCTGTAACGCTTTTACCACCTTCCAGCTATTCGCTTACACAGAACTCCAGTCGCTCGACTCTTTCAGAAGATCTTACCGACAGTAGAGACACCTAGCCCAGTTCTGAATCAGATGCACGCTCAGCATTGCCATCAACGGGTACGCCGGGCGAATGCCCTTCCCCTTTGGGTAGTGCGAATCGATCAGGGCAATTAGATTCTTCCACGATACCACCAGGCCCATCTCAATCAGAAACAGCTCCCTGCGGATCTGCTTGCGCTTGCCGACGTACTCGGCTTAGCGCCAGTATTACTTGATCAGCTCAGAATCTCAGATGGCGGTGGCAGAAGGCTTGAAGGATCGCAGGCGAGTTCGCCTGCGATGCGGTAGAGCTTCTCGACGGTAATGTTGACCTCGCCACGCTCGATGCGACCTACATAGCTGCGGTCGAGACTGCACGCCAGCGCCAATGCGTCTTGGGAAATCCGGCAGACCTTCCTCTGCATTCGGATGCGTTCCCCTAACGCTTTCGCCAACTTATCCATGACCGTCTCAATTCAACTTGAGGCGGCACTATCGTGCGTTTGCGGACGCAGAGGCCACGGATTATAATCCGCATTTTCGCGCTAATTCTTCTGGTGCCTCAATGAAATCGGCCTCGCTTATCTTCGACAGGCGTCTGTATGAGCTGCTTCAGGAGCCAGGGCGTACAACGTTTACGACCCGTGAACTGCGCGATGCTTATGCCGCTCGCTTGAGTGGCACACATTTCCGTATCGCCGATGTGCGCCGCTATGTGTATGAGCAGATCCGCCGATTAGTGCGCGCAGGCTGGGTTGTGCTGGATAAGGATCGTCGTGTTCGAGGACAGGTCTACCACCTGCAGCCGATTCCAGTACATCTGCAACTGGAACTGATCGACAACGGTTTTGAGAACAGCCTTATGGTTGCCGGAGTGCCCGAACCAGACACGGCAGTACCCGACGTGGAAGCTTTGCCACTTAAGTCGTCAGCCAATACGGATTTGCAGTTGGAAGCGCTCCACAAGGAAATCCGCTTGGACTTTCTCACCTCAATGGGCGAGGCAGAGCGATTCAAACTGCTTCTGGACGAAATGCCGCATTTCCGGGACAAGCTTGAAGGCGATTACCTGGAAGCCAGGGATCGCAGTTCTCGCCTCTTGGGGCATCTGCGCGCCATCGAAAAGGCCCTCAAAACGCTCGCTGCACCATGATGAGCAGTTCGCTACGGAGCTGGCAGGACAGCTGCATCACTCGGGCGTTGGAGCACTTTACCGTCACGCCGCACTTCTTCTGCCAGGCTACGCCGGGAGCCGGAAAGACACGCATGGCTGCAGAACTGGCCAGCCGACTGCTTGAGCAGGACAGAATCGATTTGGTGCTGTGCTTTGCGCCGTCCTGCCAGGTCGTGGAGGGTTTTCGTTCGACCTTTGCGGCTGTGCTAGGCAGGCGTCTCGACGGCCAGATAGGTGCCGTGGGCGCGGCTTATACCTATCAGGCCATGGAATACCGTGATGAGGGATTCTGGCAGCTGCTTGATGACTACCGGGTGTTCGTGGTCTTCGATGAGATCCACCATTGCGCCGGCCACGATCCGCTGCTCAGCAATGCCTGGGGGCAGCAGATACTGCATCGGATACAGGATCGGGCTGCCTTCACGTTGGCCCTGTCTGGCACGCCCTGGCGTTCGGACGACAAGGCCATCGCATTGGCTCGCTACTCTTCGCCCGAGGGGCATCTGATCTGTGATTACCGTTATGGCTTGAAAGATGCCATTGCCGACGACGTGTGCCGATCACCTCGCATTGTGTTGCTCGACAATCAGAAGGTGAAACTTACGGAAGAGCTTGGCGCGAATAGCTCCGTGAGGCTGTTTCCCAGCATCGCCAAGCTTTTAGGGGAGTCACCTGTCACCTATGAGGAACTTCTGCGTCATGACGAGGTGATCAATCCAATCCTCGATCTTGGCTGCAGCAAGCTGAACGAGCTACGCCAGATCAAACCTGATGCCGCTGGTTTGGTGGTGGCCACAGACATCGAACACGCCCAGCAAGTTACACTGGCTCTAGAAGCAATGGGTGAAGAGTGCCGCATCGTGACCAACAAAACCCCGGATGCGCAGCAGGTGATCAATGCATTCCGGAGCAGCGCCTGCCGCTGGATTGTGGCCGTCGGAATGATCAGCGAAGGTACCGACATTCCCCGCCTGCAAGTGTGCTGCTATCTCAGCCGTATCCGCACCGAACTGCATTACCGGCAAGTGCTGGGACGAGTGCTGCGGCGCACAGGTGAGTCCGACGACCAAGCGTGGCTATTCATGTTAGCGGAGTCAACGCTTCAGGGCTTTGCGGAGCGAATATCGAATGACTTGCCTGATGACCTGGCAGTTTTGAGCGATGTGCAGATGCCTGGTTTTACTCCAGGGTCCAAACCTGAGCCGATGGGCACTTTGGGTCATGTCGAAGGTTTCGGCGGTGCGGGGTTAGGTAGTGCAGAACCGGGTATTGGATCGCAGCCTACGGACATCATTTCGCTGGATGGCTTTGCAATTGAGCCCGCTTACCAGGTCAGCTTTTCCCAGCATTATCGGCAGCAGCTACTGGCTTGTTTTTGATGCTCAGCCAGTCGAGGCAGATCCAATGATGTTGGTGTTCATGATTCCATACCCGGCCGGCGTCGTTTGGAACGTAATCGTGAGGTGTACATGGAGATTAAGTCGCAGGCATTGGTCGATGTCGTTGAGGATGTGATCTGCGACGTGTGCCGCTCTGGCACGGGTATTCCCGGCTACGGTCCCCAATACGGCAAGCTTGAAGCCCAATGGGGATATGGCTCCCCGCATGATGGGCAGCACTACCGGGTGCATCTCTGTGAGCCCTGCTTTTTCAGGGTGCTGAGTGGGTTGCGTCGGGAGCGCATGGTCAATGGTATGTTCGATGATGATCAGCCATTTGCTTCTGAAGATTTTGGTCTGGTCAGCAAAGATAACTACTGGGAAAAAAACTGATTGTAGGGCTGAAAATCCATCAGCCGCACCACGTCGAATCGCGGACAAATTAGGGGTAAGCGCGCGACTTGCCCGTTCTGGTCTCGTAGATTGGAATAACCGAATAAGGAGGTAGCCGCTTTGACCCTTCCGCATGAAAGAACCCGGAGTGTCGTCAAGACCGAAGCTTTTCTCCGCGACCTCTCTCGTAACACTGAGCTACCTGATGACATTCGCAGCTATGCGAAAAGCCTGCTTAGACACTACCCCTCAGCCGATCAAGTTTTCTCGCTGGGGCGCCTCGAAGAGTGCCTAGTAAATGACGCTCAAGATGATGAATATCGGCGAAGGGTGATTGCGTTCCATCAGCCACTTTTCAGTTCGTCGTTAGACTTCACGCTATAGGCGTAAATGCCACGATGCTCAGCACTGATCAAGCCCAGTCGGTATACGCCCGGATTACGCAACGAGTCAAGCGACTACCTAAAGGGCAGCCGTTCAGCATTAGCCGTTTCACAGGGTTTGGAACGAAAAATGCCGTATCCAAGGCAATAGCTCGACTGGTCAAACGAGGCGAACTCGAACGGGTGTATCGTGGGATTTATATGCGCCCGAAACCCGGACTTTACGTTGCCAGGGCTCGTCCCAACCACTGGCAATTGATCAGCGTAATTGCCAGGCAGAAGCACTTGTCTTTACAAATCCATGGTGCCAATGCCGTCAGGAGGTTTGGGCTCAGTACCCAGATGCCGCTTATTCCAATCTTTTACACTAACGGCGCCAGCCGCTCAGTATTCATAGGAAACGCTGAAATCAGGCTAATACATGCGACAACGATGGTCATGCAGCATGCAGGAACTGAGGTAGGGGTGGCTATCAGCGCACTGTATTATCTCGGCAAAGAAGGCTCCACTCCGGAATGCATAGCAGCGATCAAGAAAGGACTCAGACCTGAAGACTTTGTCAAGTTGCTGGCCTGCAAACTACCAAAATGGATGAGCACGGTGTTGAAGGTTGAAAGTGTGAAATAGCGGAATCGCTACCTTACGATGAGCTGCCCGCGCATGGGGGCATTGTCGTCAACGATCCCGCGGCGATCTCCCTACCTACCAGTCCCCTTGGAGGGTCAAGTAGCACGAGCCCGGTGCAAGGCGAACGCCTGGGCACCGGGCTATCGCCATCACACGTAATGCTTGTTCCCTTTGCGCTCAAGCGGACGGCCTTTAAATACATGCGGGCCGTCCATCGTCAACTCGACCCTGTCCCCTTTGCGGGTTAGCCAAGGCGTGGCTTCCGATCCAGTTTTGGAGGTAACGCCACTGGGGCTGATGCGAATTTCGTCGCCATCGATCTCGATCATCCCCAAGACGTAGGTGTAAACCAGGCTACTGAAAAATCCTCCTTTGAATTCGAAGGCACACTCTACGACCTCGTCCCCGTACTCCATCCGCATTTTCGGCTTGAGGGAGGCAACCGACACTGCTCCGTTGTCGACGGCGGAATAGACGCTGCAGACCAGCGCGACTTTGCCGCCCATAAGATGAGAGATGGCTGCATTGATCTCGACGGTTTCGATCCCTGGGGCAGAGGTGCTCGCGCTTACCACATCGCCGGTATGGAACACGAAGGGGTCAGCCTCGAAGGAACCGCGCTTGTCAGGCGCCTGAATGATGGACATCCGACCGTCTGGGCGAAGGATACCGATTCGCAGGTCAAGGTCGTCGTTGTCTCGACCGTCTCCGTTGTCCACCCACCTGGCGCTGACCTTGATGACCTTCGGCGCGGCCGCGCCTTTCTCCAGAGAGACCTTGTGCGTGCTCCCGGGTTTGTCCAAGGTGATCACCGTCTTGGTGATGCTGACCGGTTTCGCAGGGGGCGCGGCTGGGATCGGGGCAGTTGCCGGCTCATCGTCGACCTCGACTCCATACATGCCACAGAGCCCGACCAGGCCCGAGGCGAAACCCTGCCAGACAGAGCGCGCCTTCGCTTGACCGTTTCGGACGTAGAGCTCGAGTACGATGATGCCCGTCTCCCGCTCAAATGCCCCAGGCGCAAGATCCAGCACCTGGTCGCCGGCAAGAACACGTGCGCTGAGGTTTGGTACTCCTGCGAAACCTCCTCCGGTGCCATCTTGGGTCAAGGTGATGGCGATCTTCGAGATAGCGGCTGGCAGGCGACTCAGATCAAAGCTGATGCTGTGACTGATCGAGCCGGCCTGGATGATGGGAGGCGAGAATGCGGCCGCGCCGGACGCATGCTCCGGCGCATTGAAGAAGACCATCCCACTGTCATCGACCACTTTTCCGGAGTCAGTGATGAGGAAGGCCGTCAGGTTCACGTCGAGGTTTGCGCCGGCAGAATGCGTTACCAGCACCTGACCTTTCGACTGGTTGATGGTGGTGTTCTCGCCGGGCTTGAGGGATTGATTCAATTCTGGTCGCCTATTCCTTGGTTTATGTGCAGGCAAAGTAAGCCTGGATTGCATGAAGCGAGGTCCCACACTCGTCCATTCAGGGCCGAATCTCCAAAGTGAAGTGTAACTAGAGAAGGGAAAGGTTGAAGCCAATCCGGGCTGCAGGATACTGAGCAATAAAACTGATTTGTGGGATGCGGAAGACATTGATGCCGCCGAGGCTGAATCAGCATGAGGCGCGATGACCGCGCCTCATGAGTTGACTTAAGCAACGCTTGCGGTCGAGTCAAAAGCTAGGCATTCAGAAACAGAGATGAACTCTTGCCGTCGGCACAGCCAAGCCGAAAGGAAGGTGTAGGCAGTAGTGAGCACGGAGATCATGGCCATCGTTTCTTTCTTCTCCCGTCGGTTCCTTGCATTCGCTCTCGCCTGGGACTCCCCTTTGTACTTGGTGCTTAAGAATAGCGATGCCACCAGTACGCCTATTACTGCATAGAATACTGACACCAGAGTCATCTTGGCGATGAGCGACAAGCTGATGCTCATCCATCCCTGATTGGTTCGCACAGACGCATACACCGCGAACATCAATGCAAACATGAAACCCGTGAGGCCTGCCACCATTGCGAGTTGACGAGGCAGCTCGAGCCAGTTCATCAAGAAGGCCAGTACCACGCCTGCAGCCGGCAAGAGGTTCGTAATCGCGGCATCCGTGTAGTCGTTGTAGATGGTTGTTTGCCCCTGATGGTGTCTCCACATCGCCCAAGCTGTCAGAAGTGCCCCCGCCAGCAGCAAGTACTTCCAGGCCGGGCTAGATTTGAACTGCTGCCACAGAGTCTTCTCCGGCGAGCGGTATGACGGCGAGGACGAGGTTGCACTCGAAGCTGGCGCAACCTTTTGAGGGGGTTGGTACTGCGGCATCTGGGCTGGTACCTGCTGGTGCTCTCCAGCACGTTGAGTTTCGAGCGCTTGGGCGGCCTGAGCACGCTGCTGGAGTTCGATGATTGCCAACTGGCGCTGATTCTCGATCTGCGCCTGTCGAGCTGCTTCTTCAGTCGCTAGACGCTCCGCAGTTTGCCGCTGCCTGATGGCCTCCGCTTCCTGGTGCTTGTTCAGCTGGGCATGGGCTAAAGCCGATGCAGCCTTACCCTTCTCCGCCGTCACATATTGATCAAGCGCCTGGATGCGGGCGCCGATAGTGCTGTCGAGGCACTGCTGGTCAGTACACGCATTCCTTGTCGCGAGCCATTCACGTTGCGACTGACGGACCGCATCAGACTGGCCAGGATTTACCTCCAGGGCGGTCTTATAGGATCTAGCTAACCACTCGTCCAACCCGGACAGGTAGCCATCACGGCAGATTTCTGTTTCGGGGAAGCTGCTGGCCTTGGAGCAGTCAAAGCTTGCTGCCACAGTTTGGCCGGCCAGGAGGGCCAGAAGCAGACCGGAGACTGCTGCACGAAGTTGCATCGAGATCATCCTTTACTTGTTGATCGCCTATTTGCGTTATTGGCGGCCCAGGGTGGTTTATGCACCCCGTTAACCATAACGCCCGAGCCGAATGATGCCAGTTAGCCGGCATCTGGCACAGTCTCCCCTTGTGCCGTTACAGTGAAGGCTCAAGTCGCGAAGGATAATCTCCGATGTCAACCGAATTCTCTAGCCCCGCAACCACGTAAGCAACTGCACATTGGCTACTTCCGGGGGGTGATGCTGCACTGGCCGCATACGTGGTTGCTTTGCACAACACCACCCGCGGCCCTCATTAGCTCCTAGCGGCTGGAGGATATCCTCAGGAACCCCCTACTCTGGCAACCTTCCACAGTTGCACTAAATCCGATGCCCTATCCCGGAGAAGAGTTGCGGCGTCGGAGCACGCTGATTCGAGCGTCATGGGGACGATAGAGAAAACGGAAAAAATCGTACGTTAAGCGTACGGCCTGTCAGGTTGAGGCCCTAGAGGTTGCCGGCGAGGCGTCAGAAAATGCTGGAATCGGCCCTATCCTGACGCAGCCCAAGGTTCCGGCCTGACGCCTAGTTAGGGCATGCCTCAGTCTGACAGTGATGAGTCGCAGGCGTTCGGATCGGCATCGGTTTCGCTCCCGGTCTTGGCGCGCGCCTGGAAGCGCTGATAGCACTCCAGCCCGCAGAAGTGCTCGACGTATTCCGCGCCTTCCGGGGTGAAGGCGGCATCGAGCGGGATTTCCTTGCAGCACACGCAGCAACTGGTGGCAGTCGGATCATTTGCATTCATGGTGGCACCCCTCCATTGACTGACGAAGACGGCGAATGCCGCCGCCGGCATCGGCTTGGCGAACAGGAAGCCTTGTCCTGTGTCGCAGTCCGCTTGTCGCAACAAATCAAGACTCGCCGATGTTTCCACGCCTTCGGCCACTACTTCCATGCCAAGCCCATGCGCAAGCTGAATCACGGTGCGCACGATGGTCTGGTCGCGGTGGTCGTTGGCGAGTCCGGCGACAAACGATTGGTCGATCTTGAGCGTGCTGATGGGGCAGCATTTCAGGTGTTGCAGGCAGGAATAGCCGGTGCCGAAGTCGTCGGCGGCGAAGCGCACACCGATCTGTCGCAAAGCTTCCAGGGCGGGGAAGATCGCCGGATCACCGAACGCAACCGATTCGGTCAGCTCAATTTCAAGATACGCGGCGGGCAACCCGGCATCGGCCAGCACGCCCTTTACCCACTTGTCGAAATCTGGCCCCACTTGGCTCGCCGAAACATTGACGGCCAGCCGGAACGGTTGCCATGCCAGCACCCGCCAGTCGCGCATTTGACGGCAGGCTGCGCCCAGCACCCATGCGCCGATTTCCGGCATCAGGCCGGACGATTCGATCACGGGCAGGAACTGGCCCGGCGGCAACAGTCCGAGCGTCGGATGACGCCAGCGCAACAGGGCTTCCGCGCCGACAATCTGCTCACTGCGCAAATCGACAATCGGCTGGTAGTGCAGCTCAAGCTGCCCGCGCTCGACCGCCTGCGCCAGTTGCGCCACTGTCCATTCAATTGGCTGGGAAGCGCTCATGATCGACCTCTGAAGGCCCGCAGCAGCCGCGTCACAGACAGGACAAACAAGCCGGTCAGCGTGAGGGCTGCAATACCCCAGTGCTCGCCGATGAACGCGCCGGCCGTCGTGCCGGCCAGCACAATGGCGAGAATCGGCAAATGACAGGGACAGGTGAGCACCGCCAGCGCACCCCACAGGTAGCCGGTGAACGGCTTGTGTGTCTCGGTCGGCAAGCGCTCGGGGCTGTTCATGGCAGACTCTCCGCTTGCTGGGCCGGCGCGGTCGGCATCGCGGCCAACTGCACTTCCAGATCGGCCAACGCTTCGCGTCGGCGTTCGACGAACTGACTCAGCACGGCAAGCTGTGCGGCTGTTTCATCGCAGTCCGCCGCATCCAGCGCCCGGCACAACCGCGCCAATGCGTCCAGGCCGATGCCCGCCTCAAAAGCGGCCCGCACAAAGCACAGCCGCTGCAAGGCGGCGTCATCGAACAAGCCGTAGCCGCCCGTGGTGCAGGCGACTGGCCGCAGCAATCCGCGCAGCAGGTAGTCGCGCACGATATGCACGCTCACCCCGGCCTCAAGGGCCAGTCGGGACACTGTGTAGGCGTTCATCGAACACCTCCTTTTCCTTATCCGGCGCAGCAGGACAGTTGCTTCACGTCCTTGCTGAAGGTCTGCGCCGCGAGCTTCAAGCCCTCGACCATCGTTAGGTAGGGGAACAACTGGTCGGCTAGTTCCTGCACCGTCATGCGGTTGCGAATGGCGAGAACAGCCGTCTGGATCAGTTCGCCCGCTTCCGGGGCCACCACCTGTACGCCAATCAGCCGTCCGCTGCCTTCCTCGATGACCAGCTTGATGAAGCCGCGGGTATCGAAGTTGGCGAGCGCACGCGGCACGTTGTCGAGCGTCAGCGTGCGGCTGTCGGTTTCGATGCCATCGTGGTGCGCTTCCGCCTCGCTGTAGCCCACGGTCGCCACTTGCGGGTCGGTGAACACCACGGCCGGCATCGCGGTCAGATTGATGGCGGCGTCGCCGCCGGTCATGTTAATGGCCGCACGAGTGCCGGCCGCTGCCGCCACATAGACGAACTGCGGCTGGTCGGTGCAGTCGCCGGCCGCGTAGATGTTCGGGCTACTGGTGCGCATGCCCTTGTCGATGACGATGGCCCCCTGCGCATTGACGGCTACCCCCGCCGCTTCCAATGCCAGGCTGCGCGTGTTCGGTGTCCGGCCGGTGGCGACCAGCAGCTTGTCGGCGCGCACTTCGCCCTGTCCAGTGGTCAGCACGAATTCGCCGTCCACATGGGCGACTTGGCTGGCTTGCGTATGTTCCAGTACCTTGATTCCTTCGGCACGGAAGGCGGCTGTGACGGCCTCGCCGATGGCAGGGTCTTCGCGGAAGAACAGCGTGCTGCGCGCAAGGATCGTGACCTGGCTACCCAGCCGGGCGAAGGCTTGCGCCAGTTCCAGCGCCACCACCGACGAGCCGATGACGGCCAGGCGTTCGGGAATGGTGTCGCTGACCAAGGCCTCGGTCGAAGTCCAGTAGGGTGACTCTTTCAGGCCCGGAATCGGCGGCATGGCCGGACTGGCACCCGTGGCGACCAGGCAGCGGTCGAACATCACGACGCGCTCACCACCCTCGTTCAAACTAACGATAAGGCTCTGGTCGTCCTTGAAACGCGCTTCACCGTGCAGAACGGTGATGGCTGAATTGCCGTCCAGGATGCCTTCGTACTTGGCATGACGGAGTTCTTCGACACGGGCCTGCTGCTGGGCCAGCAGCCGCTCGCGCAAGATCGTCGGCGGTGTGGGTGGCATGCCGCCGTCGAATGGGCTTTCCCGGCGCAGATGGGCGATGTGGGCGGCGCGGATCATGATCTTGGACGGCACACAACCGACGTTGACGCAGGTGCCGCCGATGGTGCCGCGCTCAATCAGCGTGACCTGCGCGCCTTGCTCGACGGCCTTCAGTGCTGCCGCCATCGCGGCTCCACCGCTGCCGATCACGGCGACTTGCAACGGGCGCTCGCCGCCGCTGCCCTTGTCGGCGGCACCCATCCAGCCGCGCACCTTGTCGAACAGCCCAGTGCGGTTGTCGGTCGGCGGGGCATCGGCGAGCATCGCTTTGTAGCCCAGGCCAGCCACGGCGGCGGTCAGTGCGTCCGGCGCTGTGCCTGGATCAAGGGCGAGCTGGGCCGCGCCCTTGGCATAGGACACTATGGCAGATTGGACGCCGGGTACTTTTTCCAGCGCTTCCTTGACGTGCGCCGCGCACGAGTCGCAGGTCATGCCGGTGATTTTTAGATGGGTCATGCGACAGATCCTTTTTCGTTTGTGGTAGCAGACAAGGGCGTCAGATGTGCTGCGCTGCCGTTTTCAGTGCCTCACTTCTTGACGCTGGACGGATAGCCTGCGTCTTCGGTGGCCTTGGTCAGCTTCTGCACGCTGGTCTTGGCATCATCGAAGGTGACAACCGCTTCGCGTGTCTCGAAGGTCACGTTAACTTTGCTGACGCCTTCGACCTTGGAAATCGCCTTCTTGACGGTGATCGGACAAGCGGAGCAGGTCATGCCCGGTACGGACAGCGTGACGGTCTGGGTGGCGGCCCACACGGGGGCAACAACGGCAGCGATGGCGAGAGAGGCAAACAGTTTTTTCATGATGAACTCCTGTGATTAATAGAAAAATGGCATGACGTAGGGAAATCCGAGCGCGACCAGAACCAGCGCGGCCACGACCCAGAAAATGAGCTTGTAAGTAGCGCGCACTTGGGGAATCGCACACACATCCCCTGGTTTGCAGGCTTGCGCCGGTCGGTAGATGCGCCGCCAGGCGAAAAACAGCGCCACCAACGCCGCGCCGATGAAGATCGGGCGATAAGGTTCCAACACCGTCAAGTTGCCGATCCAAGCGCCGCTGAACCCCAGGGCGATCAGAACCAGCGGCCCCAGGCAGCAAGCCGAGGCGAGGATGGCGGCTAGCCCGCCAGTGAAGAGCGCCCCGCGCCCGTTTTGAGGTTCAGACATACGCTTGTCCTTTCAAATCTGGATTGGATAGCTTAAGCTTACTTCCGTACCAATGTACGGAGTCAAGCGATATGGAAAAAAATTTGGAGAATCTGACTATTGGCGTTTTCGCCAAGGCGGCCGGGGTCAACGTGGAAACAATCCGGTTCTATCAGCGCAAGGGCTTGTTGCCGGAGCCGGACAAGCCCTATGGCAGCATCCGCCGCTATGGCGAGGCGGATGTGACGCGGGTGCGCTTCGTGAAATCAGCCCAGCGGCTCGGATTCAGCCTCGACGAGATCGCAGAGCTGCTGAGGCTGGATGACGGCACCCACTGCGAGGAAGCCAGCAGCCTGGCCGAGCACAAGCTTCAGGACGTGCGCGAAAAAATGACCGACCTGGCGCGCATGGAAACCGTGCTATCCGAACTTGTGTTCGCCTGCCATGCGCGGCAAGGGAACGTTTCTTGCCCGCTGATTGCTTCGCTGCAAGGGGAGAAAGAGCCGCGTGGTGCCGACGCGGTGTAGCCGAGGGTAGTTACGCCTTAGCGTGCTTTATTTTCCGTTTTCTGAGACGACCCCATGTATGTACGAAGGTTCTCGGCAGCCGGTGGGATGTGGTTTCCGACCTTGACGCCTTGATCCCTGAACTCGCCTGGAACAAGACGAACAGTCTCTCCCTCCTCGTTGACTTTGATCTGCAGGAACTCTTCGGGCATACCCTCGTAGAATTCGCGGTGCATGCGCGAAATCGCGCCATTGGTACAGATATCAACCTCATCAATTGGGTCATCGCTGAGGCGCTTCTGAGCTTCAATGTGGCGCTTGATCTCCAGCAACTCCTCGCCGGCCCTGACGTCAGCGGGCAAGTCCTGCGCACGCAATACGTCAGCCGGGACGGTGGAATTCCCTTCAATTCTGTTGCTGTAGTACGAGTTGACCTTACGCAGCAGGTTCATCATGGGGAGCCGCAGCGGCTGAGGGATATTCGCGTGCAGCGCGGCGTCGAGTCGCATGAGCTCGACGACAGCATCCTGGAGGTCACCAGGGGCGCGGTCTTGCGGAATGAGGGGAGTAAGTGCCATTTCCCGGTTAACTACCTCGTCATGAGCCCTGTGGCCTAAGGCTTTTCCATATTGCTTGCAGAGTAATCTGCCGGTTCATTTTCCAGCAAATTTAACGCCTTGGAAAAATTTTGGACGCCTCATCTGAAGATAAAAACCGCTCCGGTATAGGCCTGAATGCAAACTGCGATTTGAGATTATGAATAGCCCCGGCTTTTCTAGCGACCTCCAAGCCTCATAATGAGGCCCACTAAGAGTCCAAGGCTTCTCGGTGTAACGTTTGTGCCAGCAAGCCCAAGCCCGTAGTACACCAGACTGATCGGGCCGTTTTGCCAGTACAGGAGAAGTAATGAAGCGCGAAAACGTGAAAGTCAGAATTGCCGAAGGTGTAGTTTTTGATACCCAAATCCTAGCCAATCCAGCAAATACTCGCGAATGGATCGTGATGTTCAAGAAGGATGCCGGCCGCAGTTTCTTTCTGATAGATGATCAGGACGAGATCGACTCTTTTCCCGACCTCAATAGCTTGGTCGACGAGCTACGAAAACTCGGTATCCGCCGTACGGAGATTCATCTATAACCCCTCAGGGTGCGAAATTGCAGTGATTTGACCACCCATTCGCACAGCCACTGACCGGTCAATTGCACAAGCTGACCAAGCGTTTGCATTCGACTTGACCAGCGCACGCCTTAGTGACGACCGGCAGAGAACGGCCGATTCTGTTGAAAAAGTCGGTTTTCGAGAGCGCTGCTTTTCGGCAGCTCAAGAATCGCTCAATTTCGACGTTGCTACGTGAAAACCAAGACAGCTTTGGCTTCTGAGCGAACCAGATTTCAACGTCTCTAACGCTCCTTCATGATCAAAAATCGCGACGGCACTTTTTCAACAGAATCGGCCAGAAGCGGGCATTCAGCCTACGATAGGCTTTAACTAGAGGCAATTCCTCGGATCAGAATAATTTGCGCCAAGAGAGGCTACTTAAAGCAGTACGCTGCAGTAGAAATAGTTGGGCGTACTTCATAAATGCTGATGTAATAAATTTAAACCCTTCATTCCGCCGATGACTTACTTGGCAGCGAATACATAGCTGCTAGTCGTCTCCGAGAGGAAGTACTGGATCGTGTGACTTGTCTAGGTAGTCAAACATTGTAGCCAAATTCTTTTTTATGAGATAAAGCGAAAGCATTAAAAAGGATATAGCTAGAATTACAAGGAACGAGCATACCATCACAGATGGTACGCTTTCGTACAAGCCAATAGTTAGCTGCGCTATGGATGCAAGAAAGCTAAATGAGATTGTGTAGAAGAGTATGTTGCTTAATCTTCTAAGCGGCCTAAATAAAGGTGGATAGTTTTCAGGGCCGTTTAACTCCATACCATCGAGCCAGTCCTGCTTGTATTTGGCGGAGTCATAAACCTCTTTTTTCATATTAACAATGATAAAAGTTTTGGCAGACATAAGAAACCCACCAAGTGCTAAGAACCCTGTAAAAAGACTCCCTCTCAAGTTTTCTGCATAGAACTCAAATATTTTAGCGGTTGTGCCAGCTTCTAAAAACAAAAAACCTCTCAGGTGTACCTCTTTAGAAATCGTGATTATCAGGGCCACATAGAGTAAGGCAGTGATTGCCGCCGCCACAACAAATGTCCAGCATTCCTTGCTATTAGTTAGAGGATGTTTTTGTGAAGACATGCTTATAATCCTTTTCGCATTTGCCTTTAAGATCTTGAAACAAACTACAGCCTTTAATGTCTGTCATTTTAAATGTTAGCAAATTCTTGATGAAATCATCATAGCCCATTTCGCCAAAATTCGCAGGCACATCCATTACTTTCACAGAGACCGGCTCATCCTGATCGTCAAGCACTTCAACTCTAGCCGTTGCTTGTTTAATGGTAGGTATCATACTTTGAATACCACTTATGATCAGACTTGAATCTACTGAGCTATCAAAGCGTACGTGATGTCTTACCTTTTCAATTAGGCCTTGCAGCGGCGACTCTTCACGTAAAGACGCTTCGAGAGAAGACACTTCGTATCTGAAAGAACGTATGGATTTGTATTTTTCTAAAACTTTTTTAATGTCTTTTGACTGAGCAATCATGTCAAATTCAATTCCATGAAAAAAACGACTATTAATAGCTTTTAATTGTTTTCTTGGTACGGAATCTCTACCACCGAGAGCTAATATCTCTGCATCTCGCTTAGCCTCTAATTTTCGCCTATAAAGCGTGGTTATCATTGATCCAAAATTAGGGGCGGTACACGACCCATGATGATACTGGTAAATCCCAAAGCCATTTTTTTTATTGATAATTAAAAAATTGAATTCAGCTATTTTTTCAAGTTTTGATAGATCCGAGACCTTAATTTCAAGATTGCTTCCTTTCCCTACTAATGATGTGAATTTTTTCTGGTTTTTTATGGTTATAACTGTGCCATAGATATATTTTTCATCTTGGTCAATTATTATTTTTCTCGCACTATCAGTGCGGATTGGAAAGTCAATATCGGCTCCCGCCGCGTCAGGATAGTTGTCGTGTGAGTTGATTCGATGAGTCTTGGTCGGTGGGCGTAAGTGAGAGCCGTGTGGCGCGTTATTCGATAGAGCATCGGGAGTGGGTGGTGCGGCAGATGATGCCG
>Ga0209426_1000138_pt1 | contig 113108 bp, 102 predicted proteins | sample Deesub1362B_J571_FD_187697 | JGI IMG/M metagenome (GOLD analysis project Ga0209426, IMG submission 187697) | Deep oceanic, basalt-hosted subsurface ecosystem from Juan de Fuca Ridge flank, Pacific Ocean, CORK Borehole 1362B_J2.571 (SPAdes)... ... | reverse complement strand
AACAATATCCTCTAACACATCCAACACCATATCCTGGACAGATCCACTTCATGGAACAGGCATATCATCAGGCAATAAATACGTAATAAGAAAACCATCAAACGGCGACGGTTACCTTCTAAATCAACCTCTCAGGGAAATCTGCTCCCAATGTCATACCTACACCTCCACAGGTGTGTATTCAGGAATTCACTTGAATACAACTTCAGGAGCAAGATGGCCTGGGGGTCAATATGGTTCTGATTATGCATACACAGATATCAATGGGAATGTATTACCACCTGCAAGAGCAGCTGATGCAACACAAAACTCTGCTCTTCCTGTTTCATTAGCAGGTGCCTGTATCAACTGTCACTGGCCTCACGGGTGGTCTGACGGACAAGGAGGTAAATATCCCAAACTCCTCGTAGAAGAGTCAGGTTTCAGTGACAATCCTTCAATTAATGATGAAAAGTTGTGTCTTACATGTCACGATGGTTCTCCTGTAACTCCAAATATAGACTCTATACTTTCAGGAACAATGAAACACTATGATGAAGCAACAGGAAGAGCTGTTAATACTCATCATGATATAAGACTCTCTGAAAAAGCCTTCTCAGGAGCAAAGATTCCTTGTGTTGCATGTCATAATCCTCACTTAATAGGAAGGGATGACCCTTCCACACCAAGAATAAGGGAAGACCTCATTAATCCTGATAATCCTTCACAACTATGGCAATATGACCCAGCAACAATGGGTAACTGGGGAGGTGCAACTGATGAAGAAAAAACCCTCACCCATTTCTGCCTCGTATGCCATGACGGTGACTTCCCTCCCACAATTGTTCCTCCCACTGATACTCTGATAAATATAAAAAATGTATGGGACCCTAATACAGGAGATAAAATGGGACCAAGAGGAGCTGATATTCCATGCACTGTTTGTCACGATCCTCATGGTTCTTACAGAACCACACAGCCTTATGGACATAATGAACAGACAAAAGGTAACCTATTTATGATAAGAGACTCCATAGTCCCTGTAGCTCCTGACGGAACACCTTATTACAGGAACAATACCTATAGAAACGGAAAAAGAACATGGATTGACTCAACTTCTGCAAATAATGCTGTATGGAATCCGCGAAGAAACCAATGGTCAACCCAACCTAGAGTATTTATGGCTAACTTCTGTGATGTATGTCATGCAGGTTCAAGAAGACTTGATATGCAAAGTAAAAGTTGTTCAGATGCTGGATGCCACAGGCACGGAGAGAAATTTTAAAAATTTTTCTTTTCACCCTCCAATAAATAAAATACTCAATCAAAATGAATAATTTCATAAATTTTCTCAAAGATTTAAGACAAAAATCCCTTGAGATGGAAATCCCTGCACTTCCTGAGAGTTCGGCAAAATTCCTCTCTATGATTACATATATTTATCCTCAAAAAAATATAAAAATTGTTGAACTGGGTTCTGGAATAGGGTACTCCATGTTATGGATGCTTTATGGTATTTTGAACTCTGGTAAAAAAGCAGGAATTTATGGAGTTGAAAGAGAAGAAAAGAATATAAAAAAAGGAATAGAAATTCTTGAACAAGCCGGAAAAATCTTAAACTTAAATTTAAAAGAATATATAACCTTTTATAAAGCTGATTCAAGAAATTTAAAAGGTTCTGAGTTTGGAGACAATATTGACATTCTTTTTCTTGATATTAACAAAAGAGGATATCTGCCTTCATTTTTAAAATTTAAACCTTATATGAAAAAAAACGGAATTGTGATTGCACATAATGTATTCTCTCATAAAGAAGAATTATCTGATTTTCTAAAGGAAATAAACAAAGAGGAATATTTTACAACTTATCTGGAAACAGACCCTCAGGGAATCTCTATTACTTTTCTCAAATGAAATTAATACTATTTTTCATTGTATTCCAGCTAAATATTACTAAAATCTTGAAAAAATATAACTTTAATATTGAGAAAATCTGGATAAAAAGCAAGATTATGGACTTTTATGGAGGAGATAAGTACAGATTAAATCTTCATAAAACATTAATGAAAAGTCCTGATTTAATATTTTCCCTGACCGAAAAAATTAAAAACAATCTTGAGAGAGAAAATTTGAGTGAAAGAGAATTATTGGGAACTATGGAATTTCTTCTTAATAAAAATGTTAGAAGGGACTTAATAGAGAATAAATTAAAAAATTACTGGAAAGAAATAAAAATAGATAAAAAATTGAAAAATTTACCTTTAAAAATTCAGAAACCAATCGCTTATTTTCTCTTCTGTTTAAAGAAAATTGACTCTCTTCTGGAATATTCATACAAAAAAATTGATATAAAAAAAACTAAAAAACTTATAATACCCTATTTCTTTGAAGAAGATAATTTTGAAAATATAAGTTTAGAAATTGAAGGTATAATTGATAATATTGATTTTCATCTTTTAAATGCAGCAGGAACTGATTTTATTCTTATGAGCCGGGAACTTGTGGATAGTTTAAAAAAAATTAAAGAAATTGATAAAGATTATATAATTGATACTGAATTTGGTAAAATATATTTATGCAGTAATAAAGGCACAAAAGTTGAAATTAAAGATGCAATATTTGTTTTTGATGCAGGAGGAAATGATACTTTTTTAATAAAAGATGAATTTCCTAAAAAGTTTTTCTTCTTTATGGACTCAGAAGGAGATGATTATTATTCTTCAGACAATTCTCTGGGTTCAGGAATATTTTCCCTTTCCTATTTTAATGATTTAAAGGGTAATGATGAATATATTTTTAAGAATTTCGGATGCGGAGCAGGTATATTTGGAATAAGTGTCTTCATTGACAACGAAGGCAATGACAGATATAATGGTTATGTATTTGGGGAAGGAGCAGGAGCATTTGGGATAGGAATTTTATGGGATAAAAAAGGGAATGATTACTATCATATTTATCAACTTGGACAGGGATTCGGATATACTCTGGGCGCAGGTCTTCTGATTGATAACCAGGGCAATGACAGATATATAGGAGAGGATAAGGATATAAAATTTCCGTCACCTCAAACAAAAAAACATAATGCCAATCTGGTTCAGGGATTTGGATACGGTTTGAGAGCTGATTACACAACAGGACATTCCCTTGCAGGAGGAATTGGGATATTGTTTGACAAAGAGGGAGATGACGCCTATTCTGCAGGTCTTTTTGCACAGGGATGCGGATACTGGTATGGAACAGGAATTTTAATTGATAAAAAAGGGAATGATAACTATAAGGGTATCTGGTATGTCCAGGGTGCAGGAGCTCATTTTGCCATAGGAATACTTGAAGATGAAGAAGGAGCAGACTCCTTTAAAGCAGAAATAAATATGGCTCAGGGTGCTGGACATGATTTTTCAATTGGTGTTTTAGTGGATAAAAATGGAAATGATTATCATTTCTCTCCAAATCTATCTCTTGGAGCAGGAAATGCACAGGGTATAGGAATTTTTGTTGACTTAAATGGTGATGATATTTATCAGAGCAAAAAAGGAGTAAATCTTGGTATGGGAAATTCCAAAATCCCTATTTTTTCATTTAGAAATCTTTCTCCGACCACAGGAATCTTTATTGACTTTAAAGGTAAGGATAAGTATATAGGTAAGAGGGGTAAGAACAATTCAAAATGGATACAAAAAACTGAAAAAAAAGAATTCGGTATAGGAATTGATTATTAAAATATTTTTGATATCTCATCCTGGCAGGAAAAAATCATTATTTCTCTTCCATTCTCTGTAATCATCCTTCTACCATATTTTTTATCCCTGAACTCTCCAATAATGCTGTATTTTATCCTATTTTTCTTCAGAAGATCTTCTACCTCTGAAATACCTTCTTTTTTAACAGCTACAAGAAGTGAACCTGAAGATATTGTTTTTAAAGGGTCAATATTAAAATAATCAAAAATTTTTTTTGCATTTTTTATAACAGGAATTCTATCCTCAAACACTACAACTCCAAGATTCAAAAATTCACAGAATTCATAAATGCCGTTAAAAATACCGCTTTCTGTAGGATCATGTAAGGCACAGACATTTTTATTTTTTAATAGTAAAAGTCCTTCTTTTATTATACCTATCCCAGGATTTAAATGATATTTTTTAAATCTTTCAATCAATTTATCATCAATTAAACCCTTTAAGTCATTCTTCTTTTCTTTAGCAATTATTGAAATCCCTTCAATAGGAACTTCTTTTACACATATAAGATAATCTCCTTTTCTAACTCTTTTCGGGAAAATACCATCGCTTTTTTTCCTGAGTCCGATCATTGTTCCTGAGATAATTGTTCTCTTTAAAAAAGGAGTTATCTCTGTATGTCCCCCAATAACAGAAATTGAGAGTTTTTTACATATTTTAGAAACCTCTTTAAAAATTTCTCTGATTTTAACTTCAGAAATACCCTGGGGTAAAAGGAGTGTAAAAAGAAAAAACTCGGGTTTTGCTCCCATACATACAACATCATTCGCATTAACCATAACAGAATAATATCCTATATCTTTTTCAGTAAATGTTATTGGGTCCTGAGATACAACAATGTAATAATCTTCTGCATCAATAACAGCAGAATCTGCACCTGCACCGGGTTTAATTTTTATTTTTTCTGAAGAAGATGGCAGAATTCTTAAAAATTTTTGAAGTAAATCTATGGGCAGTTTTCCTTCTTTTAATTTCATATTAAATTATAACTTCTTTAACAGCATTCCGAACATAAAATCAGAATCCATTTCTATTCCATTACAGAAAAAATAATTATTACTAATTAAAAATTCTGGAACCTTAGGTTCTGTAAGTTCAAAATCAAATTTCCCTGCAATATTCTGTATATGACCCTGGTTTTCTTCTCTGGTAATAGTACATGTTATATAAAAAAGATAGCCTCCTTTTTTTAAAGCTTTAAAACCGTTATCAATGAGTTTTTCCTGTAATCTGGAGAGTTTCTTTATTTTTTCAGGAGTCATCCTCAAAAGAATTTCAGGCTTTTTTCTAATTGTCCCAAGCCCCGAACACGGAGCGTCAATTACAATAAGGTCAAATTCTTTTTCCGGTAAAAACTGAGTCGCATCAGCATTCACTACCCAGCCCTTAATCCTATATTTCTCAAAATTTTCTTTTAATATCTTTACTCTACCCTTCCTTAATTCAGTAGCTAAAATTTTCACCTTATTATTCAAAAGGAAACTCAAATATAAGCTTTTACCCCCCGGGGCTGAGGTCATATCCCATACATATTTTATATTTTTAAAATCATAATAATGCATAACTGCCTGTGATGAAAAATCCTGAACATAGTAATAATTTTCTTCAATATCTGCTTCCCATGGATGATAAAAAGATTTGTAACAATAGGGTGGAAAGGAAAACCTTGAGAGAGGAAAGTCTTTCTTTAAATAACTATTTTCTATTTCCTGCCTTACTTTATTTTCATCTCCCTTAAAATAAATCCTGAAATAATAGGGAGGTTCTGAATGATACCACTTAGCAAAATTTAAAGCAAAATCTTTTCCAAAATCCCTTTCCAATTTTTTAAACAACCACCTTGGTATGGAATATTTAATCCATTCTTCCTCAAATTCAGGAACTCCTTTTCTTAAGATATTCCTCAAAATTCCGTTAACAAGCTTTGAAGCACCTATATTTCTTTTCTTAACAATTTCTACCCAAGAATCACATACAGCGTAGGGTTTTCTTTTTAGAATTAAAAGTTCTGTTAATGAAACTCTCAGAGCAGTCCTGACAAAAGGTTCAAGTTTATCAAATTTTCCCTTGTAAAAAATCTTTATAATATGGTCAATGAAAATTAAATTTTTCAGAGTTTCATAACACAACTTCTGAAGAAATTTCCTTTTCTTAAAGTCAAGCTTTTTAGAATGATAAAGAAGAAGAGGTGACAAAAAAGCATTCTCTTCAAGAACTCTCTGGAGTATAAAAAGTGTCAGAATTCTTTCGTCAGTTATATTCAAAAACCTCCTTAAAGAATTTAATAAAAACAGGGATAATATCATTAACCTCTACATCCCTTTTAATCTCTTTTGATAAATCAGTCATTTCAACATCAAGTCCACAGGGTTTTATCCATTTAAAAGGAATTAAATCCATATTCACATTAAAAGCAAGCCCATGAAATGTTATTTTATCTCTTACAGCAACTCCTATAGAACAAATTTTCTTGTTATTTACAAAAACACCAATATTTTTACTTTTCCTTTTTCCTTCAACTCCAAACTCTCTTAAAACCCTTATAATTACCTCTTCCAGATTATAAACAAATTTTTTTATGCTCTTAAAAACATCATCCAGTTTAACAATAGGATAAGCAACAAGTTGTCCAGGACCATGATATGTAATATCACCTCCTCTTTCAATGTGATATAATGGCATCCCCTTTGATTCCAAAAATTCTTTATCAACAAGAATATTTGAAAGATTTCCCTTTGAACCGGTGGTATAAACAGGATAATGCTCTACAATTATCAGAGTATCAATAATTGAATTAATTCTCCTCTTTTCAACAAGCTCCCTCTGAAATTCCCATACCTCTTTGTAATCCTTCAATCCAAGATTGATTATATTTATTTTTTTCATCTTTTAAATTTAAACCATTGTTTGATTTTTATTCAAAAGAAAATTTATAATTATTACAGGTTCCAATCCCTAATATAAAAAGAAAGGAGTAAATCTTGAAAAAAATAATCTTACTGGGGCTCCTGATATCAATCCTATCAGGAGCAAGAATAACACCTGACCTCCAGAATGCACTCCAGACTGCAAAGAAAGGGGAATTCATAAGAGTAAATCTTGTGATGGAGAAACAGCTCAATGGTCTTGAACTCATAAAACAGTATCCGCATATTTACAGAAACAAAAAAGCAAGACGCAATTTCGTGAAGCAGGCACTTAAAGAATTTGCCCGAGAAACTCAGAGACCTGTAATTGAAAAACTCAGAGAACTTGAAAAACAGGGACTTGTAAGAAATATAAGATCGCTCTGGATTGCAAATGTTATAAACTTTGAAGGTACCAGAGACGCAATATTACAGATTCAGAAGTTATCAGGTATAAGGTCACTTGATCTTGATGAAGAAAGAATTCTTATAGTAAATCAGAAAGATCTTGAAAAACACAAGAAATTTGCTCCTCCTGATAATACTGCAACTCCGTTAAAAACTATAGAATGGAATATTCCTCATATCAACGCTCCCCAGGTATGGCAGCTTGGTTATACAGGACAGGGCGTAATAGTTGCAGTTCTTGATACAGGTGTAAGATATACCCACTGGGACCTTGCTGATCACATATGGACAAATCCTGGTGAAATTCCAAATAATGGAGTGGATGATGATGGAAACGGTTATGTTGATGATTATTATGGATATGACTTTGGTTATAATGACAATGACCCAATGGATGGACATGGGCATGGAACCCATGTATCAGGAACAGTTGCTGGGGATGGAACAGCAGGCGATACAACAGGAGTCGCTCCTGATGCAACAATTATGTGTGTAAAAGTCTTGGATGATGCTGGAGGAGGTACAGAATCAGGTGTATGGGAAGGAATGCAATATGCTGCTGATAATGGAGCTGATATAATCACAATGTCCTTAGGATGGATGCATGCTTGGAATCCCGATAGAGCCACATGGAGAAGCGTATGTGATAACATTACAGCAATGGGAGTTGCCATGACAGTTGCTGCTGGTAACGAGAGAACAAGCGGTGATCCTGCTCCTGATAACATAAGAACTCCTGGTGATGTTCCTCCTCCATGGATTCATCCTGACCAGGATCCTCTGGGGGCAACATCCGCTGTAATAACTGTAGGTGCAACCGACAACAATGACGTTTATGGTTATTTCTCCAGTTATGGGCCTGTAACATGGGAGAATATTTCTCCCTATCTTGACTGGGCATATCAGCCTGAAATGGGTCTCATGGACCCTGATGTAAGTGCACCAGGAGTAAACATAACCTCACTTGATTATTCTTCTGATAACGGTTATGCATCCGGATGGAGTGGAACATCAATGGCTACACCTCACGTTGCAGGTCTTGTAGCACTTATGCTTTCAAAGAATCCAAATCTTACACCAAGACAGATTGACTCAATAATAGAATTATATGGAGTTATTGATCTCGGTCCAGCAGGTAAAGATAATGACTATGGTTCAGGAAGAATTGACTGTCTTGCTGCAATAAATGCAACCCCAGAGCCTGGTGCACCTAACCAGCCGGTTATTATAAGCCCTTATAATTTTGCAAAATTACCTGTTTTAAATCCTGTTTTTAAATTCACAGCCACAGATCCTCAGGGTGATGATATAATTTACAGAATTTACTGGTCAACAGACACAACATTCACTGTTCAAGACAGTGCTGAAACCCCAGCTTACCCCAGTGACTCACTCGTTCAGTTTACACTCCCTGTGGCACTAACACAGGGAGAAACATACTGGTTCAGAATCAGAGCTACTGATACAACATCTGCCGGACTGTGGTCTCCTTACACATCCATATCCTCCTTCACAATTGACACAACACTTCCTGCAAACTTCAGCTCCTGGTTCCAGACAAAAGGAGCTCAGTTTAAATATGACCAATTTTATGGAACCCAGATTGCAGGAGATAGTATATTACTGGAACCTTTTGGGTACATTGAAGATACCCTGCTTGTCGAGGATTTTGAGCAGGGAATACCCACAACATGGACTGTTGTGGACGGAAATAACGATGGATACCAATGGACAGCAGGGACTACAAGCGATTTATCCACCTATGAACCTCCTAATTATGGAACTCAGTATGCTTATTATTCTGACGATGATGCAGGAAGCAGTGTTATAAACTACAATGAAGAACTGATTTCACCTGTAATATTCATACCATCAACAGCCTCCAATTTATTTATCCAATATGGGTACGGCTTCAGAGTATGGGAAACAGGGGAAACATTTGACTTTTATGCAAGATTTTTCTCAAACGGTAGCTGGACTGCATGGACTCTTATAAAATCCTACACTTCTTCGGGTTCAGGAACAGAAAACTTTGACCTCACCTCCTACTTACCAGCAGACTCTGTTCAGTTTAGATGGGTATATCATGATGAAAATTCAACATCTCACTGGGGATGGGCTTGTGCTGTGGATAATGTCATTGTATTGTATAATTACACCTTCCAGAATAACGAAGGAACTGTTACAACAGCACCTATTTCCTTCGGAGAATTCCTTAACACATATCCTAAAAATAACTGGGGATATGTCGTATGGGAAAAAGCAACACCAGATGATTCAATAGGTATCCAGATTGAATATTATGACGGTAATGCATGGCAGCTCATACCTGACACAGACCTTCCCGGAAACTCAACAGGATTCTTTACCACAGCAAAAATAGGTTCGGTTTCTCTTGAATCCCTTGATACAACAGTCTACAACACCCTAAGAGTAAAAGCACTATTGTATAGGAAAGGTGTTCTAACAGACCCAAATGAACCTTCCCTTCTTTCAATTGAAATAGGTGCACCTCCTGTGGTATCTGTAAAAGAAACCGAAACTGTAAACTCTCCCTATTTAAAAGTCTCACCATTGATTTTCAGAGACCATATCACCTTCAAATTCAGCATAGCTCCTTTATCTGAAGCAAAACTTAAAATATTCAATTCATCAGGTAGGCTTATAAAACAGGAAATATTCAAATCCGGAAATTCAGGTACTGAAATAACCTATATATGGAATGCAAAAGGTAAAAATGGTAAAAAACTTGGTTCAGGAATCTATTTCATTAAATTTGAGAATGGTAAATACAAAAAAACTCTAAAAGCCCTGCTGATTAAATAATAAAAAACGGGAAAATATACACTCAGAATTTAGATTAAGATTTTAAAGGGTTCAATCCCCTTCTACCCTTTTTTAAAAAATGTTCAAAAAAGCTGTAATATTTTCATTTATTATAGTCTTCTCCTTATTAAATGCCACAGAAAAGGTAATCCGGATAAACGCAAAAAATTATTCAGAACTTACATCAATCTTAAAAAATGTATTCACAAAATATGATTTTCCTGAAATTACCTCAGGAAGACCCGGAGAGTATTATGACCTTATTGTAGATGATATACAGTTTAAAAAATTAAAATCTTCAGGGATAAAATTTGATATTATTATAGAAGACCTTGCAAAACAAAAAGAAATTGTAAAACAGAGCTATCATTCTTATTCCCAGGTTGTACAGATTTTGAGAAATATTGCAAGTTCCTATCCTTCAATAGCAAAAGTTGAAAGTATTGGACCAACATATGAAGGAAGATGGATATATGGGTTAAAAATTTCTGATAACGTGAGCTCGGATGAAGAGGAACCTGAACAGTTGTTTTCAGGGTGTCACCATGCAAGGGAGTGGGCTTCTGTTGAAGTTCCTTTATTTATAGCCGATTCACTAACAAAAGCTTATGGTTCTGACCAGACAGTTACAAACATTGTAAATAACAGAGAAATATGGATTTTCCCTGTAATAAATGTGGATGGTTATATTTATGATTACAACAATGGAGGGGTATGGTGGAGAAAAAATAGAAAACCTTTTCATGGTTATACAGGAACCGATTTAAACAGAAATTACAACGGAATATGTGATTCACTTGCTATTGATGGATGGGGAATGATACCATCAGGAGCAGCTGTATACCATAATCCAAGTGAGGATGTCTTCTGTGGAGCTATTCAGTTCTGGGGTGATGCAATAAAAGCATATTCTGATTTCATAAGACAGCATAACTTTGTTTCTATAATAGATTATCACTCATATTCAGAGCTTGTTCTTGCACCATGGGGTCATAAAAATGTCCAGACCCCACATGATTCGTGGTATAACTCTATTGGAGGCGGAATGGCTCAAAGGATTCAAAGGCTCGGTGGGGGAAGTTATACCTATGAGAAATCAATCCAGCTTTACCCAACTTCAGGTGGTTCATCAGACTGGCAATATGGATATTACACATATGTAAATGGCAGTCCTTCTCTGTGCTTTGTCGTTGAGCTCGGTACTTCCTTTTATCAGCCAACAAGTGACTTACCTGAAATAGAAAGAGAAAACTTTGAAGGAGCTATTTATCTGCTTCAGAAAGGTGATTCAATTTATAATTATATGAAAACCTTTGTTCCTGCTCCTGTTATAGTATCTCCTGCTACAGATTCGGTAATACCTCCTTTTACACTTTCATGGAAACCCAGAAACAAATACTTTAATCAACCATCCTATTATGAAATCCAGGTTTTAAGATTCCCGAATGTTGTAACAGAAGATTTTGAAACTCAAAATGGATACTGGTTCACAGAAACCTTTTCCAGAAGCACAACCAGAAGACATTCAGGTAGTTATTCTCTGTTCTCAGGAAACACTGACAACATCCAAGCGCAGGCAAGAACAAAATATCCCTATTATGTTGAACCTGGAGATTCTCTCAAATTCTGGGTGTATTATGATACAGAAAACGAATGGGATGTAGGAATTGTTGAAATATCAGAGGATAAAAGAGAATGGTTCCCTCTAATCTCTGAAAGATGGACAGGACAGAGTAACGGATGGGTAAACTATAAAATAGACCTTTCTCAATGGGTCGGAAAAACTGTTTATTTCAGATGGAGATATATGACAGACGGCTCAGTTTTAAATGAGGGAGTGTATATTGATGACATATATCCTGTAGTATATTGGGATACAATAAGAACTATTTCTTCAAACGTTACAGATACTTTTTATGTGTTTAACTCTCTTCCTGATGGAGAATATTATTTCAGGGTGAGAGGGTATTCCTCTAATTTCGGATGGGGAAACTGGTCAGCTCTTAAAAAGGTATATGTAAAAAATGTCACAGGAGTTGAGGATAAAAGACCGATACAGAAAGAAAATAAAAGTGTTAAATTTATGGTGATAATTCCGAGAATTGTTAAAGGGAATATTATAACTGCAAAGATTTTTGGAATAAACCCTGTATTTTCAATACAGGATAAAAGTGGAAGAACAGTCTTTAAAAAGAAAATAGAAATTCCAGATTCTTATGGTATAATCCAGTTTACTCTGAAAAAACCGGGAACTTACTTTTACCAGGTTGAATTTATAAACGGTGAAATAAGGAAGGGTAAAATACTTAAAATTAAGTAAAAACTACTCAAGGGGAATTTTATACACATAAATCTCTTTCAGTTCTCCCTTAAGGGAGAATAAAAATTCTATAATTATTCCTGCAAAAATTTTTTCCCTTAAAGGTGAAAAATATCTTAAAAGTATCATGTGTCTCAGAGTATCAATTTTTGAAACTCTGAATTTAAAATCAGTTGAAGTTATATTATAGAATTTGTCTGTAACATAGTTAAATATTTCAGGATTCTTTGAAATTTTGTCTTTTAATTTCTCTGCAAGAAGTTTTAATTCCTGTTCTTTAATCTCATATGTCTGAAAAGGATAGAGTTTTTTGAATACCTTTATCTCACCCTTTTCTATTTTTTTCAAAATACTATAATTTGAACAGGAAAAAAGAAAAATTATGATTATTAATTTTCTCATAATATAAGTTAATATTATAATTTATTATATGTCTGGAAAAGAAATCTATGATGTGATAGTTATTGGTGCCGGACCTGCAGGTGCTTTTGCCTCTCTTAAACTTTCGGAGAAGGGAATAAAAACTCTTTTAATAGAAAAAAGAAAGAAAATAGGTGAACCTGTCCAGTGCGGAGAGGGTCTTTCTGAATATGCTCTAAGAGAAAATAATATACAACCTGAAGATATATTCATTGTCAGAAAAATGAAAGGTTCAAAAACATTTACTCCCTCAGGATACTATCTTATCTTTCCTGTTCCTGGATTTATTATAAAAAGAAATATTTTTGATACGTATCTGGCTGAAAAAGCTCAAGAAAACGGCACAAAATTAAAAACAAATGAAAAAGTCCTCTCAATCAACAGGAAACAGAATTTTTTTGAGATAATTTCTAATAAAGATAAATATTATTCTAAATTTGTGATAATTGCTACAGGTCCGCATGAAGGAATTAAAGGAATTAAATACCCTGAAGTAAAAAAGATTACAGCAATTGAATTCAGATTAAAGCCTAATAATTACGATGATGAATACTTTCATTTCTATTTTGGAGATGATTTTAAACCTTTCTATGGGTGGATTTTCTTTCACGGATATGAGACAGGAATAGGTACAGGATTTTATGGAAGGAAAAATAATCTGAACGCAATAAGAACTCTTATGAAAAAATATGGACTTGAAAACAGAAAAATAACACGAAAAGTTGCAGGCAAAATACCTTTTTCAAAACCCCTGTTTCCTGATGACCCTGAGGGAATTTTGAGAGCAGGAGATGCAATAGGAGCAGTTCATCCATTCACTGCAGGAGGAATTCATGGAGCCTTAACAACAGGAAGAATTGCTGCAGAAACAATAATAGAAAATTTTGATAAAAAAGAGATAAACAGAATTTATTATAAAAAAATTAAAAAAATACCAATTTTCCGAAATTCTTTATGGAACAAACAGAGAATACTATTCAATAAGAACTCAAAAGAATGGGATGAGATAGGCAAGCTTATGGACGGTAAAAATTATTATGAAACTCCCTGGCTCAGAGCAATTTTATATCTATTTCTTCATCCTTTTTCTACATTCAACCTTTTATTCTTTTTAAATTTGCAAAAAGAGATGAAGATTTCGGAGAATTATTCTTATTAAAAGGAGGTTAAAATGTTCAAATTTCTGATCTTTTCCATTATCTTTAAAAGTGCTGAATTCCCTGATTCCCTTTTTCAAAAAGGGAAAAAAGCTCTTGAAAATAGGATCCAAAATTCTCATATAAGCAATTATCAGGACAGTTTTGAATTATTTTTTGAAAAGGCAATTGAAAATGATGAAGATTTCTGGGTGGAGGGAACAGTTTATATAAAGAAAAAAGATTTCAGAATCTCAAAATCAATTTCAGGGTATTCGGATAAAAACATTTTTGAAGCAACAGACGATTTTGTGGAAAACAGTTTGATTTATCTAAACACAATTTTTTCAGAGCCTCCAGAAATAAAAGAAATTCAGGGTAACAGGGTTACAATATCAAAAGGTTTTCTTCAGGGTATAAAAGTAAATGAAAATTTTATTTACGGTGATATAGAGAATCCTGCAGGTTATATAAAAATTGACAGAGTATATAATAATTCTGCAACAGGCAAAATCCTTATAAAAGAGAGAGTTCCCGAGGCAGGAGAAAAAATTCTTAAGGTAAAAGGAGTCCCCTACACCTATTCCCTATTTCTCACCCCTTCGATTTTAACACTCAATACCCATAAAGGAACATATGGAGAGGAAGAGCAGGTTAAAGATGGGTTACTTTATCTTTATGGACTTGGAATGAGGTTCAAAATCCACGCTCCTTTCTCTCCCTTCTATTTTATACCGGGGTTCTTTTTCCATACTTCCACTAATCTTGAAATGCAAAAACTCTCCCTTCTCTCAGAATACATTCTGAACCGCCTCATTTCTCTCGGAATTTCTCTTGATATCCTTCTAATATGGCAGAAAGAAAGATATGGAAAAAATGTAAGAGCAATTGATTATCTTTTAACACCCATAATATCTTTGAATAGAAATTTTGGAAGATTAAATATATCTTTAAAAACAGGATATTCTCTTGGAAGAATTATAAGAAACTTTGCCTTTGAAAAAATCGGGGGAGATACCCTTGTTCCTCCTGAGAACCTTTTGTTTAAAGAAATTGACCCCAAGGGACTGAATTTTGAATTTTTAATTGGATTTGATATAAAAAAACCATAAGGAGGAAAAATGGACATAATTAAAGAAGGACTGAATAAAATTATCTGGGCAGGAAAACACATGCCTGTTCTTCTTTCCATAAGAGAAAGATTCAAAAGTGAGAAACCACTTAAAGATTTGAAAATATCTGCCTGTCTCCATGTGACTTCTGAAACAGCAAATCTTGTAATTGCCCTTAAGGAAGGAGGGGCAGATGTTGCCCTATGTGCTTCAAATCCTTTATCAACAAAAGATGATGTGGCAGAAGCACTCAGAAAAGAATTCGGAATAGAAGTTTATGCAAGATATGGGGCTTCAAAAGAAGAGTATTATGAACATATTGAAAAATCTCTCTCAATTGTTCCTGATATTACCCTTGATGATGGTGCAGACCTCACAGCACACCTCCATCAGAATTTTGAAAAATGGGGAGAAAGAATTAAAGGAGGAACAGAAGAAACTACCACAGGGGTTATAAGATTAAGAAGTATGGCAAAAAACAATGTTCTCAAATATCCGATTATTGCTGTAAATGACTCAAGAACAAAATTCTTATTTGATAACAGATATGGAACAGGACAGAGCACAATAGATGGTATTTTAAGAGCAACAAATATCTTAATTGCAGGAAAAACATTTGTGGTATGTGGTTATGGATGGTGTGGAAGAGGTGTTGCAATGAGAGCAAAAGGTATGGGAGCAAAAGTTATTGTTACAGAAGTTGACGCGATAAAGGCACTTGAGGCAAAGATGGACGGTTTTGATGTAATGAAAATCGAGGATGCAGCAAAAATAGGAGACATTTTCGTCACAGTCACAGGAGATAAAAATGTAATTGATGTCCATCATATTGAAAAAATGAAAGACGGTGCCATACTTGCAAATTCAGGACACTTCAATGTGGAAATTAATATTGAAGGACTCAAGAAAATTTCAAAAAAAGTAGAAAAAATAAGACCAAATGTTGAGAAATATGTATTGAATAATGGAAGGGAAATATTCTTACTTGCAGAGGGTCGTCTTGTGAATCTTGCTGCTGCAGAGGGTCATCCTCCTGATGTAATGGACATGAGTTTTTCAAACCAGGCTCTTGCCTGTGAATATATAATAAAAAATTATGAAAAACTTGAAAAAAAGGTTTATACGCTTCCTTTTGAAATAGATGAACACATCGCGAAATTAAAACTAAAAACAATGGGTGTTGAGATAGATGAATTAACTGAAGAACAGAGAAAATATCTTGAATCCTGGGAAGAAGGAACATAAATTTATATAAAAGGGTTCTATTCCCTTTTTAATTGGAGGTTTTTTTCAATGGAGAATTTAAGTAAGACAAGACCTGAACCTGTTGTAAGTGAAAATGCTCTGAGAGTTTTAGAGAAAAGATATCTTTTAAGAAATGAAAAAGGTGAGATAATTGAAACTCCAAAAGAAATGTATGAAAGGGTCGCAAAGGCAATTGCAGTTATTGACAAGGATTATCCGGTTTTTAAAGAAAGGATTTCAGAAACAGAAGAAAAATTCTATTACATAATGTCGCAGGGATACTTTTTACCAAACTCCCCTACCCTTATGAATGCAGGAACAAAAATGGGGCAGTTATCAGCATGTTTTGTTTTACCTGTTGAGGATTCAATGGAAGGTATTTTTGAAACTTTAAAGCATGCAGCGATTATCCATAAGACTGGCGGAGGATGTATAATACAGGGTTCAAAGGTGTTTACCAGCAGATGCGGCCTGGAAAATATTGAAACACTATGGAAAGAATTTAAAAACAGGAAAATTTACAAAAAGGGAAACGGAAAATACATAAACATTGAAAAAGAGAATATTTACACTTTTTCTTTTAACCCGCAGACAGGAAAATTTGAAAAAGATAGAATAACTCATATATGGGAATTTGATTTAAAGGAAAAGGAAATATATGAAATTGAAACAGAAAACGGAATAAAGATTACAACAAGTTCCTGGCATCCCTTCTTTGTATTTGAAAAAGGCAAAATAATCCAGAAAAGAGCCGAAGAAATAAAAAAAGGAGATTTTCTGATTTTACCCAATCTTTCTATAAGAGAAAAATGGTTTTTCAAAGAAGAAAAAGAAGTAGAAGGGATAAAAATTGATGAAGAAATAGGGTGGCTTTTTGGTTATTTCGCAGGAGATGGTTCCTTAGGGAAATTCAGAAAAAAATTAAGACTCAGATTTCATGATAGTAAAAAGGAACTCATTGAAAAAGCAAAGGAAATTTTAAACAAAAGGTTTAACACAAGAGTAAATTTTGTTTACAGGGATAAAAGGTCTATTTCAAATTATACCATTGCAACAACTGACCAGAGTGTCATTCGAAAATTTAAGGATATTGCAGAGATAGAACCGGGTGAGAAATCATCAACTGTCAAAATACCCAAGGTCATAATAAAATCACCTCTTAAAGTGGTTTTATCTTTTATTGCAGGACTTCTTGACAGTGATGGTTATGTAAGTAAGAAAAGGCCAAGATTAACTCTAAACACAGCATCCAAAAATCTTGCAGAAGAAATATGCTGTATTTTAAACCTTGCAGGAATTAAAACAAACATAAGAGAAAGGACTCCAAGAAAAAGAAAGTGGAGAAAAATGTATGAAGTAAAAATTGATGGATACAGTAATCTGAAATTGTTCTATGAAATTGTGGGAAATTATATAAAAGATAAAGATAAAATAGAAAGAATTAAAAATAATCTAAAAAAAGAGCCGAGAAGTTCAGGGTATTACATTCCCATTGATTTTAAAGATTTTGAACCTCTTCTTAAAAAACTGGGTATAAAGGCATCCGGAATAGAGATATGGAGAAAACCTGTTGAAATTGGTGGAGAAAAGTTCTGGCTTCACAGATGGAAACAGGGCTTTGGAATTGAAAGATATAAATTCAAGAGGCTCTTAAAAGCTATTTTAAGAGAAAAAATTGATAAAGAAACAAAAAAACAGGTTGAAAAATATCTATATATTACCGAATATCTCAGCCGGGTAAAAACCATAAAAAAAGAAAAAGGAGGAAATGAAAAATTTTATGATTTTACGGTTGAAAAGAATAACAATTACCTTTCCGGAAAATTCGGACTGACTGTTATTCACAACACCGGTTTCTCTTTCTCCAGATTAAGACCAAAGGGAGATGTTGTAAGGACAACAGGTCAAATAGCTTCGGGTCCTGTCTCATTTATGAAAGTTTTTGATGCAGCAACAGAAGCAGTCAAACAGGGAGGAAGAAGAAGAGGAGCAAATATGGGAATTTTAAAAATAAGTCATCCTGATATAGAAGAATTTATAACCTGTAAGGATGATGTTACCCAGATCACAAATTTCAACATTTCGGTGGCTGTAACCGATGATTTTATTGAAGCACTCAAGAGAGGAGATAAGGAATATCCTTTAATAAATCCGAGAAACGGAGAGGTAATGAAAAAAGTAAATCCCAGAGAACTATGGGAAAAACTTGTCTTTCAGGCATGGAAAAACGGAGAACCGGGTGTTATTTTCATTGACAGAATAAATAAGACACATACTTTAAAGGGAGTGGGAGAAATAGAGGCAACCAATCCCTGTGTTTCAGGAGATACCTGGATTATAACACCTGAAGGTCCTTATAAAGTGAAGGAAATTACGGGTAAATTTATAAAAATTGCTTTAAACGGCAAATTCTATAGCACAACAGAGGACGGATTTTTCAGAACCGGAGAAAAAGATGTATTTAAAATAAAAACAAAAAAAGGATATGAAATAAAAGTCACAGAAGACCATCTTATAAGGGTTGCGGAAAGAATTACAAGATATAAAATTTATGAAACATGGAAACCTGCAGGAAAACTCAAACCCGGAGATAAAATAGTTTTATCAGACAACAGAACACTTTACTGGGAGGGTGAAGGAAGTTTTGAAGAAGGTTACCTTCTCGGACTCCTTATAGGAGATGGAACACTAAAGGAAGAGGCAGGAATTATCGGAGTATGGGGGGAAAGTGAAGGGGCTAAATCTGCCATGATGGAAGCAAAAAAAGCCGCCCTCACCCTTCCTCATAGAAGAGATTTTAAAGGATTTATAAAAATATCTGATACCACAAAAGAACACAGGTTAAAACTTGCATCTATAAGGAATTTAGCAAAAGAATATGGAATACTTCCCGGTAAGAAAACTCTTACAGACGAAATTGAAAAAACGGGTTATGAATTTTACAGGGGATTTCTCAGAGGAATTTTTGATGCTGATGGCACTGTGGTTGGAAATCTGAAAAAAGGAATATCCATAAGATTATGGCAAAATGACCTGAATACCTTAAAAATAATTCAGAGAATGCTTTTAAGAATGGGAATTGTGTCATCTATATATGAAAAAAGGAAAAAAGAAGGAAATAAATTGCTCCCTGATGGTAAAGGAGGTTATAAATTATATCATGTAAAAGAAGGGCATGAACTTGTAATATCAAAAGAGAACATAAAAGTATTTTTAGAGAAAATAGGATTTTCTGATGTTGAGAAAAAAGAGAAACTTGAAGCTCTTTTAGATTCTTACAAAAGAAACTTAAACAGAGAGAGATTTGTTGATTGTGTGGAAAGAATAGAGTATGCGGGGAAGGAGACAGTTTACGATGTTCAAATTCCCGGAATAAATGCCTTTGATGCAAATGGATTTTATGTCCATAACTGTGGAGAAAAACCACTTTTACCCTATGAATCCTGCAATCTCGGTTCAATAAATGTTGCAAAATTTTACAAAGGAACCCCATGGTATCTTGAGAACAAAAGAGCTGCTGTGTGGGAAGAGGTAAAAGACAGAATTGACTGGGAAAAAATGAAAGAAGTGGTGGAACTTGCTGTTCATTTCCTTGATAATGTCATAGACGCAAATGTTTATCCTCTACCTGAAATAGAAAGGATGACAAAATTAAACAGAAAAATAGGACTTGGGGTAATGGGATTTGCAGATCTCTTATACATGCTGGGAATACCCTACTCTTCCCCTGATGCTTTAAAAGCAGCAGAAGAGATTATGAAATTCATTCAGGATAATGCTCACAGAAAATCAATGGAAATAGGAGAAATAAAAGGACCTTTCCCGAATATTGAAAAAAGCATATTCAGGGGGACAACAAGAAGAAACTCTGTTGTTACAACAATTGCTCCTACAGGAACAATTTCAATGATTGCTGACACATCTCCGGGAATTGAGCCAAACTTTGCACTTGTTTATGTTAAAAATGTAATGGGTGGTGAAAAACTATTATATGTGAACAAATATTTAAGACAGGCAGCAGAAGGACTCGGGTTTTACTCAGAGGAATTAATGGAAGCACTTTCAAAAATGCCAACAATTAAGAAAATTGATGAAATTCCAGAACATATAAGGAAAATATTTGATGTTACCTTTGATGTCTCTCCTGAACAGCATGTAAGAATGCAGGCAGCATTTCAGAGATATGTGGAAGATGCTGTTTCAAAGACAATAAACCTCCCTGAAGAGGCAACACCCGAAGATATTGAAAAAGCATATCTTTTAGCCTATGACCTTGGATGCAAGGGAATAACCGTTTACAGACATGGTTCAAGACCAGGACAGGTTTATGATACAGCAAAAAAAGAGGAAGAAAAAAGACCAAAAAAATTAAAACCAAGACCAAGACCAAAGGTTGTATCAGGAAGAACCTATAAAATCAAATCAGAGCTCGGAACTGTTTACATTACAATAAATGAAGATGAATACGGTCCTCACGAGGTATTCATTCAGCTGGGTAAAAGCGGAAGTTCTGCAAATGCACTAACAGAAGCCATAGGAAGATTGATTTCCCTTGCCTTAAGGTCAGGAATTGACCCCATGGAAATTGTTGACCAGTTAAAAGGAATAAGGTCAATGCCTACATGGGATGATGGAGAGGTGATTCTTTCCTGTCCTGATGGAATAGGAAAGGTTCTTGAAAAACATTTGAAAGGAGAACAGCTGGGTATTTTCCCTGAGGATAAAAAGGAAAAAAGAGTAATTTATGAAGTTGAATACAAAAACACGAACCATTCATCAACAGGAGAAATATGTCCTGAATGCGGTGGAGTAATGATTCACGCAGAAGACTGTTTAACCTGTCCTCACTGCGGATATTCAAAATGTGATTAATGAAGATAAAGTCGGAATATGAGACATTAAAAGATCTAACAAAACTTCTTAAAAACACTGGCACAGATTTTATTCTAACGGGTTCCTTTTTATTAACCTTTTATCAGATTCCGCGTGCCACACGTGATATTGATATTCTCATACCCTCGGATATTAAAAATACAGAAAAATTTATAAAAGAAATATCAAAAAAATTTATTACTCCACAGGATATAAAAAAAGCCCTGAAAGCAGAAACCCATTTTAATATAATAGACCCGCAGAATTTTCTGAAAATTGATTTCTTTATTGTAAAAAAAGAAAAATTTGACGAATTAAAAAAAAGAGCAAAAAGGGTATCCTTAAAAGAATTTCAATTACTGATTCTTTCTCTTACCGATTTTATAATTTCAAAAATTGAATGGATAAAAAAAGGTGGTGGTGAAATTCACAAATCTGATATAGTAAAATTAGTAGAAGTATTAAATAAAAAAGAAAAAAATAAACTGTTTAAGAAGTTAAAGGAGAAAGGATATTATGAAGAAATTAAAGAAATTCTCGGGTAATACGGACAAGATTCTTTTAAAAATGTGGAAAAAATTAAAAGATGAAGAAAAGGTAAAACATTTTTTTTCTTATATGAATTTCCATAAGAGACTTTTATATGAATATATAAAATCAAAGAATCCTGATAAAAACGAAAAGGAGTTAAAATATTTATTCTTTGAAGCGCTTTATGGAAGGGATTTTACGAGAAAAGAAAAAGAGAAAATTAAAGAGATTATCTTAAAATAAAAAATGAAAGACAAATTTCCCTTTTTAATAGCCGATGAAAATCACATCAAAGAAGGAAAAACAACTGATATATATTTTCTGAGAACAAGAAAAATTCTTGAAAAAAAGAACATAAGAAAAAAAGTATGGGCTGAATTCACCACCTCCTCTACCCTTTATCCTTATTTCGGATTTGCAGGAATAAGAGAAACTGTAAAGCTGTTTGAGGGTAAAAAGGTTAATCTCTGGGCTCTTAAAGAAGGAACAATCTTCTCTTCAAGGGACATAAACGGAGTTCTCCTGCCTGTAATGGCAATTGAGGGAGAATATATTGAATTCTGTGAATTTGAAACACCTGCCCTGGGATTTTTATGCCATGCTTCAGGAATTCTGACAAAGGCAATGAGGGTGAGAAAAGCAGCAGGAGATAAACTGTGTCTTTCTTTTGGAATAAGGAGAATGCATCCTGCCCTTTCCCCTTTTATTGACTTTTACGCTTTTATGGGAGGATGTGATGGAGTCTCCTCAATAACAGGAGCAGAGGCTATAAATGAAAAACCCAAAGGAACAATGCCCCATGCACTCATAATTCTGATGGGAGAGGAGGAAGCCTGGAAAACCTTTGATGAAGAGATGCCTCCTGAAGTTCCGAGAATTGCACTTATTGACACCTATGGAGATGAGAAAATTCAGGCAATAAGAGCGGCAGAAATTGTCAAAAATCTCTCAGGAGTAAGACTTGATACACCGGGATCAAGAAGAGGAAATATGATTAAAATAATTCAGGAAATAAAATGGGAATTAAAGATAAGGGGTAAAGAAAATATAATGATATTCATATCAGGTGGACTTGATGAATACGAAATCAAAGAATTAAAATCTGCGGGTGCGGACGGTTTTGGTGTCGGAACATCCCTTTCAAATGCAAGAACAGTTGATTATGCAATGGATGTTGTTGAGATTGAAGGCAAACCCTGTGCAAAAAAAGGAAAATATGGAGGTAGAAAAAGACCTTTTTATTGCAAAAAAGATAAGGTGTTTCTTGTTAAAAAATTTGAGGAACAGGAAGCAATTTGTCCTGTGTGTAAGAATAAAATGGAGGACCTGTTTGTGCAGTATATAAAGGACGGTGAAATTATTTATGAATTTAAAGATATAAAAGAAGTAAGAAAGGAAATAATTGAAAATCTGAAAGATTTCTCTACCGAAGAACTGGGAATTTAAACTTTAAAAAATTATTTAATTTAAACTTTAAAAAATTATTTTTTTTTCTTAAAATAAATCATGCATATTCCTGAAAACCTGAAAATAACAAAAGAAAAATCACAAAAGCTGGAAAAATTTATTCATCTCATAAAAGAAGTTAACAAAAGAATAAACCTTGTAAGCAAAAAAAACACAGAAAAAATCATAAAAAATCTCATATATGAATCCCTGCTCTTTGCTGAAGTATTAAAAGGACACAGAATTGTTGATATAGGTTCAGGTGCAGGATTTCCCGGAATTCCCCTTGCAATTGTAAAACAGAAATGGAATTTCATTTTAATTGAAAGAAATAAGAAAAAAGCAGAATTTTTAAGAAAGGTCAAAAGGGAACTTGGACTCAATAACGTGAAAATTTTTGACAATGATTTAAAAGAATTTAAAGAAAAAGGAAATTTTGAATTTGTGTCAAGGGGGGCAGGATACAGAGAAATACTGAAAATTCTGAGAGAAAATAAATTAAAAGGAACTTTTTATCCGATTCTGGAAGAAAAAGAGAAAGAATTTGAATTCAAGGCTTTTAAAAATGAAATTACAGGGAAAATCATTAAAATCGGAATTATAAAACTTTAAAACATAAATTTATAACTTGTACTTCCAGAACATTTACTTCGTCATTTTGTCAATTGTAAAAATAACAAAATTTGAAATAATTTCTAAAGTATGATTAAAAAGGAGAAGCTCCCAGGAATATATTTGATAACAATCTTGCAGGTAAAAATATAAGAATCTCAAAAATAGGAATTCTGAGAAAATAGGAAATAAAAATCAGACCTGCAAGTAAATAAAATCCATAGGGCTCAATTTCCCTGTATCTCAATTTCCACTCATAGGGCAGGAAAAGGGTAATAATTTTTGAACCATCCAGAGGAGGAATAGGAATTAAATTAAAAAAGGCAAGAATAAGATTTATTATGTATGTTGCAAGAAGAAGTTTATAGAGATAGAAAAGGACAAGATTTTCTGCAAAAGGAAAAAGCAGAAAGGCTCGCAGAATCAGGGAAATTATAAAAGCAAGCAAAATATTTGATAAAGGACCTGCAAAGGCAACCTTTGCCATATCTTTCTCAGGACTTTTAAAATAATAGGGATTCACAGGAACAGGTTTAGCCCACCCGATATGAGCAAAAAACAAGAATATAAAACCAAGTGGGTCAATATGGGGAATTGGATTCAATGTCAATCTGCCTGCCATTTTTGCAGTCGGGTCACCCAATCTGTAGGCAACAAGACCATGAGCAAATTCATGAACTGTAAGTGCAATCAAAATTCCGGGAACAAATATCAAAAGATTTACAATATCAAACATATTAAAATTTTATAACAAACACTGCTCTCCTGTTTTTCTTCCTTGCTTCGCTTGTCTTTTTGGGAATTAAAGGTCTTGAATCACCAAATGCTGAAACATAAATTCTTTCTTTTGGAATTCCTCCCTTTGAAATCAGAAATCTTATTATTTCTGTCCCTCTTCTTGCCGAAAGTTCCCAGTTTGTGGGAAATAGTTCTTTCTTTGTTTTAACAGGAACATCATCTGTATGAACCTGAACCTCAATCTCTTTATAGGGAAATTCTTTTAAAAACTTTGCAAATCTGAGAAGTTTTTTCTCCCCATCCTTTGATAAAACATAATGTCCTGGAAGAAATAGTTCATCAGTAAGTATTGTAACTCTCATCTCATTTCCTTTTGACTCAACATTAAACTCCTTTGACAACTCCTCTTTTGCTTTCATAAGAGGTTCAGGAAGATTCAGAGAAGATGTGTCCTTTGAATAGATTTTAAGATTCTCAAGTTCCTTTGAAAGCTTAACCATCAAAACCTCATTCTCCCTTTTCAGGTCTTTGTTTTCCATCTGAAGAGGCGCAATCATAAAGAAATATTCATAAATTATTGCAAATATAAGAATAACAAACAGAAAAAAGAAAAAGATACTTTTAAATTTCAATTCCACCCTCTTCGAACAAATACCTCTTTATCTTCTGTGTGGTTGTCTTTGGAAACTCCTCATCTCTCAGGGAAAATGATCTTATCTTTTTATAATCAGCAAGTTTTTTATTCACCTCTTCTATTTCCTTCTCAATCCATTGCTTTATCAAATCCTCTGTCACATCAACACCCTGCTCCTTTGCCCTGTTATCAATTTCCTCATAATCAGGGTAAATAATAACATGAATCATCTCTGTCTTTGTTTTCGGATGAATCCTTGCAAGTGCAAGGCATTCTTTAACAAGAGGTGACTGCAACAATTTTTCTTCAATTTCTTCAGGATAAATGTTCTTACCACCTCTTGTAACAATGACCGATTTCTTTCTTCCTGTGATATGAATATAACCATCTTCATCAATATATCCCAGGTCACCTGTCAGAAACCATCCATCTCTGAAAACCTTTTCTGTTGCCTTCTTATCTTTATAATAACCAAGCATTACAATATCACCCTTAACCGCTATCTCTCCTATTCCATTTTCATCAGGGTCAAAAATTTTGACCTCAACTCCTGGAACAGGAGGTCCTACAGATTCAAGCTTATTCTTTTCAGGAGGGTTAACAGAAACCACGGGTGAGGTTTCAGACAATCCATATCCCTGATAAACAGGAAAACCAAATTTCTCATAACCCTTACCCACCCACGGAGGTAAAGCTGCTCCACCTGAAACAATGTATCTTATTCTTCCAAAACCCATTTTTTCTCTAACACTCTTGAAAAGAGCTTTTGAAGCCTTTCCTCCTGTAACAGGATTTAATACATTTGCAATTCCTGAAAGAGCTTTAAAAATTGCTTTCTTTAAAGGTGGCAGCTTTTTAATATTTTTCTGAATACCAAGATAAAGCTTCTCAAGCAGAAGAGGAACAGAAAGAAATATTGTGGGTTCAGTTTCTCTCAGGTCTTCAAGCAATTCATTGGGCTTCAGAGACCTTGCATATGTAATTTTGGCACCAACATATACAGGAGTAAGAAAACCGCAGGTTCCCTCAAAAACATGGTGAATTGGCAAAACCGAGAAAAGATGGTCTTTTTCAGTAAATTCAAAAACCTTTAAAACTGCTTCTATGTCAGCAATGATATTTTTATGAGAAAGCATAACACCCTTTGATGTCCCTGTTGTTCCTGAAGTATAAAGAATAATAGCAAGCTCATCGGGGTCTCTATCAACTGGAACTTCAAGCTTATCCTTGAAAGATGTAACCTCACCGAAGGAAACCACTCCTTCTCTGGGTTCAGGAAATGTGATAATCTCCTTCAGTGTATCAACCTTATCTTTTATCTCAAGAATATCATCCAGATATCTATTACTTACAAATATGAATTTGGACTCGGAGTGTCTTAAAAAGTGCTCCCAGTCAACTGCTGCTGCTCTTGAATCAAGCGGAACACAGACACCTCCGGCCCATTGAATTCCAAAATAGGAAATCGTCCATTCAGGGCAGTTTTCTCCGAGAATTGCTGCTCTGTCACCTTTTTCAAATCCCTTTGACTTAAGATAGCCACCGATGCTTTTTGCCATATCAAGTGCCTGGGAATATGTGAAAACCTGGAATTCCTTTCCCCTTCTGATTCTTGCAAACATTGAATCTTTTGATATTGAATAACCTCTTAAAAGAATATCTGCTATTTTTTGCATAAAATAATTTTAAGATACTTTATTTTTCAAATGCCACAATTTTGCATACTTCATAAAAGTATGAAAAGCAGAACAAATTGCAAGGATAAATCCCTGAATTCCATCAAGAAAGCCCAGTTTTAAAAAATACATTCTTATAAAAAAATAAAAAGGTCTTAATGTCAAATCAAAAAAATTTGCCCTTCTCCCCTTTTCAAAAAGTTCTTTTGCTGAAAGCTCTGTATAATGATTCAATTTTTTCAAATAATGAAAAAGGTCAGGGTCTGTGTAATGAATTATTCTTCCCTTCTCTATTTTTTCAACCCTGCCATCGACAATAACTCTCTCATGAACGATATTTTCAGACATCCTTGCTTTATTTTTTCTGAAAACCCTCAAAGAATAATCAGGATACCAGCCTCCATGATGAATTAATTTACCGAGAAAATATGATATTCTGTTCAGATAAAAACCATCTGCTCTGCCCTCTTTTATTTTCCTTTCAATTTCCTCTGCAAGTTCCTCTTCAAGAACTTCATCCGCATCAAGGAAAATAACCCATTCTGTATTTACCTTTGAAAGTGCAAACTCTCTCTGATTTTTAAAATTATCAAATTTCCTTTCGTATAAAATAACACCCTTTCTCTTTGCAACAGAGACTGTTTCATCAACAGAACCCCCATCAACAACCATGATTTTGTCACAAAAAGAAAGGGAATCAATTGCCTTTTCAATCGTCTTTTCAGCATCAAGTGAAATTATAACACCTGTAATATCGTTCATTGATAAAGATTTTAATAAAAAACAGGTATAAAATTCACTTGACATATGTAAAAAGCACACAAATTTAACTGTAGCGATTGCATTTATGCAATAAATATTCTTACCTGTAGCAATCGCATTTATGCGACCAAATTTTTCAGGAAATTCAACATTTCCCCTCCCTTGATGGGAGGGGATTAAGGGGAGGGTGCAATTTCCTTCTGCAAAAGCATAATATAAGGGAAAAATTATATCATCAATTACATCTGTAGGAGCGGCTTCCAAGCCGCGAAAACAAATCTTCCCCCTTGGAGAAGGGGGACAAAGGGGGATTGATAAAAATCGTATCGTCATAATTCATCCCTCAATCCAATGTAGTCACGAGCTTCAGCTTGCAAAAAGAGTTTATAAAAATAGTTTCCAAGCCGCAAAAATACATTTATTTTACTTAAAACTCAATTCCTATTTGACAAAAGATACTGTTTTACTGTATAATATAAAAGTGAAAAAACTTCAAAAATGGAGGCATCCTGGAGGGAAGCTAAGAGAGTTGGGGCCTGAAAAACTAACCGATGCAGAACTCCTTGCGATTCTAATATCAACAGGGATAAAAGGGAAATCAGCGGAGGATATTGCGAAAGAAATCCTAGACAAATTCGGTTCCTTTAAAGGAATGGCAAATCAACCCCTTGAAAAATTTCTCTCAATAAAAGGACTCGGAGATGTAAAAATCATCCGAATCGCCGCTGCCTTTGAAATTGCAAGAAGGGTGGTGAGGGAAGTGTTGAAAGAATATGAAAGATAGTTTGCAATTTATTTTAAAAGAAGGCGAGTATCAAATAATGATAAAAGTTGTTGATGTATTTGGGAATGATACGAATAAAATTTTAAAGATAAAAATATGACCTCAAGAAGCTGGAAACAGTTTATTTATCAGGTTAGATTAGGAGAGAGGCAAGAAAAATTACGCTGTCAATTTATTGATTTTCATGAAGATATAGGAAAAGAATTGGCTAATATTTACCTAGGAGCGATAAAGACAATTTCGGATACTTCCAATCCTGATAGATTTGCTCAAAGTGCTCATTATTGTAGAGAATTAATGTCGGTATTTAAGATTAAAGTATTTGGTCGCAGAGGTTATAGTGTTAATAAAGACGATATAAAAACCATCCTTGAAGCCTCGGATCCCTTAAGAAATCCTCCTCAAGAGATGGTAAATAGTTTATATAAAACCTGGAATAAGCTTTACTCTTACTTTTCAAAAATAGCTCATCATGAAGAAATACCTAGGCCTAACGAGTTTAGTAAAAATTTTGAGGAACTAGAAGAAACTTTTCTAATATTAACTAAACCATCAGTAGATCTATTTAAAGAAATCGATAAGATTTTAAAGAAAAAAATTAATAAAAAAGTAGCTCAGGAAGCTCTTAAAAAACTAAAAAATGCAGTTTTAGCTGATTATTTTTATGGCAAAGTACCTTATTCATGGTTAGAAGTTTTAGAAAATGAGGGTGTATTTAAAAATCCCGCTTCTCCTATTGTTGAAGATAACACAGTCCGATTTCCTCCTTGGCCTCCGACTAAGTTATTATTAAAAGCCGTTGATGAGAAACCCCAAAAGGTGATGAAGATAATTGAGCAATGCGAATTTCCATCAGATTCCAAAAAATGGAATATTTATGTCCTTATTGATTTTACCGAAATAGCATTAAGAATGCCAAGCAAAATTGCCAAAAAATTAGTCAATCTAGTAGAGAAACAACAATGGTTAAAGTGTCCTCATTTTCAATATTCTTCATTACCTGAGAAACTGAGTAAATTAATGATGAAACTAGCCGATGAGAATGAGATAAATAGCAGTTTAAAATTAGCAAATATTTTACTGGATGTAACGATCAAGAAAGAAAAAAATCGATTGTCTAGTTATGCTCAACCTTTTATAGGTATTCGGGAGTACAATCAGATCCTGAGAAAGAAAATACTATTACTGTCAAAAAAAGCTCCTTTAAAAGTAGTCAAGATTTTAGCTGACAAATTAAATAAGGCAATTTGTTTGGAAAATAAAGTAAAAAATAAAGAATTTGCTAAAGATGACTCTTCAACTATTTGGAGACCAGCTATAGAAAACAATCCTCAAAACTGGGGACTTGGATATATTAAGAATTCTTTAGTAATTACATTGAAAAACTTGTTAGAGAGCATTGGAAATGAAAATAAAAATCTGTTAAAGAAAGCTATCAAGCTTCTTGATAATTATCGATACCCTATTTTTGTAAGGATAAAACTACATATTTATCGAAAATTCCCCAAGATATTTAAAGAGGAAATTAGGAAAGCAGTTATAGAATATTTTGATGACTTACGAGTATGGCATGAATACCAGCTGTTAATTTCTCAGCAATTTTATTATTTTTCTAAAAAATTAAAAAGGTGGTATTTATCACAAATAGAAAAGAACCAAAAACATTCAGAAATTTATCAACTGAGGAGACTTCAAATGATAAAAAAGTGGTTAGACAAAGAATGGAGAGATAAATTAGAAAATTTAGTTAAAAAATATGGAAAGGTAGAGCATGCAGATTTCTTAATCTATCATACCTCTGAGATAGGTCCTACCAGTCCAGTCTCTATAGAAGCATTAGAGAAGATTCTCAAAAATAAAAAAATTGAAGGTATTATAAACTATCTCAAAAAATGGGAGTCTAAGAGACACATACTTAGAGAACTTTCTGTTGAAGAACTAGGAAGAAATTTAGAGAAATTAATAAAAAAATATCCAGAAGAATTCAGCAAAAAAGCCCTACTTTTTGTACAAGAGAAATTAAGCCCTGTATATATTTATTACCTATTTAGAGGATTACAAAAGGCGATTAAAGAAAAAAAGAAAATTAATTGGGGAGAAATTATTAAATTGATGAAAAAGATTATATCAAAGAAAGAACTATATAAATATGAAAAAACAAAAGAAATAGAACCTGATTGGGATTCTGTGTTCAGAAGCATAATGAGATTATTAAATACAGGGTTCTTTACTTTTTGTCAAATTCCATTTAGAGAAAGAAAAAATGTGTGGAAAGTAATCAAAAAATTGACGAATCATCCAGAACCTACTTTGGAATATGAAGAAAAGTATAAAGGAGATAACATGAACCCTGCTACCCTTTCTATAAGTACAGTAAGAGGAGAGGCAATTCATGGAGTTATAAATTATGCTTTGTGGTGTAGCAAAAATCTAAATAATAAAAGGAATTTACCAAATGAAGTACGAAAAGTTCTAGAAGAACATTTAGATATAAGAAAAGAACCTATTTTGGCTATTCGAGCGGTATATGGATGGAAGTTGCCGTATTTAATTTATCTAAATAAAAATTGGGTAAAGAAAAATATTAATCAGATTTTCCCTAAAGAAGAAAAATTTGAAAATTTATGGCTTTCCGCTTTTGGAGCTTATTTAATAAATCAACTATATATAGATGCTTTTAAACTTTTGGAAAAAGAGTATGAAAAAGCTATTTTTTATTTAAATAACAAAAAATTATCGGCTGATGTTGAAAATAAATTAACAGAACATCTAATGGTTGCCTATGTTTACAACATATCTAACAGAGAAATTATAGATAGATTTTTCTCTCGAGCATCAACTTCAACCAAAGCTAAAGCCATTAGTTTTATTGGAAATGTGATTTTAAGTAAAGAGAATTTAAAGAAAAATAAAAATAAAATTAATCTTAAAAGAGTGAAATTATTATTAAAAGACAGAATAAAGAGAAAGAACAAAGAAGAATTGAAGGAATTTGGATCATGGTTTATTAATTCTCCTTTTGATAAAAAATGGAACATTGAAAAATTGTACGAAATTTTAAAAATTACAGGTGGAAAAATAAATTGGGTAGATAAAGTAATAGAAGAATTGAAAAATTACATAAAAATCAATCCTTTATTTGTTACTAAGTGTTTATATTTGATCTCCGAAGGGGACAAAGAAAATTGGAAAATTTATTTCAACAAGGAGACATATAAAGAGATCATATTAGAACTTATCAAATTAAAGAAAAAAAATATTAACAAAGAAGTAAGAAATTTAATAAATAGATTAGTAGAGAAAGGATTTTTAGAATTTAAAGAATTACTGCCATCTATTCGATATTAGATTAAAATATGCTTCTCAATTTAACTTAACAAAATGCACAATTTCGGTATTATTACAAATACTAACGAGAATAATTGAATTTTTGTCAAAATTGAAAACATTTTAACTTTAAAGATTAATGTAGAAACTACGAATTCTTTTATTAGTTCTCTCGGATGTAAAAAGTAAATAGAAATTTAAACCAAACAAAAAATCTCTTTAGTTACCAAAATTTTTATTAAAAATCATGCTTCACTTACTCCAATACATTAATATTTTCTTGATTTTAAAATCACAGTCGAGTTTATAATAGGGTATACAATGGGAAGTAGAAAAAAATCTAAAATAAAAGAAAAACCCGGAAGAATAGGAAATTTATTTGAGAGTAGTTATACGAATAAAATCAAAAAATACATTGAGGACATCAAACAACAACACGGCGAAACTGCAAAATCCCAAAGGTTTTTAATGCTTCTTAAAGATCTTTTTCAAGACATTGATGCGGATTTTATAAATAAATATTTGAGCGGAACTGAAAAATATGTAAGTATCAAAGACAAAGACATTTGTGTAAAAGGAAGAGTGGATGCCTTTTACGGAAATCTTATAATTGAATTTGAAAAGGATTTAAACAAAAAACTGCAGGAAGCACAGACGCAATTAAAAAGATACTCTTTTACATTATATAAAAATGGAACCCTTAAAAATCCTCTTGCAATTGCAACAGATGGTTTAAACTTTGTTGTTTATCTTCCATTACTTGAAAAAGCGAATAACCCTGATGAAGTAGAACTTAAAGAAATAGAAAAAATTAACTTTGCGGAAGAAAAGCCGGAAGATATTCATCTCTGGCTTGATAGATATTTCATGAGACAATCTCCAAAAACACCCACAACAGAGGAGATAAAAAATGATTTCGGATTAAAAAGCCCTTTATATAAATATATCTTTCATAACCTTTATGACTTATGGAATCAGAATAAAAATCAAAACGAATTCAAAATAATTTTTGACAACTGGGAAAAATACATCGGAATTGTATATGGTTCAAAAATAGGTTCTCATGAACTTTTCATAAGACATACATATCTTGCAACCCTTGCAAAATTAATGATATGGAAAAGGTTCTCTGATGGTTCTTTCAGAGAAAAGGAAATAGCAGAGGTTTTAAAAGGAGAATATTTCTCAAAAAGAATGGGTATTCTCAATTTCCTTGAAGAAGATTTCTTTTCATGGATAGTAAGAAAAAATGTAATTAACAAATCAATTGAATTATCAAAATTAATTCTGTATCATCTTGGAACTTTCAATTTAAGGGAATTAAAAGAAGACATATTCAAATCCTTATATCAGGAACTCGTTGACCCTGAAACAAGACATGATCTCGGAGAATTTTACACACCCGATTGGCTTGCCGAAAAGATGGTTCATAGAGTTCTTGAAGATAACATAGAAAAATCAATAATTGACCCCGCATGCGGTTCAGGAACATTTCTTTATATGGCAATAAAGACAAAAAAAGATGTATTTAAAAAAGAAAAATCTAAGTCTGATTCCTATGTTTTAAATCATATACTTGAAAATGTAATGGGTATTGATGTTCACCCGCTTGCAGTAATAATAGCAAAGGCAAATTATCTGCTTGCTCTCGGTGATTTAATAAAAAAGGCAAGAAAAGAAATAAAAATACCTGTTTACCTTGCAAATTCAATTGATTTGATAGAAGAAAAAGAAGTGGGCATGTTTGAAACCATTCATATAAAAATTTTGCCCAAAAAGGATGTTGAACTACCAGTCCAGATTGTAAAAGACTCTTCTATTTATGATTTAACCCTTGAAACCATTGACAGATATGCAAGGGAATATGCAGGAAAAGAAGAAAATCAGGAAGTATTCAAAAAATTTATAAAAAGAAAAGCAAAGAAAATTTTAAAAACATCGGCAAACATAAACACTTTATACAAACTTGCAAAAATCTTAAAAGAACTCATTGAACAGAGGAAAGATACAATATGGACATTTATTCTTAAAAATTTATATAAACCAGTTTTCCTGAAAGAAAAATTTGATGTAGTGATAGGAAATCCTCCCTGGCTTTCCTTTCGTTATATAAAAGATTCTGAAACCCAGAAAAAATTAAAAGAAGAAATAACTAAGGTATTTAAACTTCTTGACTCAAAAAGACCCGAACTTATAACCCATCTTGAAATAGGAACATACTTTTTTGTCAAAACAGCAAATTATTATTTAAAGCAAAATGGAATAATTGCCTTTGTTTTACCCAGAAGTATTTTCTCAGGTGACCAGCATCACAATTTCAGAAAAGGGAACGAACATATTCCTCAGTTTTATGAAATCTGGGATTTGGAAAAAGTAAAACCTTTATTTAATGTTCCGAGTTGTGTGATATTTGCAAGAAAAAAACCTCCTCTCTTGGAGAAAGAACCCATCTCCTCAGGTTCCCCCTTGGAGAAGGGGGACAAAGGGGGATTGAAAACATTTTCTCAACACAATTATCCCATAAAAGCCCTTCAAATAAGCGGAGTTTTAGACTCCAGAAACGCGGATTTGGAGACTGCACAGGAAAAACTTGAATTTAAAGAAAAAGAAATATTTTTAAACACAGTCGGAAACAGCAGTTTTCTTTCATATAAAAAGGAAAAAGACATATTTATCACTGACACCTATTACAAGGAAAATTTCAAACAGGGAGCAACTCTTGTCCCCCGTGCCTTCTGGTTTATTGAATTAAAAACAGGAGAGGGATTGAGGTTTAATCCTGAAAGACCTTATGTAATAACAAGTTCAAATATTGACACCAAAAAGCCTTGGGACAAAATAAAAATTGAGGGCAATATAGAAAAGGAATTTTTATATGTAACTTTACTTTCAAGTGATATTTTTCCATTCGGACATGCTGATTTCAGACCCATAGTTTTGCCTGTGATTAAAGAACATGGCAATTTCAAAATCGTTACAAAAGAGTCCGCAAGAGCCGAAGGTTTCACAGACCTTGCAGACTGGCTTGAAAAATGCGAGGAATTATGGGAAAGAGATAAGAAAGAGAGTATAAAAGAAAGTATTTATCAATGGCTTAACTATAGGAATAAATTAACAGAGCAGAAAAGAAAGAGGTACACGGTTCTTTATCCCACTTCTGCAACCTATCTTTGTGGGTGTGTTGTGGAGTCTCAAAATATAAAGTTTAGAACAGGAGATATTGAAATAAAGAAGATTGATTTTATTGTTGATTATACTTCTTATTATTTTGATACCGATAATTTAAAAGAAGCATACTATATCGCTTCAATCCTTAATTCTTGTGTTTTAGATAAATTTATAAAAGAAAAACAAGCAAGAGGTTTGTTTGGACCTCGACATATTGTAAAAAAAATCTTTGATTTCCCTTTCCCAAAATTCAACCCTCAGCATCCCAAACATCTTGAACTTGCGGAGATAGGAAAAGAATGCACTCAAAAAGTTAAAAGACTTCTCCCTGCCCTCCTGCAAAAATACCGAAATACCGGCAAAATAAGATCAATAATAAGGAAAGAATTGGAAAAAGAGATTAAAAAGATTGATAAAATGGAGTGGTGGAAGTGAGTGGATCTGAGAAGAATAATTTCTTAAGGAAATTTTATTGGTTAAAAATAATGCGGGATATATTTTTTATATTTTTTGTTTGTTTAATATTAATAAAAATAAGAGAAAAATTAAAATTTTCAATCGGACCAGTAGAACTTCCAGTTACTTTTTTTAGGATTAATTGGTTTAATGTTCTTTTAGGAATATTAATTTTTCTTGTAATCTTATTCACAATATTAATCAATAAAGAAAAAATATCTAAATTTTTAATTTCTATCGGATTAACTTTAAAGAATTTTCTCAAAGCTCGATATCTTAAAGAGGAGAAATCCGATGCAAAATATTCTACCCTATTATTAGAAGAAAGACCTATAACATCTGAGGATGAAGATGCACTCGGATTTAAAGAAAAAATTGAGAGTATATCATCCTATCTTTTAAAAGCAGTAGAAGAAGGCTCCTATGTGGTAGGAATTGACGGTGAATGGGGTTCTGGAAAGTCCTCCTTTTTAAATTTGTTAGAATCTTACTTTAAAGAAAAAATGAAAAATAAAAAAGCAATTTTTATAAGATTTAATCCGTGGTCTTATGAATCTAAGGAAGTTTTGGTTGATAGATTTGTAAAAGAAATTGAAAATGCTCTTAAATCAAAAGGTTGGATGGTTCCTTCAATTTCACGAACTTTTAAAAAATATTTAAAACAATTAAAAATCAATGTTCATAGTTTTTTTTCTGTAGAATTCAAGTTTTCAAAAAGCCAAAAAGATGAAACTATTTTACATACTCAAAAGATCAAAGAATGGTTATTAAAAGAAAACATCTATACCTTTATTTTCATAGATGACCTTGATAGACTTGATAAAGAAGAAGCTTTATTAACCCTAAAATTATTAAGAGACTTAGGAAAGTGGGGAAGAAGTCTTTTTTTGCTTGGTTATGATAAAGAAATGTTGAGAAAAAAAATAAGAGTAGATACTGAAAAATTTGTTGATTTAGAAATACCTTTAAGAATTGATAGATATCAAGTTTTAAATTGGTTTTGGGGTGAGGTTAAAAAAAGAGAAGAATTATATAAGGAAATACATAAAGATATAGAAAATCCACAAGAATCAAATTTTTATTATAGATATTCTCTGGAATTAAAAAATAAATTTAATGAATTGTTTACTGATTATTGCAATACTATGAGGAAAGCAAAAGAATTATTAAATGATTTGATTATAGGGTTAGGAGTAAAAGAAAAAGTTTATTATCCTCAATTCTTAATAATTACACTTATGAGAAGAGATTTACCAGAACTCTACAATGTTTTAGCAGGTGAATTTCAGAAGTTGGTTTTATTTGATCATCATTTTCACGATAGAAAAGACATCGAAAATGCACTGACTAAGATAATAGATTATATTTATCCTAATATAGACAAAGAGTCAGAAAGATTTAAAAAATTCCAGGAAAAAATAGAAAAATACTTAAATTTGTTAAATCCTCAATTAGTAAAAGAAGAGTTAAAATTGAACATTCCTGCAATTCCTTTAGAAAGAACTGGTTTAATATGGCACAAAGATAATGCCCCATTATATTTCGCATGGGCTACACCAAGTTATATATACTCTCCTGAAAAATTTAAAAATTTAATTAATAAATTACAAGAATATTTAAACAAAGAAAAACACCAGCCAGAGGTTCAGGGAGAAGAATATGGTAAAACTTTAGATAAAAAAATAAATGAATTGATTTTAAATGAACTTTCTGAGGGTCTAAAGAATTTATCTCTTCTTGAGAGTTTTATGTTTAGATTTCAAGAAAGTTTTCAATCCTTGGAAGATAACATCAGAAAAATATTTATCAAAAAAATTATGGAATTTGGTAGAATATTAAATGAAAAGAAAATTGAAAAAACACAAAGAAATGAGATATGGAATATTGTATATGAAAAAATCTTTGAAGAATGTATATATAAAATCGAAACAAAGGAAGAATTATTAAGAATTGCTATTGAAAATGCTGAAGATCCTGTTATACTTATATGCTTATATAATGCATTAAAAAATTCTATTAATACCACTAATGATATTAAACAAAAACAAACTCTGAATTCACTTTTATCCCAAGTAAAAAACAGAATGTCTAAGATTATCTTTGACTGGAGTATATGTGAATGGAAAAATATAGTTGAAATAGAGCATATTTTTAAAATTATAGGAGATCAGGAAAAAATAAAAAAATATATTTTAGAACTACACTCTAAGTATCCAGAATGTTATAAAGAAATTATGGAGAAAATGAAAGATTCTCAGGATCCATTTCTTAAAGATATATATAATGATGTATATAATGAAGTAATAAGTCGTGGAATTAGTAATAATATATTAAAAAATATGGCAAAAAAGCTGATAGAACATGAAAACTGAAAATACTAACACCTGCTCCATCCCTAACTGCCCTCACCCCGTTTCCCCTTTAGCAAAAGATAATAAATGTATTTTTCATACGGAGACAGGAAAGATAAAGGAAGGTAAGTTTATAAAACCTCAGGAGAGGGACAAAACAGCGTGGGATATAATTGAGGAATTTATTAGAGAATTTCCCTCACAATTAGGAAGTAGAATCATACCTCGGGGACCTGAAAATGTAATCGTTCATGATATAATATTGGATGAATTTATATTTCCTTGTTTAGAAGAGTGGGAATGGGAAAAAATTTGGGTAGTTAAGGAGTTCAAAAATGATGTTTCTTTTAAAGGAACAATTTTTGGGGGATTCGCGTATTTTAAAGATTTTAAATTTGATAAAGAAGTAAATTTCTTGGGTACAAAGTTTTTTGACTTTGTGGAGTTCAGTAATGTGAAATTTAAAGGTGAAACAATCTTTGATTTATCTGAATTCCATAAAGAGGTAAGATTTGGAGATGGTACTATTTTCTATAATGAAGTGATCTTTTTAGAGAGCAAATTTTATAAAGAGGCCAGAATAGAAGATAATGTAGAATTTAAAAAAAATTGTACTTTCAGGGCTACGCTATTTAATGGAGATGTGTTTTTCCAAAAAGCAATTTTTGATGGTATTGTAAATTTTAATAAAGTAATATTCGGAAAGGAAGCCTCTTTTTATGATATTAAATTTAAAAAGAAGGCCCTTTTTGAAAACTGTATATTTTTGAATAAAGTAGAGTTTGAAGACATTGAATTTCTTGAAGACACGAGTTTTTATAATTTTGTTGTGAAGTTTCTAAAATTCAAAGGGTGTAAAATCTATACAAATTTTCGATTAGGAAATGTGCAAAAGCTTCAAAAGGAAGCTTTAGAAGAATATTTTAAAAAGATAGCCCAGAAAGAAACACATCAGGCCAAAGAATTGTTAGAAAAAGCTTTAGGTTTTGTAAAAAGGAATTCTACTCCTATTATTTTATTAAGAAATTTGATATTTCGCGAAAATGGATTTTTGTTAATAGAAGATGTAGATTTCTCTAAAGTCTCATTTTGGGAAAGTAACTTCCGAATGAAAGAACCTGCAGTTAAGTTTATAAGGATAAAATGGCATGAAAATAAAGTCCTTTTAGATGATACTTGTAAAAGAGAAGAATATAAGGAATATAAAAGATTAAAAGAAAAAGAGAAAAAAGGAGAGAAATTAAATGATAATGAAAAACAGTTAAAAGAAATTTATGAGGAAATTTATAAACCCATAGAACAAACTGAAAATAAAGAAGAAGAACTTGAACGCTGCTATAGGCAAATTCGCCTTATTTACGAATCCCAAGGCGAATATGCAGACGCAGGAGATTTTTATCTCCATGAAATGAGGGTGAGAGGGGAAAGATTCAAACTGTTCAGCAGAAATTTTATGCTAAAAATTACACATACACTTTATGGATTAATAAGCAAATATGGTGAAAGTATTGGCAGAGCTTTTGTATGGCTTCTTGCAGTTTTAATTTCTTCTGCTCCAGGTTTTGTTTATAAAGAAACTGAACTCTCCAAGATAGAGGAGATTATATCCACTTCAAATTATTTCGCTTTATCTTCCATCACACATATTTTCTATGTATTTTTTAATTCGATATTTACCGGACTCAACTATATAATCTTGGGAAGAATTGAAATACCTAATACCTTTTCACCCTGGCAATTAGGGGTAGTAAGAATCTTCGGCCTCTCAATCCTAACCCTCCTATTACTCGCGATAAGAAGGAGATTTAGGAGGTGAAGAATAAAATCTTTACACAAAAACAAGGAGGTTTTTATGAACAAAAAAAGAAGGGCAATAAACAACTTTAAAAGTTTAAAAAATTTAAGGAACCACCTCAAAAAATTTGCTCCTTGTAATAAATGCAAAAAAGCTCCTATCTTTAAATATAAAAGGGATAAGACTAAAGCACCTTGGCGGGACAAGAACTGGCAAAAGAAGAAAGCATGGGAAAAATATCCACTTCCCCTGATTATAAACCCTTATCCTCACAAGCCTAAGGTTATGGTAATTACAGAAGCACCTCAATTTCCTCGCATAGATATTGAAAATTTCTATACCTTTGATATGGGAACTTTCTTATTGGAGTTATTTAAGGGTAAATTCTACCCCCGCGGGAAAAATGCAAATGTTTATTGGACACATTATCAAAAGTGTCCCAAGTATAACACGCTCAAGGAGGAATGTGCAGACCATTGGCTTCCTTACGAGATACTATTTTTTAAACCAGAACTTATTATTGCTGTAGGTAACAGAGTCAAAAAGTGGCTTAAAAAATATATTGAAAATTCTGCAAAATTGGAATATTTTGAGTCTCATGAGCTAACACTCCGATTTTCAAACAAACATAAGAATCTTCACAAATGTAAAATAATTGTTATTCCTCATCCAAGTGGCAGAAACAGGTACTGGAATAATTATCAAGAGATAAAAGAAAAATTCTTCTCCGCCCGTAACGCTATAATGAAATTTATATAAAAAAAACTTTTGTGAGAACTTGATTCTTGTAAAAACTGGTTGCAGAAAACCAAATAGGAGTCAGACCCCGAAATAAGGAAATTAGAATCCTCTTATAAAAATACAAAAGTACCTAAGAGCTAAATCCCTCTCCCCCACCCCATTGCCGAACTATTAATATTAAAAACCACCAAAAAATTAAAAATAATTCTTTGAATCCCTCACTTCGTCATTTAGTCAATTGTGAAACTGATATTAAAATCATTTAGCGGAAAGTAATTTATCAATCCCCCTTACCCCCTTCACCAAGGGGGAATCATCAATCCCCATTTATCCCCTTTTCAAATCCCCCGAATAGGGGACTTCTCCAAGGGAGAAATGTGCGATGAATCGCACCGCTATATTGAATTTTTATCTTAATGAACTCAAAATAACCTCAATTTTTCACTTTTGCGAAAAAGTGAAATTTTGAATGCCGAAGTTATAATTTCTCTATTATGATTGAATTTAAGGATTTAAAATTATTATAATTTTTTTATATGAAAAAAAATTTGGTAAACTTGGATGAATTGAAAAAATTAATCAAAGAAAGTGTAAAGGAAGCAATAAAAGAGGAAAGGCTTAATTTGTATTTGAGTATTATTCCTTATGTAAGCGAAAAAGAACAAAGAGAAATAGAAAAATTATACGGAGAACCCTCAAAGTACAATGAGAAAAAATTTAAGGACATGACGGAGTGGCTTGGAGAATAAAATTTAGTGATTCCTCTATAAAATCATTAAAAAGTTTAAAAATAAAAGAACAAGAAAAGATAAGAAAGGTATTAAAAACTTTCATAAGTTCATTGGAGCAAGGAAAAATCCCGTTCCGTGAGATAGACATTAAAAAACTTAAAGGAAAATGGGAAGGCTTTTTGAGAATCAAGATAGGGAAAAAATTAAGAATTATTTTGAGATTCGATGAGTCAGCAAAAGAAGTATATGTGTATGAAATAGGTTACAGGGGCAGAATCTATAAATAGATTAAAAATAAAAAGTTTCATAATAAACTATTTTTTTCTTTTTCTAAAACAAATTTTGAGTTGATGGGATAATCAGAGCAGAATTGACACCAAAATAAGAAAGCTATATCCTTTCAAAAATATAAAAAAACCACAATAAAACTTCTACCCCCCAATCCATTGCCGAACCATCAATATTAAAAACCGCTAAAAAATTAAAAATATAGATTTTTGCAAAATATTTTTTTATTATTTAAAATATTAAAAATGATAACTCTCCTTTTATTTATCTCGTCAAATTTGAATCCTTTAGACACTTTAAAGATAAGCCATATTAGATTTTTAATCGGAGATATTAAAAATGAAACTCCTCTTTTTGAAAGAATAAAGTATAAAGATATATCCTTAGATTATATTAATGAAAAAGCAAGCGATACAATTGTGTTAACAGATAATAGTTTCTTTGCTGAATACGACATTAAAAAACATTTTGAATACATGATTGTGACATTTTTGAGCGAGTATAATTCAAATAAAAAAACGGGTAAAGAATATTATATTAAGTTCAAAATTAAAAATTACGGAGTTTATTTACTCCCCAATGAAGAAGCAATTAAAGAAATAAAAGAAGCAAATTTTTACAGAATTATAGGTACAAGTATATTCCTTTTAAGAATGATATATGTAGGATATAAATTGAGAAATGTAACTGATTACTCTTATATGCTTGCTTTAATGCTTCTTACTTTTGTTCCTATAGATGAACCTCTATGGTGGATAGCAATTATTCCCGGTTATTTATATTCATTTTCCTCTATGTACCTTGAGATTTCTGCAAAGAATAAATCAAGAACATTAAAAGGAGTCTTAAGAGCCGAGGTCGAAGTATTTGAAAATAATAAAAAGTTGGTTTTAAAAAAAACAATAACAGGGAATTATGCCGAAAAAAAGAAAGCTATTGAAATATTTAGAAGACATATGATATTTAAATATAAGTTTAAAAAAGATTTGATAAAAAAATTTATGAAAAAAACCGAACTTGATTTTTTAAATAAATTAAAAGAAATTCTGGATGAAATAAACCAAACAAGAACAATTACCGATTAAAATTGAATTCAAAATTTTTAATCGTGGTTAAGAAACCGCTCCTACAAAATTTAACTAATTTTAAAAGAGCAGAAATTTCTGTCGCATAAATGCGACCGCTACAAGAAAATGCAATAAACGCGATTAACCCGATAAATGCGATAACTCGTACCGCTGTAGTTTTTCTGTAGGGACAGGGCCAATTAACAAAATAGTGAAAATATTTTCTTGAAATTGCATTTAATTTCATATTATTATTAAACTATGTTGATTGAATATATCGAAAAGGCTCTGAAAAAAGCTCATTATGAGATAATAGAGGATAAAGAGCCCTATTACGGTGAAATACCGGGCTTAAAAGGAGTATGGGCAACAGGAAAAACCCTGGAAGAATGTAGAGAAAATTTAAGATCCGTTTTAGAAGGATGGATCATTGTCAGGTTAAAAAAAGGACTCCCTATTCCCCCTATCGGAGGGATAAAGTTAGAGGTCAAAACTCATAAGTGAGTCCTAAATTATCCCCCATTTCATGGAAAAAATTGGTGAAAGGTTTGAGAAAATTCGGTTTTAAAGGGCCTTATTGGGGAGGCAAACACCCTTATATGATAAAAGAACATATTGTTCTGACACTTCCGAACCCTCATAAGAAGGAAATTTCTGTTGCTTTATTACGTAAAATTTTGAGACACGCAGGAATATCTGTTAAGGATTGGATAGAAAAGGTTTAAAGGGAAAATTTTTATATTGATTTAAGCATTCTGCTCCTATGTCGCCTTACCACTTGTTTCGCAGTTTTACACGCCCAATTAACACGATAAACTCAACACCTTTATTTCGTCATTTAGTTAATTGACTAAATGAGAAAATGATATTAAAATCATTTAGCGGAAAGTAATTTATCAATCCCCCTTTAATCCCCCTTCTCCAAGGGGGAAATGTGCGATGAATCGCATCGCTACAATTTTTATCAATCTCCTCTTTAATCCCCTTTTCAAATCCCCCGAATGGGGGACTTCTCCAAGGGGAAGATTTTCAATCCCCCTTGATCCCCCTTCTCCAAGGGGGAATTTTGTCGCATAAATGCAACCGCTACATTGAATTTAAAAATACATAAAACTCAACAAACACAAAAAAAGCGACAAAATATTCAGGGTTCTACTCTTTTTATGCTCTTGATTTTGTCAAAATCTTTATCATAAGAATAGATGGCACTCTTTTTTTCTCCTGCATACACTGAAAGCCATGCATCTGTGAAATCAATTTTTCTTTTTGCATAAAGTTCAAGTGCTTTGAGAAGAATTTTTTTATTATGGATATAAACTTTTCTTAATTTCAAAATGGGTTCAAGTAAGGAATAAATTTTTGTTTTTGACTCTTTATACACTTTTTCAAGAACATAAATTATCTCCGCAATAACAAGTAAAGGAATTTCAACAGATTCTTTTCCCTCTTCAACTCTTTTTAAAAGCTCCTCACATCTTTCCGCTTTTTCAGGAACATCATTAGTCAGAAACCTGAGAATTATATTTGAATCAATTATTTTCATTTCCCTTCCTTTATAACATCTTTTGATTTATCATGCATTGCCTTTTCTGTAATTCTTTTAAAATTCTGCTTTCCCTTAACTTTAACAGCACCCCTCAGTCTACCTATTTTTCCCTTAGGCTCAAGAATAATTTTTGACCCTTCAATATGAATAATAAGATAATCTCCGGGTAGAATTTTAAATTTATCCCTTACTTCCTTGGGTAAAGTTATCTGACCTTTTTTTGTAATCTTTGTTAATGGCATACTTACCTCCTTTATTAAGTATTACATTATATCATAAGACTTACAAAAATGCAAAAAACTTACAGACAAAAAATATTAGATAACTCAATGAACTCTATTAACGCAATAAACCCAATAAACTCAATTAACGCAACTAACCCAATAAACCCGTCTTGCTCATTTATTAAGCAAATCAATCTTTTCTTTCAAGTTTTTCCAGCAATAATTTAAGTTTTTCGGCTCTTTTGGGGTGTCTCAGTTTTCTTAATGCCTGGGCTTCTATCTGTCTGATTCTCTCTCTTGTAACTCCGAATATTCTTCCAACCTGTTCTAAGGTCATGGGTGGATGGTTTCCGAGTCCGAATCTTAATCTTATAACTTTCTGTTCTCTTTTTGAAAGGGTTGAAAGTATCTCGTTTAATTTTTCCCTTATGATTGCTTCCCTTGCAAGTTCTGAAGGTGATTTTGTGAACTGGTCAGCAATTATTTCTTCCATAACACCGTCTTCATCCCTTCCTATGGGCTTGTCAAGGGAAAGGGGCTGATGAGAAACTTCAAGTGCCTGTTTAACTTTTTCTTCAGGAAGTCCGAGTATATCCGAAAGTTCCCTGACAGTTGGTTCTCTTCCGTATGTCTGCAGAAAATCTTTCTGTGCTTTTGAAATTTTTGTGAGTGTTTCAATCATATGGACAGGAACTCTCACAGTTCTTGAATTATCAGCAATTGCTCTTGTTATTGCCTGTCTTATCCACCATGTTGCATATGTGGAAAATTTGTAACCTTTTCTATAATCAAATTTTTCAACTGCTTTTAAAAGTCCTATGTTACCCTCCTCTATCAAATCAAGAAATTCTATTCCTCTGTTCATGAATTTCTTTGCTGTTCCTATGACAAGTCTCACATTACCCTCAACCATTTTTTCCCTTGCATGGTTATAAGCTTTCTTTGCTTCATCTATCTCTTCCCTTATTTTAACAAGTTCTTTGAAAGGATAACCGAGTTTCTGCTCATATTCTTTTATTGAAGCTCTCAATGCACTCAATGTGTCTTTGAGTTCTTTAACATATTCCTTATTAACTCTTTTCTTCTCTTTTATCTTTTTCAATTCTTCTCTCAATTTTTTCATTTCTGAATACATGCTTTCCATTGTTTTGATTTCTTCATGTAATCTTTCAACATTTTCCTGAACATAGGAAAATTTGGGAACAATCTTTCCGAATAATTTACCGAGTTTTTTCCTCTCATCATCATTCAGTGTTCTCATGCTCTTCTTTTTATCTTCAAAAATATTTCTATAAAATCTTAAAAATTCATCAATTCCTCTGTGAACCCTTTTCTTTTCTTTCCTGTTAACCTCTTTGTTTGTCCAGTAGCTTGAATCAACCTCAAGAACCTCTTCAGGCTGGAGTTCCTGGTCTTTTATTTTTCTTAAAAAGAATACAAATCTGTTAATTCCGAAATCAGTTCTGAATAATATTTCTTTCATTTTTTCTTTTGAATCAAATATTGTTTTTGCAAGTGCTATCTCTTCCTCTTTTGTTAATAATCTTAGATTTGAAATTTGTTTTAAATATGTTTTTACAGGGTCATCTTTTACTTTAATTTCAGGCTCTTCAAAATCCTTATCCTTTTTCCTGTCCTCATCTTCAACAATTTCAATGCCTTCTGCAAATAATGCCTCCATAACCTCGTCTACGAGATTGGGAGGTAAATTGGTTGTAAGGTCATTTAAATCTTCCTGTTTTATTTTCTTATTCTTCTTTGCCTTTGCCATTACTCTGTCTATCACACTCTGAATTAACATCTGCTCTATTTCTTTATCTGTCATTTCAGAAATCTTTTTTACTTTTTTCTTTTTACCGTTTTTCCTGCCCATATTTTCCTCCTTTTATAATCTCATTCGGGAATTGAACCCGTCTCGTTCTTAATCTCATTCCATTCTTTTATTATCTTCTCTTTTCTTAAAATTCTTTTCATCTTTGTTTCAAGCTTCTTAAAGGCAAAATAATGGGGACTTTCATTCTCATTACTGACATTTATATCACCAAATTTTTCTTTTGCCTTGAAAATTGCTTCCATAATTTTTTTTCTGTTATCGTCATCAAGTTCAATCAAAACATCCTCAAAACTTTCCCCACCTAAAACCTTTTTTGTTATATTTTTCAAAAGCTCACTCCTGAAAACTCTCTCATCTATTCCTCTTTCTTCAAAATCTTCCTTTGTGAAATGGTTAAAGGCAGCAATTGTCCCAAAAATTGCAAATTCAGGTGAAAGTGTTTCATGTGTATATGTTTTTTTATCAGGTAATGGCTTAATTCTAACCCTTATATATTCCGGAGATAAAACAAATCTTTCTGATAATCTTTTTATAAATAATTCTCTGTCAAGTTCCGATGGGATGTTGGAAATAAAGTTTATAAGTTCATTTAAAAGCACTCCCTGAGCATAGGGGTCATCAGGAATTCTTTCGGGTAAAAGTGCATCAAGAAAGTTCTGTGAATCCTTTAAAATTTTTTCCATTTTTTCTTTTCCATTCCTCCTTAAAAATGACTCAGGATCTTCATTTTCGGGCAATAAAGCTACTTTCACTTTTAAATTTGTTTTAAGTAAAAAAGGCAGTGCCCTTTTCATTCCCCTTTTACCAGCGTCATCACCATCAAAAAGTATTATAATAATATCAGCAAATCTCTTCATTATCAAGGCTTGATCAATTGAAAAAGCGGTTCCGAGAGGAGCAACAGTATTTTCAAATCCATTTTCCACCATCTTCATAACATCCGTGTAGCCCTCAACAAGGATCAAATAACCTTCTGTTCTTGCTTTATTTTTTGCTATATTCAATCCGAAAAGATTCCTGCTTTTTTTGAAAATTTTTGTGTCAGGGGAATTCAAATATTTCGGCTCTCCTTCAAATGCTCTTCCTCCAAAAGCAATACATTTTCCAGAGGATGAAAATATGGGAAAGATTATTCTATCCCTGAAAAAATCCCTTACAGTCCCTGACATTCCTGAAAGCAATCCTGCTTCAAGTAGAAGTGAGGGGTTTATACCTTTTTCCCTTGCCTTTTTAAGCAGAAAATCTCCATCAGGTGGAGCATAACCCAATCTGAATCTTCTTATTGTATTTAGTTTAAACCCTCTTTCCGTCAAATAATTCCTTGCTTTCTCTCCTCTACTTTCAAATAAAACCCTTTCATATTCCATCATCGCAAATTCATTTACTTCAAATAACTTTGATAAATCATCTCTCTGTTTTTTCTCTTCCTTCAGTTTTATACCCGCTTCGCTTGCAAGTGATTTGATTGCCTCATATTTTGATATTCCCTCAATTTCTGATATAAGATGAATCAGATTTCCTGATTTACCGCATCCAAAGCAATAGAAAAGTCCTCTTTCAGGGTCAAAGGATAATGAGGGCTTTGTATCAGCATGAAAAGGACACACTGCCATATAATTTCTACCGCTTTTCTTGAGGTCAAGATATTTCTGTGCAATCTCAAGAGGAGATATTGAAGAAATTATTTCATCATAAATATTCATGTTTTCTTAAATTTAACCACCGTCACCCCATCCCCACCTTCATTCCAGGGAGGATGGTAAAAATTATCAACAAATTCTATATTTTTAATAACATCAAAAACCATCTTTTTCAAGACACCTTTTCCCTCTCCATGAACAATCCTGACCTCATTGTATCCTGCTGCCCTTGCATCATACAGGAATCTTATTACAAGTTCCTCTGCATCCTCTTTTTTCATACCTCTTATGGACAGAACCCTTGAAGGCAAAGGCAGGGTATAGGATTTAAGTTCAATTAATTTCTCCTCTTCTTTTTTCTCTCTGGCTTTTCTGAGATAACTGAGAGGCACTTCCATCTTCTTACCCTTCACATCAAGGACAGCCTTTTCTCCCTTAATTTTCAGCAATTTCCCTTTAATATCCCCACCCTTTATTGCATAAATTTCCCCTTCTTCAATTTTTTCAGGCATTTCCTCTTCCTCTTCTTCCCTGAGCTTTTCAATCTTTTTAACAGCTTTTTTCAGAACCTTTTTATCTTTTTCTTTCTCAAACTTCTTGAGCAGTTCTCTTATTTCTTTTTCAAACTCTTCAATTTTCTTTTTAAGTTTTTTTCTATATTCTTTTTCTATTTCTTCTTTCTCCTTTGAAAGTCGCTCCTTTTCCTTTTCAATTTCCTTTTTTTCTCTTTCAATCTCTGCTTTCATTCTGTATAATCTGTCAAGAATTTCGGCTGATTCAGGCAGTTTTTTAAATATACTCTCAGGCAATCCGCATTTTTTTGCCACCAGAATTGCGTAACTCGGTGAAATTTTCATTACTTCAATTCTGTAAGTCGGAACAAGTTTTTCAAGGTCAAGGGTAAAAGCCGAAATCAATATACCTTTTTCATCTTTTAAATATGATTTTATTCGGTCATTGTGAGTGGCACATATTGTTTTGATTTCTCTATCCCTGAATTCTCTCAAAATTGCAACCCCGAGATTACCTCCCTCTTCAGGATCTGTATTTCCCATGAATTCATCAAGTAATACAAGTTTGTCCTCTGTTGTGTCACTCAATGATTTTTTTATTTCTTCAAGATAAAGGGTAAAACTTGAAAAGCCTTCCTCTATTCTGCTTCTCTCTTCAAAACCTGCCATATAAATTTTCTCAGGAATGTAAAAATAACTCTGGGAGGATGCAGGAACAGGGATACCCCTTTTTATCATACCGATTAAAAAGTAAATTGATTCAAGAAAACTCGTTTTACCACCACCATTAGGACCCGTAACAAGAAGAACCTCATTCTTTTCATCAAATTCAATGTTATAAGGAACGCATTTTTCACCCAGTTTTATTTTAAGTAAGGGATGATATGTATCTTTAAAAACAAACTTTTTCTCTTTTCCGAATTCAGGAATTTCTCCTGATATAAGATTTGTGAACTTAAAAAGAGCACTCATGTAATCAAGTTTTGAAACATAATGGATAACCTCATCAATTTCCTCTTTTAATTCGTTAAATGTTATAAATATTTCATTTAAAATTCTCCTCTCCTCTTCTTTCTCAAGATTATCATAATGCCTGAATTTTGTATTCAAATTCACTATATCATCGGGTTCAACAAAATAACTTTCTCCTGACCTGGAGTATGCTACTAAAATTGCATTTTTGGGTAATGTTTTTAAACAAACCGTGAACCTGTTTTCTCTATAATATATCTCCTCATCCCTTAAAATACCTTCGTTTCTGTATTTTCTCATGGAGATTTTTATTTTCTTTTCTATTTCTTTGTAAATTTCTCTTTTTTTACCTCTTATTTCAGAAAGTTTTGGAGACGCTGTATCCTTTATATGACCCTCGTCATCAAAAGTATTTTCAAGTTTTTGATAAAAGGAGAGAAGTTCATAGTCAATGGGTAAATAATAATCAGCATCTTCCTCTGAATTTTCTATTTCCCTTCTTATTTCTATCAGATTTTTAAGATAATCTCTGAACCACACAAAATATTTTGAAAGAGATGTTCCTGCCTCAAATTTTTTAAATTCAGGAAGTGAGAAATCCTTTTTTCTTAAAAGATTACTGTATTTCCGAAACTCATCATATCTTTCTTTTATTTTCTGAATATCTTTTTCTTCTGGCAGGGAATAAAGATAACTCCTTCCCTCTTCTGTCTGAAGGCTCTGGGATATAAGATTTAAAATTCTATCCAAATATTATTTTCTGAGTTTTTCCTGAAGCTGCCTGAGTTTTCTTAAAAGTCTCCTTCTTGCTGCTGCAAGCTCCTTTTTCCTTCTTTCAGAAGGTTTCTCATAGTATTCAAGCCTTTTAACCTCCTCCATGATTCTATCTCTATTCAAAACTTTCTTAAATCTTCTGAGCATCTCTTCAAAGCTTTCTCCTTCTCTTAGTTTAACTCCTGTCATATTATTTGTCCTCCTTAAGGTTTTTTGGGGTTTGAACCCTTATCCAGGGGGCCATCCCATTTCTCTGCCCCCGAGCAAATGAAAATGTATATGAAAAACAGTTTGTCCTGCTTCTTCACCATCATTTACAACAATTCTATACCCTTTTTCAAGTCCTTTTTCAAGTGCTATTTTACTTGCAATCTTCAACACATGTCCCAGTAACTCCCTGTCTTCTTCATCCGCCTTCCTTAGTGCTGAAATGTGTTTCTTCGGAACAACAAGTATATGCACAGGTGCCTGAGGATTTATATCCTCAAAGGCAACACATCTATCATCCTCATATACTATTTTTGACTCAATTTCTTTGTTTATTATTTTACAAAAAATGCACTCCATTTTTAAACCTCCTGAGTTAAATATAAAAAAATCATTCCTGCGAATAAAAGGGCTGTTTCTGTTCTTAATGTCCTTAATCCAAGATTCCACTCAATAAATCCCTCTTTTTTGAGATAATCAAGCTCTTCTTCTGTAAATGAACCCTCTGGTCCTGCAACAATTACACTCTTTCTTATGTCCTTTCCTTTAATTTCAGGTCTTTTCTTTGATTTTTCGCTTAAAACAATCTTTACATCATAATTATAAACCTTTTTACAAAATTCCTTTAAATTCAGAGGATTTTCTATTTTTGGTAAGATACTCCTTCTTGATTGCTTCATTGCCGAAAGTGCTATTCTCTGCCATCTTTTAAGTTTTGTTTCTCCTGGCTCAGGAACGGTTCTTTCTGTTAAAAGAGGAAAAAATTTGTTCACTCCCAGTTCTGTTCCCTTTTCAATCAAGAGCTCCATTCTCTCCCCTTTAAGTACACCACACGCAAAAGCAAGATCAAAGGGTATTTCATTCGGCTTTCTTCTTTTTTCTATTATTTCACCTTCTGCAAACCCATCACCTGCTTTTGTAAGAAGAACCGTATATTCCCCACCCTCACCATCAACAACCTTTATCATATCACCTTTTCTTTTTCTTATGACTCTATAAAGATGAAGATACTCCTGTCCCAGAATATAAACCCTGTTTTCTTTAATGTCTTTTCTCGGAACATAAAAATATCTGATATCCATTATTTTTTTAACTCAAGTAATTTTTTCAGAAGTTCTTTTTCTTCTTTTGATACTCTCTGGGGTATTTCAACATCAATCTCGACATAAAGGTCTCCTCTTCTACCATTTAAATCTCTCAATCCCTGTCCCTTTATTCTGAAAACCTGACCCGTCTGTGTATGGGGAGGAATTTTAAGTTTTACCTTTTTTCCATTCAAGGAATTTACAAGAACCTCTCCACCGAGAACAAGAACAGCATAGGGAACCTTTATTTTTCTCTTTAAATCCCTGCCCTGTCTTTCAAAAATTTCATCCCTGATCTCCTGAATTTGAACAATTAAATCACCGTAATTGCCTCCCCTTACACCTGCATTACCCATTCTCTGTAATCTCAGAATATTACCATCTTCAACACCTGAAGGAATGTTTATTTTTATTGTTTCTTCTTTCAAAACTCTCCCTGTTCCGTTGCAGAGGGTGCAAAGGTCTTTTATCACTCTTCCTGCTCCATGACATGTTGGACAGGTGGACTGTGTTACAAAATGCCCGAAAAATGTCCTTCTTTCCTGTCTGATAAAACCAGAACCACCACAGGTCTCACAGGTTTTAAAACCTCTTGATTTGGAACCTGTACCACCGCAGGAATCACATTTCACATATCTTTTTACCTTTACTTTTTTTGTAACTCCCTGGTCAATCTCTTTCAAAGTTAAAGGAATCTTTATTCTCAAATCCTCACCAGGATAAGAGGAAAAATATTCCTTCTGTCTTGCTCTTCTCCCTCTTCCACCACCGAAAAGAAAGTCAAAAATAGAGCCTCCGAATCCGAACTCCTCAAATATTTTCCCTATATCTCCGAAAATATCCTCAAGGTCTTCAAAATGAGAAAAATCCTTCCAGGTGAAATCACCTTCTCTGAAAACACCCGCTCCCTTCAGACCTTCATGACCGTATTTATCATAAATTGCTCTTTTCTTGGGATCACTTAAAACTTCATAAGCTTCTGAAATCTCCATAAACTTCTTTGCTGCCTCTTCTTTATTCTTCGGATTTCTATCAGGATGATACTTTAAAGCTAACTTTTTATAAGCTTTCTTTATCTCCTCCTGGGTAGCGTTTCTTGGAACTCCTAATATCTCATAATAATCCTTTTTAGCCATCTATTTCTTATTCCACCACCTCATAGTCTGCATCTACTGCCTTATCATCACCTTCCCCTTCTTTTTTATCCTCTTTTTTCTCCTCAGCTCCTGCACCCGCTGTCTCGGGAGTTTCTCTTCCCGTAAATCCTCCTGTTCCACTTGAAAAATCTGCAGCTCTCGCACTACCTTTCTGATATATTTCTTCTGTTGCCTGATACCATACTTCCTGAAGTTCTTTCATTTTATCTTTTATATAATTTGCATCATCCTTATCCATAGCCTCTTTGAGTGCCTTAAGTCTTTCCTCAACCTGCGTTCTTTTATCCGCATCAATTCTATCTCCAAGGTCTCTGAGAGATTTTTCAACAGTATAGATAAATGAATCTGCCTGATTCTTGATGTCAATGAGTTCTTTTCTTTTTCTATCTTCTTCTGCATGTGCCTCTGCTTCTTTTATCATTTTCTGAATTTCTTCTTCTGTTAAACCTGAAGAAGAATGAACTCTGATTTTCTGCTCTCTTCCTGTAGCAAGGTCTTTAGCACTTACATGAAGTATTCCGTCAGCATCAATTTCAAATGTAACTTCAATCTGAGGAACACCTCTCGGAGCAGGAGGTATTCCGTAAAGCTCAAATTTAGCAAGAGACCTGTTATCCTTTGCAAGGGGTCTTTCGCCCTGAAGCACATGAATTGTAACAGCAGTCTGGTTATCCTGTGCTGTTGTGAATATCTCAGACTTTCTCACAGGAATTGTGGTGTTTCTGGGAATTATAACTGTCATAACACCACCGAGTGTTTCAACTCCAAGAGAAAGAGGTGTAACATCAAGAAGAACAATATCCCTTTTAATTTCACCCGCAAGAACACCAGCCTGAATTGCAGCACCCATTGCAACAACTTCATCAGGATTAACACCTTTATGGGGTTCCTTTCCAAAGAAACTCTTAACAGCCTCCTGAACAGCAGGCATCCTTGTCATACCACCAACAAGAATAATCTCATCAATATCCTGTGGGCTCATCTTTGCATCTTCAAGTGCTTTTCTACAGATTTCAATGGTTCTATCAATTAAATCTCTTGTCATTGCCTCATATCTGGCTCTTGTAAGTTCTTTCTCAAGATGTTTTGGACCTGAAATAAAGGGTAATGATATTGTTGTGGACATCATCGTGGAAAGCTCAATCTTTGCCTTCTCTGCTGCTTCTTTTAATCTCTGCATTGCAGACCTGTCTTTTCTCAAATCCACTCCTTCATCTTTCAGAAATTCCTCAACAAGCCAGTCAATGATTCTCTGGTCAAAATCATCTCCACCCAGATGAGTATCTCCGTTTGTCGATTTAACCTCAAAAACTCCCTCTTCTGAAAGTTCAAGTATTGAAATATCAAATGTTCCACCACCAAGGTCATAAACAGCTATCCTTATATCTTTCTTTTTATCAAGTCCGTAGGCAAGAGCTGCAGCTGTGGGCTCGTTAATTATTCTTAAAACTTCAAGACCTGCTATTCTTCCTGCATCCTTCGTTGCCTGTCTCTGTGCGTCATTAAAATATGCAGGAACAGTAATAACTGCCTGAGTAACTTCTTCTCCGAGATACTCCTCAGCACACTCTTTTAAATATCTTAAAACCATTGCTGAAATTTCGGGTGGTGAATAAACTTTATCTCTTATTTTAACTCTTGCATCATCATGGGGACCTCTAACCACCTCATAAGGAACTCTTCTTATCTCCTCAAGAACCTCATCATATCTTCTTCCCATAAATCTTTTAATTGAATAAACGGTGTTTTCGGCATTAACAATCGCCTGTCTTTTTGCAATATTTCCAACAATTATTTCCCCTGTATCCTTAAAAGCTACGACTGAAGGTGTTACTCTCCCTCCTTCTTTATTCGGTATGACCTTGGGTTCATTACCTTCAAGTACTGCTATACATGAGTTTGTTGTTCCAAGGTCTATTCCAACAGCCTTTGCCATTTGTTATTCCTCCTTTTCATTTTCTTCCTTTTCGGGAGTTGAACCCGTATTTTTCTCATCTCTTATCTTCCCGACTATTACTTTTGATGGAACAATTGTTCTTCCTTTAAACTTAAATCCTCTCTGAACTCTTTTAACAATTTTTCCATCAAGATTTTTATCTTCAATATACTCAATATCAACTGCTTCATGAATTTCAGGATTAAATTCTTCTCCCTGCTCTGGACTTATTATTTCCCCTCCTTCTTCTTTAAAAATGTTAACAAATCGTTTGTATATCATTTCAACTCCTTTTTTTAAATTTTCGGTATCACTTTCATTTTCATTAATCACTTCAAGTGCCCTACCCATATCATCAATTGCGTTAAAAAATTTCTCCATAAGCTCTTTCTTTCCATCATCCTTTGCTTCCTTCAATTCCATTTCTTTTCTTTTCTTATACTTATTAAAATCAGCTATTGCCTTTGTATACAGGTCTTTAAATTCTTCCGCCTCTTTATAATTTGCCATAAGCTCCTCTTTAATTCTTTCGAGCCAGTATTTTTTATTTTCCATTTTGTTCTATAATTTAATACCTTTTTGAAAATAGATTTTCAAGTTTATAAAGGAATATTTCCATGTTTTTTAGGTGGTAATCCCTGCCTCTTATTTTTGAGGAGTTTGAGTGCCCTTATTATCCACCATCTTGTTCTTCTTGGTTCTATTACATCATCAATATAACCATAAGCTGCAGCATAATATGGGTTTGCAAATTTTTCCCTGTACATATTTACCAGTTCTTTTCTCAATTCTTCTGGATTCTCTGCTTCCTGTATTTCCTTTCTGTAAATTATATTAATCGCTCCTTCAGGTCCCATCACAGCTATCTCTGCTGTCGGCCAGGCAAGATTTATATCCCCCCTTACCTGTTTTGAAGATAAAACGCAGTAAGCTCCTCCATAACTCTTTCTTGTTATAATTGTTATTTTCGGAACTGTTGCTTCACAATAGGCATAAAGGAGTTTTGCACCTTCTTTTATAATACCTCTGTGTTCCTGTGAAACACCCGGTAAAAACCCTGGGACATCTTCAAAAGTAATAATGGGAATATTGAAAGCATCACAGAACCTTACAAATCTCGCTCCTTTTATAGAAGCATCAACATCAAGAGCTCCTGCAAGATGCATGGGCTGTTGAGCTACAATACCAACAGTCTGTCCTCCCATTCTTGCAAATCCAACAATTATGTTCGGTGCATAATTTTTATGAACTTCAAAAAAAGTTCCGATATCCACAACCCTTTCTATCACATCCTTCATATTATAAGGAGTATTTGGATCTTCAGGTATAATGTCATCAAGTTCAGGGTCCTCTCTATCCTCAGGGTCTCCTGTATCAACAAAAGGAGGGTCTTCCATGTTATTTTGAGGTAAATATGTCATAAGTGTTCTTATACCACCCATTACTTCTTCTTCTGTATCATAAACAAAATGTGCAACACCACTTTTTTCTGCATGGACATCAGCGCCTCCAAGTTCTTCAAAGGTTACATCCTCATGAGTAACTGCTTTTATAACATCAGGACCTGTTATGAACATATAACTTGTTTTCCTTACCATGAAAATAAAATCTGTTAAGGCAGGTGAATATACCGCACCTCCTGCACATGGACCCAAAACAGCAGAAATCTGAGGAATAACACCTGAAGCAAGTGTATTTCTTAAAAATATCTCTGCATATCCTGCAAGTGATGCCACTCCTTCCTGAATTCTTGCTCCACCTGAGTCGTTAAGCCCTATAACGGGAATTCCTGCTCTCATTGCAATGTCAAGAACCTTTTTTATCTTATCAGCATGAGCAAGAGAAAGAGTTCCTCCAAAAACTGTAAAATCCTGGGAAAAAATCATTACATCTCTACCATGAATTTTGGCAAAACCTGTAACAACTCCGTCTCCCAGAATTTTGGGTAAATCAAATTCTTGAATCCTATGAGTTACAAACATATCAATTTCTTGAAAAGACCCTTCATCAACAAGAAGCTCTATTCTTTCTCTCGCTGTCTTTTTGCCCTTTTTTTTCTGCTTTTTAATTTTTTCTTCACCGCCTCCTTTAAGAGCTTCCTCTCTTAATTTCTTTAATTTTTCAAATTTATCCATTTTTTCACTCCTTTTTAAATTTTTCTTTTGTGTCAATTATTATAGTAACAGGACCTGAATTTATGTGATAAATTTCCATAAAAGCACCGAATTTTCCTTTCTTAACATCAAGACCGCTTTCTTTTAAAAGTGAAACAAAAAAATTAAACTTTTCTTCTGCTTTCTCTTTTTCCTCTGATTTATCAAAAGAAGGACGATTTCCTTTTAATACATCACCACACAGAGTAAAATTTGAAATTGCAAGGATTTCACCCTTTATGTCACTAACACTGAGATTCAATTTTCCCTTCTCATCTTCAAAAATTCTGAGGTTTAGAACTTTATTTGCAGCCCATTTTATTTCCTCAGGAGTGTCATTTTTACAGATTCCGACAAAGAGCAAAAGTCCTTTTTTGATTTCAGATATTTTTCTTCCGTTAACTTTAACTTCAGCACCCTGAACTCTTTCAAGAACTATTTTCATAATGCGAGATAATACAATTTTTTCAGCAAATTACTTCTTTCTTCCCTTGTAAATCCTTTTTTACTCTTAATAATTTTTTCAATATATTCAATTGTTCTATCGTAATGTTTCCTTTGAATTCTGTAAGGATATCCGTCCTTTCCGCCATGTGCAAAAGAATATCTTGCAGGGTCTCTGAATTCAATTTCTGTTCCATAAAGGAGATTTGAAAGAAGGGTAAATGCTCTTAATGTTTTTGCCCCTACTCCTTTTAAAAGTAATATGTCTTCAAATTTTTTAATATTCTTCTCATAAAATTTAAGAGAAATCTGATAAATTCTTTTTTTATCAACGTCACTGAGTTTCACTTCGTGTCTTTCAGGCATTCTGTATATTTCTTCAAAAGCTTTTTCTCTGAAAAGTTTTATTATACTCTCTCTCACATCCTTATTTTTTTCTGATACAAGGTTAAGTGTATTTTCCTCTCTTTTTTCTGTGATTATACCTGAGTGAGGCTCATTTGTTAATTCTTTTATTTTTTTTGAAAAGATATGGTATCTTCTTGCACTCTTTTTTCTATAGTTAAGCCCCTGCTGAATAACAAGCCAGTTTCCTTTCTTATCAAACCATATTGTATGATGATAAAGGTTATGATTATCCTGAACACATATATTATCTATTTTTGCGGTTAATCTTGAGATTTCAATAAATTTATCCGCATCAATATTCTTTTTATCTCCTATTTTTTTGAGCTCATCAGGTGTTTTTAAAGCGGTTTTTCCCTTACCTCCTGCTATAAATATCGGAATTTTCCTTTCTCTTATACCTTCCTTTATAGCTGCTGTAAGTGTGGTAGTTAACCCTGAAGAATGCCAGTCAAAACCGAGAAAACAGCCAAAACTCTGGAACCACAAGGGATTTGAGAATTTTTCGAGTATTATATCCGTCTCAAATTCCTCCAGCATATACTCAATAATAAGACCTGAAAGTTTTCTCATCCTCTCAAAAAGCCATCTTGGAGCTTTTCCGTAATGAAGGGGAAGATTTATAATCCTCATTTATCAGGGAAATTTAAAGGCAATTTCTATTCTATAATGCCCGAGAGGATGAGGCCATATCCCGAGAACTTTTTCGGATAAAAGTATTCTTTCATAGGGATGATATAAAAAGATGCAAGGAGCATCATCCAGAATTCTTTTTTCTATTTCTTGATATAACTTTTTTCTTTCCTCTGGTATCCTGATCTTTCTTGCTTCCTCCAGAAGTTTGTCAACTATTGGGTTTGAATATCGCATCTCATTGGCACCTGATTTTATGGAACTTGAATGAAATAGAGGGTACACAATGCTATCAGGATCTCCGGTATCCGCTACCCATCCTATCATATGACATTGGGTTCTCCCTTCATGCAAGTCATCAAGAAATTCCTTCCATGTTTTTTCTTCAATTTCAAACTCTACCCCCAATTTTTTAAAGCAATTCTCTATAAATTCTGCATTTCTCCGATATGATTCACTATCAGTAATTGTGATCTTCACCTTTAAAGGGGGCTTAATTCCTGATTTTGAGAGTTCCACTCGTGCTTTTTCAAGGTCATATTCATATCCTTTTAAATTAGGGTTATAAACTTCAGATGAAGGCGGAAAAATTCCCTCTGCTTTTATTGCTCTCCCTTTCATTCTTTCTCTTATAAATCCTTCTTTATCAAAAGCGTAATTCAGGGCTCTTCTGAAATGCACATTATTAAAAGGATATTTTGTTATATTAAAATCAAATCTCTGTATGGAAAATTCAGGAGTAATCATTATTCTATCAAGGTAAGCCGGAGCTTTCTCTTTCAATATCTCCTCATCTTTTGAAGAAGGTTCCAGTAAATCAAGCTGACCTTTCAGGAACATTTCAACAAAACCTTCTGAACTTCTGTCAATATAAAAAATCACCCTATCCACACATGCCCTTCCTGCAAAATAGTCTTCAAAAACTTTCAATTCAACAAATTTATCTTTCTCATATTTTTCAAGGACAAAAGGACCAAGACCATAAAGTTTACCATTTTCTTCTTTTGTTACCGCGGCACCTGTAAGAGAAAGATTATTTATAAACGGCACAAAAGGATACTCAAGCTCAATCTCTATTCTATGATCGTCTATAACCTTTATTCCTTCAACATCTCCTTTCTTTTCCTTTATGAAATCCCTTGCACCCTTTATCATATCAAAGTAATTCTTACTGTTACCCCTCAATGCCCTGTATAAAGAATCCTTCACATCATAGGCGGTCATATAATCACCGTTATGAAATTTAATATTTCTTCTTAAAATGAAAATATAAACTCTTCCATCTTTGCCAATTTCAAATCTCTCAATAAGAACAGGAATAACTCTGCTTGATTTTGGAGAAACCATGAAAAGGGATCTGTGAACATTTTCAAGGATGGTATTACTTGTTGCATCTGTTGCTATGTAGGGATCAAGAGAAGCAGGATTTGATGATAGAGGTAATTTCAGCACAATCTCATCAATCTTTTCATCTTTTGGTTCCTCTTTTGAAGGAAGCTTATGTATCATTTCATCTCTTAATTCAACTATTCCTTTTTTAATTTCTTCAGAAAATTCCCCTATTTCTTTAAACTTCATACTCAAATTTTTTATAAAATTCTCCATTATTTCAAAATTATTTTTAAACAAATCTATATCCCTATTCACAACTTCTGTCAATTCACTTATTCTTTCAAAATTTTCATCAAGAAGTTTGATATCATCTTCAATACTTACAAATTTTTGTGTTCCCTCATTTGAAATTTCATTCCTTTTATTTGTAATCTGATTGATTTTCTCTGCTATCTTTATAACTTCATCAGAAAGATATATGGAGTTTTTAACTCTTTCTTTCAATTCTTTTGAAAGTGGATCTTCAATTATTCCTGCTCTGGCTGTTTCCACTGATGAATAGAGAGAGAGAATTTCACCATCTTTTAAATCCTCTTTCATAAGTCTTAAAAATCTGAGAAAATCAGTCCCAAAATGACCGATTTCTGTGCCCTGATTATAGGAAGTAATATGATAGGAAAAATTTTTAACTGCATTATTCAAATTTTTTACCTCATCAAGATAATATGACATGTTCATTTTGAAATCTCTCATAACTCTTGCTTCAAGATTTTTTATATTTCCATCCTGTATTTTAATTTTACTTATAATACTTTGTATTAACTTGAGTTTCTTTTCCCAGTCTTCTTTTATTTTCTCAAAGTTAACAAACTTCTCATTGAGTTCTTCCATTATTCTGACGTTATTATTTGTGAAGAATTCAATTTTTCCCTTCACTCTATTTTGTAAGATTCCAGGAACTGAAGAAGCTTTCTCCAGAATCTCGTATAGTCCCTCCAGTATCTCCTCATTACCCTCAAAAATTTCAGAATAAATAAGAACTTTTTCAGAATCGGAGAATAATGTCAAACTCTTTACTTCCAATTCTATTATATTTCTGAAAAGTTCATCAAGTAAGGATTTTCTTTCAAAGTAAATCTTTCTAAGATCTTTTAATGTATCGGAAAAATTACTTAAGGAATTTTTCAATTCTTCAAATATTTTCTTGAAACTTGCTTCATATCTTTTTAAACTGTTTATCTGTTCAAGAACTTTACTCTGCTTATTCTTTAAAAAAGTATATCTGTTCTGGATATTTTCAATATTTGAGGAGATAACCCTTGCACTTGATATTATTCTCTGAGCAAGTTTTGAAAGTTCCTGCGACACCACCTGCAAACCCTTACCCTTTTCACCCAGATGATACGCCTTTATCTCAGAATTTCTTGAGACAACTTCAATATGGTGAATCTCTTCAAGTAAATTTTCTGTATACATTTTTAACTTCTCAAAAAGAAGCAATACCTCATTTAAATTTTCAATTTCTTTATCATAAAAAGATATTAAAACAGGTAAACTTTCATATACTGCGGAAAGTTTACTCTCTATTCTCTTTGAGCTCTCATTACTTCTATTCATTATCTCATCAAGCTCTGTAAATATCTCATTCATCTTTTTAAGCTCATTCTGAACCTTTAATTTAACTGATTCAACCTTCTCTCTTTCTTTAAATACAGATATTCCCAGATCGTATAATTTTTTAAAAAAGCTGAATATTTTTTCTGCTCTATTCATAATAAGCAAAGGAAATATAACCAACTACATAACCTGTTTTATCACCTGTCACATCACCTGAAGTTGTCATATTCAATACCTTTTTGTTATACCTCTTTCCTTCATTAATTTTTAACATCACATATATCCCAGAAGCACCACATGCCATTATTTTATCCGATAACACACCCCTAAAAAATTTCTCAGAATCTCCCTTTTCAAGTATATCCCTGGACCTTTCATTTACCTTTTTACACTCATTATAAGAATATCCGTGATAAAAATCAGAACTCGCTATTATAAGGGAATCATCATCAATTTCTTTTTTAATTATTTCTGCAACTCTGTCAAGGTTTTCTTTCTTAAATGTTCCAAGAAGAACAGGAACAACTTTAACATTATCAACAAATTTATACTGTATAAAAGGGATTTGAACTTCAATAGAATGTTCGGGTTTATGGAAGGTGGAGTCAAACTTAAAAATATCATAGGCACGGAGTTTTTCTTCGAATTCTATATCAATCTCCACCAATCCAAGAGGTGTTTCCCATTTCTCATTCTCATCCAGACAGGCAAAATCAAAAGTATAATGATGTGACACTCCAAGAATAATTATTCTTTTGTAACTTTCTTTCAGGTTTTTATACACATATGATGCAGTAATTCCTGAATAAATATAACCTGCATGAGGAGAGATTGCTGACTTAATTCTTATATCAAGTTCTTCAGCCTGGTCAAATAAAGTTTTAATGAGACTCAAAAGTTCTGTTTTATCTGAAGGATAAAAAGCACCGCTTACTGCGGGTTTTCTGATCCTCATAGTATATATCTTGATAAGTCTTCCTGCTCAAGGGTCTTTGATAATTTCTCTTCAACATAATCAGCTGTGATTACATAGGGGTTTTTATCCAGATATGGCATTCTGAATAAAGCATCTTCAAGCACAATATGCATAACTGTTTGAAGTCGTCTTGCACCTATGTCTTCCATTTTCTGATTTGCAACATGAGCATAATGCGCTATTTTTTTAATTGCCTCTTCTTCAAATTCAAGTGTATAACCCTCTGATTCAAACAATGCTTTGAATTGTTTTATAAGGGAGTTTTCAGGTTCAACAAGTATTTTTTCAAATTCCTTTTCACCAAGGGAGTGAAGTTCAACTCTTATCGGAAATCTACCCTGAAGTTCGGGTATCAAGTCCTGTGGAGAAGTTTTACTGAAAGCACCTGCTCCTATGAAAAGGATGTTATCGGTTCTAACAACACCGTATTTTGTCCATACATTTGTTCCTTCAACAATAGGAAGTAAATCCCTCTGAACACCCTCTCTTGATACAGCGGGACCGTGTTCCTCACCCTTTCCTGCAATTTTATCTATTTCATCAATAAAAATTATTCCCTTTTCCTGTGCAAGCTTAAGGGCTTCCTGCTTTACTTCATCTATATTTATAAGTTTGTTCGCTGCTTCCTGTGTATAATACTCAAGAGCATCTTTAACTTTCATCCTCTTCATAACCGTCCTCTTGGGGAACATATCTTCCATCATCTCCTGCAGACTCTGGGCAATTGCATCCTGTCCCATCGGTGCCATAGGAATAACAGAAACAGGAGACTGTTTTATCTCAACATCAATCTCTCGGTCATTATACAGACCTTTTTTCAATCCCTCCCTGATTGTTTCCCTGGGTGAAAGAGGAGAAGGTGCAAGAACTTCAAGAATTTTCTCCTCTGCAATTTCCCTTGCTCTTTGTTCAACTTCTTTTATCTTTTTCTGCCTCAACATATTGAAAGCAACTTCAACAAGGTCTCTTATCATGCTTTCAACATCCCTCCCCACATATCCAACCTCTGTGTACCTTGTGGCTTCGACCTTGAGAAAAGGCGAACCCGTAAGCTGTGCAAGACGTCTTGCAATTTCCGTTTTACCCACACCTGTGGGACCTATCATCAAAATATTAAAGGGATGAATCTCCTCTTTAATCTTTCCCTTAACTTTCATTCTCCTCCATCTATTTCTCAAAGCAATTGCAACAGCTTTTTTTGCCTCCTCCTGCCCGATTATGTATTTATTTAACTCCTCTACTATCTCAAAAGGCGTCTTCTCTTCTGTTAAATATTCCATTTATTTCTCAAGTGTGAAGAACTTAATATCTTTTAAAGAACCCACTCTCTTTTTATTGAATACAGGTTTAACCACATCTCCCACATCAATATCATAACCAGGGTCAAGAAAATGAATTATTCCACCTTTTGAATCAGGAGTTCCTATGAGAGCAACTCTCTGTGGTTCTTCAAGTTTATTACCATCAAGGTCTAAATAAACATCTGTTACAGCAAGAACCACAAAAGGACCTTTTACATCAACAAATTTATCAATTTTTTCAAAACAATCCTCGCAATACATCCTGGGAGGAAGAATTATTGAATCACAGCATTCACAATAAGCACCTTTAATTTTCCCCTGTTTCAGCCCTTTGTAAAAAATATCACCTCCTATTCCGGGTGTATAAACCCACCATACAGGTATATCACCCTTTTGAACCCTTGCATCACTTAATTTTTCTATAAATTCTTTAAAAGGCATTTATTTCCTCCTTTTTGTTTTGTGCGATAAATCGCACCGCTACAGAGTTAAAAAATTTCACTTTTTTCTCTTTACAGGTTTGAAATAAAGAATATCTGTTATCGCTCCTTCCCTTTCTTTTTCCTTTTTCCACACTGCCTTAACCTTCATTCCTATTTTTACATTCTTAAGAACTTCTTCCAGAGTATCTCCAACCTCACCCAGTTTGTGAAGTATTCCCATATTTTCCGAAGCGCCTTCAAGCCTTATAACAGCTGGAACCTCAGGTTTTTTCCTTCTTGATGCATCCCAGTTAACGAAGGAAACAGAAAAGGTTAAAATTTCTCCTTCATCCTTAAGTTCAACCCATTCATCAGTGGGTCTGAAACATGATTCACAGAACATTCTCGGAGGAATCATAACTCTTCCACAGGCATAACATTTTCTTGCAAGTATTTTACCTTCTTTTAAACCCTCCATAAACTTTGAAAGGGCAATTCCGCAATCCCATTCATATTCAAGCTTTCCCTTCCATTCAACATTTAATTCTTTTGCAAATTGTTTTGAATCAAGCGGTGTTCCTTCAAATTTCATTTTTTACCTCCTTATTTGGATAAAATAACAACGGTTCCAACCTGCATCAAGTCTCCCCATGCCTGAGCAAGCCCTCTTTTAACCTCTCTTCTTACCTGTCTCTTTCCTGCTTCTCCTTTTAATTGTAAATAAATTTCAATCACTTTCATGAGTCCCGCAGCTGCAATCGGGTTTCCAACACCCAGAAGACCTCCTGAAGGGCAGGAAGGAATACCATCTTTTGTATCCCTGTCCCAGAATCCCTTTTCAAGAAGTTTCGGTGCTTCACCTTTGTCAGCAAGCAAAAGTCCTTCAAGATGATGAAGTTCTTTATAAGCAAAGGGATCATAGGGTTCAACCACATGAATTTCCTTTCTCGGGTCTTTTATCCCTGCCATTTCATAAGCCATTCTTGCAGCATATTCAACATATTTTGGGTAATACAGGTCTCTGTTTGTCCAGTAAGAGGTATCAAGACACCATCCAACACCTTCAATCCATATCGGTTTATCGGTTCTTCTCTTTGCCTCATGTTCTGAAGTAATAACAATCGCTGCCGCTGCATCCGTAACAGGAGAAACCATCAATCTGTGCACAGGATAGGCAATAACTTCAGAATTGAGAACATCTTTAACAGTATAATTACCGGCTATTCCCTTCTGTGTGCAGGGATGGTCAAGTCCGTTTTTCTTATTTTTAACAGAAACAAGAGCTATTGTCTCAAGAGGAATTTTATGAACATGCATGTATCTCATCATTTCAAGGGAAAATATCCATAAGAGATTAACTCCAAGGGGTCTTTCAAGAAACTGGTCATAAATTGCATTGAATGCACCCTGAGGATGGGGCATTGTTGAGGACATTTTCTCTTCGGCTACAACAAGACATGTATCAAAGAGTCCGCTTGCAACAAGATACCATCCGTGAATTATTGCAAAAACACCAGAACCTCCTCCCACATAAGACCTCATATAGGGTTTTCTCTTGGCACCTGCTCCATCAGAAAGCCAATCACCTTTCATGTGCACTCCATCAAACATATCAGGAGCAGTTGCCATTACAACACAATCTATTTCAGATATATCCATGTTTGCCTCTTCCAGAGCCATTCTCGCTGCTTCAAAGGAAAGCTCTTTACCTGTTTCCTTTGCTCTTCTCATGAATTTTGTTAATCCTGCTCCAAGAACAGCGACTTTTTGTGCCATTTTAACCCTCCCTTCTTAAAATTAAAACACCACCACTTGATGAAGGTAAACCTTTCCATGAAGCAATTAAAGCAGTTTCGGGATTTTCAAGCTGAACATTCCCTGCATCACCTCTTAATTGCAAGACAGCATCATATACTGCTCTTAAACCGTTCATTAACGAAAGATTACCATTTCCTATGTTTCCACCTGTTGTATTAACAGGCAATTGTCCGCTTAAATCATAAAATCCCTCTCTCATAAGATCAGCTGATTCTCCGAATCTTGCAAGTCCAATTGCTTCCAAATGCTGTAATTCTTTATAAGAAAAGGTGTCATCAATCTCTGCAAAATCAACATCATTTAAAGGATTCCTTATTCCTGCCATTGAATATGCCTTTTGGGCAGCAACTCTTAAATAATCAGCGTCTCCTTCCCATCTTTCAATATTAGGGGTAAATTCTGCAAATCCGATTCCTGCAATTTTTATTAAATCTCCCCTTCTTTCTTTTGCAATTTCCTCGGTTGCAACAACTATAACACAGGCGCCATCAGCATTCGGAGCAATATCAAGTTCTCTTAAAGGGTCAGAAACAGGCTGTGAAAGCAGAACTTCTTCAGGAGAGATAAAGGAGCCAAAAGGACTTCTTCCGAATAAAAGGGCATTTGCCTTATTCTTGGCAACAACCTGTGCGGTATCAAGTTCATCGTACCCTCTTGAGTCAAGAAACATTCCCATTTCAAGTCCTGCAACAAAATAAGGATTTACTTCAAGGGGTCTTACATATACAGGATCAAGAGCCATCGCATGCACATGAAAATGGTGTTTTATATTGGAAAGTTTTGAATGTGCCTCTATCACACCAATTTTGAAGTGTCCTGTTTTAATCTGAGCAAAAACAGAAGCAAGACCTGTAATCCCATCAGCACATATTGTATGGACGGGTTTTAAAACAGCACCAAGCTGGTCAGGAACGTATTCATCAAATATCGCAGTTCCTTCTTCATAGTCCTCTGACACAGATACAAAGGTATCTACATCCTTTGGCTCTATTCCTGCATCTAAATATGCCTTTTCTGCTGCTTCATAAATCATTTCTCTGAAACTCACCTCAGGAGAAATTTTTTTCGGCGCAGAAAGTCCAATTCCGATTATATAGACATTCATTTTGAAAATCTGATTTTAAAGGGATTGAACCTGAATTATTGATTATAAAACAAACTAAGAACCAGTGGCAATACACAAAGCATAAACTTCAAGAGCCCCTTTTTCTTTTACTGCTTTTGCACATTCTTCAAGGGTTGAACCTGTTGTAAAAACATCATCAACTATTAGGACTTTTCTGTTTTTAATATCATCTTTTTTAATCACAATAAAGGCATTTTTTACATTATCTTTTCTCTTTTTATCATCTTTAATTTTTGCCTGAGATTTTGTTGGTTTTATTCTAATTAATATATCTTTTCTGTAATTTATCTCCATCCTTTCACACACCTTATCCAGAATCAACTCAATCTGATTGAATCCCCTTTCCCTTTTCCTTGAAGGATGAAGGGGAACAGGAATAATAACATCAAATTCAGGAATAAATTTTTCAATATGCTCCATTACAAAAGGAGCAAAAAACTCGGAAAGTCTTGTATATCTTTTAAATTTATATGTTTCAATTAAATCCTTTATTTTATCTGTATAATTAAAAATCGCATAAACCTCATCAATGTATCTGAGCCTTGTTTTACATCTGTGCCTTTTCAAATTTCTTCCACACTTTTTACAGAAAGGAGGATGAATCCTTGCTCTCAAAATTAATTCAAAACAATCCTTACAGAAAAATTCATTTTCCTTTAAATTATCACAGGTGAAACAGAGGGGAGGGAAAAAGAATTGCGAAAGTTCTTTTAATAACCTCAAGAACATTCTTATAATTATAAAAGATGAAAGAAAGTCTCTACATTTTTCCCACCTGTATAGGAAATCTTATCTATAAGAAATTAATCCCTGAAGTTAAAAATTTTTTAGAAAAAAAGGGATATAAAACCGAAATCTTGAAAAAACCTTTTTGCTGTGGACAGGTTTTTTACAATTCAGGAAAAATTAAAGAGGCAAAAAAGATTCTATACCAGTTAAATAATTCATGGAAAGATAAAAAAATTCTCTTTTTCTCAGGTTCATGTCTTGAATATGTCATAAAAAAATTTCCTGATTTAACAGGAAAAAATCCAAAATTTGAAGCAATTGAAATCACTGAATTTTTTATAAGAGAAAAACTTATCTCTGAATTACCCGATTACCATGTTTCCTGCCATTTTAAGACCTTAAAAAAAGATATTCCTGATTTTTTAACATGCTGTGGTTTCGGCGGAATATTCTCTGCTATTTATCCTGAAATATCAGAAAAAATATTAAAAACAAAGTTTTCTGATAAAGAAATTATCTCAATAGAACCCGGGTGTTCCTTTCATATGCAATCAAAAGGATTTAAAACAAAACATCCCTTAGAAAATGTGTTTGATAAAAAATAGTGCGATAAATCATACTGCTACATTTTGTATCTTCCCTATCCCCTGTGGTGAAGGAGGATCAAGGGTGATTGTAAAATTAATACATCCCCCCCTACCCCCTTCTAAAGAAGGGGGAGTTGTTGATAAAAGTTTTACATCTTGCGTTTATAACTTTTGTAGCGGTCGCATTTATGCGACAATTGAAAAATCTTGAAAATGGATAATCGCGTCTTAACAAATATTAAAAGGGCATTTAATAAGAGGAATCTTGCTGTAAAAGAGATAAATTTTAAAGAATTAAGAAAAAGAGCAAAAAAAGTAAAGGAAAATTCAATTAAAAATTATAAGGAACTTCTTGAAATATTTATTGAAAAAATGAATAAAAAAGGAGTTAAGGTATTTGTCGTGCAGGATAGAATTGAGGCGCTTCATTTTATAAAGGCAATTTTATTAAAAGAAAAGGCAAAAAAGATTGTGGCTTCAAAATCAATGACAGGTGAGGAGATAGGATTAAAAAAATTTTTGAGAAAAAATGGATTTGAATTCAATGAGACTGACCTTGGTGAATGGATATGTGACCTTGCAGATTCTCCTCCGAAACACATTGTTGCACCTGCAATTCATTTTTCAAGATTTGATGTAAAAGATTTATTTGAAAGAAAATTCAATACAAAACTTTCTGATAATATAAATGAGTTAACAGCCTTTGCAAGGGAAAAATTAAAGGAAATTTTTGAACAGGCTGACGCAGGAATAACAGGAGCAAATTTTGTATTTGCAAAAGAGGGAATTATCGGATGTTTTGAGAATGAGGGAAACTTGGGAAAAAGTTTTTATTTTCCGAAAACAGTTATAACAATATTCGGAATTGAAAAACTTGTTGATACAGTTAAAAATTTTCCGATTTTTTTAAGAATTTTACCAAGAAATGCAACAGGACAGAGAATAACCTCTTTTGTTCATTTATTATCAAAAAGAGAAAACTGGTATATAATAATCATTGAAGGTAAAAGAAAAGAAATTGCTGAGAATGAAGAATTCAGAGAAATTTTATACTGCATAAGATGTGGTGCCTGTTCAAATGTCTGTCCTGTGTACGGGATTCAGGAAGCAGAAGGATATAAAGGACCATACAGAGGACCCATAGGTATTTTATGGAATGCTCTTTTATACAATTTTTATTCAAATGCCTTTTATTCAACCTTATGCGAATCCTGTGATTTAATTTGCCCTGTAAATATAAATATTTCTGAATTAATAAGAAAGTTGAGAAAAGAAAGATATATGCCCTTAAAACTGAGAGTATTCTTAAGAATTTACTCTAAATTATTAAAATATCCTTCTCTTATTCAGTTATTTTCTGATAAAATACCTTTATATTTTTTAAGGAATTTCACAAAAGGAAGAAAGGAAATTGAAAATATCGAACTAAATCATAACTTTGAAAAAAATCGTGCTGAAAAGGAGATAAATTATGAAATAAATTTTAGAAAAAACTGGGAACAGGCAGGAGGAAAATTCGGGGATAAAGGTAAAAAGTTCAGTGCAATTTACGGAATTGAAGAATCAGGAACTGTTGTGATGGAAGCCGAGAATTTTAAAGATTTTTTGAATGAGAAAGAAATATGTTTTGCATTAACCAGGAGAAACATTCTTAAGGCTTTTGATGATTTATTTGCAAGAGAGCTAAATTTTGACAAAAATTATCTTTTTGTTACAGGTCCTTCAAGAACAGCTGATATTGAGAAAAAGTTGATTTTAGGGGTCCATGGACCGTGGGAGACATGGGTAAAGATAGGAGATTAAATAGTTTTTTCAACAAAAATTTTTGTATCCCAGTATTCTCTCAGAAAATAGTCAACTATAAAATCGTGTAAATTTTCATTTTTATAAAAAAGTAATTCACCGTTTATTATCCTGAATTTCAAATATGGATTTGCTGAATTCATTATTATTATATCAACAGGAATCTTTACTTCTTTTTCAATTTTTATGCTCAATTCAATTATCATGTCTGTTTCTTCCAAAGGTTTATATTTTTCGGGTAAGATATAAACTCCTATATCTATATCCCTGAATTCTTCCTCTTCAACAAATCCTCCGAATAAATAAGCAAAACCTACAATTTTTTCTTTCTTCAATATGTTCTTTATCTTTTTTTTGATTATTTCCTTCTCTTTTTTTGATAGTTTGAAATAAACCTTGTTCATTCTTTGAAAAATTTTTCTTCTATCACCTTCACATATTCCTCTATATCTTTAATACCGTTTTTCAAAATTTCGTATACTTTTTTATCATCAACTTTTTGATACATATGGATTATGAGATTTCTGAACTTTGCCATTTTACTCAAATTTTCTGACAGAGTTTCTGATAAAATCTCTTTTTCCTTTAGAATCTCAAAACATTCAGCATAGGAGCTCACTCTTATTTTAAACCTTTTTACTATGATATGTGAGCAAATTGATGAAATTGCCTCAAATGTCTTAATTATTTCATACTTAACCGCACCTATTAATTTTTTATCTTTGAGAAATTCTTTTTCTGAAACCTTAAGAAATTTCTTTAGATTCTCAAGCCCTTCCCTAACATGTTTTAATCTTTCTCTAATAACTATTTCATTGATTTCTCTCATTTAAGATAAGTTTTCAAAGTTTCCACATCTTTTCAGGAATTTCCACATTCAATTTAACCATATAAAAATGTGCTGTTAATACTTTTTCTCCGTTCTCATCAAATCCTTCTGTCCTATAGGGAATAAAATCGTCTGTAAACCATATTATTTCTTCTTTCAATCCCCAGTATTTATCAGGCTTTGTGATTTTAACCTTAATTTTCTTGCCTTTGACTCCATCCTCTTCAAAATCACCTGCATATTCCATTTCAAAACCTTCCTCAAGATATTTCATAAATCTGATATAAATTCCGCTTATGCCAGCATCATAGGTTTTAAATCCAAGCACAGATGTTACTTTTTTATCATCCGGTTTTAAAGTAAGAACAATTCCTCTTAAAAGACCACCTTTTCTTCCTCTTACCTCATTCTTTTCAGGGTTATACATTGCTTCACTACCCTTATTTTTGCCTTTTAAAACCTTCAATCTTGTCCAAAGGGGTTTTTTGAAATAAACATGATATGTAACTTCTTCGGATTCTTTGCCTTTTTTCTGGAAAGTGGTATATTCACATTCATAGGTTTGAATTGACTCCCATTTATCTTTTACTTTGGAAACAAATTCTTCAAGATTGAACTGGGTCTGTGAAAAAATTATCAAAAGTGTTGTAAAAACCATAATTTTTTTATATAATTTTAATCAGGATTTGAACCTGGTTCTATTCCAGTAAATTATAAACCAAAAAATCATGAGTGTCAAAAAAATTAAAGCACCGATTGATGAAGAAACCGTACTTTCAATTAAAGCAGGTGACCCGGTTTACATATCAGGAACAATTTACACAGCAAGGGATGCAGCTCATAAAAGGATGATGGAAGATTATAAAAACGGTAAAGAGCTTCCCTTTGATTTAAAAGGACAGATTATTTATTATGTGGGTCCATCACCTGCAAAACCAGGACAGATAATAGGCTCCGCAGGACCAACAACAGCAATAAGAATGGATCCTTACACTCCCTTTGTTCTTGAAATGGGAATAAAAGCAACAATCGGAAAAGGGGGAAGGGGAAAGGAAGTTGTTGAAGCATTAAAGAAATTTAAAGGTATATATCTTGTTGCAGTTGGTGGTGCTGCTGCTTTAATAGCAAGGGCAATAAAAAAAGTGGAAGTAATTGCCTATGAAGACCTTGGACCGGAAGCAATAAGAAAACTTGAAGTTGAAGACTTCCCCACAATCTGTGCAATCGATGCTTATGGTAATAATTTATTTGAGGAGGGAGTGAAAAAGTATAGCAAGGTGGAAGTTTAAAAATTAAGTTAAAATATTAAAACCTTAATTTAGGGAAAGAAATTCATTATTTGGTACTTTCTAAATTCTTGGGACATAATATTTCTAAAATTATTAACTCTATTTCGGCATTTCGATAATTATCGAAGTTCCGAAGCAGGAATTATTTTGATTTTAACCTTATTTATACATAATTTTATAAGTTGATTTATACACAAAAAAAGTGTATAATAAAGTATGAAAACAAAAAGGTTAAATATTACTTTAAACAAAGAAGTAGCAGATATCCTATCCGAAATTGCGAGGGAGAGAAAAGAAAAGAAAAGTCATATAATAGAAAAAGCCCTGCTCTATTATTTTGATTATCTGGATATCACAATTGCAGAGGAAAGAATTGAGAAATTAAAAAAAGGTAAAACAAAAGCAATTCCCGCTGAAAAAGTTTACAAGGAGCTTGGAATCTGAAAAGATATAAAATCTATTTTATTGAAGAAGCCTATAAAGAATTCAAAAAACTTGACAGAACTGTTCAGAGGATTATAAAAGAAAGACTTGATATTCTTTCTGGAAATCCTCGTAAATTATACAAGCATATTAAAAAATTAAAAGGAAAATACAAAGGACTTTACAGACTGAGAGTGGGAAATTACAGGATTATTTATCAAATGGAGAAAGAAAAAATAATGATTATAATCATAAGAATCGCACATAGAAAGGAAGCATATTAAAAAATGGGTTTTAACTTCCTTCTACTCTCTCCTCTACCCTCGGCAACTCATCTAAAGATTTAAGCCCAAACATTTTTAAAAATTTATCGGTTGTTCCGTAAAGTAAAGGGGCTCCTTTGACCTTTTTTCTTCCCACAACCCTTACAAGCCCCCTTTCTAAAAGTCCTCTTAATGTCCAGTCAACTGATGTTCCTCTTAAAATCTCTATCTCTGATTTTGTTATCGGCTGTTTATAGGCAACTATTGCAAGGGTTTCAAGCATTGCTTTTGAAATCCTGACAGAACTATCTCCTCTTAACTTTCTCACATAATCCGCATAATCCTCTTTTGTAAACATAACATATCCACCTGCAACCTCAAAAATCCCGAATGCCCTGCACTGCTCCTCATATTCTTTTTTTAAATTCTCTATTTCCTCCCTGACTCTCTGTTCAGGAAATCCACTGATTTTTGATAACCTCCTCAGTGAAAGAGGTTTTGAGGAGGCAAATAAAAGTGCCTCAATTATTCTGTTTAAATTTCGCTTAGTTTCCATTTTTTCCTGAAATATAAAAAGAATATTAAAGATAATAGAGAATCAAAGGAAAATTCAATAAAATCATTGGAAAATACCCTGAAATAGAGAAATACTGAAAAAATAAGTGCAACAATTATAAATTCTCTGTAATCCTTTTTTTCAATAAATTCCGGAGTATAAAAGGAAAGGGTTAAAAGTGCAGAGATTGATGATATTGAGGAAGCAAGAGCAAGCCCTGTATAGCCCATTGTTTTAAAAAGAACAGGAGCAAAAACAAGGAATGCTGTAAGCATGTTAAAATACGAAATATTCGCCTGAATTATTTTTTTCTGAGAATAGAAATAATTGAGATGAACATTAAAAAGTGAAGCAGGCAGAATTCCTACACAGAACATTATAAAAGCAGCTGAAGTTTTAAGGGTATCAACATGGGTAAACCTACCCCTTTCAAAAAATATTCTCACAATAAATTCAGAATGAACAAGAAGAAGCAAAACAAGGGGAAAAAGAATTGATAAGGATAGTTTGTAAATTCTTTTTAAATACTCAATCTTTTTTTCACTCTCACTCATATAAGGAAGAGATACTGTCGCAAGCCCTATTCCGAGGATTGCAATAGGAAAATGCCTTAACCTGAAAGAATAGGAAAGATATGATAATTCTCCCTCAGGTAAAAAAGAAGCAAGAAAGGTTGTAAAAATTATGATGATTTCATTTGTTATAACTGAAAAAAGAACGGGGATAACAAGTTTTATGAAATCTTTAATTTCAGGGATAAAAATATTTTTTGTTAAAAAAATTTTAAACCTTTTAATAACAAAAGGGAATTGAAAGAACATCTGAAAGAAAGCTCCGATTGTCACAGCAATTGCAAGGGAGTAAAGGAATATCTGATTTCTTATTTTTAAATAAAAAAAACAGAATATTCCTATTAAAAGAAAAAACAAATTAAAGAAAAAAGGTGCAAAGGAAGGAACAAAGAATTTTTTTTCTGAATTCAAAAGTGCTCCAAAATATGCAGATATTATGATAAAAAAGGCGAAAGGAAACATTAATGCAAGTGTGTTTTTGGCATAAATGAATTTAAATGCAAATTTTTTAAACCCGGGAGCAAAAATTGAAATTAAAAAAGGTGAGAATATGATTCCGAGAATTGTAAGAAGAATGGAAACTGTAAAAAATATTGTAAAAGTAGCTCCTATAAACCTTTTGTATTTTTCCGCATTTTTTTTATTTTCCACAAGAAGGGGAACAAGTGAAACCTGCATAAGTGATTCGCCGAGAAATATCCTTAAAAAATTTATTATTCTGAAAGTCGCATAAAAAACATCTGACAGATGTGTTGCCCCAAGGGAATATGCAAGAAAAACTTCTCTGAAAAATCCAAGTATTCTTGACAAGGTAGTTCCAAATCCAAATACAAAAAGATTTTTAAAGGTTTTACTTCTTACTGTCTTACCTCTATTGCCTCCTCCGGAATCCATTTTCTCCAGTCCGCTCTTGATGGCTGTTCCTCAGGAACTGAGGAATATATAAGAACATAGTTACCATCCTGATTTATATCAACAAAAATAAATTGCATTCTCCTTGGTTCGTTATAAATCCACGATTCCCATGCTCTATCTGCTTCTGGATAATATGAATTCTCAACCTCAGCAGGCTTACCATATTTTATATAAATTCTTCCTCTATCTGTGAATCTTCCCTTCCTCTTAAGCCCAAGAGAAAAATTCTGATCAGCAAAGTTTATTCTATCAACAAGTTCATATATAAACTCATTAACCTCGGTAGATGTATCAGGGTCATATTTTTTCCAGAATTTCTGTACAAATAATTTTTTTCCTTCAAAATCCTTTATTCTCTTAAACGCTGACATCTCATCCGGCTTGGCAAAATAATCTATAAAAAATAAATAATTTTCATAGAAAGTCTTAACACTTTCCTCCTGAATTCTCTTTCTTGAATAATAAACAAACTTTTCACTTTTCTCATAATAAATTTTTCCACCTTTAAGAATTTTTACTTTAAATTCCATTTCACCGGATCCAAACTTGTAAATCGGGACTTTTCCACTTGTAAAACCTTTCTCAATTGCAGGTGCTTTTTCTTCCTGAGAATAAACAATATTACCATCTTTCACTATTTCATATACAATTTTTTCATCACCTTTAAACCCATATAATTCATAATAATAATGAATTACAGTATCAGGATATACAAACCTCAGAGGCATTCTCATATCAAAACTGATATTCTGTATCTTAAAGAAGTATTTTTCTTCCTTAGAAATATTTGGAACCATAAGAACATCTGAGATAAATGGATATCTCAGGTCCATACTCTGTCTGAACTTTATTTCTCCTCTTTTTGCTCTTGTAGAAAATCTTATGAGCACCTCATATTCTCCTTTTTCAAGATTTACTGAAAAAACATCATAGATTTTTGTCAGTTCGGTATGTCCACTTAACTTAAATTTTTTAGTCCATCTATCCTTTATTGTCTTTCCTGTATTCAGATTTTTAAAATCAATTTCAATATCAAATTCTCCCTGTTCATATTTTCCTTTACTTTCAATCGGAATTTGAGCTACATTAACTGTATAAAAGTAATAGGTAGTAAAAACTTCATTTCCACTATAAACTGTAAATGGATAAACATAAAATTCAATACTTCCTTTTGAAATTAAAACCGATGTAAATAATAAAAATTTAATCATCGGTACTGCGGATAAATATCTCTCAAATCAGTGGTAAGTTCATAATCACCAAAACCTGTCCTATCAACAAACAAAAATCTTTTTCCCAGATTTATATAATACCATATCTGGTATGGATAAGTCCCCCATTCATAGGGATGATCTTCAATGTAATCCGGAGGACCATACTTAATATAAATTCTACCTCTATCTGTTCTGTATCCTTTTAATGGTCCGCTGAAATTTTTCATCACATATTGAAACCTATCCAGGAACTCAATTTCAAGTTCATTATGAGGTGTAACAGGGTCTGGGTCATATTTTTTCCAGAACTCATCCCATACTTTTCTTCTATCTTCAGGTTGAACTTTATAAAAAACTTCCAGGTCTGAGCGTGCAAAAATAAGATTTAAAGCATTCAAAATATCATTCCATTCATAAACAGCAAAAATATCAATTGGTTTAATATAGATATCATTTTCAAATTTGAATTCTTTATTTGCTGTTTTAAATAAAATATTAAAATTTAATTTTTCGCTTCTTATTTTTTTCATATTTAAATCAAACAATACTTTTCCAAGACCTTCTTTAAAACTGTTAGAATCTTCATAAAAGGTATTTTCCTTATCCTTTACCAAAATCCTTAATCTCCCTTCTTCTTTACTTTTGAAAGTGAACAATACATTTACACTTGTATCCCCAAGAGGTGGTAGTAGATATTCAATTTTGTTTTCCTTTCTGCGAAAAAATAGGAAACTTCCAGTTTCGATAATATTATTAATAAAAAACTTATTCTTAAAATTCCACTCCTTTTGAGAATTCAAATCGTTGACTCTTATATTAACTTCTTTTACCACTCCATTTATTTTAACCCATTTACTAAACTGAATTTTATTTTCTTTTTCTCTTGTTTCCTCATAAGTTTCATATTCAATTCTCTTAAAAAATCTGATAAAGTAATCTTTATTATCTTCCAGTTTAGCATTAAAATCTATCCTGATTCCACCCGAAAATCCTTTCTCATCTTTCTTAAAAACGAGAATATAAGGGGAAATATTAACTCCTATAAGAATGGAATCTCCCTTATCATAGACCTTTTTAAAAGCATAAATATTCAGAGTATCCACAAACACATAGGATGAAATAACGAAAGCAAAAATTGAACCCATCATTTTTTACCAGGAAGACCCTCCAAATTCAGAAAGATAAGAAGCAAAGAATGCTGAAAATATCATCGCACCTATAGCAAATATAATCGTCAGGACAATTCCTATAATTATTAATATCCCTATGAGCTGGAATAGGAATCTTATTTTATTATGATATTGTATCAAATCAGTTTCACTTTTATTAAGAGCTGCTTTTTCGGCAAAAGAAGCTGCCTGCATTGCAACTACACCCACCCATATAGGAATCCAGGCAATAACTATACCTACTATCGTCAGTGCCTGAAGACCCCCTGCTATAATATTTACAATTCCGAAAAACTTTAACCACCCGCTTCCTTTTGATGCACTTTCATAAATATCCATAATATAAATTTAGTGTAAAAAAGGGATTTGAACCTATTATTATTTTAAAACTAATTAAACGCTCAGTGCAAAAGAGAACTTGGAAAATAGACCGGTTAGGAGTAAGATTCCGAGAACAAGCAAAAATATCCCCGCAAGAATTTCTATCTTTCTGAGGTGTTTTCTCAATTTAGAGAAGAAAGCAAAAAATATGTTAATGAAAAGTCCTGATATAACAAAGGGAATGGCAAGACCAAGAGAATAGAAGGTTAAAAGTATAACACCCTTTAAAGGAGAACCATAGGTTGCAGCTATAGCCAGTATTGCGGAAAGTATAGGACCTATACATGGAGTCCATCCAAATCCAAAAGCAAACCCTACAAGGAATGACCTTAAAAAGGGTAAGGCAACCTGAGCAGGATTTACCTTTCTCTCAACATCCAGAAATTTAAATCTATAAATACCGATAAGGTGTATTGAGAGCACAATTATGAAGATTCCTGCAATTTTTTCTATTATATCCTTTTTTTCAATAAAGAAAGAGCCCAGAAAAGAGGAGGCAAATCCAAGGAATAAGAAGATTGTTGAAAAACCAAGAACAAAAAGGAGAGAATGGAAAAGGACAGATACTGAAATTCCGCTCTTGGCTTTCAGCTCTTCAATGGAAGCTCCTGTGATGTAAGAAAGATAAGCAGGAATAAGAGGCAAGATACAGGGTGATATAAAAGATAAAATTCCACCTACAAAAGCTGTTATTAAAGAGGGTGTTTCCATAGAGAATTATAAGCTAAAGTAACGTCATTTGCAAGCAATTCCTTATAGTATTTATAATTAAAACCTATGGAAATCCCCAAGAAATATAATCCACAGGAAGTTGAACCCAGATGGGAGAAATTCTGGACTGAAAAAAATCTTTATCAGGCAGGTAAAGATAAAGTTAAAAAAACCTTTGTCATAATGATGCCTCCTCCAAATGTTACAGGAATGCTTCATATGGGTCATGTTCTTAACAATACTCTTCAGGATATTTATGCAAGATATAGAAGAATGCAGGGTTATGATGTGTTATGGCTTCCCGGAATTGACCATGCAGGTATTGCAACCCAGAATGTCGTAGAAAAGGAACTTGCAAAAGAAGGTAAAACAAGATTTGACCTGGGAAGAGAAAAATTTGTTGAAAGGGTATATAAATGGAAAGAAAAATATGAAGAAATCATAAAATCACAATTAAAAAGAATGGGCTGTTCCTGTGACTGGACAAGATACAGATTTACAATGGATGAGCAGATGTCAAGAGCAGTTTTAGAAGCTTTTATAAGGTTATACAATAAAGGCTTAATCTATAGAGGAAAATATATTGTTAACTGGTGTCCGAGATGCGAAACCACACTTTCTGATGAAGAGGTTGAAAGAGAAGAAATCCACGGAAAACTTTATTATATAAAATACAGAATAAAAGATGAGGAAAAATTTATAACAGTTGCAACAACAAGACCTGAAACAATGCTCGGTGATACCGCTGTTGCTGTGCATCCTGAAGATGAAAGATACAAATCATTCATAGGAAAAAAAGCCATCTTGCCTTTTATAGGAAGGGAACTTCCCATAATTGCTGATGAAACCGTTGATCCTGAATTCGGAACAGGAGCTGTAAAAGTAACACCTTCTCATGACCCAAATGATTTTGAAATCGCAAAAAGACACAATCTTTCTTTTGTTACAATAATGGATACAAAAGGAATAATAAATGAAAACGGAGGAGAATTTAAAGGACTTGAGAGATTTAAAGCAAGAGAAGAGATAATAAAAAAACTTAAAGGTATGGGACAGCTTGAAAAAATAGAAGATTATAAAATTAATCTGGGTAAATGTTACAGATGTGACACAATAATTGAACCATATCTATCAGAACAATGGTTTCTGAGTATGAAAGAAATGGCAAGAAAAGCCTATGAAGCAGGAGAAAAGGGAGATGTAAAATTTCATCCTCCTTCCTGGAAAAAACTCTATGACCACTGGCTTTTAAATATAAGGGACTGGGTTATATCAAGACAGTTATGGTGGGGACACAGAATTCCTGTTTATGAATGTGAGAATTGCGGGGAAGTAACCGCAAGTATTACACAACCTGAAAAATGCAATAAGTGTAACTCAAAAAATTTAAAACAGGATGAAGATGTTCTTGATACATGGTTTTCATCATGGCTCTTTCCTTTCTCAACCCTGGGATGGCCTGAAGAAACAGAAGATTTAAAAAGATATTATCCGGGTTCACTTCTTGTAAGCGCATGGGATATTCTCTATTTCTGGGTAGCAAGAATGATAATGGCAGGGCTTGAACTTATGGGAGAAGTCCCTTTCAGGGACGTAATGATACACGGACTTTTAAGAGATGAAAGAAGAAGAAAATTATCTAAATCACTCGGTAATTCTCCTGACCCAATGGATTTATTTGATAAATACGGTGTTGATGGTGTCAGATTCTCACTTATTTCAATAGCACCAGAAGGAAAGGATATTATATTCACAGAAGAAAAAATGAAAATAGGAAGAAATTTCTGCAACAAAATGTGGAATGCAGCAAGACTCCTTTTAATGTATGTAAATGAAAATGAGAAATTTGAAAGAGAGTTACCTTCAAATCTTGAACTTGAAGACAAATGGATAATAATGAAATTCAACGAATGCCTTGAAAATGCTAATAATAATCTTGAAAAGTTTGATTACCCTGAAGTAGCAAAAAATATTTATCACTTTTTCTGGTCAAATTATTGTGATTATTATCTTGAGGCAATAAAAGATAGATTGAAGGACGAAAATAAAAGAAGGGATGTATTGAACACAGCTCTTTTAATTTTTGAGAATTTTCTCAAAATTTCGCACCCTGTTATACCGTTCATAACAGAGGAACTCTGGCATAAATTACCCTTTGAAAAGAATAAGGAAAGCATATCATTAACAGATTGGCCTAAAAAGTTTGATCTTAATTTTGAGAAAGAAAAAGAAGAAATGGATTTTCTTATAAGTGTCATAGAACTTGTAAGGGAAATAAAGGGAATATACAGGCTTCCTTTAAAAGAAGAAATAAATCTTTATTTAAAAGAAGAAAAGAGTGATAGATTTAAAAAGATTTTGAAAAATCTTGCTTATGCAAATGTTACAGAAAAAAAACCTGAGAAGAATTTTATAGGTTATGTTTCAAACGGTAAGGAGATAATTGTGGAATTTCCTGAAAAGATAAATATTGAGGAGGAAAAAGAAAGAATTAAAAAGGAAATAGATGAACTTGAAAAACTCCTCACACAGATTGAAAAAAGATTAAACAACCCTGATTTCCTTGAAAAGGCACCTGAAAAGGTAATAAAAGATACAGAGGAAAAGAAGAAAAAATTTGAAGAAAAACTGAACACATTAAGGAGGTATTTGAAATGAGTAAGAGCGGTTTCCAAACCGTGATTACCAGATATCTTCATAAAAAATTAAAAAATGTAGCGGTCGCATTTATGCGACATAAAATTTATAAGGAGGAAGTTTAAAGTGAGTGGATATAAATTTGACAGAATGGAAGAATTTCTCTTCAATTTTCCTGATGATTTACTCTTTTATAAAAACATACAAAAAAAACCTCTTCCTGAATTCAGAGAAATCAATTTCATAGGGATGGGTGGTTCAGGAATTGCAGGGAAAATACTATCTCCTTTTCTGAAGGTAAAACATAATTTTTTGAATGACTATCATCGCTCACTCATTGATGAAGATGCCTTAAACATACTGATAAGTTATTCAGGAAATACTGAGGAAACATTGAGTTTTTTTGAATCTCTTAAGGATAAGAAAATTATCGGAATCTCTTCAGGAGGTAAACTGGAAGAACTTTTTAAAAATAAAAGTTTAACTCATTACAAATTGCCTGAGGGATATCCTCCCAGATGCGCTCTGGGATTGATGTTTTCCCTTTTAAGTTATATTCTTTCTGATTACATAAATTTCAGAATAGAAGAGCTTGAGGAATTGAAAAATTTCCTTGAAAAACTCAAAGAGAATTTTTCTTCAATTGATGGTGAATGCATGGATATGGCACAGAAATTTTACAGAAGACCTCTTTTTGTTTATACAGCCTATCCCTATAACTTCTGTGCCTTAAGAATAAAAACACAGCTCAATGAAAACTCAAATCATTTTGTTCATATAGATTTTTTGCCTGAGATGAATCACAATGAAATTGAAGGCATAACAAATCCTCAGGACATCATAGAAAGAGTATGGGTTTTATTCATAAAAGGAAAACATATGCATGAAAGAAATAAAAGAAGAATTGATGAAACATTGAAAATAATTGAAAACAATGTAATGGGTGTAACAGTTTTTGAACCTCAGGGAGAAAATTTATTGCAGGAGATTTTTTATATCATATATTTCTTTGATTTTGTTTCAATACATCTTGCAAAACTCAATAATGTAAATCCCTTTGAAATAAAGAGAATAGAAACACTTAAAAAAGCATTAAAAGATTGAAAGCTATAATTCCCATAGCCGGTAAAGGAACAAGAACATATCCATTATCCTTCGCAACTCCCAAACCTTTATTAAGAATAAAAGGTAAACCTACCCTTTACTATGTTACAAAAGTTCTGAAAAAGTTCGGAGTCAAAGAAGTAATTTATGTTATATCTCCGAATATGCTTGAATTTATTGAGGATATTAAAAAGGTAGGTGATTTCAAATCGGATTATGTTATTCAAGAAACTCCGCGCGGGCTTGGAGATGCGGTCTTATGTGCTGAAAAGAAAATCAAAAAAGGAAACTGTGTTATTGTTCTCGGTGACTCAATACTTGATGTAAATCTAAAAAATTTTGAGAAAAATAAAAATTACATAGGTGTTTATGAAGTCCCTGATCCCAGAAGATTTGGGGTTGTTGTTCTTGGAAATGATAGAATTGTTGATGTTGAGGAAAAGCCTGAAAAACCCAAGACAAATCTTATAATATGTGGAATCTATTACATAAGTAAAATTGAAAAATTGTTCTCAGCATTAAGAGAAATAAAAAGGAAAAATATAAAAACAAAAGGAGAATATCAATTGACCGATGCTTTGCAAATTCTCTTAAAAAAAACAGGTGATTTTTATCCTTTAAAAGTTAAAAAATGGCTTGATACAGGAACCTTAAATGAAATTCTTGAAACTCATAAAAAACTTTTAAATAAGACTCAAATTTCAAAAAAGGCAAAAATAAAAAATGCAAAAATCATACCCCCTGTATGGATTGATGCAAAAGTTATAATAGAAAACTCACAAATAGGACCTTTTGTATCCATAGAAAAAGAATGTGAAATAAAAGATTCAAAAATACAAAACACAATAATTTATCAGGGTGCAAGGATAAGTAAATCCGAAATCAAAAAGGGAATTATAGGAGATTACAGTGAGATAAATAGTTTAAAAATAAAAGAGATATTCGTAACAAATAAAAGTAAAATAATTTCTTAAAAATTAGTCCAATTGAAAAAATAAAATTTTAAGTTTAAAATTTAAACATGAAAGAACTTGAAGAAATAATAAAGGAACTTCCCGAAAATATAAGGCTTCCTATTTATGAAGCATTTCAGGTATTTCAAAAAGATATACTCCATAAAGACCTTCAGGAAATAAGGGAAGAAATAAAAAATGTATGGAAAGCAATAAAAGAACTCGCCGAGGCTCAAAAGAAAACGGAGGAAGAACTCCGAAAACTTGCAGAATCTCATTATAAACTTGTGGAAGAGCATAGAAAAACAAGGCAGAAACTTGAAGGACTTTCTGATGCCTTCGGATATACACTTGAAGACAGGGCAATAAAATCTCTCCCTGAAATTCTTTCCAAGGATTATAAAATAAAAGTTATAGGTAAACTGAAAAGAACCTATCTCAAAATAGGAAAGGAATATATAGAAGTAAACATATACGGTAAAGGGAGGAAACACGGCAAGGAATACACAATAATAGGGGAAGCAAAATCAAGAATTTCAAAAAAAGAAATAGATAAGTTCATAGCAAAATGTGAAAAAATATCAAAAAAATCAATAAAAATTATTATATCCTATATCTTCACTCCGCAAGTTGAAGAATATGCAAAAGAAAAAGAAATCATAATCATACCCTCTTATGAACTTATTTAAAAAATCACCTTTCAAAAGGTTGGGTTCGGGAAGAGAGTTTTTATAAGCTCAACCTTAGACCAATAGAGGTAGAATAAAAAATCAACCTTTTAAGAGGGTACCCATTTGAAAGTATTTTATTAATTGTAAAAGGGATATATATGTCTATTTTATTAAAAACTCTGTACTTTAAGCTTAAGCCCACACTAACAAAAGGTGAAGCACCTCTTTTTATAGATTTAACAGAATAGAAAGATGCGTAGGATAATTCTTTCCACTTCCACACAACAAAACCTGCTCCCATGTTTAAATAGACTTTTAAATTAGAAGATATAGTTTTTTCAAAAGAAGTTAAAAACTGGGGAAACACTTCTGTAATGTGGTAGGGCTTAACTATAATAAAAGTGTCACTCTCCGAAAAAGCAATGTCTCCGATCTTATTTATGTAATAAAAATCTGTATGTATTTTAAGCTTTTTTATTGAAAACATGAAAGATAAATAAGGAGAGTAATATACATCACCTTCAATAATTTTTAAAGGCTGGCTAAAATCCGTAGGCTGATCTTTTTTTACTATAATTCCTCCTCCAAAATTAAAGGAAAAAATAACGAATAAAAAAAGATAATTCATATTATACCTCCTTCTTTAAGGCTTACAATAAGTATATAAATAAGCTGTTGTGCTTGTCCCATGAAGAGAACCCCATATACAGGTGGAAGATATGGGACCAGACCAACTAAATACTAAAATTTGGTCATCAGGATCCCACCACCAATCATCTTCTTTAACCCATGTTTTATACCATGTAGGTGAACCACCACCTATTGCCGAATTATGAAGAAGTTTTCCCGGACAGTCAAAATAATACCATCTATAAGGATAATCTACATTATATAAATCCACGCGATAAGATCCCCCGGGTGAATTATTCCAGTATCTAACAGTAACTATGTATATTTCCATTGCATCTCCAAAAGGTTCACATATTTGATTAATTCTTATTTTTCTGAGTCTTCCTTTACCCATTGTTGCAAGAATATATGCTTCACCCATAGTGTTTACTTCTATGATTTTATTTCTTTGAGGCGGTTCAGGAGAAATAACCAATACGGGATTTTCTGGTAAATTCCAAGGGTCAATCTCCACTATATCACCCTGATAAGTAAAAGCTATAGTAGATTTTAACTCTTTATCATCTACAAAAGGAGTAGGATAAGTTACATAAGGAGGTAGTGAGTATAAGTTTTGTGTATCTATCCTGGCCACATATAGTTCGGGTAAGAATATAGAAATGTCTGGATAAGAGTTTAAAAAATTTAACAAATAATTTTCCTCATATCCAGAAATCCTTGATAGAATGTTTGATACACGACTCCCATTTTTAAGCAGATGGTCAAAAAAATCTTTTGCATATATCTTATAGCCATATGGGGAGTTTAGAATCATTCCCATAAGTATTTTAAAAATTTCAGGATTTTTTAATCCCATAGCCACACTTTTTGCAAGTGCAAAAAAACCATCTGTAATTTCTTTTTTGTAAGCCTCAACTTTTGTAGAAGATACTTCTGAAATAGAAACTTTTCGGGGGCTTAAAAAGACCCCCTCTTTTTTCATGCAACTAAAGAAGAATATCATTATAAGAAGGAAGGAAGGAAGGAAAAATCTTATATACTTCATACCTCCACCTCCCTTTTATTTGACCTCTCCCCCGAACCCAACCCCATTTTCAAATATCTTGATTTTTATATTAAATTATACCACAGAATTTTATGAATTTCAACACAATCTGATATTATTGGATCTCCATCCTTACCCTTTGAAAAGCTAAAAAATAGGTTTAATTAACTTTATTCACCCTTATAATCACAAAATCTTTCAAATTCAAAGATAGGAGTATGTCCTATAATTTCTGTAACCCTTCCGATTAAAAATTTTCCGGGCTCAAATTTACCTTTTAAAACCCCTTTTATATTTTCTCTTGTCTTAACCTTTGTATGATTTTCAAACTTTTCACTTTCTCCTTCTGTTAAAATTATAAATCTTCTTCCCAGCATTTCTTTCCTTCTTTCTCCTATTATGTTATTTACTTTCTCAATTAGAACCTGTAATCTCTTATCCTTCACCTCTTCAGGTAATTTGTCCTTATATCTTCGGGCAGGTGTATTCGGTCTTTCGGAATATTTAAACATAAAAGCCATCTCAAATCTTACTTTTTCAACTACATCCAGTGTATCTTCAAAATCTTTATCATCCTCTCCGGGAAAACCGACTATAATATCCGTTGTAATTGTTGCATCAGGGAATCCTTCTCTTATCATGTAACATAAATCAAGAAATTCCTCTTTTGTATAATCCCTTTTCATTCTCTTTAATATCTTGGTAGAACCTGATTGCAAGGGTAAATGAAACCAGTGAGAGATATGTGTGCTTTCTTTAATTGCCTTAAAAACTTTATAGGAAAAATCCCTTGGATTTGGAGAAAGGTATTTTATCCAGTAATTTCCATCAAGTTTTTTATCAAGATGATATAAAAGGTCAGCAAAATCATATCCTGTTTTTTCATCAAAATAGGAATTCACATTCTGACCCAGAAGAAAAATTTCTTTTGAACCCTTTTTAACAAGTTCTCTTGCTTCATTCAGAATTGAATCAAAACTCCTTGCAATTTCTCTTCCTCTTGTATAAGGCACAATACAGAAGGAACAGAAATTATCACATCCTATTGAAATGTTCACATAAGATGTAACAGGATGGGTAGGTTCAGGGATCTCATCAAAAGAGGGAATTTCATCAAACCCAACCTCCATAATCCTTCTGTCTTCAAGAAGTGAAACAGCAACATCTCCTACCTTATGAATTTTTCTTGTTCCGAGCACAGCATCAACCTCAAGTTCAAATATTCTATCTTTCTCATTCTCAGCGACACACCCTGCAAAAATAACCTTTTTACCTTTTCTTTTAAACTCCCTTGCATAAATCTTTGCTCTATTTGCTGCCTTTTCTCTTACAGAACATGAATTTATCAAGACAATATCAGCATTCTCAGGTTTATCCTCTTCAAATCCTCTTCTCAATAAAATACTTCGCATTGTCTCTGAATCTCTTACATTCATCTGACAACCGAAAGTTATGATTGAAAACCTTTTCCCTTTTTCCATCGTCTAAATTTTAAAAGCAAGTTTGAAAAATTTCAAGTTTAAAAAATAAAATAAAAAACAGGGAGGTGAAATATGAAATATAAAGAAAGAATAATCTCTGACCCTGAAATCATGCTTGGAAAACCGGTAATAAAGGGAACAAGAATACCTGTAGAATTGATTTTAAGAAAACTTTCAGAAGGAATGAAAACAGAGGAATTACTCCAAGCATACCCTCAATTAACCAAGGAAGATATTCTTGCCTGTCTTGAATATTCAGCAGAAGTAATCTCAAAGGAGGAAATTATTGTCCCTTAAAGTAATGGCTGATGAGAGTGTGGATTATAGAATTGTGAAAAAACTAAGAGAAAATAAATTCAATGTAATATCCGGTCATGAAAAATATAAAGGTGCAAAAGACCGAGAAATTTTAGAAATAACCACATTGGAGGATGCGGTATTATTAACCGAAGATAAAGATTTCGGAGAATGGGTATTTGCTCATAAAGTGAAGTCAGGTGTAATACTTTTAAGATACAAATCAGAGGAGATCGAGAAGGTTACAGAAAGTTTAATTAAAATTTTAAATAAATTTAAAGAAAAATTAAAGAAAAAATTCACAGTTATCACACCTAAAAAAATAAGAATAAGGGATTTATAAAAACAAGGAGGTGAAAAATGAAAAAAATAATAATGGGCACTATATTATTTGGCGTTCTTCTGTCCTGTGTTCAGAGAAGGGTTATAGTTGTAAAAGAAAAACCCGGTGCTGATGTAATAATAGTTAAAGAAGCACCTCCTCCACCCAAAATCGAGGTGAAATCAAGGAGACCGGGCAAAAATTATATATGGATTCCAGGACACTGGCTTTATAAAAACGGACACTGGGTATGGATTCCAGGACACTGGGCGAAAAAACCAAAAAAACATGCTGTATGGGTTCCGGGGCACTGGAAAAAAACACCTTACGGCTGGAAATGGGTGCCCGGACACTGGAAATATTGAAAATAGATAAGTTATCGCTATTTACTCTTTGCTAACCCTTTAAAAACTAAATAAACAAGGAGGGGAAATGAATATCATAATAATAGGGGTTGGTGAAATTGCTAAAAAATTCCTTGAAGGTGCAAAATATAAAAAAAATCTCAAAATTAAAGGAGCCATTGATATTGCTGAAAATAAAAAGGGTAAAACAGTAAGTGAAGTTACAGGTATCAGTGGATATGAAGATGTTGTGATTGAAGATAATATTGAAAAGGTTATCAGAAAAAATGAAGAGCATATAATAGTTCATCTCACCAAATCACACATACCAGATATAAAAGAAGACCTGTTAAAATTAATTGAATACGGATTCCCGATAATTACTACATCTGAAGAAATGACTGACCCTTATCTCAAATATCCTGAGATAGCTGAAGAAATTGATAAAAAATGCAAACAGAAAGGTGTAACACTTTTACCTACCGGAATAAACCCCGGTTTTCTTATGGACTTTCTGCCTGTATTCTTTTCCTCTGTCTTCAGAAAAATTGAAAAAATTGAGGTTATAAGGATTAACAATGCAAGTAAAAGGAGATATCCTCTTCAAAAGAAAATAGGTTCAGGACTTTCAAGAGAGGAATTCTACGAAAAATGGAAAAGAGGAGAGATGGGGCATGTAGGACTTGCGGAATCAGGAAGTATCATTGCAAGAACGCTTGGACTGAGAATAAAAGAACTGGAAGAAACCTGTGACCCGAAAATTGCAAAAGAAAATATAAAAACAGAGTTCTTTGATGTTAAACCCGGTGAATGTTGTGGAATACTTCACAGAGTGAATATAAAAACAGAGGAAAATATTGAAATAAACCTCTTTCTTGAAATGAGTCTTGATGCAGAGAATACAAGGGATGAAGTAATTGTGTTAGGAGAACCTCCTTTGAGTATAAGAATAGAAGGGAGCACACCCGGTGACGAGGCAACAGCAAATGTTGTTTTAAACTGGATAAGCAAAGTTAAAAAGTTACCACCAGGAGTTATAACGATAGATAAATTGCCTTTACCTTCCTACTGGATTTAAATATTTTAAGCTACTTTAATAAAATTTCTGGAAAGAGTTTAAATTAAAAGGTATAATTAAATATGAAATTTGAAGAAGGATTTATTTTTCAAATTGTGAGAACAATGAGGGAGGAATCTCCCTCAAAATTTCTTGCTCCTCCTGCAAATGTTTATGAAACAGAAAACGAATGGATTATTGAACTCATAATGCCCGGCATTGAAAAAGATTCTCTTAAAGTTGTTCTTGAAGAAAACCTGATAAAAATAGAAGCAAAAAGAGAAAAATCAGAAGAGACAGCCATGTGTCATCATTGTTATGAATGGCCCTATAATGAATATCGAAGAATTATAGAACTTCCTAAAGAGGTTGACTCATCTCAAATTTCAACAATTTATAGAAACGGAATTTTAAAATTAAGAATTCCCAAAAGAACAAAAAAAATAATTGAACTTGAAGTAAAGGAGGAATAAAATGGAGGAAAAGGAATTTGAACCCCAGATACCGGAAACTCTACCAGTAATTCCTGTAAAAGGAGGAGTAATTTTTCCAGGAATGGCAATTCCCTTTACGGTAAAGGAAGAGAAATATCAGATATTAATTGATGAAACTCTGAAGGCAGAAAAAATATTCGGTGCTTTTTTACAGAAGGAGGGAGATAAAAAAGAAATAGAACCCCAGGATATCTATCACATTGGAACAGCAGTTTATATTCACAGAATGATAAGGGCACCTGATGGCACAATGCGGCTTTTTGTTCAGGGAATTAAAAGAATAAAAGCAGTAAATTTTGAAAAAAAGGATAAGGGACTCTTTGTAAAAGTAGAAGTATTAAAGGATGAATTACCTGAGGATAAAAAAGTTCTGGAAGCATTAAAACAGAGTATTCTCTCAACTCTAAAAGAGATTATTCAGGCAGCACCCTATATCCCTGAAGAAGCACTCCTCTTTCTTTCATCAATTGAAGATTATTCAATATTTACGGACATGGTTGCCTCCTCAATGAATTTTGACCCCAGAGAAAAACAGAAAATTCTTGAAACCCTCAATATCGAAGAAAGAATGAAAAAAGTTCTTTCACTCCTGAGTGCAGAAAAAGAGGTTGCAATGCTTTCACAGAAAATAAGAGAAGAAGTCGATGAATCCCTTGAAAAAGCAAGAAGGGAACATATATTAAGAGAACAATTAAAGGCAATTCAGAGAGAACTCGGTGAACTTGACGAAACAGAAAAGGAAATAGAGGAATTAAAGAAAAAAGTGGAAGAAAAGAAAATGCCTGAGGAGGCAAAGGAGGTTGCATTAAGAGAGATTGAAAAACTTGCAAGATTACATCCTGCATCTCCTGAATATTCTGTTTCAAAAAATTATATTGACTGGCTTCTTGCTCTGCCCTGGTCAGAGGAAACAGAAGATATTCTTGATATAGAAAGGGCAAAAAAAATTCTTGATGAAGACCACTATGACCTTGAAAAAGTCAAAGAAAGAATACTTGAATTCCTTGCAGTAAGAATTATTAAAAAGGGAAAAGTAAAAGGTCCGATTCTGTGTTTTGTCGGACCACCCGGAGTGGGAAAAACATCTCTTGGAAAAAGTATCGCAAGGGCACTGGGAAGAAAGTTTATAAGAATGGCTCTTGGTGGAATAAGAGATGAAGCAGAAATAAGGGGACATAGAAGAACTTATGTGGGTGCTCTTCCTGGCAGGATAATCCAGGGAATAAGACAGGTGGGAACAAAAAACCCTGTGTTTATGCTCGACGAGGTTGATAAAATAGGAGTTGATTTCAGAGGAGACCCTGCCTCTGCTCTACTTGAAGTTCTTGATCCTGAACAAAACTATTCCTTCAGAGATCATTATATTGAAGTACCCTTTGATTTATCACAGGTATTTTTTATAGCAACCGCAAATACAACACACACAATACCTCCTCCACTTCTTGACAGAATGGAAGTGATTGAAATTCCAGGTTATGTGGATGAAGAAAAATTTTATATAGCCACAAAATATTTAATTCCAAAGCAGAAAAAAGAAAATGGTCTTGACGGAATGAATATAAAATTTACAAAAAAGGCTCTCAAGAAAATCATAAATGAATACACAAGGGAAGCAGGGGTAAGACAGCTGGAAAGAAGAATAGGTGGAATAATGAGAAAAATTGCAATTGAGGCATTGAAATCAAAAGACGGAAAAGCAGAGTTTAATATTACACCGAATCTGGTTGAAAAATATCTCGGCCCCCCTGTCTATTACTCTGAAACAAAAGCAAGAAAGGGAACTGTTGGAGTTGCAACAGGCCTTGCCTGGACACCAACAGGAGGAGAGATTCTGTTCATAGAATCTGCAAAAATGCCGGGCAAAGGTTCTCTAATATTAACAGGAAAACTTGGAGAGGTAATGAGGGAATCATGTCAAGCAGCTCTGACACTAATAAGAGCAAATTCAAAGGTGTGGGGAATAAATCATTCGGAAATTGAGAAAAGTGACATTCACATCCATGTTCCAGAAGGTGCAATTCCCAAAGATGGACCATCTGCAGGTGTTGCGATTTTTGCCTCTTTACTTTCTCTATTTACAGAAAAGCCCATTGACCCTGAGGTTGCAATGACAGGTGAAATAACATTAAGAGGAAAAGTAATGCCTGTGGGCGGAATAAAAGAAAAAGTTCTTGCTGCAAAAAGAGCAGGAATCAAAAAGGTAATATTACCAAAATGGAATGAAAAGGATGTAAAAGAGCTTCCACCATATATTATCAAGGGAATGGAATTTATTTTTGTGGAGAATATAAACGAAGTTGTAAAAACTCTTTTTCCCGACTTAAAAATTTGATTTTTCAGATTTTAATAATTTAATATAACCTGTTATGTCAGATTCCAAAATTTATAACGAATTTTCAAAATTAAAATCTCTGCTTTTTATAAAATTATTTATATCAAACAGAAATAAAATCCTTGTAGGGGTTTTATTTCTCCTGATAACCGGTTTTCTGACAGGCTGTGGAGGAGGCTCAAAAGAAGAGGGACGATATTACAACAAAAAAAAACAAATTCTCAATTAAATTTCCTGAAACCTGGAAAGAACAAAAACCAGAACGAGGAATAGTCGTAACATTCGGTAACCCTGATAACACAGCAAAAGTGGGGATACAGAGGCTTAAATTACCTTCCAGAGGAAATTTTGAACAGGTTATTAAATTTATGAGGTCTTATATAACCAATATTGGTGGAACTATTATTGATGAGGGAAATGAACTTATCGATAACACAAATTCAACTTGGTTCCTTGCTGAATTTACAGGTAAAGGTGAGATGATGCTTGCCTATTATTTTGAAAAGGACAATTACATATATTCAATACTGTGCTCCGCTGATACACAGGATTTTTACGAAGATGAAATGAGGACAATTGCTCAGAGTTTCAGGTTTGAAGAATAAAAAAGGGTTTATTTTCTAAATAAAATTCAGGTAGAGCTCATAAAAACATTGAATTTATAAAAAATTCTGCCCTAATTTTAAGAGATGTTTCCTATAAAAAGGGGAAAAATCAATTTATATTTAATATGGTCTGATTCCCTGGGTGCAAAATCTTTCTCATTTTTTGTGGAAACTCCTGATATTAAACTCCTTGTTGACCCTGGAGCCGCTGTAATGCAACCTTCATATCCTTTATCTGTATACAGAAAAAGAAAACTAAAAAAAGAAGCAATCAATAAAATACTTGAGTATGCTGAAAAAGCAACACACATATTCATATCCCATTACCATTATGATCACCATCTAAGACCTTCTGTTATAAAGAAAAATTTTTATAAAGATAAAATCCTTTTCATAAAAAATCCGAATAAATTCATAAATTTCTCACAGTCTAAAAGAGCGAGAATGTTTTTAAAGGAAATCTTAAAAAAGCATGAATTAAAAGAATCTGAAGAGGTGAATATCAATTTTATTGAAAAACAGATTAAAAAGGCACTTTCTATGAGTTATGGAGATTACAACACAAGAAAAAAAGAACTTATTGAAAAAGGCAGAAAATGGCTTTTAAAAATGAAGAAATTCTGGGAGAAAAGCAAATGGATGAAGGAATATAAAGGGAAAGATATAAAGGTTCTTTTCTGTGATGGAAAAACTTTTAAAATAGGTAAAACCGAACTTAAATTTACAGAACCTATTTTTCATGGTCTTGAATATGACCGCATAGGGTGGGTTATCGGAATTGTTATAAAACATGGGAAAAATAAAATCCTCTACACTTCTGACATTCAGGGACCTCAAATAGAAGACTATGCTGACTGGATAATAAAAGAAAATCCTGATATTATTCTTCTGGATGGTTTTCCTCTTTATCTTATGGGTTATATTACAAATAAAATAAATTTTGAAAGGGCAAAAAGAAATCTAATAAAAATTCTCGAAAAAACAAAATCAAACCCTGTGATCTTTGATCATCACCATCTTAGAAATGAAAAGCACATTATTCATTACAGGGAAATATATGAAAATTTCAAAAACAGAATATTCACTTATGCAGAACTTATGGGTAAAAAACCTCTGATTCTTCAGTTAAAGAATATTTGATTTTTTATCTCAATTTTATAATCTTTCCGCTGTAAATCCTTTTTCCTTCTTTGTTATTTATTCTTATATAATAAATACCCGGTGTAAGAGACCTAACATCAACTCTGTTCTCATTATTACGTAAAATAACCTTTTTAATCTCTCTATAAGAAATATCATATATTTTGATCGTTATACTTTCAGATTGTAAATTTTTGATAAAGAAATTTTCTCTAACAGGATTCGGAAAAACAGAAACTCTCTCTTTTTCTGATTTATAACTCCTTTCTTCAACCATTGTTGCACCACAAATTGTGGTAAGAGCAGGAGAAATATCTGTCTGTGTTGATGATACAGGAAGTGCCGTAACATTTGTTGATGTTACAGTAAAGTTAACGGCAATTCTCGTTGTATTGGTAACAGTTATATCAGGAACAAAATCTGTAATATAATTACAACCGGGTATATTACCCGAAGAATCTGTTCTGATAAACAGATAATCCTCATTCCAGGTTGTGGTATCTGTGGTAACCCCACCTATTATTATTGTGTTATCGTCAAGTTGTTTCAAATCATTCGTCCAGTCCAGATGTCCAACTTTGTATTTCTTTGCCCATTGAAAATTACCTGAACCTGTAACCTTTATTACAGAAGCACTCCAGTCCTGCGCACCTGTCTCAAAATATGAACCCAGAAGTATACCATCTGGTGTTGAACAGGCATTTAGTGCCTCATCCCATTTACCTGCAATTCCAAAGATTTTCTGCCATATTATATTTCCTGATGTATTAATTCTTACAACCCACAAATCACCTTCAAGTGTTGAAGGATTTATCGTATTCCCGGGGAGATAATAGCCGTTTCCATCCCTGGATTTTACAAAACTCCATAAAACATCATCTTCAATATCTCCATAAGCATATTGCCAGATTATTGAACCATCAGACGAGTTCAATTTTATAACAAAAATATCTGTCCCTCCGTGACCGGCTCCATCTGTTATACTTGAAATTACAAAGTTACCATCCACATCCACAAATCCTCGCGCAACATACTCCTGATAAGCACCAGGAGGAGCATCATCACCGGATGTTCCGTAAGTCTTCTGCCAGATAATACTTCCGTTAAAATCAAGTTTTATTACCCACACATCTGTGAGTCCTGCTCCAAAAGAATTTGTTCCTCCAACAACAAGGTAACCATCAGAAGCAACATCCACTGACCAGACCTGATCATCACCACTACCACCGAATCTTTTTTCCCATTGAATATTCCCTGTTGAATCCAGTTTTACAACCCAGAAATCATAATTACCTCCTGTCATTGTCCACCCTCCGAAAATAAAACTTCCATCAGAAGTTTCCTTAATATCTATAGCCATATTGCTCGTTGTATCACCGTATACTTTAATCCATTCTATCTGACCATTGAGATTTGTCTTAATAACAATACCATCTCCATCACCATTAACAGAAAACCCATCCGAAAATCCAGCAGAAACAATTCCTAAATCTGATGTCTGAATAACCGCTTCAATTTCCTCTGAAGAGTAAGCCCCAGGAGAATCTATTACTTTTAAAAATAGAGAATCCTGGGAGAATACTCTGTTAATACTCATTATACATATAAGGAAGATCAAAACTCTTTTCATTTTCAAATTATCTCCTTTAAGTATCTCAATTATACTAAAAAATTTTAAGAAATTAAAATTTAAGTTAATTTTTTGCTAAAGTGTTATCTCAGTAGAAAAGAAGAAGTTTAACTGCCAGTATAACTAACACAGACAGCACAATCTTTTTAATAAAATTATGCCCCTTTTTAACAGAAATACGGACACCTATCTGTGCTCCTATCATCTGACCTATGGCAAGAGCAAAGCCAAAAACAAAATTAACCTTACCGTTTATAATAAAAATAAAAAGTGCTGAGATTGTAAAAAACAAAACCACAAAAACCTTGATTGCATTTCCGTAAACAAGGTTAAATCCCGAGAACAGAATCACGGAAAGTATAAGAAAGCCGGCTCCTGCCTGAATGAATCCTCCGTATATTCCTATCAACAAAAACAAAAAAAGAATAATAAGGACTTTTGAAAAGGGGTATGAAAAATTTAAAGCATCTTTCAGAGAAGCTTTTTTCTTTTTCACAGGGTCATAAAAAAAAGAAACAAATACAAACAAGACCATAAAAAGAGCAATTAATTTTTTAAAAAGTTCCTCTCTGATTATCACTGCAAGATATGCTCCTATTATTGAACCTATTATAGCGGGAATAAGCACAATTATTGAGAATTTCCATGGTTTTATTTTTGATTTTTGAAATCCGAGAACTGCGGAAATATTCTGAAATAAAATACCTATCCTGTTTGTTCCATTTGCAACAGTCGGGTCAAGACCAAGAAATATCAGAACAGGAAGAGAAATAAAAGATCCACCACCTGCAATTACATTTATAATTCCAACAAGAAAACCAACCAGGGAAACTATTAATAATTTTATTCTCTATCTCCTTATTGACCGAACCCACCTGCTGTGGCTATATCCTCAACACTTACCCTTGAAACATCTATCTCATTCAATCTTTCTTTAAACATCTCAAAAGCCTCATAAAAATCCACATCAAGTTTTCTCTTTCTTCCAAAAGGATTTGCTTTACTCACAACAAACTGTTTTATAAACGGATGATTAATGCCTCTTTCTTTAATCTTTGTCACAATCTCCTGAACAATCTCATCTATTTCTCCAACGACCTCTGCTCTCTTTTCTCTCTCAATATATGCATCCTCAAAGGACATATCAAGAAAATGGTCCACTTTCTTAAGAAATGAATGATAGGCTCCACCTGAAAATTTCGGTTTATTTTCATAAAGTATTCCAAGAGTTATATAGGGCGCCTCCTCAAATTGAAAAGCATATTCACTTTCATACTTATCAGGTTCTTCTCTCATAATTGCCTTATACATTCTTATAACCTCAAGGGATTTTTCTTTTAAATTGTGCGCCTTTTCTGTATTAAGGGCAAGAATCTGATAGGCAACGGAATACTCGGGAATAAGTATTCCTGTGATTTTATCCTTACCCAGACGATACATTGCTTCCCTTCTGTGATTTCCGTTTGGAGTCCAGTATACACCCGGTCTGGGTCTGACAATTACAATAGGGTCAAGATATCTGCCCACTGTTTCAATAACCTCCATCAATCTTCTCACATGAGGGTCAGAAAGGTCTCTCTGATAGGGAGTGGGTTCAACCATACTAATCGGAAGTTCAACAAGAAGTTGATATTGTTCTCCATAAGGGTCTTTATATGCACATAATACCTTAACACCTTCCTTTTCAATTTCCTCAATTAATTTCTGGATTTCCTCGGGAATATTATTCATATTCTACCTCCTTTTTCATTTATTATATATAATTAATTCTACCTCAAAAATTTTTCAAGACCTTATAAAATCAAGAATTTTAAGAAGTTCTTTTTTAATTTCTTTTAATAATTTTTTCTCATCTTTCTCAAGTGGCAGATCAATTTGTTTTTTATTTTTCATGCTCAGAATCTTTTTCTTAACTCCCTCAATTGTTAATCCTTCCTCATAATGCAGCTTTTTTATCAAATTAACAAGATTTATATCCTCCTTTGTATAGAATCTTCTACCCCTTATTTTTTTTGGTCTTAAAGCAGGAATCTGGCTTTCCCAGTATCTTATAACATGGGGCTTTACCTCTGTCATCTCCGAAACTTCTTTTATTGTGTAGTAATATTTCTCTATCATGAAAGGTTCAATCTTGACCTTATTAAAATTCCCCTGAATTTATCCCTTTCTTTTTCCTCCATCCTTTTTCCGAAAAGAATCTGTATATGTGCTGGCTGATTCAGAAGCATAACCTCATTAAGCTTTTCAATATTTATATCAATCAGATTGAGTCCAGCACCCATTCTGAGATGAGAAGTATACTCCATCACCTCTCTTGAAGTTAAAAATTTTGCATTTTTTAAAATTCCTATGGTTCTTGAAATCCTATCCTCCAGAAGCTCCTTGGAATCTTTCATCAGGTTTTCCCTTTCCTCTCTCTCCATATCCATTATTTTATATACTGTAGTTTTAAAGTTTGAAAGTATATCTTCCTCTGATTTACCAAAGGTTCTCAAAGAAGCAAATTGAAAAATATTACCAAGAACTTCAGAACCCTCACCATAATAACCACGAACAGTTATATCCTGTGAAAAGGAATAATTTATAATATCCTGTATCTTTCCTGTAATAACAGAAGCAGGAAGATGTAAAAGGCAGGAAACTCTGAACCCTGTTCCTACATTTGTGGGACATGAAGTTAAAAATCCGTATTTTTTATTGAATGAATATTCAATTGTTGAACCTATAAGTTCATCAATTTCCATTATTTTCATAAATGCTTCTTCAAACATAAAACCAGGATAAAAAACCTGGATTCTAAGGTGGTCTTCCTCATTTATCATTATACTTATTTTCTCTTCCATATCTATACACACTCCTCTACCCCTTCCATCTTTCAGAAGGTCTTTTGATATGAGATGTCTTTCAAGCAAAAACTCCTTCTCTATTTCCTCAAGTTCTGTTATCTCATAAATTTTTAAACTCTGTAACTCTTTTATGGAAGTCAACGCATCTTTTATAAGATTGAATACCCTTATTCTTTTTTCATCATCAAGAAAAAGTGGAAATGTATGTCCTTTTAAATTTCTTGCAAGACGTATCCTTACTGATAACACTATATCACCATATAAAGGACTTATAAATCTCAACCAGAAGGGAATTTTTTCGCTCATCCACTTGAATCTTTCAGGCATCATTCTTTCCCTCCACTTCATTAATCAGGTCTCTCAACCTTGCAGCCCTTTCATATTCTTCCCTTCTTATAGCCTCATCAAGAGCTCTTCTGAGGACCTTTAATTTAAACTCTTTATTTTCTGTATAGGCTCCTGTGTAGATTTTGCCTCTATGTTCCTCTGCTTTATGATATTCTGAAATAATTTTCATTGTGTTGGGCTCAAATGCCTCATAACATTTCTCACATTTAAACTTTGAAATTTTCAAAAATTCAGAAAGTTTATATCCACAATTTGCACACACAAGGTCCTCCTCAGGTTTTAATAAAGGAGCCTCCTTTTTTGGAACAGGAGGAGAAGCTGCTGAGGATGAAACACCCAGAGACTCTTCTTCTGCACATAATTTACAGAGGTTCAGCACCTTCTTTTTGCCAGCCTCATAAATAATAAGTTTCACTTCAGCAGGAAATTTATTACATTTTTCACAGATTTTATTCATATCGTCTTTCATTTTGCCTTTTCCAGTTTCCCATTATGTAAATAATAAGACAAATCAAAGTATTTTGTCCATAAAGGATTATGGGAAACCATAATTAAAGATACGGCATTTTTATCCACAAGCTCAAAAAGAATATCCATTACTTTAAAGGCATTTTTTTCATCAAGATTACCTGTAGGCTCATCCGCAAATATTATCTCAGGTTCATTTACAAGGGCTCTTGCAATAGCAACCCTCTGCTCTTCACCTCCTGATAAATGCACAGGAAAAGAATATATCCTATCCTCAAGACCCACCATCTTCAAATATTTAACAGCTTTTTCTCTTGCATTTTTCACGCTTTCTCCCTTTATCAGAAGAGGTATCATAACATTCTCAAGGGCATTGAGTTCATTTATCAAATTGTAAAACTGAAATATAAATCCAAATTTTCTGTTTCTCAATTTAGAAACAAATTTCTCATCATCAAGAGAAACCTTCTTATACCTGTAATACAGCTCTCCTTTATCAGGCTTATCCAGAAGCGAAAGTATCATCAAAAGGGTTGTCTTACCCGAACCTGATGGTCCCTGAATTAATATTTTTTCCCCTCTTTTTAAAACTAAATCAATCCCCTTTAAAACCTCAATTTTCCCATTCGGAGTCTCAAAACCCTTAAATATATTTTCTGCCTTTAAAACTATATCACTCATATCTCAATGCCTCCCTTGGCATAATTTTAGATGCTTTGATAGCAGGAATAAAGGAAGATATAAAAACAATTATATAGGCAGAAATAATTATCAAAATAACATCCCTTATATTTATAAGAACAGGCATGTAATCAATAAAATAAACATCAGGTGGTAACTTTATAAGCTTGTACTTACCTGCAATAAATCCGAGTAAAGAACCGAGAAAAGTTCCAGAAAATATTCCGATACTCCCGAGCATAATCCCTTCAAGAAGAAAAATTCTGAATATATCCCTTTTTCTGAATCCCATGCTCATAAGAATTCCTATCTCCCTTGTTTTTTTAGCCATAAGAACAAATAAATTACCTGATATCATAAATGAAGCAACAAAAATAAGAATTGTCAGGATTAAAAACATTGCGAGTTTTTCAAGTTTTAAAGCCGAGAAAAGAGAACGATTCATTTCTATCCAGGTAACCGTATAAAAAGGATATCTCAAAATTTTTTCAAGTTTATTTTTTATATCCTGCGCTTTATAAGGGTCAGAGAGAACAACTTCAATCAGAGGATTGATGTTTTTTAAGATTCTGTTAAACTCTTTCAATGAAATAAAAGCAAAAGAAGCATTATATTCATAATATCCAAGATCAAATATTCCTTTAACAACAAATTTCTTTACCCTTACAGGGAAAAAAATAGGAGAAACCTTTTTTTCAAAAGGAATAACAAGCATTATTGTATCACCCGGTTCTGCTCTCAATCTGTAAGCAAGGAAAGAACCGAGCAGTATTTCACCTTCTTTTAAGCTAAATTCTCCCTCAACAATACTTTTTTTTAATTTATTATACAAAGGGAAATCCTTTTCAGGTATCCCTCTTATAAGACCCCCATCTACATTATCTTTATGTTTAAAAAGCGTTTTTGTTATCTTGTAAGGAATAACCTCTTTTACTCCTCTTATTCCCGAAATTAAACTCATAACACTGTCAGGGTTCTCTATTTTTTCACCACCGAACTTCTGAACAAGAATGTGAGGTGCAAGGGAAAGAATCCTTGATTTTATCTCTGAATGAAAACCTGTCATCACACCTGTTACAAGAATAAGAGCAAGAACACCCAGGAAAATTCCCGAGATTGATAAGAAAGCGAGAACAGAAAGCAGAAATCCGCTCTTAAATCTCAGAAATCTTCTTATAAGAAATAAATAAAGTTTCACTCTTTTTTTGGTCTCAAACCCGGAAACAGAATAACATCCCTTATGTTCTGTTTATCAAGCAATATCATACATAACCTATCCATACCTATTCCGAAACCAGCAGTAGGAGGCATCCCATAGGATAATGCCTCAATATAATCTTCGTCAAAAGCATGGGCTTCCTCATCTCCAAGCTTTCTTAGTTCCATCTGTTTTAAAAATCTCTCCTCCTGGTCAATGGGGTCATTCAATTCTGAAAACGCATTAACAATCTCCATACCTGCTATGTAGAGTTCAAATCTTTCTGTTAATTTCTCGTTATCTCTTTTTTTCTTTGCAAGAGGTGAAAGTTCTTTTGGATGGTTAAAAACAAAAGTAGGATTAATATATTCCTCTGCACATAGAGCATCAAAAAGTTTATCAACAACTTTTGGAAACTTCTTTTCAGTTATGGAATATTCTTCAGCAACTTCCTCAAGTTTTTTCTCATCCGCGGTAAGCGGATTAAATCCCAGTTTTTCCTCAAGTGCTTTTAAATAATCAACCCTTTTAAAAGGTCTTTTAAAGGAAATTTTCTTTCCCTGATATTCAATCTCCTCTTTTCCTTTAAGTTCAATAACAAGTTTATAAAGTAAATCCTCTATAAAATCTGCCAGAACTTCATAATCCCAGTATGCAATATAACCTTCTAAAAGTGTGAATTCAGGATAATGAGACCTGTCTATACCCTCATTTCTGAAATCCTTTGAAAATTCATAAACTCTTTCAAAGCCTCCGACAATCAATCTTTTAAGATATAACTCATTGGATATTCTGAGATAAAGTTCTGTGTCCAGGGCATGGGAGAATGTCTTAAAAGGTCTTGCTGTGGCACCTCCATAAATGGGTTGTAAAATCGGTGTCTCAACTTCAATAAATTTATTTTTGTTAAGATAATTTCTTATAAAATCAAAAATTTTTGTTCTTAATTTAAAATCCTCTCTTGCTTTTGTATCAGAAATTAAATGAAGATATCTTTTTCTGTAAATCAGCTCTTTATCCTGAATTCCATGAAACTTCTCTGGTGGTGGAAGAAGAGCCTTTGTAAGCAGAACAAAATCAGAAACAAAAATTGAAAGCTCTCCTTTCTGGGTTTTTCCGACCTTTCCTTCAACACCTATAATATCACCGGGGTCTATAAGTTTTCTGAATATTTTAAACTTTTCACCCAGTGACTTTTTCTCAAGAACAATCTGAATTTTTTCCTCTTCATCTTCAATAACTGCAAAAATAAGCTTTCCAAAATCCCTGAAGAACTTGAGACGACCTGCAGCTCTGACAGTTTTATCCATATAATCTGATTCATTTTCCCTTATCACCTTTATATCAGTCTTATCATCAAATCTGTAAGCAAAAGGTTCAAAACCCTGTTCTTTGAGTTTTTTTAATTTTTCGAGTCTTATTTTATATTCCTCAGGATAATTTTTCTTTTCCATCATTTTTACTCTCCATTAAAAGATAGGTTTTTATAAACTCATCAAGGTCACCATCAAGAACATCATCAACCTTTCCTGTTTCAAGACCTGTCCTGTGGTCTTTTATCAATCTGTAAGGATGAAGAATATAACTTCTTATCTGATTCCCCCATGCTATCTCTGTCTTTTCCTTTTCAAGCTTTTCAAGTTTTTCCTTCTGTTTTTTGTCATAAAATTCCTTTAACCTTGCTCTTAAAAGCCGCATTGCATACATTCTGTTCTGATGCAATGACCTTTCACTCTGACATGAAACAACAATACCTGTTGGAATATGTCTTATTCTTATTGCAGTTGATGCCTTCTGAACATGCTGTCCTCCGGGTCCTGATGCCCTGAACGTTTCAATTTCAAGGTCATCATCTTTAATTTCAACCTCAACATCCTCAACCTCAGGATATACAAAAACAGCAGCAAAGGATGTGTGTCTTCTTCTTGAAGCATCAAAAGGAGAAATACGCACAAGACGATGAACTCCTCTTTCAGCTTTTAAAAGACCGTATGCATATTTACCCTCAATAAAAAGTGTTGCTGATTTTATACCTGCTTCCTCACCCGGCTGAACATCAGCCTTTACTTTAAATCCCTTCCTTTCACAGTATCTTAAATACATTCTTAAAAGCATGCTTGCCCAGTCCTGTGACTCTGTTCCTCCTGCCCCGGGATGAATTGTGAGAATACAGTTCTTGGGATCATCAGGACCGTTTAATATAAGTTTTAATTCAAAATCAGAAATTTCTTTTTCAAGTTCTCGAGTTATTTTTTCTATCTCACTTTCTATCTCTGCCTCAAGCTCTTCATCTTCACTTTTTAAACTTTCGAGTTCCTCAAGTTCCTTCAATTTTTCCTGTATATTATGAGCTGAATTCAGAGTGCTGTTTATTTCATTCAATTTTTCCATAACCTCCTTTGCTCTCATCTTATCATTCCAAAATTCCGATTTCCCCGATTCCCTTTCCAGTTCTTCCTTCTGTTTTTTCAGGGAATCGAGGTTGATAAACTGTTTAATGTTTTCCCATTTTTCTTTTAATTCCTTCAATTCCATAAAATTAATAAATGATAAGGCAAAAGGAATTTCAATTTCTTTTAGAAAAATATTCAGAGGCAATAAATGAGTTCTGGCTAAGAGAAAAAAAAGTTATAAGAAAGATAATTGAAAATAAAGGAAGAGATTTTAATTACTTTGAAAAGCCTCTGGAAAATATGTTTATCACTTTCGGTGACAAAAGTAAATTAATAAAAAGAATAAATCTTGATATCGGACTTGAAAATTTAAATAAATTAAAAAAAGGCAAGAGTTTTATCCTTACTCCGGGAAACATACCTTTGATAGAGATTCAGTATCTTTATTTTTTAATTCCTGTTTCCTATAAAATTTTATGGCGACCGAGCACAAAATATATTGAGCTTTCGAAGAAATTACTAAAATACTTAAAAAATTATGGATTTAAATCAATAAAAATTATTAGAGATGACATAAAAGAAATAATCAAAAAAGTAAAAAACTTTGACTATTTTGTACTTGTCGGCTCTAACAGAACATTAAACGAATTCATAAAAAACATAAACAAATCAGAGAAAGTTCTTTTATACGGGAGCAGGACAAGCGTATCAATCATATCCGATTTAAAAGGTGTGAAAGAGGTTATAAAAGATATAACCTATTTCTCTCATTCAGGCTGTCTCTCCCCAACAATAATTTTTGTTAAGAAAAACATATTTAAAAAATTTCAGAAAACTTTTATAGAGCAAATTATGAGATTCAAAAACATCTTCAATGAAAAGGAAAAACTTTTCAATTATTACCTTTCACTTTCTGAGAAGGAGGATTTTATAAGAACAGGAGAATTTTACATTTCCATAAACCCTCAAAACATTCTTATTTCAAAAGGTTTTATAAACCTGTTTGAATTTTCGGACTTTAAAAAATTAATCAAGAAAATAAAAAAATTTGAAAATTTAATTCAGGGGATAAGTATATTTCCTTACAAGGAAAACCTTGAAAAAACTTTAAAGAAAAACTTTAAAAATGTCTATATTAAAAAGGCAGGAGAGCTTCAAATAATAGATGAAGAATTTTTCCCTGACGGAATAAAACCACTGAAACTTCTTTTATTTAATCAATAAAAACTTTCTAACAAATTTTTCTCTACCTGCTTTAAAAATCAAAAAGTAATTTCCAGAACCCGCATAATTTCCTGAAGAGCTTTTACCTGTCCACAGGACCTGATACTTTCCGGGTTCAAAGAAATCCTTTATAAGTTCCCTTATTTTTCTACCTGCAGAATCATAAATCTTAATTTCAATGTCAGCTTTTCTATTAATCTCAAAATTTATAACAGTGTTTCTGTTTGAATTATAAACATAGATATTTTCAAGAACCTCTTTTCCTGCTACAACAGGTCCTTCTATTATTTTACAAAGTAAATCATCATCAGGGTCATAAACAATTGAATCAGGGACATATACAGTATAAATCTCATAAACCTCAAAGGTGTCGTCTATCCATAAATCTTTATAATCAACACTGCCATCAAAATAAAAAGCAACTTTCATAGGCAGAATATACGGAGGAAATCTCTGTTTAACTCTTATTTCATTTACATAGAGATTTGCTCCTGCAGAATAAGTGGTATCGTAAATTATAAAGACAGGATAATCTCCTCTTGTAAGCCACTCATCAAAAAAGAAGAATAGCGAATTTCCATAATATCTCTCACACGAATTCATAAAATCATTCACTGTAACATTCCCATAGGCATGATTATTTAAATAATCCCTCAATGCATTGAAAAATGCTGTATCACCGATCAATTTCCTCAGCATATGTAAAACATAAGCACCCTTTTTATAAACAATAGGGAAAAAAACATTGCTGAAATATTGATCTCTGGGGTCATATATCGGATAAAGACTCGTTGAATCCAGTGTAAAAAATAAATCTTTAAATTCTCTTAATTTGGAAATCGCAGTCTGTTTTCCGTATTTATACTCAGTCCATATTATTTCACAATAAGAGGCAAAACCTTCATTTAACCATATTTCCTTCCAGTCAGAAGGTGTTACAAAATCACCAAACCACTGATGGGCAAGCTCATGAACAAAACCTGATTCAAATTTATAAATGTCAAGCGTATCATTCCACCAGCCGGGATTAACAAAAGTTATAGTCTGATTTTCCATACCACCTGGAAAATCAAAAACAGATGCAACTCCATATTTTGAAAAAGGATAACTGAGAAATTTTCTTGAAAAGAAATCCATTGCTTCTTTATGCATTGTCCTAAGTGATTCAGCAACTATTTTATTTAAATCATCAACAACATAATAATAAAGCGGTTTATCTTGATAAAAATCATAAACAATTTGATAATCAGGATAGGCTGAGAAAGCAATTAAATAAGTCGCAATCGGATGTGATTCATAAAATATAAAAACAGTTGAATCCTGCTGGGGATATTCTATTTTTTGCATTAAAAGCCCGTTCGATGCAATTTCATAACCGTATGGAACATTGAACTTAATTTTAAGTGTCGCCTTATCATATGGCTCATCCCAGCATGGAAAAATTCTCCTTGCATCCTGCGGTTCTGAAAAAGTGAAAACCATTCCCTGAGGATGGAAAAATACTCCCCTCATGTCATCAATGGAGTAATTTCCTGGATAGAATTTATTAAAAAAAACCCTGAAACTCAATGTTTCGTTTTTAAAAACTCTGTAAGGTAGTGAAAATTTAACAAGGTCTGAATCAGGATATTGAAAGGAAGAAATTTTTGTATTGAGAACAAGAACACTATCAATATTTAAATCAATTGAATTAAAAATAACATTATCAAGGTAATTATCAGTAACTACTGTCACAAATTCAACATTTCCTGTTATTGTTCTTGTGGAAGGATTGATTTTTAAATTTATATCATAGTGAAGCACATCATATCCAGGAGACGATCTTTGATAGGGATAGGGACGAACAAAACTTAAAGAAAAAAGCAGGGCTGAAAAAATCATCATTATAAATGATAAATCAGGAAATTGAAAATTTTCACTTTTTGACTTATATTTTTATAATGTTTAATTTTTTCAAAACTATTTTTTTATTTTTTAAACTCAAGAGAAAAGAAAAGAATTACAGAAGATACAAAAAGATGCTTGATTCTCTTAAAAATTATTCTAAAGACCACAAAAAATTAATAGATTTTTTAAGAGAAAACCTGAGAAGCTCTTACAAAGAATTTTATGAGCATGAAAAGAAAGCAAAGATTCTTAAAAACTCCGAAAACAGAATAAAAGAGTTAAGAAAAAACATAAAGTTTATGAGAAAAAGTAAAAGGGGCAGAGAGATTTACGAAACATTGATGAAGCTTCTTGGTATACATTCAAGGGAGATATTTTTCATAAGGAAATATTTTGATGCTGTAAAAAATAATGACTACGAGCTTGCAAATTATTATCTCTTTGTCCTTGATGACCTTTTCAAAAAAGATGAAAAGGCTTCAGAAGAATTCATTGAAAGGGTTGAAAATTTCATAAAAGGACCTATACTTTAAAATAAAGGGCGGGGCCGGGTGGTCGCTTCTCTCCTGAGATAATCAGGAGAGGGGAGGAAAGTCCGGACTCCAGAGGGCAGGGTACTTCCTGAAAAAGGAAGTCCTCCCGATTTTCGTCGGGAGGGGGACAGGGCCACAGAAACAAGACCGCCGAACCCCGACCGGGTCGGGGAGGCAAGGGTGAAAGGGTGGGGTAAGAGCCCACCGGTCCCGACATGAGTCGGGATGAAGGGGTGAAACTCCCCTGCTCCGATAGATTATATCGGAGCCTCGGCAACCCCTACCCGGAGCAAGGCAAACAGGGGAGGTCATGGGAGTTGCCCGCTCCCACAAATCCCCGGGTTGCCGCAAAGACAAATGACCACCATAATCTCCCTTTAAAAGGGGGGATAAACAGAATCCGGCTTACGAGCCCCGCCCTTAAAAAAACTTGAGATAAAAATGAATAAAACAGTATAATTTTTCACATGGGTAAAAAAACATTAACAAAAGAGTGGAAGAAAATATTGAATGAAGAAGGAATATTAAAAGAAAAAAGTGGAGAAACCTATGTTTTAATAAAAGAGAAAAACTGGAAAAAAGTAAAAGAATTAATAGAAGATCTGGCACTTTTAATAGCAATCAAAGAAGGAGAAAAAAGTAAAGAAATATCTGAAGAAGAAATAATGAAAATTCTCTCAGAGTGAAAATCACATTTTTAAAGAGTTTTGAAAGAGACCTGAAAAGAATAAAAGACAAGAAGATAAAAGCAGAGATAAAAGTAATCATAAAGAAAGTCAAAAATGCAAGCACTTTAAGTGAAATTAAAAATTTAAGCAGGATAAAGGGCACAAATAATTATTATAGAATAAGGATTAGAGACTACAGAATAGGACTCAAGATAGAACAGAAAACTGTAACTTTTGTAAGAGTTTTACACAGAAGGGATATATACAAATATTTTCCTTAAACAGAATCCGGCTTACGAGCCCCGCCCTTAAAATTTTGGGTTTATTGGGTTTGTAAAGGGGCGCGACTGGCAAGAAAAGCGAGACAGGCATTTTATACTCTTTCCTTTCGCACATTTCTCGCCTTACCACCCGTTTCGCGAATTATTCAATCCCCTTTCTCCAAGGGGGAAATATTTAATAACTCCCCCTTCTTTAGAAGGGGGGTAGGGGGGATGTTTTAAATCCACCATCTCACCATAACCCTTTTTCACTGCTTTTCTTTTTTTATCAATCCCCCTTAATCCCCCTTCTCCAAGGGGGAAATTTAGTCGCATAAATGCGACCGCTACGAATTTAAAGCGAGAAGCGGATAGCGATTAAGCGAGCACCGGTTACATCAAGTTTGACCCTTAAATCTTTAAAAGAACCTTTCTTAAACTTTCTATAACCTCATAAGGAGGTCTATCTTCTGTGAATATATTTAAATCCTTAAAATTGGAATTCAGAAAAATCTGCAGGGTTTCGGGCAATTTTTTATCAAGAATAATCACCGCTCTCACACCTGAATAAAACTCTGACAATACAATGCCCTCAAACTTATCAATAATATCCATCAATTTTAAACAGGAGTTCATAGTCATGGGCACATAATCTTCCTGATTTCCTGAAGTCGGAATTGAGTCGGATAAATCAGGAAAGCTCAATGTCTTTATATAAGAAACAAGTGAAGCAACAAGAACATGCAAAAGCATTAAACCTGATTTTTTACCCGGGTCGGTTGATAAGAATCTTGGCATCTCTATCACATCACTTCCCATAAGGTGATTGATTCTCCTTTCTGAAACATTGGATAACACTGCTATAACCTTTTTCAAATTCTCTGCCACAAAAGATAATCTCACTCCTATAAAATTACCACCTGAAATAACACGATTTCTTATTATAATCGGATTATCATTAATGGACTCAATATCTTCTTCTATAACCTTCCTGCAGAAATCCAGCACCTCTTCACATGCACCCCTTATCTGAGGCATACATCTAAAAGAATAGGGGTCCTGCACAATTTTTCTTCTCTTTTCATAAACATATCCCTTTAAATTCTTCCTGTAAAATTCAGCAATTTTTTCCTCATATTTTGAATTTCTTAATGAAATAAGTTTTGAATCAAACACTTCAGGATTTCCGTTAACCGCAACAAATGAAAATAGATAGGCAGTATCATAAATTGAGAGTATCTTTTCAAGTTTTTTCAGAGAATAAATCAGGCAGGCAAGAGATACATGGGTTCCGTTAAAAAGTGCAAGTGCCTCTTTAAATTCAAGTTTCAAAGGTTCTGTTCCTGTTGATTTCAAAACTATATGTGTGGGAAGAATTCTCTCATTATGATGAACCTTGCCATCACCTATCAAAGCAAGAGCAATATGTGAAAGAGGTATTAAATCACCGCTTGCTCCAACAGAACCATGAGAGGGAACAAAAGGAACGATATCCTTATTTAAAAACTCCTCCAGTTTCAGCACAACATCAGGTCTTACACCGGAATAACCCTTTGAAAGCATATATAATCTCAAAAACATCGCCATTCTCACAATTTCCTTTTTCAGTGGTTCTCCGTAACCTGCTGAATGGGATTTTACAAGGTCAATCTGGAATTCCCTGAGTTCCTCCTTACTCAGAATTTCATCAGCAAGTCGTCCAACTCCTGTATTCACTCCATAGAAAACAGACCCTTTTTCCAGCATCCTCTCCAGTTTTCTTCTTGCCTCTTTTACTTTTTTCAAAATATCACTTTCTACTTTTATTCTTTTACCCTTTCCTATTTCCCAGATTTCATCAATATTGATTTTATCAATGCCGATATGAAAATACCTCATTTTCTAAAACAGTGACATCTGCGGGGGCTTTGTTTCTTCATCCTTTCTCTCTTCCACCTCCTCTCCTCCCTCCTCTTCAAAAACCTTTATAACACCATACACACCATCATACCCTGCTATTCTTTTAACCTTACCCTCCCTCATATTCCTTATTCCCTCAACTACCCTTTCATTTGTCTCCCTGGAAAGTTCATCATAAGGAACGTCCATTAAAACACTTATCTCACTTCCAAATTTCCTTATAAGATGCTCCCATATTCTCTCTACTTCCTTGGTATTCTCTCCTCTTTTCATTGCTTGAGCAATTATCTCTTTTAAGGGAACAAGATTTTTAAAGGGAATATATTTCTCAGGTTTTTCTCCGGGCTTCCTGTCAGCAAGTTTATACACCCTTGATAAAACACCAATTGTTAAAGGTCTTCCGCATTTGGGACACACATAATTTAACTCCTTTGATTTTTCAGGATGAAGGGAAACATTGCAATTTCTGTGCCCATCATAATGATATTTTCCCTCTTCAGGGAAAAACTCTATTGTAAATAAGAATTTTTCGTTATCCTTTTTTTCAAGAACTTCTTTCAAATCCTTATAACTCAAATATCCTTTAAAAACATTTGCCTCTCTTCCGATTTTATCAGGAGAATGAGAATCAGAATTTGAAACAAGAGAAAATCTATCAAGAGAAGAAAGCATCCAGTTCATTTCAGGGTCTGAGGAAAGTCCTGTCTCAAGAGCAGTTATCTCATTAACATAATTCTCAAAAGCTTCATCAATTGAATCAAATCCTGAATTTGAACCAAACAATGAAAACCAGGGAGTCCAGACATGTGCAGGAATTATCATTATATCCTTTGAAACTTCTCTAACAATTTCAATGAATTTAACAGTATCAAGAGAAAAGGTAGGTCTTCCATCCGCGGTAACAGAACCATATACAGAGAGTTTTCTTTCAAGTTTTTCAGCAATAGTAAATTCAGGAAAAGTTAAAACAATATGGATTCTTCTTGTTCTTCCATTCTTACTGAAAATCAGATTAACTTCTGTGGTTAAAATAAAAAGAACTCCCTCCCTTTCAAAATAACCATCTCCCCTTTCCTTTAAAATCCTGGTTAATTTTTTTCTGTATTCAGGATGAAGTATATCACCCGTTCCGAGAAGATTTATACCTTTCAGTTTCGCATATTTCGCCAGAACCTCAGGCGTCATTCTTGCACTCGTAGCCCTTGAATAGGGAGAATGAAGATGAATGTCAGCAATAAAGTATTTCATTTTATCGAAACGTATTGAACTCTTGTAGTATAAGGCGTTGGAGGAGTATACTTCAAATGTTCATAAGCAAAAACTCTTTTAAATCCCGCTTTTCTCAATATATCAAGAATTTCTTCTATCATGTATCCTTTTTCCCTGTGAAACTCTTTCACCGATTTCTTTTCACCTTCCTCTTCCCATTCAATTGTTATCTCAAGTTCGGATATTTTTTCTCTTTCATTCCACACATTTTTCCATATTGATGTAAAATTCTTATGAACCTTAACCTCTGTCTTCGTATCCCATATATCCCTTAAAGCAAAAATTGTATTCATATCAAAAATAAAAGCTCCGTTATCCTTAAGGGTTTCATAGGCACATTGAAAAACCATAAGGAGTTCTTCAGCATCCAGAATATAGTTCATACTATCAAAAAAACAGAAGATTGCATCAAACTTTTTTCTGAAATGAAAATTTCTCAAATCACCTGCAACAAATTCAACCTTTTTAATTCCATATTCTTCCCGCTTCTTTTTTGCAACTTTTAACATATGAACCGATTTATCAAGCCCCACAACCTTTTCTGCAAATTCAGAAAGATAAATTGTGGGTGTCCCTGTTCCACATGCAAGGTCAAGAAAAAAATCCCTTCTTATATTAAAAAAACTCAAAAAAGATACAGAATAATTAACCCATTCCCTGTATGCAACATGTTCCATTAACTCATCGTAAAACTCGGCTATCTTACTGAAAGGCTCAGGAATACCTTTACCCAATAATTACTTCACTTCTTGAAAAGAAAGCCAGTATTCTTTTAAATCACTTCTCTTAAGTGTTTCAATAAGATAATCTGTAAACTCTGAACCTGTGGCACCATTCGGTCTTCCTGTTATCACAAGCTTTTTCTCATACTGACCACATATATCAAGTGCCATATCGAGCTTTTCACCTCTCTCCTGATAACCTATATGTTTTAAAAGCATCGCAGCGGCTCTTATCATACTTGATGGGTCCGCATATTTTGCTCTACCCTCCTGAACCATTCTGGGAGCAGAACCATGAATTGCTTCAAACATTGCATATCTCTTTCCAACATTTGCGCTCCCTGCTGTTCCAACTCCACCCTGAAACTCGGCTGCCTCATCTGTCAGAATATCTCCATAAAGATTTGGTAATACAAGAACCTGAAACTGTGTTCTTCTTTTCTTATCTATCAATTTTGCTGTCATAATATCTATAAACCAGTCATCTGCTTCAATATCAGGGTATTCCTTTGCTATCTCGTAAAAAACATTCAAAAATTTACCATCAGTTGTCTTAACAACATTTGCCTTTGTAACAGCGGTAACTTTCTTTTTGTTATTCTTCTTTGCATATTCAAAGGCAAGTCTGATTATTCTTTCACTTCCGGGTGTTGTTATAATCTTAAAATCAACAGCAAGGTCCTCTGTAACATCAACACCTTCACTACCAACAGCATAAACATCCTCTGTATTTTCTCTGAAAAATACCCAGTCAATTCCTTCGGAAGGAACTCTCACAGGTCTTATATTTGCAAAGAGGTCAAGTTCCTTTCTCAATGCAACATTTGCACTTTCAATATTGGGCCAGGGGTCTCCTGCCTTGGGTGTTGTTGTCGGACCTTTCAGCAGAACATGACATTTTTTAATTTCCTCAAGGACATCATCAGGAATTGCCTTATTGGCTTTCGCCCTGTTTTCAATTGTAAGTCCTTCTATTTTTCTGAACTCCACTTTGCCTTCTTTTTCTTCGTCACTCAAAAGAAATCTCAAAACTTTAAGAGCTTCCTCTGTTATGTAAGGACCTATCCCATCTCCTCCTGCAACTCCTATTACTATGGGTCTTACCTCTGAATAATTAATCCAATCTTCTTCTTTTTTTATTCTTTCAACCCTTTCAAGTTGTTTTTTTAAAACTTCCGCAAATTTTTCCTGAGCTCTTTTAATGGCTTCTTCCATTTTTTTTATCTTTTGTTTTTTTGGGGATTCGAACCTTTTTAAAAATTTCTTCCCTTAAAAATGGGTTAATAACAAATTTTTTAAAAATTATTCTGTATTCAACAGATAGAGAAGAAGAAATTATATCTATCTTATAGGGTTTTTTATCATTAACAGGAAAATATGTCTTTATGGTGTCATAAATCAAGTTTGTATCCTTTCTTTCAAATATAAAATTCAGTGTATCTCCCTTCTTTTTTTCCTCTTTCAGCACATACAGATTTTCAAAATTAAAAAGAAAGAAGTCAGGCAGATAGGGAGAGGAAAAAATTTCTGTCTCCTTTCTCTCATCAAAATCATAAAGATACACCTTATCCTTTCTCACAAAAAGAAGCTGTGAATCCGGCTTTTCTATTAAAAACTTCAAATATCCATTCCTTTTTGCCCATAACTTACCCTCATACTCTGTTTTTTCTCCATCTGAAATAAGAACCTCTTTAAATTCTGCATAAATTGTTTTTATATTTTCTGTATAAAACCTCTCTATTTCACTCCATGGAACCGTTATAAAAAAAAGGGAAAGAAAAAGAGAGGTCATTTCATTCTTTCTTTCATAAGAGTTGCCACCTCTGAAGGAAGAGAGGCAACAGGCACATTTGCCTCATTAAGTGCTTTAATTTTACTCTCTGCTGTTCCTTTTCCTCCCTCTATAATTGCACCTGCATGTCCCATTCTCTTCTCAGGCGGAGCTGTTCTTCCTGCAATAAAGGCAACAACAGGTTTTGAAACATGTTTTTTAATAAATTCTGCAGCATCCTCCTCATCGGTTCCTCCAATCTCACCTATCAAAACAATTCCCTGTGTCTCAGGGTCTTTTTCAAACAATTCAAGAACATCTATAAACCTTGTCCCTATAATGGGGTCACCTCCTATCCCTATTGCAGTGGACTGTCCGAGTCCATTTGTTGTGAGATGATGAACAACCTCATAAGTAAGAGTTCCACTTCTTGAAACCACTCCAATAGGACCCTTTTTAAAAATATGACCCGGCATTATTCCAACCTTTGCAATTTCAGGAGCTATAATTCCAGGACAATTAGGACCTATAATTCTTGTATCCTTACCCTTAATATAATCCATAACCTCTGCC